>Ga0065705_10001901_pt1 | contig 28991 bp, 27 predicted proteins | sample SwibulcommuniRL2_FD_59092 | JGI IMG/M metagenome (GOLD analysis project Ga0065705, IMG submission 59092) | Bulk soil microbial communities from switchgrass field near Rose Lake, East Lansing, Michigan, USA - RL2 Bulk Soil v2 (version 2) | ecosystem: Environmental > Terrestrial > Soil >...
GGGCCGGCGAAGCGGAGCCGGCGGGAGCGGCTCGACGGGCGGGAGCGGGTCCGCAGGCGGAAGGCGCTCGGGCTGGGAACCATAGCCTTCAGCCGTTGGCAGCCTGAAGAACTGCTCAGCCGGGCGGTCACCTGCCGAATAGCGGTCGTAATTTGGCCCAGGCGGGTGCGACTCGGGATAGCACACCGGCGCGGCAAGGCGGCCGAGAGGGCCGATCGAGCCATACCGCTCCTCGTAAAACCGAATGCCGTGGGTCTCAAGAATCGTTCCGGATTGCAGCTCCAACTCGGCCAGCAGCGTGTTGTAACTGGTCAGCGCAGCCGCCTCGTCGCGAATCGCGTTCCCAAGGTCGGTAATGGCTAGAAGGACGTTGAGAAAGTTGAACGACTCCTGGAACTGGCTGCCAAAGACTCCTTCCTGGACCTTCCGGTTCTCCTCGGCGGCCGCGCGGGCTTCGCGCTGTGCCAGATACTGCTCGTAGGCGACATCGAGACTGCGGATCGTCGTGGCCAGATTGTGCGACGCGGCATGCAAGCCCTGTTCGAAGTTGGCCTGGTCGCGCGCGATAATCAGCTCGCGCTGGCGAAGCTGAGCCCGCCCCTGACGCAGCCCAAGCGGCACCGAAAAGTTCACGCCCAGCGTCCAATCGGTGAATTGGCCCAGCCCAGTGGAGATGTTGTTGCCGTTGGGCAATTCTCCCGACAGGCCGTTCCAGCGATACAATCCCACGGCGTCGAGCTGCGGCAGGGCATTGTTATTGGCGATGATCCGCTGCTGCTCGTCGGCTTCGAGGATCAGCTTCAGCTCGATCAGGTCGGGCCGCCGCTGCGCCGCCAGTTCGTTAAGCTCGGCCCAATCGGCAAGATAGCGATCGGGCGTGGGCTCGGTCGTTGGCACCAGCTCGGCCCGGTCCCACGGGGGCAGGCCGAGAATATTGCGCAGGGCCGCTTCGCTTTGCAGGACGTTGTTCTTGGCCGAGATCAGACTCGACTTGAACAGGGCCAGCGACGTGCGGGCCTGGGCTGGGTCGGCGTTGTTCCGCCGGCCGACGCGGAACTGTGCGTCGGCAAAGCGAAGGTTGAATTCGAGCTGCTCGACCTGCAACTGGGTGGCCAGCACAGCGGTCCGCGCCGAAACCAGTCTCCAGTAAGCCTCGATCACGCCGCGAACCTGCTCCTGCACGGTCCCCTTGAGCTGAAAGAACGACCGCTCGGTGTCGAGGCGGGCCAGCACGACCGGCGCGAGATTTGCCGGCCGGCCAAAACCCTTCAATAGCGGCTGCGTGTAGCTGATGTCGGCCGAACTCGTCAGCTCCGGATTGAGCGGGAAGACGCCCGGCTTGAAGAACGCTTGCGTCGCATCGACGCCGACCCGCCACGTGCCGCCGAGCGGGTTGTCCTTGGTCACCGCTGCGTCCAGCCGATATTGGTTTGTCGTCCGCCCAAAAATAATCGAATCGACCGGATTGTTCGGATCGACGAAAGTCGCGGTCGGCAGGTCGAGATGGTCCCAGTTGTTGTTGACCTCCAGGAAGGGATCGAAGCGGGCGAGCTGCTGGTCCACGCCCGTGTTGGCAATCGCCACGTCGTAGATCGTCTGCCCGCTGCTGACGGCGCCGACGCCCGCCAGCACGCGGATCACGCGATCGTTCTCCAGAGCAATGCGAATGGCGTCGTCGAGCGAGAGGTAACGCCTGGTCGCGCCCGGATCGCCGCCGCTGACGGTTGGCGGCGGACCGCTGGGCGGCAGTGGCACCACCGGCAGGCTCTCCAACGGCCGTACGTCGGCGGTTCGCTGCTCCGGATAGATGATCCGCCATGGCAGCGGCGACCTTGATTGCGCGCTGGCAAACTCTGCCGGTAATACCAACAGGGCAAAGATTGCGGCCGGAAGGGCGATACGCGCGAACTGCGACATAGCAATTATGTCGGCGGCTCGTACCGCCTGTAGCAGAGAACCTCAAACTACCGATTCAGCTTGAACTGACGGTTCTACGTCGGCAGTCGAATGTAGTGCCTGGACCGCCTGGGCAAAGTCTGACGTGTCGGCCACCACGTACCCATCTCGCAGGACAATCGTCCGCTTGGCGTGGCGGGCCACGTCCTGGTCGTGCGTGACGAGAATCACAGTAATGTTCTGTTCCTCGTTGAGTTTCCGGAACATGGCAATGATCTCTGCGCTCGTCCGAGAATCAAGATTGCCGGTCGGCTCGTCGGCCAGCAGGATCGCGGGCTCGTTCACCAGTGCCCGGGCGATCGCGACGCGCTGCTGCTGCCCGCCCGAGAGCTGGCTGGGGTGATGGTCCAACCGGTCGGCCAGGCGCACCAGGGTGAGCTTCTCGATCGCCCGCCGCCGCCGCTCGCGAGCCGAAATGCCTTTGGCATAAAGCAGCGGCAGCTCGACGTTTTCCAGCGCCGTGGTGCGGGCGAGCAGGTTGAAGTTCTGGAACACGAAGCCGATCCGCTTGTTGCGAATCACCGCCCGCTGGTCGCGCGACATTGTCGCCACCTCTTCCCCCGCCAGGCGGTAACTGCCGCTGGTTGGCCGGTCAAGGCAGCCGAGCGTGTTCATCAGCGTCGATTTGCCCGACCCGGACGGACCGATCAAGGCAATGTATTCGCCCTGGTCGATGTTGAGCGTGGCATCCTTGAGAGCCTCGACCTTGACCTCTCCGAGGTCGTAGGTTTTGCAAACGTTGTTCAGTTCGATGAGGGGCAAGGAAATGTTTCTAGTCAGATGCGGTTCTCGTTGGCCATTCCTCTCAGACTAGCTGCGAACACAGGCAAAAGACAGTGCGTACATGGTCCCGGCTGCACTCCACGTCACGCTCATTGCCTACTTCGCGCGGTGGAGAGATGCGTTACCACCTGCGCACGCTCCTAATCGTGCTCGCGCTGGGACCTCCATTGCTGGCGGGGATCTGGTTTGGCTTGTCGGCTCTTCGAATCGCATTTGCAAACTCTTGGCCGGAGCAGCGACAATCGCTCCTTGAACAAGTCGGTGGGATGATTGCCCTGATCGTGATTGTTTTCGTGGCCATCGCGCTCAATCAACGAATGGCCGGGTCAACTTGAGACAGCTCCAGCAGAAGGCATGACGGCCATTCGGGTTGCGACCTCCCTTCGTTTTCTTGGTTTCCTTCTGTTCCAACCAGGCCCGCCAACGGCCCTGGATCATACATTTCTTCGCTCCGCTGACTACACTATCGAATCATTCCCGACTCTGTCCTCAATCGCGTCGAGCTTTCCAATGATTCGCAAGCTCCTGTTGACATTGTTCCTGTTGCTCCCCGCCCTTGCCCTCGCCGACGGGCCAACCGACAACATCCCGGCCAACGTCCGCCGCGTTCCCAAGCTCGGCGTCGATGTGCCGCCTGATCGGCGGGCCAAGCTCGAAGCGGGCCTCGCCAAGCTTGATCAGTCGCTGAGCAAGCTCCGCGAAGCGGCCAAAGGCAAGTCGCCCCAAAATCCGCGCCTCGCGGATTTGCTGCCCGACGTCGAGATCTATCACAAGGCCGTTCACGACGCACTTGCCTATCAGGAGTTCTTCGATCCCAAGGAAATCGACTTCGCCGACGCGGCCCTCCTCGCCGGCCAGCAGCGCGCCGATCAGTTGGCCGCGGGCGAAGCGAACTGGACCACGGCCACCGGCCTTGTCGTCCGCGGTTACGTCTCCAAACTCGACGGCTCGGTCCAGCCGTATGGCCTGGTTGTGCCCGAAAGCTACACCAGCAAGGGCCCCGGCCGCTTCCGCTGTGACCTGTGGTTCCACGGCCGCGGCGAGACCCTCAGTGAACTCAACTTCATCCGCGATCGGACCAATAGCGTCGGCGCGATATCGCCCGAGGACACAATCGTCCTGCATCCCTACGGCCGCTACTGCAATGCTTTCAAGCTGGCGGGCGAGATCGACGTCCTCGAAGCCCTCGAATCGGCACAGAAACGCTACCGGATCGACGACGACCGCATTGCCGCCCGCGGCTTTTCGATGGGCGGGGCGGCCGCGTGGCATTTCGCCGTGCACTATCCCGATCGTTGGTTCGCCGCCAACCCCGGCGCGGGCTTCAGCGAAACGCCCGAGTTCCTCAAAGTGTTCCAGCAGGAGACGCTCCAGCCCACTTGGTGGGAACAGAAGCTCTGGAATCTTTACGACTGCAACCACTGGGCGATCAACCTCCGGCACTGCCCCACGGTCGCCTATAGCGGCGAGCTCGACAATCAAAAACAGGCCGCCGACGTGATGCAAAAGGCCCTGGCCGACGAATCGATTGACCTGGTCCATATCATCGGTCCCCAGACCCGGCACGCGATCCATCCGCAGTCAAAGCTTGAAATCGAAGAGCGGCTCAAGTCGCTGGCCCGCATCGGCCGCGATTGGCAGTCGCACGAGCTCCAATTTTCGACGTTCACGCTCCGCTACAACCAGATGCAATGGCTCACCGTCGATGGCCTCGACGAGCACTGGTCGCGGGCCGACGTCTCCGCGTCGGTCCTGGCGGGTGAGGTGCAAATCGATTCGAAAAACGTCAGCGACCTCACGCTGTCGTTTGCGGCGGGCGAATCGCCCCTCGATGTGCAGTCGCCGGTCATCCTCACGCTCGGCCAGCAGGAGCTCCAGGCTCCCGCCCCCAAGAGCGACAAATCGTGGACCGTTTCCGCCCACAAAGTCCGCGACGAGTGGCGCCTGGGCAAACGCCCAGATGGCGAACTCCGCAAGCGCCACGGTCTGTCGGGACCCATCGACGACGCTTTCATGGACAGTTTCCTTTTCGTGCGCCCCACCGGCAAACCGCTGCACGAACAGCCGGGCAAGTGGGCGGCCATCGAGCTCGACCGTGCGGTCGAACATTGGCGGCGTCATTTCCGCGGCATCGCACGGGTCAAGGACGACACGGCAATCACACCGGAGGACATGGCCACTTCGAACCTGGTGCTCTGGGGAGATCCGGGCAGCAACGCCGTGCTCAAGCAGATCGCCGACAAGCTCCCCATCCACTGGGACGAGAAGCAAATTGACGCCGGCGAGCACAAATTCGCGAGCGACAAGCACGCCCTGATCGCCATCTATCCCAATCCGCTGTCGCCCACGCGCTACGTCGTGCTCAACAGCGGCTTTACGTTCCGCGACTACGCCTACCTGAACAACGCCCGTCAGGTGCCGATGCTTCCTGACTGGGCCGTCGTCGATCTGACGTCGCCGCCTAACTCAGTCTGGCCCGGCAAGATCGTCGATGCCGACTTCTTCGACGAGACCTGGAAACTCAAAGTCAGCCCCGAGCGGTCCGAGCTGTTTCGCAAGCCTTAGGAGGCCAGTCCGCCACCCAGTTTGCATATTCACAAATTTTTCTCTCCGGCAGCGATTCAGGCGTAACTGCTTATGCTGTAAGCGCTTGCAATTATTTTTGTCCCACTTTTGTTATGCACTTTATGCAACTTATGCAGCCAGAGCGCTTTTGAGAAGTGCTGCCCAACCCAATCCCGAAGATTCCGTTTCTTCCCGCGGCACTTGCTATTCAGCTCTTGCCGCGATGGTTGCAACGCGACCTAGCTTGGCCTGCCGGCGGAGGTGGCAACACGTAACCAAGCCCGGCGCTTTTTTCGCAGCAGCTACCCCCGCCCTCGGGATTGGCAACGACGCCACATGGATTTTAATCATAAGTATACGTGCCTGTCAAGTCACGTGCTGCACTTTGTACACATACCTCATCGGCACCTCCTGTAGCCGTGACACGAAAGAGGGCGATGTGAACTGCCCGCGCCGTAGGCCTCGATCACATCTACCACCGGATCCATTGCCAGACCCTGCCGCCGTGCGCGATGGCCAACGCCACGCCTGCCAACCCCAGAAAGAACAGGCCGACCGACGTCGGGTTCGTCGTCTCTAAGAGTCGCACCTCGCGGGTCGGGTCGCCCGAGTACCAGAATGTCACATTCTGCGGAACTCGATTGGGCTGCTCAAGCGCCGACGTGGCATGCACCGTGATCCGCTGGCCGCGATCGAGAAACTCGACGGCGAAACGCGGACTGCGCACAGCCGTCGGCGGCAGTACCTGGACCATCTCGTAACTCACGATTTGCCCATGCATGAGGCGCGCGTCCGAGCCGGCCCAAGTCTGGGCGGCATGCCAGAACGACGCGCCGGCAAACAGCGAGCAAAAAGCGACCACGACGTAGATCTTGGCATTGGCCCACAGCAGGTTCTTCATTGGGTTGCCTTTCACTGGGCAGCGCTTATCACTGCCCGCACAACCCTACCTTGACCCCCGCTTCAGTCAACGGTTTGTTGCCGACGCATCTCCACGCAATCCGTATCGCTTTTCAATTGCACTACGCGCCTTGTCTGTTGCCAAAGGTTCCCCACCCGTCGCAGTGGCCGCCATGCTGGCGACTGACATCGTCGAGTTCCTGCTGCGCTGCGATTACTCCGTCGTAGGTCGCCAGCATGGTTTTCGTGCAGTACAGTGTCCAGCGCTGGGACTCGTCGTCCTGGTGAAGCTCGACGCGGTAGCCCAGCGCCGCGGCAGTCGGTTCGATAAGGCGGCCGGCGGCTTCCGTGGGAACATCGACGGTGAAATCGATTTCCATCTCACGAGTCATATCAGAACCACCACCAGCAACAAGCCGAAGGGCATCACCGTCATCGTCACTGGGATAATCCGGAACCATCACAAGCTGCCTGAAACCGCCGCGAACCTTGAACCTTGAACCTTGACCTTCGAACTCACTTCCCCGCCCAAACCTGCACTAGCTCCACCAGCACTTCGGCCGCCTGCACCATCTCTTCCAGGCAAGTCCACTCCAGCGGCGAATGAGGGTTGTGCTCGCCGGTCGAGAGGTTCGGCGTCGGCAGCCCCTTCTCGGTGAGCTGCGAGCCGTCGGTGCCGCCGCGGATGATCGTCAGTTTGGCCTCTCGGCCCAGGCGGCGGTGGGCTTCCTGGGCGTAGGCGACCGCCCGCGGCTCACGGGCCAGACCCTCCCCCAGGTTGCGGTACTGCTTGATCACCTGCACTTCGATCTGCGAGCGGGGAAATTCGACCTCGACTTCGCGGGCGGCTTTGGTGATAAGCTGGGCCTTCTCGGCCAGGCCGGCCGTGACAAAGTCGCGCAGGAGAATCTTGAGCTTTACCTCGGCCACGCCTCCTTCGATTTGGTACGGGTGCAAAAATCCGTCGCGGCCGTCGGTTGTTTCGGGCGAAAGTGTGCCCTTGGGCAGCCGGTCGATCAGGGCCGCGGCGACCCGGACCGCATTGACCATCCGCCCCTTGCCGATCGAGGGATGGATGTTGATGCCACGGACCGTCACCACGGCGAGGTCGGCTGAGAACGTTTCCGTGTCGATGTCCCCCGCGCCGCTGCCGTCGAGCGTGTAACAGACCGTCGCCCCCAGCTTCGCCAGATCGACGTGGTCGATGCCGTGGCCGATCTCCTCGTCGCAGGTGAAGAGCACGCGAATCGGGCCGTGCGGAATCTGCGGATGCTCGACCAAGTGGTGCGCCAGCTCCATGATCACGGCGACGCCCGACTTGTCGTCCGAGCCGAGGAGCGTCGTGCCGTCCGTCGTGATGATCGTCTTGCCAACGAGCTTTTCCAGCTCGGGGTTGTCGGCCACGCGGATCACCTTCGTTGCATCGCCGGTCAGACGGATGTCGCCGCCGCGGTACTGGCGGATCACGTGCGGCTTGACGTTCTTGCCGGTCGTTTCGGGCGACGTATCGACGTGGGAATTGAAGGCCACGACCGGCAGTGGCTGATTTCCGGGCGGCTTCATCGTCGCGGGAACGGTGGCCCACACGAGGCCATGCTGGTCGTGCTCGACGTCCGCCAGACCCATTTCCCGCAGCTCATCGGCCAGCAGCTTGCCCAGCACGAGTTGGCCGGGCGAGCTGGGATACGTGCCTCCCGGCTCGCCGGCCGTGGTATCGATTTGAACGTATCGCAAGAACCGGCCGAGCAAGCGCTGCTGATTGATCGTGTTCATGAATGCCTGAAATTCGACATGGATACAGTAGGACGGATTGCAGTATATCGATCAAGCTGCTGCGGTGGGCCAGGCGCTCGGTGATCCACGCTGCTAGCGGCCCAGCAGCAAAGCGCAAAGCCGCCAAGGGGCGCATAGGACGTAGAGAGAAGAATCTGGGCAGTTAATCGCCCGCGCTGCCTGCGGTTTTGGGGCGTAGAGTTCCAAGGAGACATAGCCATGCCCCACGGCGCAATCAGCCAGATCATCCCGGCCAATAGCGCCGCTGTCTTCGATCTGGTGCACGACTACGATCGGCGGCTGGAGTGGGACACCCTGCTCTCGTCGGCTAGCCTGGTTGATGGCGCCACGCGGGCGGAACTGGGAGCGACGACACTCTGCGTCGGCCGCGGCTGGTTGGGGTTGATCGGCATGAAGGCGAAGTATGTCGCCTTCGATCGACCGCGGCTGACGGCCGTGAAGATGGTCAACTCGCCCCCCTTCTTCGCATCGTGCGGCGCGTCGATCCGCCATGAAGAGATCGGTACAGACGAGTCGCGGATCACGTACACCTGGACCTTCACAGCCAGGCCGCGATGGCTGGCGTGGCTGCTGGAACCGGTGATGCAGCGGGTGTTTGCCTGGGAGACGAAGAAGCGGCTGGCGGCACTGCGGGATCACTTTGCCCGCAAGCGAGACTCACTTGCTCGTCAGCACGACCCGGCCGGCCCAGTCCTTGGGCGGGCTGTGCAGGTTCTCCATGTGTCCCAGCAGAAAGCTTGACGGGCCGTCGCCCGACAGGACCAGCCGCCGCAGCGCCTCGCGGGCCTCGGGCCAGTTGCCACTCTCGAACGCCTGCCGGCCCACTTCGTAGAGCCGCACGAGCTGCGGCGATAGCGCTTCGCGCGTGTGCGAAGGGGCCATCAGTTCATAGACGGGCAAGGGCGTGTCGAGTCCCACGGGCTGAATACTCGCAAGGAGCCGCACTCGACTTGCGAGTTCGCTTCCCGAAGCTTCCAGGGCCTCCGTCGCGTGCTCGTCGAGGAGGATCGACGCGCCAAGCTGCTTGGTCATCGATTCGAGCCGCGCGGCGAGGTTCACGGCCGGTCCAAACACGCCAATTTTGCGCTGGTCGTGAGTGCCGAGCATGCCGGCCACGACGGGACCCGCGGCGATGCCGATTCCGCAGGCAAACGACGTCAGCGGGCCACTCTTCTCGCGCGACCGCTGATAGAAGCGTTCGCGGAGCGTATCGGCAGCCTGGCAAGCGGCCCGCACGTCATCGGCAAGGTGGTTGCCGCTACCGCGCTGGGGCCAGCCCCAAAAGCCCATCGCCGCGTCCCCTTGAAAATCGCCGATGCAGCCCGCCTGGCTGGTGATCGCCTCGGTCATCAGGGTCAGGGCCTGCTTGATCCGCTCCCAGGCCGGCAGGAGGTCGGCCGACTGCTCGGCCGTGAACCGCGAGAAGCCGCGCAGGTCGCAGAACATGATCGCCGCGGGAACTTGAGCCGTCTCGAACACGTCGTCGGGCCGCCGCTGCAGCAGCAAGTCGCGGATCGGCTTGGGAAAAAACTCCTGCATCGAGCTGTGGCAGTGCGACAGGTCGTGAAACGTGCGGACCGACTGGAGGATGTCGGCGACGATCGCCACCAGCGAAAGCTGATCGTCGGGCAGGGCCCGCGGATCGCGGGGCTTGCCGATCGGGGCCTTGGCGCCGGACAGATAGATCGCGTAGTCCCCGTCGGTTTCGACGCTGCAAATGATCGGCGCACAGACGGCCCAGGCCGCGCCGCCGACGTTCGGATATGAATCGCCCGGCTTGCCGCCCCAGCGATGAGCCACCAGCATCTGTCTCCGGCAGGCGTCAAGTACCAGCGGCTGGCAGATCGTCAGATCGCCGGCAGCGGCCCGCGACTTGACTTCGCGGCCGCGGATTTGCAAAACCGCCGCGAAATCGGCCCGGCGGACGACGCGCCGCAGCGACTGCACGATCTGGTGCTCGAACGCGTCGATATCGGTCTGGCGGCCGCCGAGTTGCTTGAGGAGCGTGTTGACGACGTCCAGATGCTCATCGGCCGGATTGAGCTGTGTGCGGAGGTGAGCGGCGGTAAAGAACTGCGTGCGCGACGACGAGCCAACGTCGGGCGTGGGCTCGCTCGATCCTGGGTCGAGCTGAAAGACCGTGCTGCCGATGACAAACCCTTCGCCGGACACAATCGAGAATTGCCCTTGGTCCGCGCCGTTGTAGAAGATCACGTTCCCTGAAGCGGGATCGCTGTGGCGGGCAACGTGCAGTCGGCCCTGCTCAAACCGGACCACGGCGTGAAAGTCGGAAATGTGCTCGTCCCACTCGGTTTGGAGCTGGTCGGCCGAGACCTTGCGGCCCAGAGGCAGGTCGATCCCCTCCACCAGCGACCAGCGGTGGTGAACCACATGACGCTGCCGCAAGTCGCGGGCGACCAGACTAGCCACGGCCTGGCCCCCCACTAGCGGAAGGCGAACGCAGCGCGGCAGATTCCCCACGGCCGCGTGCCAGCGACTCGCCGGCCTCGCTGGCAGAGGCACCCTGCTGACGAAGGGTCCAATACAGAGCGTAGCTGTTTGTGGCCAGAAAGACGATGCCGGTCACCACCAGTCCGCTCGCCAGCACCAGCGCCAGCGTGCGGTAAAACGGGATCGGATTCTCCTGCTGCGCGAAGACCGCCAGGCGCCGCTCGCCGGGCAGCGCGATGACATGCGCCGCTCCCGCGTACACCTGGCCGTCGATCGGATCGATAAACGAGACGCCGTCCGGCTGTTCTGCCGGGTTTTGCTCCAAGGCATCCCGCACATAGGCCGCATCCTTTACCAGCGGCGGCTTGAATTGGCCCTGATTGGCCCGCTGCCCGGCCCGCTCCCAGGCGTCGCGCTGCGAATGAAAGATGACCTGCGACTTCTCATCGACGATCACGATCCGCTGCCGCCCTTTGGCCAGATCGCTCACCCGGCTTTTGATGCGGTCGAAGAAATCGTCGTAGTTGATCGAAGCGCTCAGCACGCCGATCGGCGTGTGGCCGTCGGAGCCCACGATCGGGCAGGAAACGGAAATGACCTTCACGCGGTCCTTTTCTTTGCCGCTCACGCGCATGAACGGGGGCGTGACCAGGGCCACATCCGGCGTTCGGCGTCGGAACGCGTCCAAATCTGCCTGGTCGGGCTCCTGCGGCTGAGCGGGGTGGTCGGCCACGCCATTGAACCACTCGCGCCAGGCGAAATTCTTGCCGTAGTTCTCTGTGATCTGGTCCGGCTTGTCGCCGCGGCGCAAGCAGCCGTAAAGCGACACTTGCTGGCCGGTGCGATCGGTAATGCTCCAGCGGAGGAACCGCTGCGCGTCCCCCACGATGGGCTTTAGCGCCTTGACGTAATGATCATCGCCCGGAGGCAGCCCGGGATGGGACTCGAGCGCGGCGACGAGCGCCGGATCCTTTGCCTTGCTGACCACTTCGCTCATCTGCTCCTCGTACAGTGACTTCACTTGCGCGGCAATGTCCTTGGCCACGGAGGGATTGCTCTTCTGGACCAACTTGGTCCAATCGCCTTCCAGGCTGCGCAAGAAGAACCAGCCCGCCGCAAAGATGGTGATGGCGGCGGCCAGGAGCAGAATTGCCGGCGCAATGCCGCCAAACACAAGCAGCGGCTTGCTCGCGCGGGCGTGTTCGCACTGGGCGATCCGCTTGAGCACGTCGGCGGCGTCTTGCGGGCGGTCGGAGAATTCGATCGACAGGCAATCGTCGATCAGGCGGGTTGTGGCGGAATCGACCCCCTTCGTCTTGTGATGAAGTTCTAGCGCCGGGCACCGCTCCAAATGGCGGGCATATTTCTCCAGCCGATCGCGGACTTCGGAACCCGAACCGGTCGGCGAACTCATGAGGCTGGCCACCTCGATGTCGAACCGCGACTTGACGCCGGTGAGCATTTCGTAAAGCACGGCGCCCAGGGCATAGACGTCCCAGCGGGGATCGGGAAGGCCTTCCAGCCGGGCCTGCTCGGGAGACATATAGAACCGTGTGCCAAGCGCCGCGCCGCCGGGGCCGCGGCCGCGGGCCTGGCCAAAGTCGCCCAGCCGCGGATTGCCACGCGCGTCGAGCAGGATATTTTCGGGCTTGATGTCGCAGTGGATAATTCCTTCGCCGTGGACGTAGGCGAGGGCCTCGTTGAGTTGGCGAAAGATGCGCCAGGCGTCGGCGAAGGGGAGCTGCCGCTCGCGGCGGATCAGATCGGCCAGCGTGCCGCCGTCGAGGTGCTCCATCACATAGCAGTAGGGCTCGGTCGCCAGATGTACGTCGCGGAGGGCGACGATGCCGCGGACGTTGCTCAGATGGGCCAGCTTCTCCACCTCGGCGCACGATTGTGCGTCGGGTTGCCGGCGCAGCCGCTTGATCGCGACGATCACTCCGCTAGAGATGTCGCGGGCCTTCCAAACGTCGCCGTAGGTGCCTTCGCCGATCAGCTCCAGCACGTCATAGCCGTCGAGCCGTGGGGCCGCCAGTTCCAAGCTGGCGAGGCGCTGTTCCTCCGCCAAATCAAAGTCGTCAGTGGCAAGCGACTGGGCGAGCATGAAATCACATGACTCAGTGGCAAATCAAGATGAGACCAACGCGAAGAGGGGACCGACACTTTGCCGGGGCGCAAAACACCGAGACGTGTTTCTTGCGGGTCGCTTTGTGCCACCAAATTTGAATGTACCTGCCCGAATGGGGGTGTCAATCAGCGCGTGGCGGGGTTATCCGGGCCTATTGCTCATGAATTGCTCAGTGTGGCTAGCGCCCCAATCGCTTTTTCCGGCTTCCGGTGGTTTAGGGCCGCCAAGGCCTGCCGCAAAAGGGCTTCCTGCCGGGCTGTAAACGGCACGGCGGTGCCAGGCTCGGGAGGGCTGGGTACGAGCGCGCGGGCAATTTGCTCGCACAACCGGTCGATCCCCTGGCCTGTGAGCGAGCTAACGGCAACTCCCACAGGCCGGCCGTCGCTGGGCGGGTTTGCCAGGTCGCACTTGTGGTGCACGACCAGCACACGCCGAGCGGTCTGGGCAACTTCTCGCTCCTCGTTCGACCAATTGCTGGTCACGTCGCACACGAGCAACACCAGGTCCGCGCCGCGGACTACTGCCAGTGCCCGCTCGACCCCTTCCGCTTCAATTGGCTCACAGCTCACTCGCAGCCCTGCCGTATCGGCTAGCTCGACCGGCCAGCCGTCGAAAGCCGTCGTATGCGTGAGCACATCGCGCGTCGTGCCCGGTTCGGCAAAGACAATCGAACGCTGAAAGCCCAACAGGGCGTTCATCAGGCTGCTTTTGCCGGCATTGGGCCGCCCCGCGAGCACCACGCGCCACGGCCGCGTCAGATGCTGGCCCAGTTCGGCCCGGTTGAGTAGCCGCCCTAAACTGTCGGCTGCTGTGGCGAAGTCCTGCTGCCGGAGGTTGGTTTCGATTTGAAGTGCCGCGTCGCGAAGGGCGCCGCGGTATTGGTCAAGCAATACAGCCGCGGTTCGCTCGGTGCGTGCTTCGGCCAGGGCAATTCGCGCTTCAGCAGCGAGACAATCGGGCTCGGTTTGTGCAATCCAGTCCGCGGCGTCGATACGAACGCCACCTTCCGCCACGAGTGCGCTGGCGACGGCTTCGGCCGCGGCCAGTCCTCCGTGGCAATGAACCTCAACCTCGTGTGGCGCGACGAGCCCGACAACAAGTTCTTCTTCGGCGCCCGTGATGCCACGAAACCGGCCAAACACGACGCGACCGGCTGGATATGCGTCGAGCGGGCCTCCAGCCGCTGAGACAAACCGCCGGGCGACAATCTCCATTGCCCGCGGCCCACACACGCCAATGCTGGCAACTGCACCGCGTCCCAGCGGTGTGAGGATGGCGACCACGGTCGGCGAGTGCGGCAGCAGGGAAGACTGGGACTCGCTCATCGCCGCGGTGAATGCTCCGTAATCTACAATCGAGAATTGTCCCAGTATGATCGCCTCTTCGCCCGGCCCGCAGCCCCAATGAGTGTACCTCGCGCTGCTTACATTCACGTCCCCTTCTGCCGGCATCGATGCGGGTATTGCAATTTCACGCTTGTGGCTGGGCGAGACGACCTGATCGAAGCGTATCTTGACGCCTTGGCCCGCGAATTGGAATTCGTTGGCGGGCCACATGAGGTGGAGACTCTTTTTTTCGGCGGCGGGACGCCGACACACCTGTCGCCGCCACAGCTCGTTCGGTTATTCGTTCTCGTGCGCCGCACGTTTCCACTTGCGACAGGGGGTGAACTGAGTGTCGAGGCCAATCCGATCGATCTCGACGATGGCCGCTGCCGCGAGTTGGCCGCAGCCGGTGTAACGCGGATCAGCCTTGGCGCGCAGTCGTTCGATCCGAAGCTGCTGGCGGTACTTGAGCGCGACCATGGCCCCGACGAGATCGCAGTCGCTTACCGCCAGGCTCGGCGGATCGCCCAATCCGTTTCGCTCGACTTGATCTTTGGCGTGCCGGGCCAGTCACTGGCTGATTGGCGACGCGACCTGGCCTCGGCGCTCGCCCTTGCCCCCGATCACTTATCCACCTACGGCCTGACGTTCGAGAAGGGGACTTCTTTTTGGACCCGGCTCAGTCGCGGAGAATTGGCGCGGGCCGATGAAGAACTCGAACGAGCGATGTGCGAGGCGGGGATCGATACGCTCACCGCCGCGGGGTACCAGCACTACGAGGTGTCGAATTTCGCCCGGCCCAGCCACCGCTGCCGGCACAACGAGACCTACTGGACGGGGCAGCCTTACTTTGCCGCGGGTCCTGGCGCGGCTCGATTTGTCGCCGGACGCCGTGAGACCAACCATCGCAGCACGACCACCTATATCGCCCGCATTTTGGCCGGCCAGTCGCCCGTCGCCGAAAGCGAACAGCTCGATCCCGAGGACGCCGCCCGTGAACGACTGGTATTTGGTCTGCGGCGGCTAGCGGGGATTGATTTGGACCGGTTTCATGCAGAGACGGGCTATTCGGCCCGGCAGCTCGGCGGCGAAGCGCTGGGAAGATTCCTAGAACAGGGACTGCTCGAAATTGTTCGCCCCTCGTCACAGGCAGGGTCTTCAAGCCCAGATCAGCTTCGCCTGACTCGCCGCGGCCTCTTGGTCAGCGACGCAATGTGGCCCGAGTTCCTGCGGCGGTAGTTTGCCCACGCTGATTGCCGCACCAGTCCCTTCGATCTGCAAACTCGCCAAAAGCTGTAGCGTTTCGGCAGGATGACCGTTTCTCGCCGACTTTTCGCGTCAGATCGACACAACCGGTTTACGATGACTTTCCTGTGGCGGCGAATTGGGAAGTTCGTCGCCCGATGGATGCGCGTCGCGGCCCGCTGAGGCGAGGGAAGTCGCCCCGCACGCAGGTCGCGACGTGGGTTCAGGGTCGGAGTTCAGCGGCCGGTCGCATCGCGCTCCCGGGCCGCCCAAGCACGCAGCGGCAGCGAGGTGTAGCTTCCCTCGCGGACGACTGGGCTCCAGCCGCGGCTTGCTAGGGGCGGCAACGGAGTCGGTGCGACCGGTTCTTTTCTGTCGCCTTTCGCTGCGCGATAGGCAACGGAATAGCAGCCCGCAGGCACCACCTCCGCTTGTCTTGCGGATTGGCACTGTCGCATAATCTCGGCGGCAAGATTCCCCCTCATTCGCTGAGATCCTGGCCATGCATCCGGTTCTGCAACGCAACATCTATTTCGTCAAGGAACACGTCGGCTTCTTCAAAGCCGCCAACAACTACGACATTCTCGACCCGCAGACGCAGCAGGTAATTCTCCATTGCCGCGAAGAGCGGCTGGGGGTCTTCACAAAGCTGTTGCGTTTCACTGACTACAAGCGCATCACGCCCTTCGAGGTGATCATTCGGACGCCCGACGGCCAGCCGGTCCTATGCGTGCGGCGCGGCATCGCCGTATTCCTTTCGAAGGTGGATGTTCTTGATGAGCGGGAGCAGCGGGTCGGCGGCTTTGCTCAGAAATTCTTCTCGTTTCGCGACAAGTTCACGGTACTCGGCGCCGCCAACGAGCCGCTGTGCGTGCTTCAGGGGAATTGGACGAGCTGGGATTTCGCCTTCAAATCGGGCGAACAAGAGCTGGCTCGCGTGAGTAAGAAGTGGGCCGGCCTGGGCACAGAGCTGTTCACCAGCGCCGACAACTACATGCTGCAAATCAACCCGGCAGTTCCTCCGGACAGCACCCTGCGAATGCTCGTACTGGCCGCGGTCATGTGCATTGACCTGGTGCTGAAGGAATAGAGCTTCGTGCTTGGAACTGTGTGCTTAGCGCTTGGAGTATTCTAAGCTCTAGGATCTAAGCACTAAGATCCAAGCCCTTAGCACTCATGCCAGACTCATCGCAAGCCGCTCGACGGGCGATGATCGACCAGCAGCTCAGGCTGCGGGGCATCGCCGATGGGCGCGTGCTCGCCGCCTTCGAGCGCGTGCCGCGCGAGTGGTTCGTCCCTCCCGCTCTGGCCGGCGAGGCCTATTCCGACAACGCCCTGCCGATCGACTGCCACCAGACCATCAGCCAGCCGATCATCGTGGCCTTGATGACGGAGGCCTTGCAGCTCACGGGAAGCCAGCGGGTCCTCGAAGTCGGCACCGGCAGCGGCTACCAAGCCGCGATCCTGGCTGAATTGGCTGCGGAGGTCTATTCCATCGAGCGCCACGCCGAATTGTCGCGCCAGGCGGCCGAGCGGCTCGCGCAGCTTGGATATCCCAACGTGCACTTGCGGGTTGGCGACGGTTCGCTTGGCTGGCCCGAGGCAGCGCCGTTCGACCGGATGTTGATTACGGCCGGAGCCGACGCGTGTCCGCCGAAGCTCTGGGAGCAGCTCGCCGAGGGGGGCGTGCTGGTCGGCCCCTTTGGTCCGCTGGCGGGGCAGTCGCTCTATGAAATCCACAAGATCGGGGGCCAGCCACAGTCGCGATTTATCACTGCCTGTCGATTCGTGCCGCTGATAGCCAGCCTGGCATCTGACTAGTTGCCATCGATCCGCCGTTGACCGCTATTTCGCGTGCCGATAATCTGGGGGATTCTACTTGTCCAGTCGGAGCGTTCCGGCCGGAAGGTGTTTCGTCCCCATAGGTTCCGTCAGCGGCGAAGGCTTAGACCTGTGACGCGCAGTGCGACTCGAGCGCTGACCCGACGTCATGGCCCACGCGGAAGAGGAGATTGTCAGTGGCAGAGCAGCAAGCAGGGAGTCCAATCGTACAAGAACTGATCGAGGCGGGCGTTCACTTCGGGCACCGGGCCAGCCGGTGGAACCCAAAAATGGCGCCATACATTTACGCCCGCAAAAACGGGATCCACATCATCGACATCCGCGAGACCGTCCGCGGTCTATTGCGGGCGAAGAAGTATCTGGCTCAGGTCGCCGCGCAGGGGAGCCTGGTGCTATTTGTCGGCACGAAGAAGCAATCCGGGCCGTCGGTCGAACGTGAATCCCTCCGTTGCCATATGCCGTTCGTCGCCGAGCGGTGGCTAGGGGGCTGCCTCACGAATTTCCGCACGATCCGCAGCCGGCTGGGGCGGCTGGAAGAGGTCGAGAAGATTCGCGGCGGCGAGGAGATCGCGACCTACTCCAAGAAGATGCAGTCGGCTCTGGCCCGCGAATATCGCAAGATGTATCGCAACCTGAACGGCATCCGCACGCTCAACCGCCTGCCCGAGTGCCTGGTGGTGATCGATCCACTGAAGGAAAAGAACGCGATCAAGGAGGCCCGGGCGCTAGGCATTACCACGGTCGCCCTGATCGATACGGACTGCGATCCCGATTCGGTGGACCTCGTGATCCCCGGCAACGACGACGGCATTCGCTCGATTGAGCTGATCACGCGGCATCTTGCCGAGGCGATTCTCGTCGGCTCGCAAAGCGCTGCTGCGGCCAAGCAAAAGGACAAGGGTGATAAGGCCGAGAAGGGCGAGTTAGTCGGCGCTGGCGCGGCCGAGGCCAAGGACGGAAACGTCTAGGACGGACAAGTTCAAAGTTCCAAGTGCAATGCTGAAAGTTGAACTTGGGCTTATCTTAACTTTGAACCTTGAACATTGAACACTGAACGGAGAGTTGACATGGCTGAAATCACCGCGGCGCTGGTTCGCGAATTGCGCGAAGAGACCGGCTTGCCAATGATGGATTGCAAGCAGGCCCTGACCGAGACCGGCGGCGACAAGGAAGCCGCCAAGACCAAGCTCCGCGAGAAGGGGCTCAAGATTCAGGAAGGACGCGGTGGGCGTGAAACGTCGTTCGGCCGGTTCGGGATCTATTCGGGCGTGGCCAACAAGGCGGGTGCGATCGTCGAGCTGAAATGCGAGAGCGCCCCAGTCGCCGGCAGCGCCGAGTTCATTCAGCTCGCCAATGACCTGGCCAAGCAGCTTGCCACGGGACCGGGCGCGAAGACGGCCGAGGAGTTGCTCAGCCAGCCGTCGCCCAGCAAGCCCGGCATGACGCTGGGCCAGATCAAGGACGACATGTTCAACCGCATTCGCGAGGTTTTCAACGTCGGCCGTTTGGCCCGGCTAGAAGGTCCGACCGGGGGCTACAGCCACAATGCCGGCACAGTCAGTGGCGTGCTCGTGCAGGTCGAAGGGGGGACCGACGAAGCGGCCAAGGATGTGAGCATGCACATCGCGGCGATGCGGCCGCTGGCCGTCAGCAAGGAAGAGGTCGATCCGGCCGTTGTCGCCAAAGAGCGCGAAATTCTCCGCGCAGCCGCCCTGAATGAAGGCAAGCCGGCCAACATCGTCGATAAGATGGTCGAGGGTCGGCTCAAGAACTTCTACGCCGATCGCGTGCTGCTCGAGCAGGCGTACGTCAAGGAAAACAGCATGTCAGTCGGCAAATACGCCGAGAGCAAAGGCATGAAGGTGAAGAAGTTCGTGCACTGGGAGCTGGGGAAATCATAGTTCAAAGTTCCAGGTTCAAAGTCCAAGGTCGATTCAGCTTCGAACATTGAACATTGAACTTTGAACCTTGAACTCAACCGACTATGACCACGGCTGAACCCGCCCGATTGAAGCGCGTCGTACTGAAGCTCTCCGGCGAGAGCCTCAGTCATGCCGGCGAGCGCGGCATCGGCATGGAAGAGGTGGTCCACGTCGCCCGCCAGGTCCGTGAAGCGAGCGAGACCGGCTGCCAAATGGCGCTGGTGGTGGGGGGCGGCAATATCCTTCGCGGGGCCCAGTTCAAAGGGACGCACGCCAACATCCAGGAAGCCACGGCCCACTACATGGGCATGCTGGCCACGGTCATCAATGCACTGGCCCTGCAAGACGCCCTCGAATCGCTCGGCTGCGAAACGCGGGTGATGACGGCCATCGCGATGCATGGCGTGGCCGAGCCGTACATTCGCCGGCGGGCCCGGCGGCATCTGGAGAAAGGTCGCATCGTCATTCTGGCGGCAGGCACGGGCAGCCCCTTCGTGACCACCGACACGGCCGCGGCCCAGCGGGCGATGGAGCTGGAGGCGGACATCCTGCTGAAGGCGACGGGCGTGGACGGCGTCTATAGCGACGACCCGAAGAAGAACCCGCACGCGGTGCTTTACAGCGAGCTCGATTACAACACGGTCCGCGAGCGGAACCTGCGCGTGATGGACAGCACCGCGATCGCCCACTGCATGGAACACAACATGCCTATCCTGGTGTTCAACTTTCGCAAGGAGGGAAACATTCTGCGAGCCGTGCGGGGCGAGAAAGTGGGTACCCGCATCAGCAGCAAGCCAACGACGAAGGAATGACCAATGACCAAGTCCCATTGCCAATGGGACTGGTGTGGTTTGGTCATTGGTGCTTGGTCATTGGGCATCGAGGTTGCTCCCTTGTTGATTCGGTCGTTACCATACCGGTAACCACTCTCAGGAAACCAGCCATGTCCGCCGACGACATTCTCCTGGACACCGAAGACCGGATGGACAAGGCCATCCAGCACCTCAAGCAGCAGCTTTCGGGCATTCGCACGGGCCGGGCGAATCCAGGTCTGGTCGATTCGCTGAAGGTCGAGGTTTACGGCTCGCAGACGCCCATGAAGTCGCTGGCCCAGGTCGGCGCGCCCGAGCCGCAGCAGATCCTGATCCGGCCCTATGACCCCGGGACAATCAAGGACATTGAACGGGCGGTCATCAACAGCGGCCTGGGCTTTGCGCCGCAGAACGACGGCCGAGTGATCCGGATCAACGTGCCGCCCCTGACTACCGAGACTCGCAAGAAGCTGGTGGCCCGGATCAAGGAGCTGACTGAAGAGGCCAAGGTTTCGATCCGCAACGTCCGCCGCGACGGCAATAAGGCTGCCGATCAGGGAGAAAAAGACGGCGACCTGACTGAGGATGAGCAGAAGCAGGTCAAAGAGGACATCCAGGAACTGACGAAGAAGTATGAAGGCCTGGCCGCCGATATGGCGAAGAAGCGCGAGGACGAGGTCATGGAGGGGGGCTAGAGGGTGGGGTTGGGCTAAGGAGGCTGTAGGGAGCGCCCTCTGTGGCGCTGTGTGGACAGGGATCGCACGTCCGTGGTCGGGACAACCACGAAGAACTCCAAGGATACGAAAGTGAGATCGGCTGAATGTTGCTGAGCAAGCTAGCTTTCACTTGGCGATCTTGGTGTACTTGGTGGTTCATGGCGATCGGCGTAGTGCTGAATTCCTTCTCTCCGTCATCTGCCGCGGAGCCGACGCCCGCGAGGAAGCTGGTCGGCTCCCCCGGCGTGCTGATCATCGCCCATCGGGGCAACAGCAGCGTCGCGCCCGAGAATACGCTGCCCGCATTTGCCAAGGCCGTCGCGGTGAAGGCCGACCTGGTCGAGCTCGACTATCATCACTCGGCCGATGGCGTGCCGATTGTCATCCATGACGACAATCTCAACCGGACGACCAACGCTCAGACCCTGTTTGGCAAAAACAAGGCGCTCGTCGCCGATCTGTCGTCGGTGGAGCTTGCAAAACTCGATGCGGGCGAGTGGTTCAGCGATGAATTCAAGGGAACGAAGCTCCCGACGCTGGTCGAGGCACTCGCAGCCATTCAGCCCGGCTCGACGACGCTCATCGAACGGAAGAAGGGAGACGCGGAAACACTGGTGAAGCTGCTAGAGCGCGAGAAGCTGACCGACCAGGTAGTGGTGCAGGCGTTCGACTGGGAATTCATCAAAGCTTGCCGCCAGCTTTCGCCGACGCTGACCCTCGGCACGCTCAGCAGCAAGGCGGCCAGCGACGAGCAAATTCAAGCAGCCGCCGCGACAGGGGCAGACGTGATCGTCTGGAACTACGAAAAACTCCGCCACGATCAGATCGATCTGATCCACAAGCTCGGCAAAAAAGCCTGGATTTATACGATCGACGATCCGCATCGGGTCGCCGCATTCATCGCCTCCGGCATCGACGGCGTCATCACCAACAAGCCGGCGACGATGATCCGGGTGCGTGATACCGTGAATCGGCCGGCACAGTAGCAAACGCCGAGCGAACCAATCGGGCAAGTACGGGCTCCTCTCCTCTGTTAATCGATGCAAGAAACATCGGTTAGCGTTAGATGCATGGGACGCATTTTCGAGCCATCGTCCTGTACGACGACTCGTGCGGCTTCTGTCGGCGATGGATTCCTTTCTGGAAGGAATGTTTGCGTCGGCGAGGAATTGAGATCGCTCCTCTCCAATCTCAATGGATCGGCACCTCGCTCCACTTCACCGGTGAGGAACTGCTTGTTGATCTGCGGCTGCTTCTGGCCGACGGGCACCTCATTTGTGGCGCTAATGTGTACCGGTATTTGATGAAGCGAATCTGGTGGGCCTACCCGCTGTATGTGCTTTCGATCGCGCCGGTGCTCTGCGTGATTTTCGACCGGGCTTATCGGGCTTTTGCAGATAACAGATTTCGACTTTCCATGGCATGTGGTTTGACGAACGCGCCGCCGACGCGGATCGCAGGGAAATGAAAAAGAGGGCTCCACAACGCGCACTTGAATAGAGACGAGGTGCCCGTACTTGCCACGCGACGCGACTACGCAAACGCCTCGCGTATCTGGTCGATATGCTTCTCGCATTCCTCTCGCGGATTTCCGGATTCTTCGTATTCCAGCACGATGTAGCCGCGGTAGTGCGCAGCGGCAAGAATCTTGGCGAGGCGCTTGAAATCGGCGGGGACCTTCTTCTTGTCAGGCCCCGACATCACGACCTTGATCTGGGCGTTCAAGGCATAAGGTGCGATCCGCTCGAGCTCTGCATAAGGATCGTCGGAGTGGAAGTTTCCGCTGTCGAGGTTGATGCCGAACCAGGGACTTTGGACGTCGCGGACGAATTTCAGAATCCCGTCGGCCGTGTCCGTCGGTCCGCCGTGATTTTCCAGGGCCAGGTGCACGCCGTGTTTGCCGGCATAGTCGCAGCATTCTTCGATGGCCTGCACCATCAGTGAATGGGCCTGGGCCTCGGTCTGGTCCTTCTGCTGGTGGCCGGCGAAGATGCGGATAACGGGTGCGCCGAGGATTTCGGCAAATTCGATCCACGTCTTCACGTTGGCGATCTCGGTGCTTCGTTTCTCGCCGGGGGGATGCCCAAAGTCGTTACCGACCGCGGTGCCAGACACATCGAGCCCCAGCCTGAAACACTGCCTCCGCAGCGTCCGCAAGTATTCGGGCGTCGTGTTCTTCGGGAAGTAGTACGACGTCAGCTCGGTCCCTTCCAGGCCGAACTTCGCACAATCGTCAATGAAGTCGGTGAGCGTCAGCTTCGCCGAATCACCCTTGAGGAGGTCACGATAGCTGTAGGCCGCCAGGCTGAACTTGAACTTTGGCTGGCCGTTCCTTGGAATCGGCTCGATGGCTGACGCGGTCGATGCGAGAGCGGCACTGACGGACGCGGCGAGAAATTGGCGGCGGCTGGGCATGGGCGGCCTCGGTGGGAAATATGCCGGCGGGAAGGAAGAAATTTCGTGACGCCCGAATTGTAGTCGAAAGTAGCGGTGGATTTTAGGCGCAAAGGGGCGCTTCGAGGTCGGAAGGGTTGAGGTCAGGTCGAAGAGTCGCCGGTACTGCTGAGTACTGAGTACTTAGTACTGAGTACGAAGTAAGGAGCTAGTACTGCAGTCCAGACTACTCACCACACACCATTCACAGACATACGACCAATGACAAGTGACCAATGCCAACCTCTACTTCCACGCCACAGGTTTCGCCCCGGCCCAAAGGTCCTCAAGGCGGTAGAAGTCGCGGCTGGCGGCGTCGAACAGGTGGACGACGATCGAGCCGTAATCGAGCAGGATCCAGTGGCTGTCTTCGTAACCTTCGACGCTGAGGCGGCGGTGGCCGAATTGCTTTTGCAGCACGTCGTCAATGCCGTCGCTGATGGCCCGGAGCTGGCGCTTGCTCGTGCCGGTGGCGATGACGAAGTAGTCGAAGATCGACGTTTGCTCCCGCATGTCCAGCACGACCACGTTTTGCCCGCGGTTGTCCTCGGCTTCGCGAGCGGCCGCAAAGGCCAGCTCCAAACTTCGCTCGGGACTGGTCCGCACGACCGGCTGGCTGAGGGTTAGTGCCAAATCTGGTTCCTTTCGTGACTGTGAAGCCAAGACAGAGAAGCCCTCTTACGAGTTCATTCTATTCGGAGGGGAGGGGAATGACAGGGGCGCGGTTCGGGGCAATTACAGTTCAAGGTTCCGGCCGAAACGCCCGAATCACGCGGTTGCCGCTGACGCGCTTAATTAACCGTTTCATCTCCAGGACGCTAATAGTTGAGAGGACGTTTTGCACGGTCAGGCCGCTGGCAACGACCAGATCGTCGATGCTGGTTGGTTCGTCGGTGACAGCGTCCAGGACGGCTCGTTCGGGTTCGTTCAACTGAAGCTCAGCCGGATGGCGGACCTCGCGACCATCCTCGCGCGGGGTGGGCGTGGCGAGAGGGCCGAGTTCTTCGAGGATGTCATCGACCGACTCGACGAGTTTGGCCCCGTCGCGAATCAGCTTGTGGCAGCCGCGCGACATGCGGCTATCGATGCGGCCGGGAACGGCGAATACCTCGCGGCCCTGCTCGGTGGCGTGCCGGGCCGAAATGAGGGCCCCGGATCGATCGGCCGCCTCCACGACGAGAACACCCAGGCTGAGCCCCGTGACGATGCGATTTCGCTGTGGAAAGGCGCCGGCCAGCGGCGGCGCCAGCGGTGGATTCTCGCTGATCACCGCGCCGTGCAGGCAGACCTCAGCCGCGAGCTCCGCGTGCTCCGGCGGATAGACGTTGAGTACGCCGCTTCCTAGCACGGCCAGCGTTCGGCCGCCGGCCTTAAGAGCGCCGCGATGAGCAGCAGCGTCGATGCCGCGGGCCAGACCGCTGATGATCGTGTAGCCGGCGCGAGCCAACCCGCCCGCCAGCCGCTCCGTTTGAGCGAGGCCATAATGCGTGGCATGGCGGGTGCCGACAATCGCCACGGCCAGGCCATCGGCAGGCACGATATTCCCACGAACGAATAGCACACCCGGCGGATCGGGAATCTCCTTGAGGCGCGATGGATAGCCCTCGTCAGACTCAACAATCACCGACACGTTCCGCTCGTGGCACAGGGCCAGCTCGGTCGCGACATCGATCTCGCGTCTGGCCGCGGAGATAGCTCGGCTGAGCTTCGCGCCGATGCCGGGCGCCTCGCGCAGCTCGCTCGGCGCCGCTGCCAGCACCGCCTCCGCCGAACCAAAGTGTGCCAGGAGCGTCTTACGAATCCGAGGCCCCACACCAGGCACCAGCGACAACAACACCTCGGCAACGACCCGATCGGGGACCAGGTGGTCAGCGGCCGGGCAATCGGCGGCTGCACCATCAGAGTTTAGGGCAACGTCGGCAGAGTCGGCTGCACTCATGCGGAGATTCTAAGGAGTCTTCTCCGCCGGAAGAAAGCCGATCAGGATCGCCATGCGCACCAGCTCGGGCAGCGACGCGGCCTGCATTTTCTTCATGATGTTCGACCGCCGCAGCTCGACCGTCCTCAGGCCGATGTCCAGATCGACGGCGATCCGCTTGTTGGGCAGCCCCTCGAGCAGCTTGCGAAGGACGGCGACCTCGTCCGGGGTGAGCGTTGCCAACCGGGACTCGATCTCCCCCTTTTGCCGCCGCAACGATTGCAGCGACGTTTCCTTGTCGAGCGCCTTCTGAATCGCCTGCCAAAGCTCCTGGTCCTGGCATGGTTTCTCGAGGAACGTCAGCGCGCCGCTTTGCATCGCTTTGACCGCCATCGGCACATCGGCGTAACCGGTGATCACAATGGCCGGCAGCGTGCTTTGGCGGGCATGAAGCTGCTGAAGCATTTGCAGCCCCGACATGCCCGTCATCCGAACATCGACGACCAGACAGCCGGTTAGCTGCGGACTGAACTGTGCCAGAAACTCCTCGGCACTGGCGAAGCCTTTCGCCCGAACGCCTTTCTGACTGACAAGGGCCAGCACCGACTCGCGGGCAGCGGCATCGTCATCAACCACAAACACCGTGGCGCTGGAATCCATCGGATAGCCCTCTTCTCGTGCCTGTGCAATCCCAGATTTCCCTTATTGGAACATGCGCTGCGGCAAACCGCAAATGGTATTCCCGCGCCCAGAAATGAGCCGGCTTTCAGGCTTTCAGAACGGCGCGGACCGATGCTTCGTTCACGCCGCCCACGACTTCGACCGATCCTAAGCGGCTGGGAAGCACGAACCGCAATTGGCCGTGTTCGGCCTTTTTGTCGCGCTGCATCGCGGCGAGCAGGGCGTCATAATCGAGGTTCGTGACCACGGTCGGCAGTCCAAGTTTAGCCAGCAGAGCTACTTGCCGCGCGGTCACATCGGGACCGATCCTCCCAATGCCTTCGGCCAGCCGCGAGGCGCAGACCATGCCGATCGCCACCGCTTCGCCGTGCAAATAGGCGCCGTAGCCGCTGACGGTTTCGATCGCGTGGCAGAAGGTGTGACCGTAGTTCAGTGCGGCGCGCAGTCCGGTCAGCTCGCGCTCGTCGCGCTCGACGACATCGGCCTTGAGGCGGCACGAGCGGGCGATCACATATTCAAGCGCCGCCGGATCGCGGGCGATCAGCTCGCCGGCGTGCGACTCCAGCCAGCCGAAAAAGTCGGCATCGAGAATCACGCCATACTTCACGACCTCGGCCAGCCCTGAGCGATACTCGCGCTCGGGCAACGTTGCCAGCGTATCCAGATCAATCAGCACACCGGCCGGCTGCCAGAACGCGCCCACGATGTTTTTGGCCGTGGGCAGGTTCACGCCCACCTTGCCGCCCACGCTGCTATCGACGTGCGCGAGCAACGTCGTCGGAACCTGCAAAAAGGCCAAACCGCGGGCAAACGTGGCGGCAACAAAGCCCGCCAGATCGCCAATGACGCCGCCGCCGACGGCCACGACAACCGTCTTGCGGTCCGCTTTGAACCTGACCAGCTCGCCGTACAGCCGCTCGGCCTCGGCGAGCGACTTGCTCGATTCGCCGGCAGGAACCTCGACCAGATCACTCTTGATGCCGCTGGCAGCCAGCGACCGGCTGACCGACTCGCCATGTGGCTGGCGCACGCCAGAGTCGGTAATGACGACCGCATGCTTGGCCGGCAGCCGATCGAGTACAAATTGCCCGGCGGCGGCGAGCGTGCCGCGGCCGATCGCAATGTCGTAGCTCCGCTGGCCGAGGGCAACGCGAATCGTGGTTGGCATTGCTGTGGTCCGCTCGCTCCGCGAATGGAGGGACCGCTAGCCGCCGAGCCGCTCGACGTCGGCCGGCGTCACGGTGATCTGGCGGCAGAAACCGGTGTGCGTGCGAATGTAGGCCAGGCCGGCACATGTGGCCGGGTCGGCGTGGAGTTTCGTTTCCAGGGTGGCCTTCTCGGCCGGCGACAAGTCGTCGAGCTCCGTGGGCCAGAGGGTTTCAGTTTCCATGACCAGCGCTTCGCGGTAAGGATCGAACTTGTCAGCCACAGCCAAAGCACTCCGAGTTGGACAGGCCCGATTGCCAATTGGTTCGGCGAGTGAATTCGACAAGCGAATTCGACCGGGCGCGGGCCAAAGGCATAATATAGGAACCTCGGCCAGCCTCGAAAACCCGCCAACTCTGGCCAGAGACAACTTCTATATTCATGCCCGACCGCGGAAAACTGGCCGTTTTGACGATGTTCGCCGTGGCCCTCGCCGCGGCAACGTTCGCCTGGTGGTGGAATTACAGCCGGGGGCAGAAGTGCCTGGCCTTCTATGGCGCCGACGCGGCCCTTTTGATTCGCACGGCCAAGGACGTGGAACTTATCGAACTTTCTCCGCAGAGTGACAAGCCCGAGGATCGCACGGCTGATCGGCTCATTGTTAACGGGCAGACGTACCTTTTCGATCGCATTACCACGATCAGCCATGCGAAGGGGCTGATCCACGCCCGCGCATCAATTGTCGATGACACCAGCTTCCAGTGGGACGCACAACCACGCGACTGTATAAGCCACGTGCCGTATGCCGTCCGCTTCCGAAGCGACGATTACAATAAGCGTGCCACATTGGCCTTCGACTTCGGCTGCCGGCGCGTGTCGTATGTCGAGCGGCAAAAGTCTGTGGAACTGATTCCCAAGGTGGCCGAGGGTTGGGAGTCGTTCTTGAGCCGCCTGGCCAGCGAAGCAAACAAGAAAAACACTGATCAACAGTAATCATCGCTAGTTGATTAGTATTGATCAGTGTTGATCAGCGTTCCTTCCCGTGCATTCAATCACGCCACCTGGGCCAGTACATACGGCCCCTTCGGAATGACCGCGATCTTGGCGGCCGGGCCATATTCGGCCAGCGAGGCGGCAACGGCGGATTCGACGCTTTGCGCCGCCTCGACAAAGAGCCCATTGAGCGTTTCGGCCGGCAAGCCGTCGCTGACGAGCTTGACCTTGGCCTTGCGGCGGACCTTGGCCAACTCCTCAAGCTGCCACTGGTCCATCACAAAGTAGTCCTTGCCGAGAATCCGCTCGACGAAGACCTCCAGGCTCACGTTTTCGCGAAATAGCTGCGCAAACTGTGGGCTGCCGATCCCTTCGCTGAGGCTGGCGCACATGATGATCGTGCCCCCTTGCTTCACGATCGGCAGGGCGCCGGTCAGCCCCTTCACAGCCTGATAAAACGTCGTGTCGAGCGGATAGCCGGCGCAACTGGTGACGACGATATCGACCGGCTCGGCGACGGTGTCGCGGACGACGCCCCGAACGAACTTCACGCCCTCCTCGAAGGCCGCGACCATGTCGCCGGCGACCCATGCGAGCGGCCGGCGCTGGGCATCGATCACCACGTTCACGATAAAGTCGCAGCCCGTTTTCCGGCCGATCCAGGTGTTTTCTTCATGCACGGGGTTGCCATCGAGAATGCCGCAATCGGCCTTGGGATGCTCCAAAAAATCGGGCCCATGCCAGACCTTGACCGTTTCCAGCGCCGCGATGCCGGGGCAGATCAGTTTGCGGCCGCCGGAAAAGCCCGCCATTAGGTGCGGCTCGATCAGGCCCGTTGTGATTTTCAGGTCAGCCTGCACGTAGCGACTGTCGATCCAGATCGGCACGCCCCGCGGACTCTGTCCGAGGTAGGTGTGCTCGGCGAGCACCTGGCCGTGATGGTTCTCGATCCGATAGTGGCTGGCGATCTGCTGCCCGACCATCTCGACCAGCTCCACCCCTTCGTTGTGGCGATGCAAGCCGGTGGCGACAAGGATCGTAATCTTCTCACGCGGAATGCCGGCCGTTTCGAGCGTTTCGAGCACGGGCCGCAGGATCAGCTCATTGGGAACCGGCCGCGTGATGTCGCAAATGACGATGCAGGCGTCCTTTCGGCCCTTTGCAATTTCAGACAGGGGCGGCGTGCCGATTGGATTGGCCAGCGCTGCCAGAAGCGAGCGGCTTGGGTCAGGCAGCGGCGGCGCGTCCTTATAAGCAAGCGTCCGCACGATCCGCTCCACGGGCAGATCGGCGTATAAACCCTGCCGGCCATATTCGAGCTTGACGCGCATCGGCTACTTCTTACCGGCGGCCGGCTTGGCGGCAGCGGCCCCGGCGGCCG
>Ga0065705_10104241_pt1 | contig 28861 bp, 54 predicted proteins | sample SwibulcommuniRL2_FD_59092 | JGI IMG/M metagenome (GOLD analysis project Ga0065705, IMG submission 59092) | Bulk soil microbial communities from switchgrass field near Rose Lake, East Lansing, Michigan, USA - RL2 Bulk Soil v2 (version 2) | ecosystem: Environmental > Terrestrial > Soil >...
CCGCCGTGACCCACGTTGACGGGACCGCGCGCCCCCAGTTCGTTGATAAAGAGGTCAATCCCAAATACCACGAATTGCTAAGCGAGTTCGGTGCGCTTACGGGCCACCCGGTCCTCTTGAATACGTCACTCAACATTATGGGCGAACCTATTTGCCTAACGCCTCAACAGGCGATCCGATGCTTTTACAGCGGCGGCCTGGATTTGATGGTGCTTGGCGATTACATGATTGAAAAGGCGGTGGGAGAATGAAGGTTTCTTTTGTTGTCCCGACATATAAAAAAAAGGTCGAGCAGTTCACGAAATGCATTGACTCGCTGCTTTCCCAGTCCCACAAGGACATCGAGGTAATAGTTGTCTTTGACGGGCCAGACCAGATCGTCGAGTCCTATGCGGAGAAATACGCGAAACAGGATGAACGGTTTAAGCACATCGTCATCGAGCATGGCGGGGCTTGCAAGGCCAGGAATGAGGGGTTCAAAGTGTCAACAGGAGACGCAATCTCATTTTGGGATGCTGATTGCTACGCGGCCCCCGAAATGACGATGGTATGGTGCCGAGCCTTTGACCGTTTCCCTCAATGCGATTTCGTTTATTCGGGCTACAAGTGGACGAATCCTGCGGCGATTCCTTGGGAGGGCTTGCCGTTTGACTCTTGGCTGATTAAACAGTTCAACTCCATCGGCCCGGCCATGTTCCCGACGCGGCGCAAGGCCGTGGTGGAGTGGGACGAGGCTCTTGAGGGGCTACAGGACTGGGATTATTGGCGAAGAGTCGTTGCCAATGGGAGCAAAGGCTTCTGGATCAGGGGCCACGGATTCGCTACGGACATGCCAGACGGGGACAGCATTTCCGGTAAAGAGGGCCAGAGAGCGAACCGAATCAACGCCATACGGAACAAATACAACGACCCGGTTTCCGACCTTCTTATTTGCGGGAAGGTCTATTCGGATGAGGCTATACGCATAGCCAAGATCCTCGGGGCGGATTACCTCCAAAATCCGTATTACATCGTCCACGACTACAAGGCCATTCTTAACGTCGGGTTCCTCCCGCACGAAATTGAGGAGATGAGAGCCTTGGTCCCAAAGGAGGAAGAGAAGACGAAGCGGATCGTCTATTGGTGCGGAATCGACGCGGAGCAGGTCTCTTGCGGCCCGCACAAGTCGGTTAAGGAATGGGTGAAGAAAGTCAACGAACGTATCCACGTCAATCTCTGTTCGGATTACAACGCGAAAAAAACGCTTGAAGACTTGGGGATAAATGCCGAAGAAATCACCATGCCGATGGACGAAGGACAAGTTGCCACGACCATACCTGAGAAGTTCAAGGTTTTGGTCTTTGCGGACGGCCATCATCTCCCGTTTTGGGCTTCGGTTATCAAGGCTCTACCGGACATAGACTTCGACATGGTAGACGACACGAAGCCTTTTATGTTGACGGATTACACGGTGGTTACTCAGTTCTGCCCTGAAAGCAGGCTGATGGATGGCACAAAAAAGGCCCTACTGAACGGTCGGTATGTCATCTCAAACGTTCAGGCCCCATACGCCGGATACATCGAAAATACTCAGGACTTGGCGAAGTATAAGGAGGCCGTTGTTCGGAGTCTCAGGGAAATTCAGAAGAAGACTGAGCTAAACAAGGAGGCTCAGGAATATTACCTGAACCTAATGAGCCGGGACAAGTTCAAGGAATCCATCGCCTTCTACGCCAACGGCCTGGAGGTTGTAAATGCCTAAGCCGAAAGCCTCTTTCGTAATCCCGGCGTTTAACGCCGAGGCTTTCCTAGCCGAAACGTTAGAGTCCTGCCTGAAACAAAAGGAAAGGAACATTGAGGTCATTGTCGTAAACGATGGCAGCACCGACGCCACGCAGAGCGTAATCGATTATTACCAGGGCAAGGACGATCGGATTAAGTGCAAGGTCAAGGCGAATGGGGGCCGTTCTGCGGCTCGTAACGACGGGGTGCTTGCCGCTTCTTCCAACATCATCTTAACCCAGGACGCCGACGACATCTCTTACCCTGACAGGGTTTCCGAGACGTTGGCGGCTTTCAAGAAGACGAAGGCGGATATCGTCTACTCCTCATTCCATACGATTGACGCTATAGGTCAAATATTGGATGAACCCGTCTTGGCCCTCCCGTTCGACTATGAAAAGGTCAAGAAGGAGTGGTTCACCTATATCGGCCATTCAACAATGGCCTTCAAGAAGAGCGTCTTCGAGAAAGTCCGGTATCAGTCTGGGGACTACGACAAACACGCCATAGACGACTGGCTGTTCCAGGTTTCAGCCTACCACGCCGGGTTTAAGTTCTCTCCCATTAAAAATGTCTTGGCCGCTTACCGGATCGTTCCGAAGGTCAGGGACGAGGAAAAAATAAAGGAGCTTAAATCCCTGTGCCTAAAATAAAGACGGCCTTCATCCCTACAGAAGTAGCCGGGGTCAACTTTTACCGAATGTGGCAACCGGCGGAAGCCCTAAAGAAGTATGGCTATCAAACGGCGGTCCTGTGGTATTCAAGCAAGGAGATGGATCGCCGCAACTCCTGGGAATTGGGGATGATGGATCAGCAATACGAAATGAAAATAGTGAAAGACATTGAGATGGCCTGCCTGTGGGCGGACGTGATTGTGTTCATGGCCCTCCACGCGGAACACTCTTTTGAGCTTTTTAAGGCGCTCAAGAAGCGACATCACAACAAGAAATTTGTAATGGAACTGGACGACAACGTTCTTTCGATTCCCGAGTATAACGCGGCATACGACCACTATAACCACGGGAAGACACTCTCTCTCGTTGCCGTTGAGCAGATGAAAATCAGCGACGCTCTTTTCGTTTCCACTCCTGAGCTTGCTAAGAACTATGCTCAGTTCAACAGGAACGTCTATGTAGTGGAAAACGTGATCGATACGGCCCTGTGGCGGACCTCCCACCCTCCCCGTCGCAGGGCCTTAAATATTGGATGGGTCGGCGGTGGGACTCACGGGGAAGACCTTGCCATTTCAAAGGATCCGATCTTAAACGTCCTTCGGGATTACCCAAAAGCCAACTTCATTTGTCTACACGGAGCACCAAAGTTCTTTAAGCACAAGGACGGGTGCCGGTTTTTGGACAGAAGTATGGAACACCCCCCTTGTATCGAGTGCGGGGGGCATGATAGACTAATCTGGACCCATGAATTTAAGACAATAAAAAAGTATCCTAAATGGGTCAATGGGTATGATTTACATGTCGGGATTGCGCCTCTTGTGGACAATGATTTTAACAGGGGGAAAAGCAATCTAAGATGGTTGGAATACTCCGCAATGGGAATCCCGACAGTCGCAAGCAAAGTCGGTCATTTTGCAGAGACGATCAAAGATGGTGAAACAGGACTACTTGCTGAAACAGAGGAGCAGTTTGAAAACGCCTTGAGGCGGTTGCTGGATGATCCCGATTTAAGGGATAGCATCGGCAAGAACGCGAGACGCGAAGTAATGGAAAATTGGAGCCCGCGCAACATGGCCTCCAAATACATCCGAGCGTTGGAGAGCGTCCTTGCCGTCACAAACCCGTCTTAGCCTTTCTACTTTAACAAGCCTCCTAATAGACGATCCTTCCAATCAGGCGTTCACCGCCGCCCAAGTCCTCGCAAAACTAGAAGAAGCCCAAGAAAGGTTTGTATTGGACACGAGGGCTCTCCGTGACCTAGCAACAGGGTCGGCGGTGGCCCAGCAGCAAGAATACTCCCTCCCATCCGACATTATGGATATCGTCCGCCTGTCGGTTGATGGGGCGGAACTAACCAGAATCTCAAAAGCCGATCTCGCCTTCCTATTCCGTGGGTCCAGATGGGATCAGACATACGGGACCCCTTCCCATTACTATGTTGACCTAGACCCCAACAACAAAAAATACGGTCTTTACCCAATACCGACTTCCGCTGGAAGCTCCAATATAACCATTGAATACGTCAAGATGCCGCCAACGCTTTCAGGCGACTCCTCTGTCCCTCTTGATGCTCACACCCTCCTAATCCCATACCACAATTCCCTGGCCTACTGGGCCGCCAAGGAATTGCTGATGATTCGTCCTTCCCAAGAGAACCTTGTCCGTGTTCAGCAATATACGAAGCGTTATGAGGATGAGGTAAGCAATTGCATTGAGACATTCAAGCACCTTGAGCAATCTCAGGGATGGCGCTTTAAGGGCGGGAGGTATCACAAGGGCCTATGAGGAAACTATTCTTAATATCGATCGTCTTCATTTCTTCATTTTCTTTTGCCGAAAGTATTTCGGTCGGGGGGAAATGGCGCGGCCTCAATAACAAAGAAACAAATTCCATCGGCATAGGAGATATGGAAGCCCAGGATTTATTGAATGTTGAAATAACTAAAAATGGGAATAGCCTTGTTAAACGTGGGAGATGGACTGTACAGCAGAACCTATTTTCAACATCGACGCATAGCGTTAATGGGATTTATCGATTTGAAAGAGTCTTGGATGGACGATATGTTGGGATTCTAGCCTATGACACCAATATAACCGCAGCCACAACGGATGACACGTCTTTTGGTAATGGGGCTGTTGTAACTACCGACACGGCAGACAGCTTTTACGATTTTGCTGACAACGCTGGCTATATGTATCGGGCGAATTCTAGCCATGACCAGATTCTTAAATATGATGGTGCTACGACTGTTACATACTACCCTCTAATCCCGCGTGGCGATCAGATAGAGTTTTTGCCGGACAGATTCGTTGTCTCCGGATCAACATCAAGCCCGGCAACAGTTTACTTCTCCGGGTCAGCGGATTTTACAAACTTCACAGCTGGAAGCCTTGAGACAGACCCGTTTACAGAACAATTCGGGATATCTGGAAACAAGGTTTATGCGATCAAATATTTCTGTGAAAAGTTATTTGTCTTTACAAAAAATAACGTTTATTCATGGCAAGGAACTAACCAATATGATGGTTTTATAAAGATTGAATTTCCAGAAATTGGAACACAGCAGCCGCAAACATTAGTTACTCGTGACAATATTATGTATTTCCAGGGGAGCGACAGGCAAGTCTATTCATACGACTGTAATACTCTGTCACGAATATCAGACAACTTCCAAGGGCTTACTCTCGGCGTCACACCCGACTTGACCGGGTATCAGAGACACGGGGCGACCATTGACGCCAGTGGAAGATACTGGCTTGGCGTTCTAGATTCGGCCCCAAATGCGACATCATATCTTCTCGGCGGTCTTGTTACGAGTTCGGCGACATTTGTTTATGATCCAAAGTTCGATTTTTGGACAAAATTTGATTTTGCATCTCACGTATATTTTTCTCCGGCAAGAGGAAACTCGGCTCTTGATTTTGTTTATTTTGGAGGAGTATCCACAGCTACAATTAACAACTATGTAGACACCAGGGAATTTCAAAATCATTTGGCATCGCTTAGCGCTCTTAATGACAATTTGTGTCCCAGTTCTTGCTCAACAGCAATTAACGCTTACTGGAAATCAAAAGATTTCATTGGTTCTGACCCGTTTGTTGAGAAGGACTTTATCAATTACAGCATTGTCGCAAGCTCATCCAGCGGATCAAATCTCGACTTCATTTATACCATCAACACATCCACATCGATTACAGCAAACCACAGCCTAACGGCTGACGTTTCCAATTCCACATTACGCCGAATCAACGCCAACTTCCCATCAGGAAAGTTTGGGACATTCTTCAATTTTAGAATAGGCAACGACGATCTAAACGCGCCATTTGAAATCTACGCCGTTAAGGTTGAATACAAACCACGTTCTTGGCGGGTTTTACCATAGGAGAAAAGAATGGCATTTTCGGCAGACCAGCTTATTCAGCAGAATCCAGGCGAAGATTACGAAGCGTATAGACGCCGCGCCCTTGAGACATATATTGGCCGTCCACCGACCAACGATGAACTAAAGAAAGCTGGGGATATTGGATTCGTTCCGTTCATCAATCAGTTTCAGGACATGACGCAAAAGATTCAGAAGCAGGCGGCCATCGGCGGTGTTGATATTACGCCTGAAGAGGCCGCCCAGCTAAGGGATAAATTTTATGACCCTAACAGGCTTGGGGAAATCACTGACGATCTTCGCGCCGGATTAGAAACATATGTAACTCAGAGGCAGCAAGGCAAGGTCAAGGAAGATATTGATCGGGCGGTAAATCCTGGGAAGTATCTGGATGAAACGAAAAAAGCTGAGAACCTTGGAACGGCCCAAAGACTTGCTCAACAGTTTGGTCAGGATGACCCTGACCTGGTTCAGTTTCTTTCAGACAGGATCGCCGAAGGCGAAAGCGCATTTGAGCTTTCCCAGTTTTTGCAGACGACGCCGCAATATCTCAAGAAACAATCTGATGCCGAGAACGCCAGGGTTAAGGAAGAATCCGCCGCCGCGCGTCAGGCTCTTGACCAGGAACTTTTAAAAAGCCAGCAAGAAGTTTTTGAGCGGGCTCAACCATCTATTATTTCAAGTTACATGAGAGCCGGGCGGTTGAACTCATCGGGTGTTAATAGCGCATTGGCAAAAGCCCAGCAGGATTTAGAGCGAGAGCGTCAGGGCTTTCTGGCCAACGCTGCTTATAACGATTCTATACGCGCCCAGGGCTACAAGAGGGAAGACTTTGTTGGGAACAACGCCCAGGCGTTTAACCAATATCTCCGCCAAAATGAACCGGCTTATCAGCAGCGGTTTAACCTACAAGGCGTATCCAATAACCTCAACTACCAACAGCCGTTCAATAACTTGAACCGTTATTACAGCCTTAACGATCAAGCGCGGGCGAGACAGTATGAGTTAGAAGACTACGACCGGCAGCAGAGCGACTTTAACCGTTACCTGTCTGATTCTAGGAAGCAAAGTAGGGAAGCCGCGCTCTACGGGCTTCTTGGGGCAGGCATCAGCGGCGGAATCCAAGGATTCATGAGGAGATAATATGGCCCGACAATTTCAACCGCCTACACAGATCCGGCAAGCGCCTACGAAAGAGGAGGCGCTTTTAGCGCCAATCACTCAGACGATCCAAACTCTCCCGGCTCTTTACGCCCAATATAAACTTCAACGGATGCAGCAGGATAGGGAGCTTAAAGAAGAAGCGCGGAGACAGCGCGAATTTGAGGCCAACGAGGGCATCGGCGGAATCCCTGGCGAGGGCGAAACAAAAGAACAAGCCCTGGCAAGAATTGGAAGGAAAAATTATGGTGTCTTAAATCCTCCTCAGTATGTTTCTCCTGGTATAGATCCTTCTACTGGACAGCCTACGTTCACTCCATACCCTGCCGGAACAAGGCCCGGCCCTGCATCCCCTTCTCCGACGCCGATCCTTAGTCCTACAGGGGAACAACTCGGAACGACATTCGGGAGACCAACCGTACTCCCAAAGCCTGATGCATCAAGCGTTAAAGACGATGCAGCGGCGGCAGAGATGGGAGCTATTGTAAGCAGCGCAATCAAAGAGCTTGAACGCATTGAACCATTGAACAAATCAAGCCGCGGAGGATTTTTTGGCAGTTTAGCTCAGAAGGCTGAATCAGCCATCGACCGTGACAATCCATCGGATAAATTTAAGAACACGGCTGACGTGATAAATTCGCTCAAAGGAATGGTTTCAAGAGTTCTCAAGTCAACATTCGGCGCTCAATTGAGTGATAGCGAAAGGCAATATCTAAATGAGGTTTACGGCGCTTCTGAAGGAATGAGCCGGGAAGAAAGGGCTATTGCCATTAAGAACGTAAAAGTGATGCTTCAGGACAAATTGGGCGCGGCTAAAAGCAGGGCCGGACAATCCTCCTCTGCGCCTTCTGAGGATAACGACCCTCTTGGGTTGAGGTAGAAATGGACTACAGAGAATTAGCCTCAAAAACCAGATCAAAATTTCCAGGAGCATATGACGACCTGGACGACACGACTTTAGCTCAAAAGATTGTTTCTAAATACCCACAGTATTCGGATACGACATTTGATGATGTCCCGGCATCCCCACAAGAGCCTTCCTTTGCCGGGGATGTTGTTAAAGCCATACAGCCGGAAGTGCAAGGACCTCCGACTGGTGGTGAAGGCTTCCTCTCCAGGCTTGCCAGGGCCACGCGACAGACTTTCTTCCCGACTTCCATGAGCGAGGTTAAGAGTCTCGTCAATCCAAACCTTGGGCAATATGGCCTTTCTAGGATTTTGGAGGAAGAGGGGAAACGCCTTGGCTCTGCCGTCCGTGGCTCACTTTCAAACGCGGGGGATAAGCTTATGGCCTCTCCGGTGGGGCAGGAATACCCGCGAGCCACGGCGGCGGTTGCAAGTGTCCCTTTGGCTGTGGCCGAAGGGATGTCTGACCAGTTGACCCCATCAGGGCAGCAACAGGCTTTAGGGGCGGAAGGAGTTGGTCTTGGGGTCAGAGCGGCTGGTCCTCTTCTAAAAAGGGCCGCTGTTGACCCGGCGCGGAGGGCGTTGGGATTCCAGAAGTCACAATTAGTAAGCCAGAAATCGCCTTTCGAGACGACCCGGAAGATAGCCCAGGCTAATAGATCGGCAGAGGCTATGCTGAAAGAAGGCGCAATATCTCCGACTGGAAACGTGGAAGACACCATCCAGAGCGCGACTAAGATACTCAGGGAAAATTCTAGAAAGCTCTCCGATGTTATTGAGACCGTGGACAATACTGGGAAGACTCTCCCGGTTTCTCAGATTGATTCCAGCCTAATAGACGAGTTAAAGCCTAAATTTGATGATGAGTTCGCGGCTTCGGACAAGATCCTTAAAGACCTGAAAGCCTATTCCAAAGACGGCCTCACTCTTAAAGAGGTTGACGAGCTAAAGGCTAGATGGGGAAAGATTGGTTTTCAGGACAAGACGGTCGGATCTACTGCCGCCGATATGTATAGGAAGGCATGGGCCACGGCGGATAAACTCATTAAGAGGCATGTTGAGTCCGTCTCGCCTGACTTGGTTTCAGCTTACAGGCTTGCGAAGTCAGGCCAGGAAAACGCCATCAACGCTCTTAGGGGCCTTGGAAACAAGCAGGCAGCAGACCTTGGAAACAACATTTTCAGCCTTCCAACGAAGGTGATTGCCGCCGGACAGCTTGCCACAGGTAATGTCCCTGGGGCAATTGCAACGGCTGGGGTGGCAGAGGTTTTGAAGCGGAGAGGCCTTGCTCCTGTTGCGAGGGGGCTTTATGAGACAGGAAAAGCCTTGGAAAAAGGCGTCCCGCCAGGCTTCCTTTCCATCATTTCCGCCGCCGCCCGCCGCGCATTGGACCGTGAGAACAAGACTGTCGTTCCGGCTCCGTCCTCACCGACCAAGGAATCTGAAGGACTATCCGGCAAGAGCCTGTCGGAGTTTGTCAGAAAGGCCAAGCTTGGGACCACGTTCAGCTTCCAGGGCAAGAAGTTCAAAGTGGTGCCTCAGAAAGGCCGAAGCCGGGAAGATTTAGCAAAGGCCAGCCCGGAAGGACAGAAGGCTTTCTTGGCGTCCAAAAAGCGTTTCGGGCGAGGAGCCAACACCTTTGCGCCTGCTTAAACGAATCTGCGTACTTCTTGGACTTAGCCTGGCTGGCGTCCTTTGCCATTCCGCCAGCATCAAGAATGTCGTCGGCTCCCAACAGGCAAGGGATTCCGCCACAAACCAAAATTTCGAGAACATCAACAGAGAATTGACGAACTGCGTTCACAAGACTTCAACTGAGACGATCCACGGATATAAATACTTTATTGATCCGGTGGATTTCGGAACAATAACGGCAGACGTAGGGACCATAACATCCTTGTCCGCCCCAACGCTTTCTGCAACGACCCTTGCTGTCACGAGTATAACCCTAAACGGTCTTTCTTACGCAGGTAATCCCGTCGGAACTATTGTCATGTATATCAGTTCGACAGTAACGCCGTCAGGATGGCTCTATTGTGACGGAAGCTCGAAATCGACCACGACATACTCAAGGCTTTTCGCCGTAATCGGCTACACATTCGGCGGATCTGGGGCGAACTTTAGCCTTCCTGATTTCAGAGGCGTTTTCCCCAAGGGGCAGGGGACAACGGATCGTGCGTTGGGCAAAGATGCCAGCGGGAATTTCTACGCGGCGACAATGGGCGCATATGCCACGGATCAACTTCAAGGCCACTGGCATAACCTCTTTAGCAATAACGGAACAGCGCTGACAACAAGATTGAACGCGGCTGGCGGTGCAAACGGTATTTCTCCTACAGAGCAGGGGTCGGGTGGTTCGGCCAACGTATCCGAAGCGCGGGATTTAAAGGCTGATGGGACAAATGGAACACCGAGGACAGGGCATACGACTGAACCTCAAAGCATCGGGATAAACTTCATCATTTACACGGGTGTTTGAATGAAGGGGCTATTTATGAAATTACTGGTTCTCTGTTTTGTTGGCCTTGTTGGAGCCGTGTTGCCAATTAAATTAAGCGCCGCTCCAGCTTACCGAATTTCAAACGTTGACTTAAAAACAGATTCCACATTCGGGACTTTCCTGGTTAGCACTACAACATACGGGGCAATTGTTGGAATTGGATATACGATCGATGCCCAGGACAGCGGGCGGAGGACAAGATTTACATCGGACTTTTGGCTAGACCCTCCTAGACTGACGCTCCCAACAGTAAATCAACTGCGGACCATGATTCGCAATGATGCTGTTAGTAAAGGGGCCAAGGCAAAGATGGACGCCGATCTAGTAAAAGTAGCCATTGATATTGATGAACCAGAAGTCCCAATCATTGCCATTGTTGGAGAAGATCCAGGGTTTTAATCTATGAACGAAAACGCCCTTAAACTCTTGGACGCCGCTTGCGAAGCCTATGACATCTTCCAGACCCCGAGGGATGTCACGGGGGACGGGGTTCCGGAAACGTTCTGCAATATGGCTGTCCAGCACGTGTGCGGGCGGATGGGCTACGAGAAGTTCAAGGGCATGGTCGCAAACCAGATGGTGGATTTCATGAAGAGATCCTTTGACTGGGAGCCGATCGAGATGTCAAAGGCTCAGGGACTTGCCAATGATGGGAGGCTTGTTCTGGCGGGGCAGCAGGCCCAGGGTCACGGACATGTCGTGGTGATCCGCCCAGGGGTAGAAGAGTTTTCCCAAAGCTGGCAGATCAAGACCCCAAAGTGCGTGAACGTGGGGAAATCGTCCTTCGTGGGGAAGCGGCTGTCCTTCGCCTTCAAGGAGAAGCCCGAGTTCTGGGCGCTGAAAGATGCACTTCCCTGAGCGGGTCAGAAAGCTTTTAGAGGTCGGGGTCAAAATCAGCCTGTTTAGGATCCAATTCGGAGGCCCTGACTTAGAAATGGAGATAGATAGAGGAGGATACCGTGGGGCTGAAAGACCTAATTGGAAGGATCATCCTAAAGAAGGAGGGCGGGCCGATGCTTCAAAACTTGATGTCAAAAGTTGATGGTCAGAAAACATATCTCACAATTGGTTTGGGCATTCTTGTGGCTGTTTCTGGTCATTTTTGGGGGCCGTTGCATCTTGGCCCAATTGATGTTCCTCAAGTCAGCTCATCGGATATGTGGAAGATCATTTGGGAGGGCATTTCGGTTGCCTTCTTGCGGCACGGTGTTTCCAAGTCTGGCACTGAAAGTGCCTGATAGCGCCCTGCCGCCTGGGCTACGCGGTAAGAAGCACACCGACTGGCCTAGGCCTATCCAATGGGTGCCTCGTGGTCTGACGGCCTATAAATGGGGCAAGCCAAAGAAGATCCTGGGGAATCAGGTGGAGGGCCGGAACGCGGCCCCTGCCCCCATAGGCGAGGCTGGAAGCTGGCAGATCAGCTATTACCCAGAGGCCCCCTGGTGGGCAAAGATCACTGGGTTGGCTTTCTATGCGGCCTATTCGGGGAAGAAGGGTGACGATGGGAAGTTCCGGCACTACCGGGTTGGCGCGAGGTACGACGACATCGATAACTACACCACAATTTTATCCATAGCCAGCCGTAAATACACAGGAGGAGACGATCAGGATACGTCTACGTGAGCTATGCCTGAAAACCAGGAATCCAGGGACATCCTTATAGAGCTTCGGGCTGACGTTAGGCACATACGCCAGACCATGGAAAACTTCAGGCAATCCGACCTGAAGCAATGGGATCAGATAGACGCCCTTGGCCGAGAGGTTGAGGGGCATAAGGGGTCTATCAGCTTCCTAACTAAGGGATTTTGGGTTGGGATCACCGCCATTGTTGCCTGTGGCGGCAGCATCGTTGCCTGGGTGGTTAAACATCAGTGATTCTTCTTGTTGTTATCCGAGGCTTTCTGGAAGTAATAAACTGCAATTAGGGCCAAGATGAACGACAGCCCGGCAAGCGCGTAAACAACGAACATGGATTCTCCCCTAGCCTGAGATCCCGCAAGCGCAAGAATGGAAGATATAGGTTGGGGTGTCAATAGGGTTTTTGTAGGATTCCAGCTATGCAAAAGAGGCTAAAACAACTGTTACCAGAACGTAATCTTTTGGGCCAAAAACGTGGTTCTAAGAAGTAACGAGTAGTCTCGAATGGTAACGAGTAGTAATGGTCGGTATCGACGGAAAAACGACCAAAAACGAGATTTTTGAATTCTAGGGCGGGTGGCGGAACTGGCATACGCACAGGACTTAAAATCCTGTCTTAGATCGACGGAAAAATTGTCTTTATGTCACCTAAACGTAACCATTTTCATCCCTTCCTCGATGTGAGGTCGGGCTAAGTGGGCATAGATCATGGTGGTGGTGATTGTGGCGTGGCCCAGGATCTCTTGTAGCGTTTTAAGGTCCATCCCACTCATAACCGCGTAGGACGCGAATGTATGTCGTAGGGTATGGACGCTCGTCCCTTTTGGAAGTAGCCGGTCCCTGAAAATGTGCTGAACCGTGTTAAGGTTCATCGGCTGACTTCTCCCAAAGACGTAGCCGTCTTTCCAGACCTGTCTTTCCAAAAAAGTAGCTAGCTTAGGGTGAAGTGGGATACCCCTCTGCTTCGATCCTTTTCCATTGACTTTGATCCAGCCCCGCCCAAAATCCACCGCTTCCCATCTCAAGCTCAAGACCTCAGCAAGCCTCATCCCGGTGTAAAGGAAGACCATTGCAAGGCCATAAGACGCCTGATTCGAGTCCTTCCCGGCCTTTTCCAATAGACTTCCAATCTCTTCTTTAGAAAGGAACCTGGGGGGCTTGGCCTCTATGCGGAACTGTTTGATGCCAGAAAATGGAGACTTGGGGAGGTAGTCCCATTCCACGGCCTTATTGAAAGCGGCCTTCAAGTGTCTATAGTGGACGTTAGCGTTGGCTTTTGAGGTTGGGACAGCTATTTGGTTTAGATATTGTTCAACGATCTTTTGGGATATCTCAGTGAAAAAAACTGGTTTCACAACTCGCTGGAATGATGCAAGGACTTCGCTGTCTTTTTGGTGGGTTAATGTGGCTTTCCTGGCCCTGGAATGATCCAGATATTCGTTCTTGAAAGCTTCCCATCTTGAAACTGGGGATGATAGCCCAGCACGATTAAAGATGCGCCGCTTGTCCTCTTCTCCCTTGAGGATCCCAGCCATCTTTTCATCATTTGTCCCAAGGGATTTCCCGCGCTTCCGCCCGCCCTCTGACCAGTAATACCACCAGACATCCCCTCGCTTCCAAAGGAAGGACACTACTTTTCCTTAAGGTGATCCATGGCCTTGCATGTTTCAATGCAATGGCCGTATCCTTGCTGACAGGAATAGACCTCACCGTTGCAGAGCAATTGAAGCTTGGCGCATTGCTGCTTGCAGGTGATCCCTTCCACGGTGGTCGGCTTGTAATACGACGAACACCCGGTCAGGGCTAGGATCAATAAGGCGTATCTCAAAATGATCTCCTTGCCACTATTCTGGCACCTTTATATCAACCCTTTGTTGCCTACCAATAACAACCATGTCCATCTTATATTTTGGTTGACATCCGATTGTGGCAGCCAAAATAAAAAAGATGATGACAACGGTTGATTTCATTTTTTCTCATCAGTTTTATTGATGTTCAAGTTTATCGTTTCTTCAGGAACTGATGTCCCGAAATCACCAATTTTACCGTAGGCGTTTACTTTCCCATCCTTTAACCGAACGAAGTAGTTATCGCCATACCTCAAATACTCAATGTCATCAATAGCACTTGTGCTTTTTGGGTCGCCCAATATTCCTAAGACATCTGATTTTCCCATTCCAAGACGAATGTAATTTGTCAGGTAGCCAGAACACCCTGCAAGGCAGATGAAAAGAAAAATAAGGATCTTTTTCATGCAATCCCCTTGATTTCCTAAATTACATCTCTTACACTTCAGTCGGCTTCATCGGGGTCCAATTTTGGACCGGCTATCCCCGTTTTGGGGAGGCTTTTCGCAACCGAGCTCGAGCCGTTTCACCTCCTGGTCAGTTATGGCCGGGGGGTGGCGGTCGCTTGGGTTGTGCGAAAGCTCAGGTGATACGTACCCCCCGGTCTTTCCTGTCCTCCCCGGTGAATTCCAGTGTACGCGGGATTCCACTCAGCGAGTCAAAAAAAATGAAAAGCATCCACGTAATACCGGAAATCCCCTTGGTCGTCATTTATGACCGTGTGGAGCGTCGCGCCGAGATGTTTGAGGTTTCTCTTCAGGAGCTTTTTGACCTGAAGAAGACTCTGCGGGACGCCCTATCGAGAGCTTTTCCGTCGGGATTCCCCAGCGAGGGGCCGCCCCTGTCTTAAGGGCGACCCATTCCTCGAAGATTACCTCGAAGAACTTTCCCGGGTTTTGCCCGAAGTTCGCGGCGCTGGCAGCGACACGAAATTTACTCAGGACCGTTTTTCTGGCCCTGAATGTGATCGCTTCTGTCTCTTCTTCCGACGATAATTTTCTCATTGTAAAAATTCGTTTACACTGATTAATTGTTTTTTCCGTCGATCCATCGACGGTAAAACGACCCCTTGAAATATATAACGTCACATGACATAATTTGACTGTATTTGAAATTAAGATACGTTAGACAAAAACACGAGCACCAAGGTAACAGATCATCGGGGTAGGAAATAAGAAGCCTCCCCAACCGGGCTGTCCTCACAGGCACCCGGCACTTTAACAAGTTGAAAAGGCAAAAACAATGACCCCGAATGTCCGAATGAAAAAAGGGAATCGTGAAGCCCATAGGGTCTAAAGCCCAAGGGCTTCTTTCATTTATGCGGGTTCGGACGGGGCGGTCAAACGCTCTTCGGGCTAAAAGCCCGAAACCCGCACTTAATGAACGCCGGGTGTCTTCCATTAGATGGGAGGAGACATCCGGCGTTTTCATTTGGTCGTCCATAACACAAGGCTACTCTCTTTTTTTTGGCCGGGCAATTTAACTATGGCTAAATCCACTCTTGTTAATTTAGCGCCTGTTAAGTCGGCTCCCGTCGGAGCGCCTTACTATCTTTTGAGCGGGGCTTTGCAATTCTTTCTTAAAAAAAAGGCCAAGTCCGGGCTGACGCTGGCGAAGATCATTAGAGATGTGCGTGAGGAATGGGAAAAAAGGAATCAGACCCCCCCGGCCCCGCAAACGTTTTACATGGCGGTTTACGGTGTTCGCCCTCTGCCCCCCGAAATCATCCTCTTCCTTATTGACCGTTACCACTTTGAAATCTCTTTTGATGAGTGCTTTAACGCCATGAATGCGCAGGGGGCTAGGGTCAAGAACAACGATGTTCGGATGCCACGTATGAGGGAGCTTTTTTAGTGACTCCCTCTCCCTGGCTCACGATCGAGGAGTCGATGGTCTACTTGCGGAGAGACCATCTCAAGACGGCCAGGGTTCAGGTGTTGAAGCTTTTTCGGGACGGGAAGATCAAGACGGTCAAAGACGGTCGGCGGTATCTGACAACGGCTAAGTGGCTGGAAAGTTACCTCACCAAGCGCGACTCCTAATGAGCGATCAAAAGGAGACTCCAATGTCCGATTACATGAAAATGGAAATAGAGAGGATGAAGGCGAAGGGGAACACGGACAAAGAGATCATGATGCGGATCAATGAAATCATCGACCTTTTCAATCGCGGGGAGTGGGCGGTCCATTGAACGATATTGCAGCCGAATTGAGGAACCTAAGAGCCATGCACGAAGCGGAGGCAAGGAGCATGACACCACCGAAAGAGAAGACGCCTTGCCCGCTGTGCATGGGTAGCGGGGTTCTGCCGGGGACAGAGACATCCGATTCCTTTGGGGATCCATGTGAAGAAGGGTGCGAGATTGACCGGGAGACTATTCAAAGGCTCCGAGCTTCTTGAAGCTGATTCACTGGCTGATGCTGTTAGCGGTTGCTCTGGCAGTAGGCCCCAGCCTCTACGCGGCAAAGGTTCGGGCGCAGGAGAGGGCGGACAAGGTTCGGTACGCGAAAGGGGCTTTCTCAACCATCATCAGGAACTACGACACGGCCTTGCAAATAACTTCGCAAGACATGGAGATGGCGATATGGGTCTTGAACAATTACAAGCGGCGGACGGTGAGAAGGGCAGGAGGTTAGTTTTCATGGGGGGAAATGTGTACGAAAAGAAAGATCCGCCGCCGATAGAGGCATGTCGTGGAGCCTGCCAGCCCAGGCGCATTCCTATACCCTGGTGGGGTCGTACCCCAGTCATCATTACCATTATTTCTATTGCCCTCGTTCTAGCGGCAATGTCAGCCCGACCTAATAAGGTTGAGAAGAAGAAAGAGCTACAGGTCGCGTTTGAGAAGCTGACGATGTCGAAGGGGTGGAAATAGGTTTGAGGGAAGCTCCTGGGGGTGAGATGACACCCCCTAAGATATGCGGGCTGCGGGCCGCGAGGATGGCCCGCCTATTTGGGAGTTAGCCCTCGAAGCAAAACCCAAACGTGAACGCCAGCGTTAGCTGAGGCGTGACAGCCCGGAGAGACGGGCAAGATTTGCCAGACAGTCCAACAGGTGGATATCGAAACCGGTGAAATTGACCTGACCGGGCGGTAAAAATCCGCGTCTGGCTCCACTTCCGACCATAGCGCCCGCCCTACGATGTGGCGATAGCTCAGGCTAGTGGCGCTGGCTGCTCATCCCGGCGGGATGCAGCCCGGAAAACAAAAAGCACCATGCGAGTGGTAAGGCATGGTGGGAAATTTGGCTCATGTAGAGCGGAGCCACTTCCCCCCGCCGAGGCATGGAACAGGGCTGACAGCGGGGACGATATGAAGGAGAAAGCGTGAACTTAAAGCCAGCAGAGAATGAACAGGCGTATGGGAAGCTGGGGTTCCTTGGTTTTGCCAAGAGCGGGAAAACTCATACCGCCGCCAAGGTTGCCATTGGTCTACACAAATATATTGAGAGCAAAAAGCCTGTGGCCTTTCTGGACACTGAAACGGGGTCTAGCTACGTCCTCCCGATGTTCAAAAAGGCTGGTATTGAGCTTATCACGGCCAAGTCCCGGGCCTTTGTTGATCTTCTGGACATTGGACGGCAAGCGGAGAAAACATGCGACATTTTCATCATCGACAGCATTTCCCACTTCTGGCAAGAGATCGTCAAAGCCTATCAGCAGAAAACGGGCCGCAAAAGGCTTCGCGTCCAAGATTGGGGGCCTATTAAAGAGGAGTGGCAGGCTTTCACCGATTTCTATCTCAATTCCAAGCTTCACATCCTCATGTGTGGTCGGGCCGGGTTTGAATACGACTTCACAGAGGACGATGAGGGCGTAACCGAGATCCGAAAGACTGGCGTAAAGATGAAGGCGGAGGGGGACATGAGCTATGAGCCGTCCCTTTTAATTGAGATGGAAAAAGTGAAGGCAAAGGACGGGACCGCCGGACAAAGCATAACTCACCGGGCGTGGATCATCGGGGACCGCTTCGACGTCCTGACGGGAAAAAGCTTTGACAATCCTGGATTTGATCAGTTCCTTCCGCATATCAAACAGCTTAACCTGGGGGGAACCCACGTCGGAGTCAACGTTTCCAACAGCAGTAAAGACCTTTTCGATTCACCGGAGGGCCGCTCCAACATCAACAAGCGAAGGGAGATAGCCCTAGAGTCGATCCAAAACGAAATTGTTAAGAAGATTCCGGGGCGGACGGCCAAGGAGCAACAGGACAAAATCACGCTCTTGGAAAAGGTTTTTGCGACAAACTCATGGACCGCTATCAGTGACCTACACCCTGACAAACTTGAAGCAGGTTTACACGAAATTAAAGAAATGAAAACGGAGGGAGTCAATGCCTGAAACAACGGATACAAATTTTCAGATGACTGCTGCGGGCGTCCATGACATGACGGCCATTAAGCCTTGTATCAAGAAGCTGACGAAGAACGACAAGCCCTATTACACCTTTGAATTCTCCTACGTCCTTGATGGTCGAGTGGAGACGCACAAGGAGATTATTTTCCCGTCCCAGGCTGGACTCCTTTTGAAGGCTTTCAAGTGTAAAGAGGTAAAGCCCGGAGTTTTTGAATGGGAGAAGGACGAGATCTTAAATCGGCGGATTCGGGCGACTGTGGCCCACCAAGACGATAAGAAAGATCCGACGAGGAAGCGGGCGGTAATCATCGCGGCTGAACCTTTGGAAGAAGAGCCGTCCATCCCGTTCTAGCGTCTTAACTAAAGGAGATTAAATTGGAAAAAGTCCGAGTTAAAGTTTTTGGGGCTGGCAGCATTGACGTTTCTATCTCCTCATTCAGCACACGAAAAGAAGTTCTCTCTTTCATAGCAGAAGATCTTTTAAAGAGAGGATTCCAATCGATAGGAATCAAGAAAGGCCGAAGGCCGAAGCCGAAGGCCGTAACTGAGAAGTAGAAAACAATTTGGCTGTAGTGGGCCGAGCCGCTTTCCCGATGTTCCAGAGATGGGCACTGGCTACAGCCAAAACAATTTAGGAGCCACCGTGAAGAAGAAGGAAGCCGAAATCAAACAGGTCAAGGGGTGGGAAGCCACCAACGATATCGCCACTAAATGCGGCGGGTGCAATCGCTGGATGAACTTCGGGGAGGCGGTTTACCACCAAAAAGTTGATGGACACGAAATGATCCGGTGCCGGGGATGTGCTGATAAGCCATGAGGACGATAAAGTTTAGAGCGTGGGACACCAAAGATATGGTGATGGTGATCTGGATTGACGAAGAAGGGCGTGGGCTTTACGGATCTCCGCTGTGGGAAGATTATTCTGTCAGTGGAAACGACCGCTTTATCCCGATGCAATTCACCGGCCTGCACGACAAGAACGGGCGGGAGATTTACGAGGGGGACATCATTGAGTTTAGGCGGTGGGAACGGTCTGCCGAAGACAGGGAAAAGAAATCACCGCTCTTTTATTCACGCAGAGAGGCGGTCGAATTTGACAAAGGCACGTTCTATTGCGGTGCGCCTCTTTGCAACTGGCTTCATTCGGAAGACTACCTAATCAAAGAGATGGAAGTCATCGGCAACGTCCACGAAAACCCGGAGCTTTTGAAATGAAAGAAAACCGCTCCCAACGCCTAGAAAGAATCCTCCGGTCCTATGGGGGGAGGGCGACTCTTGGACAGATTCTTTCTGAGATTCGAGAGGATGGCGGCTTGGTCTATAAATTCACGGCGGCTTGCTCGGAACTCAGGGAAGACTTGAAGCTTCGTAACCAAACCGTTGTCTGCCACAAGGGGCCTACCCCAAGCCAAAACACCTACGCCATCGAACCACTCCTAGAGCTTTGGAGGGCGGCGTGAAGTTCTGGTGGCAGGACGTTCCGCATAAACAGATTCCGACGTTCATGGGCATGGGATTGCTTTATGAATATCAAGAGAGTTGTCTAGCCAATGACACCGAAGATCAATGGCGGGCGGCGAGGGAGCAATTGTGGGCGATCAAGAAAGGATTTACGGAGCCTTTGTCATGATCCACCACAAATTTCACGCTGTCCGAACCGAGGTTGACGGCATCAGCTTCCCGTCGAAGAAACAGGCTCACTACTGGGCTGATCTTCAACTGGCTAAGAAGTCTGGCCAACTCCTCTTTGCTCTCAGGGAGGCCCCTTTTCACCTTCCTGGAGGGGTCCGCTACGTCGTCGACTTCATCGAGTTTTGGGCCGACGGCACCGTAAAATTTACAGATGTTAAGGGTATGAAAACAACCGTATACATTGCCAAGAAGAAGATGGTCGAGGCTCTTTACCCGGTGACCATTAATGAGGCTTAAATGAACATCCTTTGGCTAAAAAGCAACCCTGATGTAAAAGTAATCTTCGCTGGACAAATCTGGGATGTTTTCTCTTACGGCTACATTCTTGGGGAAGGCTACTACTGGATCTGCAATGCAACCGGTAATTACTTGGTCCCAGCTATAGTTTTGGAGGCGTGAGTGAAAGGCTCTTATTGCACCGATTGTGGAACCAAGAAAACTAAAAAAGTTTTGCTTTGTTATTCGGCAAAAACTGGAAAGCCAGTTTATTCGTTTCGCTGCCCAAAAAACCCGTGCTATCACGATAGGGGCATAGCATTTATGGGTATTGGTAACCATGAATTTAAATACGAATTTGGATGGTTCGGGCCTAAAAAAACTTGCGTTATCTGCGGTCTCAGATAGTGATTTAAAGCCCTCCCTCGCGGGAGGCACAATTTTAACCGGAGAGGGAATAACTCCGAACCTTGGCGATTACCAAGGCAATGAGGCCAAAGAGCAAGTAGTCACCTATTGACCAAAGCTCGCTAGTCTCAATCGGACAAGCCACCGAATCCGGCGTTTTCGGGTGTTCAGCCCGACGGGAAAGATGGTTCACTCCATCGCGACGACTCGTGAAATCGTCGGCACTTATTGCACGTGAAGTATCTCCACAAAGTTCGTCAACTCCGAGCAGGAGCCACGGTAGGCATCAAAGCCGCCACGCAACGCCTGCAAGGAAACTAAGGGTGAGGGGATACAAGGTTGCCATTGAACGAGGCAACAGCAATTGACGCTGTAATTTTTGGCATGGATTTCCCCTCCCCTTAGTTATGTATTTACGGGAGACACTTGAAAACGAGAGTGGGCTTAAAGATAGTGAATTTATTCCTCATAGCAGTAAAGGTGATTAGAGATGTCCGATGAGTTTAAATATTTCTGCGGCATGTGCCTGAAGAACCCTGTGGGCTATTACACGGAGTATTGTGGGGAGTGCATGACGCCGGTGAAGGACCCTGCGACCGGGTTCTGGTGGCCGAAGCATTGGTATATCTGGCTGGAAAAGGACTTGGCTGAGCGGCCGTTAATTAAGAAGGAATTAGTTCAGTCAGTGGACTTCGGGAAGTTCTTGGAAGAGTTTAAAGAGCGGAAGAGTGAATGGTTCGTGGGAGAGGGTAAAGGGGCCAAGGAATCGATTGTGGTTCGTTTGGCGACGTCTGGGAAAGATCAGCCCGAGCCGATAAAGAACAAGTTTTATAGCAAGACCGTCTCTCTGGGAGTTCAGACGGATGCGGACATGAATGAGGCGTGGAATAAGACGCATGATTTCCAAGTGAGGGCGGCGGCTGATGATACATGGGACGCGTTGGAGCCTATTAATGACTGAATTAAACATCGCCGCCCTATGCATCGTCCTAATTCTTGCCTATTTGCTTGAGATAGCTAGACCTGGGGGAGATGATGACTAAGAGGCCACCGCTTAAAGTCTTCGCAGAGTGGCTACCTGAAAAGCTCAGGTGGCGGCTGAGGCCGGATGTTAGCGAGGATGACGCGACAAAGCTTATATACGACATGAATTACCGAGATATTGAGGGGGAGCTTGAACAATGACATTCGATGAATTCTTCGATAAATGGCGTATGGGGCATTGGGGGGAGAGGGAGAAGGCGGAAATGATGGCTGATTTTGAGAAGGTCAGGCCAATTACTAATTTGACACAAATTGATAATGGATTAGTAATTGAGGAGGCGTCCAAGTGAGCGGATATAACTTACCACCAGGATGTAGCGTTTCAGATATTCCAGGGAATCGGCCAGAAGATCAGGCATGGGAAGAATTATGGGATTGGCTTATGGAGACCGATCTAAGCCCGCATGAAGTCAAGGCCGCGATCATCAAGGCGTTCCCAAGAGGAGAATGTAAGGAGTCTTCCCGATGACCCCACCCAGAGACGGCGTGGGGATGGGGGACGGAGGGCCGAAAGTTAATACGGACAGGGAGATTTGGCGGGAAACTCCCGGCGACTTCTATGCGCCTAGCATCCACGTAACCGAAGGAGGCGGGATCAGGATTGATGTAGGCGGGATGGTGCGTGTAAAGCCTGTTAGGGAATGGCACCGACTTGGGGGTGAGTCATTTACTCCTGATGCCCCCGGCGATGTGCAGGGAGATTTTCCAGGGTTATCGACGAAGACTAAGATTCCAAGAGCGAGGATGGAATGGCAACTGCATATTTGCCCGCACCTGTCGGAAGGATGGTGCCGAGAGTGCGTTCAGTCGAATATCGAGGCGTGGTCTTTGAGGATAGAGACTGATTTGTGGAACGGCTTAAATTCAGTCCTCTCCGAGAGTGTAAAAGATCATTCCAAATCCACAGACGCGGAGGGGAGGAAATGAGGAGTGAAGAAAGGCTCGCCGAGATAAGGTCTAGGGCGGAGAAGGCGACGAAGGGGCCGTGGCTCCATGATATCGACACGGATCAAAACGATATGCCATTCGTTTATACCGTGGTTGATAAACCAGGGTCCGAGCCTCTTACCGTCGATATAAACATCGGAACTGTTGCTGACGCCGAGTTCATAGCGAATTGTCGTCAGGACATCCCGTTCCTCCTCTCCGAGGTCGACCGCCTTTCGGAAGCGTTGAGAAAGTTACGGGACTGCGATTGGGTAATTTCTTTGCCAGACAGGATGGATGCGGTTAGGGAAATAGCCAGGGAAGCCCTCCACGGAGAGGGAGAGGAGAAATCCGGCGGATGAAGGAGGAGGGGGAGAGGGGGGCTTGAATAGACCGGTATTTCATGTTAGACTAACAGGATGAAAAACAATCGAAATCTCATCGGCACCGTCAAGATCAAATGCCTCAACTGCGGCAAAGAAAAAGAACGGCCTCTATTCGCTGGCGCTACTACCCGGTTTTGCTCCAAGGAATGCCGACATAGATACGGCGTTAGGGAGTCTTACCGACGGAAGAAAGAGGGCTAGAATTGACTTGTAAATTCTTGTTTACATCTGTTGACATTGGCATCATCTCCTGGTAGACTATCAGTAGAAAGAGAGAGAACCCAAGGAGAAAAGACCATGACCACGACGGGGACGAAGGCGGGATACACGGAAGGCGAGATTGTGGAGTGTTCCGGTTGTGGCGCGGAGACTGTGGTCGTGGTGGGCTTCGTCCGGGATGACAAGGGAGAGTGGGTCAAAGCGGAGCCTCGGCCTTTCCATTCTTGCAAGGGGGAGTAAATGGACTTCGATAAACTGGATCGTATGCTGAGTGGTGTAGGCCCAGGGGAATTGACAAAACATGATAAGTTCCGTTTTGCAATCCTTGAATTCGGTGTGAGGGAGGCATGTCTGTGGTTCGGCCATAAAGAGGGCGACCCTTTTATCAAAGAAACTCAAGAGAATCTTGAAGAGTTTCTGAAAAAGCAAACTGCTCTTGCGCTTGGGGTAAATGAGCCGGAATCGCTTACTGAATATTTATCACTGTCTGACGATCAGAAAATGTCTTTGTTCAAGAAAGGCAAAGCCTAACCCCACAGGAGGGCGGACAGATGAAGACTGAGACTGTGGCTCCGTGGCTTGCATGGTCACGCTCTGGCCCGCTCGGAGCCCCGGACAAGTCTAATTTCGTTTCGGTGGATCATGGGACTGTAGACGGGGTTTCTACGCTTTGCGGAAGAAAGGAGATTGGCGGGTCAGACAGGAACATCTCATTTAATGTTGAATCCGTGTATTCTTGCAGAAAATGTTGCGCTGCCATCGGCAAGGCCCAAAGAGGAGGCGGATGACATGAGGTGTCCTCATTGTGAAGGTCCGATGGAAGGAGATTTCCCGCTTTGTGGGCGTTGCGAGTCTCTGCTGAAAGTTGAGGCCAGACTGGAAAGGGAGAAGAAAGAATCCTCCCCCCGGGAAGGGGGGAAGTGATGGAAGTCTTTTGCGCTCATTCAAGGACATATCAAACGTGGGTTAACGGTTTGGAAATGAAGGCATGCCGTATTTGTAGCGAGATGTGGTATCCAGAGGATGTCCCGGCAAAAGTGATCATAGGATACGTAGAAACTGAGAGTCCAGCATCCCGGAGGCCGGAATGAAAGACGGGGAGAATATCGCCAAGAGACTAGCCCAAGAAGCTCTTATCACGTGCGACAACACGCAGCATCATATTGGGTGTCAATGTCGGCGGCAAGAGGCCACCATCCGGGAGCTGGTGGAGGCGGCTAAAAATGCAGTAGCAGTTTTCAATACGGATGGCCGATACAACGGGGAGCAAGCCGCTGTTGCTCGTCTTAAAACTGCTATCGAGAAAGCCACCAAGGAAGGGAGGGGGTAGACGTGCCTCGCAAGCCCGACGTTTGGTGTAAATGCCAGCACTACCGCTCATCCCACATTGGGAGGGAGAGAACGCTTAAGAATGGGCGCGTAGTCTTAACCCGCGGGGCCTGCACGGACTGCGAATCGTGCAATAAATTCGTGGACCGCCAAACCTTCTGTGGCTCCGCACCTGTGAGGAAGAAATGACCCGCAAAGGCAAAGAGGGGGGCTGTGTTAGGTGCGGCCAGAAGAAAGAAGATCATTGTGACGCGCACCCTAAGTCGGCTCATGCGGCCCGATGCCCCTTTGAACACCATGACTTCAAACCCAAGAAAGCGAGGCCCTAACCCATGACCAGGAAGGCGGGGAAGAAGAGGGAGATGTTCGACTGGTTTTATTCCATTAGCAATAAGGATATTCAGCCAAACGGGACGATAGTTGTAGAGCATGCCTATCCGTGGCCTATGACCCTAAAAGAGCCTTGCGACGGGCGGTATGCGACAGTTTTGAGGAGCAAAACGGTATATCACCATGGATGAGAAAAAGCCAAACGGTTTTTTTGGTCCTGACGGAACTGGGTCTGCCACTGATACGGGAGGATTCCTTGGGCCAATACAAGGGAATTTCCCGGGCATCGATGAAGTTAAAATAATCCCGAAAAGAGAAAAGATGGTGTGGCAATTACACATTTGCCCCCATCTGTCCGAAGGTTGGTGCCGGGAATGCGTTCAATCGAATGTGGAGGCATGGTCTTCAAGAATCGAGTCCGACCTGAAATGTGGGGTAGAAGCGGCAATACGCGATGTTAAAAGGGATTATGCCGGGGCTTTTGACGCCTTTCATTTGAGGGTTAAGAAGGCGGTTGAGGTCGCGCGGAAAGACGAGCAAGAGGAAATACAACGGCTGAATGATTTCTATTCGGCAGAGAAAACCGTAAACGGAAGGCTTACACACCTTTTGAATGAAATGAATTCTGCTCTATCTGATTTGGTGATGTGCCATTCAGAGGGCGGATTTGTTGAGCCTGACAAGGAAGTTTTGGATGCGGCAAGAAGTGTTTTGGAGAAATTCAAGGGGGCGTCATGAGCAGTAATCTCGCGTGGTTTCCTGTTGTTGTCCCGAAAGGGCACGATCTAAGTGACGAGCTTAAATTTGTCCTGAGAAAGAGGTATGGCGAACCGGTCAAGGCGCTTATGACTGGGAAAGATGTCCCCTATCTTCTTGGCCTCTTGGATGCGGACATAAAGGACGTTTGTAAACTGATAGATGCTATCGGTAAATTTGGAGAGATAGACGTGCGGGAAGTTTTTTAGCCGTCAGCAGAAAGTCAAAATCTGGATCGAGAGGGTGGGGTGATGCTTCCTCTTGGCATGGGCGATCCTGGGGAGCCAGTAGAAAATCCAAAGCAGTTCTGTAAAGACTGTGGATTTGAAATCAAGAGTATTCCGGCTCGTTGTGTTCATTGTCCCTCATGCGGGAATATGTTTCTGAACAACACGACCGTATTTGAGAAAGAAAAGGCGGGGTGAGATGAAGAAATTCAATGAGTTATTCGTTATTTGTTCAGTCCTAATCGGCCTAGGACTTGCTATTTACCATCTGCAAAAACTCGGAAAGTTTTTGAGCTATGAGTTCTTCTATAAAGATCAGGTGAAAGAGACGATCAGGCAGATGGTAAAGCCGGAAGAACTTTTGGAGTCTAAGCCGGGGAGGGAGTGAGATGCAAGGATTATCGGGCTTGGCAATTGTTATCGCTCTTGTTGGAATAATTGTGTCTCTTAATCGGATTGCTGATGCAATACAGGCTAAGAAGGGGAACGGGTGAGAGGGGAAAATGAGTTCAGATAAGTGTGTCAGGTGGATGCTTTCATGTGGAATGAAAATGTTCTGGATTGAGATATCGAAATCCCCGGCTTTTAGTAACCCTTGGCTTAAGGTTACATTCCAGGATGAATCAGCGCCAAACAAAAAGAAGGTCGAGCGAATAGAGGCGAAAGAGCTTATGGATAGCGAGGCGTGTAGAGTTTTAGTTGAAATGCTTGACTTGAAGAAGCCCGCGTAGGAGGGGAGGAGAAAAATGTCCTGGGTTAGATGGGGAACCCCTTGCGAAGATACGTTCCTAGGAAATGTTCAGGGGAAATGTGAAAAGAAGAAATGCCCGGGATCCAGCGTTTATATTTTTGAATCCGTTTATGGCGGGATAGAGTGTTGCGGCTGTTCATTAGAGGGTAAAAGTTTCAATGCAAAATCAACTGCTGGGATGATCAGGCATTTGAGAAGGCATAAAAAGATGGGGCATCATTTCCCATTACATTTTATTGGAAAGTCTGAGACGGGATGACGGAGGGTGACACGTGTTTCTGTTCCTTGCTGGCGTTATTTGCGGGATGTTCCTGGGGCTCGCTTTCGTCCTGCTTCTGTTTATCGCTGAAGGCGTAATTCCGCTCTGATGGAGGATGTGTGAGGCGGAAAGATATCATCGAAGAACTGTTTGACCGCCATTTGCCTTATTGCCGCTCAGTTGAACGTTGTTATATTTGTGGCAGAGGATATCCGACTGTTCAATGGAAAACTCCTAAGAAAAAGAGGCCGAAGAAGTGACTACCAAAAAACAGTTCGAGAAGATCATCAAGAAAGCTTCTAAGCCGTTATCCAAGAAGCTCACCAAGAAACAGTGGGAGATGATTGAGAAGTCAGCGATTCAAAGGATTAGACCAATTGCCAAGGGTGTTTGGGAGCACGATGAAAGTCCCATGATTAAGTTTCTCATGGGCAAAAGGCCGAAGAAATGACCTCTGTCGAGGAGTTCTTGGATAAATACGAGCAAGGAGTTACATTCTCCACAAGAGCTGAGATGAAGAGGGACCTGGAGGAGATGCTCCAAGACGTTGGACAAAAGGCTTTCCAGTTCGGATATGAGAGGGGCAAGAAGCCTTTAGGTAATACTGTTAGCTGGGAGAGGTTTCTAGAATCGCCCAGGGCGAAGGAGGATCGACGCTGTGAGCCTTGAAACCTGCTGGACGTGTGCATACAGGGAAGAGCCAGGTTTTGAGATGTTCGCCTGTAAGAAGAAAATGGTCTCCGTAGACGGAAGATCTCTCATCGGCAAGATCCTTGGCGTCAAGCCATGGAAGAACTATACGATGGACGCCATCTTCGTAAAAGATCATAAATGCCAGGAATATGTCAATGACAATGCACGACTAATGTAAAATATTGGTAAACATAAAAGACTAATCGTTACTTTTCAGAACTTCTCGTTACTCTTAGTTACTACTCAGTATCGGCATATTTTCCATCCGGTTGACAAGCATTATCATCTCGTGATAGCTTGAGCGCGTGACGATACAAGACGCTCGTAACAAACTCTCCGAGTTCTCCTTCAAGGGCAAGCGCCCTACAACGCTCCGCTGCACATTACACAATGACGGTAAAACGGTCCAGGACGCTTCCATTTGGGCTGAAAGAGCCCTCTTGTGGTCATGGCCCGATAACTTCAAGCCTGACTATCCTGGTGCGTTTGAACTCGAAGAGAGAAACGGTATTCACATCACCAAGAAACGCTATGAATCAGATCCCGATGGCTGGAGAACTCAGCCGTGGGGACAGATAGTTTAAGGTTCTGTCGTCTGCACCATTGAACGGCAACGGCAATGAGTGGGCGGGACAGGACAAAAAACGGCCATTAGCGGCCATCAGGACCGGCGGAAAGACTCCCTCATCTCTCGCAGATGAGCGGCAGCGCCCAGGGAAGACACGGGAACGAGAAGACGTCATACTGCAAAAGCTAATCATGCGTGGGGGAACAATTGGGAAAAGAATTCGTCTTTACGCGTCGCCCTTCTTGGGAAAGAGAAGAAATTCGCTTCTTCAAGAAAATGAGCCGCAAAAGGTCCCAAAAGTTCAAAGTTACCAAGGTTCGTAGGCTCAAAGATTCTAGGACAGCCGAAGCTGCTGCAAGAGCCAAAGAGCGCAGAGAGAATCCCACTCACGCTGAGTCCAAGTTCAAGTCAATCCTTGATGAACTCAACATCCGCTACGTTCAAGAGCATGTCTTCTTCTACTCCAAGTTCAATTACAGGATAATCGACTTCTTCCTCCCTGATCATAAGCTAAACATTGAAATCGACGGTAGTTGCCACAACCTCGAAGAAGTCAAAAAGTTCGACGCCTTCAAAGATCAAAGAACAAAATTTAAAGTCCTCCGCTTCTCTAACGAGAAAATATTCAGCCATGGATTTAAAGAAAAGTTCGCTGAAATCGCTAGGCTGAAGATGATCCTAATTCACTCCAATTCCTCTGGTCACCCAAATTAATCTTTGTCATTAACTCTCTCAGTCGCTGTATCTCATAGTTGAAGTAAAGTGTTAAGTTCGACAAATTAAGTTGGGAGATGCCCCTTCGCATACAAAGGCATGCTCACTTTTGAGATTTTT
>Ga0065705_10001835_pt1 | contig 28802 bp, 26 predicted proteins | sample SwibulcommuniRL2_FD_59092 | JGI IMG/M metagenome (GOLD analysis project Ga0065705, IMG submission 59092) | Bulk soil microbial communities from switchgrass field near Rose Lake, East Lansing, Michigan, USA - RL2 Bulk Soil v2 (version 2) | ecosystem: Environmental > Terrestrial > Soil >...
ATTCCTCTTCAGCGCGGGCGCAAGCATGTCAATCTATGAAGGCCTCACCAATCTTTCCCATCCGAGTGAATTGAAAAGTGTAGGCCGGAATTACATGGTTCTCGGATTTGCTTTTGTCGCCGATGGGAATTCCTGGACGATTGTATTTCGGCAGTTGTTGAAGCAGAAAAGGGTTGGTGAAAGCTTTTGGCGCATCATAAGGACCTGCAAAGAACCGTCCGTCTTCATCGTATTTGGTGAAGACAGACCGATTTGGCAGGGCTACTGGTTGCCCTTCTGGGGATATTTTTGGGGCAACGTCTTCATAGCCGTTTTCCAGACGTGATTGCCTCTATGAGTGTCGGACTCATTCTAGCTATCGCAGCCATCTATCTGGCTTATGAGAGTAAGAGTCTCCTGATCGGTGAATCTGCTGACGCTGAAGTGATCCAATCCGTTCAAATAATCGTACAGGAACACCCAGTTGTCACAAACGTACGTCTGCCGTTGAGCCTGTAACTGAGTCCGAAAGAAATATTCCTCGCGATTGATTTTCAAAGCAGACCGCATTGCACAAGCCTGCCTGACTAAGCATGCTCGCGCGTGCTCAGGATATTGCCATGGGCTTTTGACTGCACGGTGATGATGCAAATATCCTTGAAGCCTGGCTGTGGCGAAAGAAATCGGATTGCTTACATTAGGACTGACCAGCGGAGATGGAGGGACATTTACTCAATCTGGTCTGGATTTCTGTTTCTGCGTAGAGAGCAATGATCCCTTGCAACCCATTGGTCACTAGGGGAGCATATCAAGATCTGTTTGCTGAGCACGCCTGAGGGTCATGATAAGCCCGTCAAATATCCGGAAGTCTTTGCGGCCAGCAACGCTATATTGCTCAACAAGATTGATTTGATGGATAGAGTAGATTTTGACCGAGATTTCTTTTATCAATCGGTACGCACACTCAATCCGCGGGCTCCAATATTCGAATTGTCCTGCCCTAACGGGGAGGGCATTGACGCCTGGATCGCATGGCTAAGAGAAAAGCAGCGTACTGTTCCGACTCTGACACCTAACGATATTCCGAACCTGGCATTGAAAAATTAATCAAGCCTCACCTATTGCAGTCCCATAACGTCGGTCGCAATCTGCCGATGGTACAACTCAAATGGCGATCCGTGCCGTCTCATGATTCAGTTTGCAAAAATTTATCACTGGTCAAAGTCAGGGAGACTTTGTACCCATTGAAAGCTCTAATGTAAAGCGTTTTCGATCAAGGGGAAGAGGGTAAGCCACATCCTCGGACAAAATTAGCAATCAAGCGATTAGCCTGAAGCTGCAGGGCTCCAGTTTTGTGTTCAACGACATGGAGAAATTCAGATCGGTTAATCGGCGGGTTAACCTCGCTTTTAATCCACGCTGCCAGCATCCTTGGTGAGACTTCGGGATGAAACTGCAGGCCATAGGCCCATTTGCCAAAACGAAAGGCTTGATGATTGCAAGACTCCGAACGCGCGAGCAGCACCGCTCCGCTGGGAATATCAAATGTATCATCGTGCCATTCGACAGCTTCAATCTGGGATAAACCGTGAAACAAAGGATCGGCCTGTCCGGCCTCAGTGAAAGTGATGGGGGTCAGTCCAATTTCTGTCGCTTTTGCGAGATGCACCTGTGTATGCAGCGCTTTTGCAAGAAGCTGTCCACCCAGACACACGCCCAATACAGCTTTCCCTGCTTCCACTGCCTGACGAATGGCCTTTGTCTCTTCGATGAGCCATGGATATTTGTCCTCCTGGTAAACATTCATGCTTCCGCCCATGACTAAAAGCATGTCATAATTTGACGGATCCGTGACGGGCTCATTCCTATCGAGTCGGACGATATTGAGTTTCGCATTGTGCCGGATCAATGCCTCGCCGAGATAACCGGGCCCATCATCGGGATCATGCTGAAATACCAGGACTGAGAACGTCACAGGTTTACCTCATACAGTTTTTCGGCATTTCCATGCAGGATTTGATGGGCAGCCTCAAGTGCTTCAGCCCGGGTGAAGGCTCCAATTTCAATTAGCTCATCCAGGATTTTGGCGAATCCCCAGCGACCCCAGCGCGCGGCCAGCCAGTAAATATCCGGGAGGCTATAAGCATCCGTTGAGAACAATATTTTGCTTGAAGGAGTCAAGCTGAGTGCCTGTCGCCATACGGACGGGATATCGACTGTCGCGAAAGGGATCGCCAGTCCCAGATCCATCCAGACGTTGGAGTAAAGCGATGCAAGATACCCTAGTTCGCGCACGTAGGGATAACTGGCATGCAGAAGCACGAACGGTACGTGCTTGTAAAGACTGTTCTCAAAAAGAGGACGCATATGCAGTGGGTTCGCATACAGCATGTCAAGGTCGTTATCGCCCAAGCCGGTATGGAACTGGATCGGTAATCTTTGCTTCTCTGCGACTTCGAGCGCGCGCAAAAGCAGGTAATCATTCAAAGGCTTGTCAGCGAGACGCACTTTTCCATCTCGTCGGGCACGTTCCTTTACGGTTCTAAAGCTTTCAAGACCCTCGGATTTATCCGGCTCTTGGATGGCTAGCCCGGTACGATAGGCAATGATGCTCTTCAGGCCGACATGCCCTGTAGCACGCGCCCCCTCGATCCTGGTTACAAATGCGCCGACCACTTGCTCAAACGTTTCGTACTGTACGATCAATTCCTGGGCCATCGTTTCTAACCGCAAAATCGGTTCGATGCGGAATGCAGGCAGACTGGTTCTCATCTCCGCAATGGACATGCGATCCGCGCCCGCCAGTCCATAGTCTATCAACAAGACCGGGATGTTTGCATTGCTCAACATACGCGCCCCCAACTCATTCAGTGGAATGGCTGCCCGCGCAGCCAACACCGCCTCTGTGCTTGGTTCACAATCCAGGAACCGGGCAATTTCTTTGAGACCCCAGAGGAAGAATACCGAGTTGGGTGTATGTTCTGCCACAATCCCCTGATCGCCGCCTTCACTAAAGAAGCCCTGGAATTCCAAAGCACTATAGGAGGTCGCTCGGTGCAGAAAGGCGTGGCAGTGATGATCAAGGATAGGAATCGAGGTGAGATCAATCGCCATGGTAGTCGCTAATCAGAATTTCCAAAAGTGATGTTTCATTTCAAACGCCAGATCCTCTTTACTGAAGGATTCCCACTCCAGCCGCTTCACCGCCAGGTAGGCACGCGAGAGCAGCGGTCCCAAAGCCTCGATAAGGACTGAATCTTGCTCAAGATTGTCGAGTGCTTCTTTGAGCGTCGTCGGGAAGCGTCGAATGCCACGGCTGGCGCGTTCTTCCTCTGAATAATTAGCGGGGTCAATCAAGGTCGGCTCGCTAATTGCCAGCTGCCGCTTGACACCATCCAGACCGGCCGCCAGTAATCCGCCCAAGGCGAGATAAGGGTTGGAAGACGCATCCGATGACTTAAGTTCGGCGTTCGTTGAACCCGCGCGATCTGAACGGAATTGAGAGGGAACGCGGACCGCGCCTTCGCGATTGTCCGGGCCCCAGGCGGTATAGGCAGAACTCCAGAAGTGTGGCTGCAGACGGCGATAGGAATTGTAGGTTGGACAGGTCAGCGCAAGCAGAGCCGGGAGATGATCCAGCAGGCCGGCGATAAAGTGATAACCGAGTTCACTTATCCCGTAGCGATCCTTGGGCTCATACATCAGATTGCGTTTACCGGATTTATCCCACAGGCTAAAGTGGATGTGAGCCCCGTTGCCGGCCTGGTCCGGGAAGGGCTTGGGCGCCAGGGATGCGTACAAGTTATGCTGGTACGCTACATTCCGCACTGTGTCACGCAAAAACACCTGGCGGTCGGCGGCAGCCAGCGCAGGCGCGTGGCGGATGGGCAGCTCCTGCTGACCATGCCCCAGCTCCGGGTAATACTGATCAACTTCGATCTCCTGCGCTTCGAAGGCGGCAATGATCGCATCCATGACTGGCGCGGCAGTCGTCATGCCAGTGGACGAAAAGCACAGGCTTTCATCGATCGGTGCGAAGGTACCATCCACATTGCGAGTGGCCAGCGTGAACTCACATTCGAACGCCGCCTGGACGGTGAAACCTGCCTCGGCGCAGGCGGTAATTTGCTTCTTAAGAAAGGAGCGCGGACAAGCTTCCCAGGGCGTGCCATCGTTGTAGCACATATCAACGGTCATAGCCGCAGTATGCGGGGCGTAGGGAAGAATTTTAAAGGTCTGCGGATCGGGAATGAGACGGATTTCCCCGACTGGTCCCATGCCTTCGACCGGGGCAAGTTGATCGAGCATGTTCATCGCTTGCATGGCTACGGTCAGGCCGATGCCATCTTCGATGCGACTGCGCAGGCTTTCGATATACGTTGATTTGCCGCGCGTGACACCCCCGTTGTCGGTGTAAAGGAATCGGACCAGACGCACTCCAGCCTTACGGGCTGTCTCAGTGACGCGATCGGCCGAGCCTCTGGCGCGGGCGGTTCGTTTCGCTGGCATAGAGTCTCCTCCTTAAGTTCCTTGATCTAGAACTCACAAAAACTCAAAATATTCGTTCCGCTCCCACTCATCTACTGTATTATTGAACTCAGACGAATCGTAATCGGGAATGGCACCTTTTGCCTTCCCGATCTCATGACGTTTGACTGCAAGGAAGAGCTTAATGAATTCCTCGCCGAGCGCCTCTCGCAGTGTCATATCGGATTCGAGCGCATCCAAAGACTGTTCCAGGCGCGTAGGCAGGTCTGTCACACCGCTCAGGCCATAGGCGATGCCCTGCGTTTCGGCTGGCGGCTCAATCTTATTCTTCAATCCATCCAGGCCGGCGGCTAGTACGCTGGCCATGACGAGATAGGGGTTTGAAGCACCACCTGGCAGGCGGTTCTCGATATGCGCGCTTTGCTGATCGAGATTCTTCATCCGGAAACCTGTTGTGCGGTTCTCAATCCCCCAGGTGGCATTGGTCGGCGCAAAGGAGTAGAGCTTATAACGCTTGCCGCAGTTGACCGTTGGCGCCGCGAACGCGCATAAGGCAACTGTGTGCTCGATCTGCCCGCCCAGCCACCAGCGACAGACGTCCGTTAACGTTCTATCCGGGCTGGCAAACGTGTTGCGGCCCGTTTTTATATCTACCAGACTGTGATGATAATGGCAGCCACTCGCCGACTGATCTGAATAAGGCTTGGTCATAAAAGAGGCCATATAGCCATTGCGCTCGGCGATCTCCTTGACACCGTTCTTGAAGGTAAAGGCCTGATCGGCGGCCTCGATCCCGGTCGCTGGAGCAAAGTTAATCTCCATCTGCCCGGGCCCGTACTCGGCGTTGGAAGTGATAATATCCACGCCGACTGCACTCATCCCGCGCAGGATCTGGTAAATGAACGGTTCATCGAATTGATTGCGAAGAGTTGCAAAAATCTGGATCCCGGGAAAAGGCGCCTGGCGGGTCTCACGGTTCACAACGTAAAACTCGTATTCGAACCCGGAGAATAGGTGATAGCCCAGCCTCTCCAACTCATCTAGAAGTTTGCGGGCGATGGGGCGCGGGGCAGCCATGGCGGGACGGCCATCTGTGTAATAAGGTTCGCACAGCAGGCGGGCAGTTTTATCGGCCCAGGGCAAGACTTGATAGGTGTTCAAGTCCGGGAGAATGCGCGAATCGGGAAAGCCTAGTTCTTCCATATAGCCAGTTCCGGGCGCAACACCCGCCTGGACATCGAAGCCAAGCTGGCCAAGCAGAAAATTCAATCCATCCTCAGCGAAGTCGCGCACATGGCTGGCCGGAATCGTCTTCGAACGACTGATGCCATGTGTATCACTTTGCTCGAACCGAACAAAGTCAACACCGTCCGCGGCCATCTTTTTTTCAAAGGCAGTCAAAGAATTTGTTTTGCGGTTGGTCGTTTTACTTGATGGCATAATCTTCCTCTTTGAAAAATAATTGCTCTGTCACATTAGTTTTCTCAATTGCTTGAGGTTGTTTTCCCAGAATATTTGCTGGATCAGTCCAGCGACCATGGCCGCGCGGGGCACGAAACTGTCGGCTTCGACGTATTCGTCCGGGCTGTGATCGAGTCCACCGATTGGACCCAGACCATCCAACACAGGCAAGCCAAGCGACGCCAGGACATTGGCATCGGAGGCACCACCGGTCGCCACGTCGTTAATCTCAAATCCCAATTCATGGGCGGAGTCACGGGCCAGCTCGGCGAGAAGTTTCACCGCGGGCGTTCGGGCCATGGGTGGATAGCTGAAGTTGCCGCGGATTTCTGTATGTGTCCCGGGGACAGCCGTATGGGCAGGCAAACCGTTGAGCGCTTTCGTGATCGCCTCCGCACCTGCCAGATCGGTGGCCCGCACATCGACGACCACCCATGCCTCGGCTGGTATAACGTTCGATACGGTTCCACCGTTGATCACTCCCGGGTTTACGGTTACTCCTGGCATCATTCCATTCAATCCGTAAAGCGCGAGGATTTGGTGGGCGAGCTCCACCACTGCATTTGCGCCTTTCTCCGGCTCGACGCCTGCATGAGCCGCTTTTCCATTTACCCGCAGCGTGAACTCGGCCGAGCCTTTCCTTGCGCTGACGATGTCTCCGTTGGCGCGCGCGGACTCGAGCACGAGGGCCGCGTCTCTTCCGCGTGCGACGGGTTCGTAGATTGGGCGTGAGCTGGGCGAACCCATCTCTTCGTCGCTATTAAAGAAGAACGCGATTTCCTCAAAATCATCATAATTCGCGATTTGCAGCGCCCGCAGCGCATACATCCCCACGAGCAATCCGCCTTTCATGTCACAGACGCCGGGACCGATGATCTTCGATCCCTCGAAGTGCATGGGCCGGGCCGCTGCCGTGCCATCGGGATAGACGGTATCCAGATGGCCCATCAAAAGCACGCGGCCCGTTCCATGGCCGGGCAGTCGCGCCAGCCAGCAGTCACCGTGTTCCGTTACCGGTAAGCGCTCGACGTTCCAATCCCAGGCCGCGCAACGCGCCCCGATCCATTCACCCACCTGATCTACACCCGCCTTATTGCGTGTGCCGCAGTCCACATTCACAAGCGCAGCCAGATCAGAGAGAAACGCGGCCTGAGAACTGATAAGAAAATTGGAAACCTGATTCACGACTGTTTGATTAGGCAAGATAGATGTATTGTCCAGGCGAAGCGTATTAAGGTGCAGGTACCTTTTCAGGGACGACTTCCGCTCCGAGAGTGAATTTGTCGTCCTTGATCGAGATCAACGTGACACCCTTCTGGGGGACGTGGGAGTTAGGAGCGAACGTGATCGAGCCCGTGATGCCGGAGAAATCTTTGGTCTCTTCCAGGGCCTTCTTGATGGCTTGTGCGTCGGTGGAACCGGCGCGCTTGATCGCGTCTGCCAGCAGGTAGACCGAGTCATAGCCGAGCGCGGCGAAGGCATTCTCGGGATCGTGTCCGTATTCTTTATTGTAAGCCGTAATGAACTTCTTGATGCCTTCGGTGCCACCGCTCGCGTCCATCAGCGCGTGGGTCGAGAACCACACGCCATTCGCCGCGCTGCCTGCCACGCTTAAGATGTCCGGTGTATCGTAGCCATCGCCACCCACAATCGGAGCGGTCAGGCCCGCATCACGGAACTGCTTGACAACGGGACCAACGTTATAAGGCATGGCCGCAATATAGTAAAAGTCAGGCTGTTGAGGCAGGGCCTTTGCTTTGGCGATCTGCGCGGAGAAATCGGTGGCCTTATCGTCGTACGAGTCTTCCAGGAGCAGGGTTCCCCCGAGTTCAGTGAAACGCGACTTGAAGTAGCTCCCAAGCAGGGTCGTGTACTCTACGCCCTTATCCCAAAGCAGGTATCCATTCTTGCCAAAGTTCTTGAAGGCATATTCTGCACCCGCCGCCGCTTGCACATTGTCACCGAAGCAGGCCAGGAACATCATGTCGCCTACCTGGGTGGGAATTTTGGGTGAGGTCGCGCCCGCCGTAATGAACGGCAGCCCAGCGGCTTGAATCGTGGGCCCGGAGGCCAGCACCGAGTCGGTATCGGTGAAACCGATGACGGCGATCACCTTATCCTGCTCGACAAACTGTTTGGCGACCTGGGCCGTGACCGACATATCGTACTTGGTGTCGTGGATGATGAAATCAATCTGCCGGCCCAACACTCCCCCGGCCGCGTTGATCTCTTTCACAGCCAGCTTCGCGCCATTAGCGGCTGGGAGGTCGAGCGACGATTCGTCGCCTGTCAGCGCAAAACCGCCGCCGATCTTAATTGAATTTTGTGTTCCGCCACCTCCTCCTGCGGGAGTGGCCCCACAGGCGCTAAGGAACAGGGTGGCAATCACAAAAAGGGCAAAGATTTTGTATTTCATGATCGTTTCTCCTCTGATCTCCTCGGAATATCGATTCACTCATTAATCAGCATTTGTAATATAGGGTTCCCCTCCGGTGCCACCTCCTTTCATAAACAATCGGTCAAGCGCGATCTCGCGCTGGCCCAGCAAACCATCGCGCCGAAAGATGATGATCAGGATGAACAGGACAGCGAGAACGATTCCGCTTATGCCATAGAGTTGGGTAGGATCTTCGATGCGTCTCAACGCCTCGGACAAGCCCACGATCAAGACAGTACCCACGATAGACCCACTGACCGATCCCATCCCTCCGACCACCAGCATCGTGATCACCTTGAAGGTCAGGTCAAAGTAAAAGACGGTTGGTGAGAAGGATGTAATGAAGTGAGCGTAGAGCGATCCCGCGACCGCCGTGAAGAACGCGCTGACCACAAATGCAAACAGACGGGGCGGCATCACCTCAATCCCAATGGACTGCGCAGACCAGCGATCTTCGCGTTGGGCATACATGGCCCTCCCCATCGGGGATTGTTTAACGCGCCAAACGATATAGATTGTCAGCAGGGCCCACGCCCAGACCCACCATAGATTGGTGTAAGGGGTCACATTGGAAAACGTGCGTGAGCCGCGCGTCAGGTTGTCTGCATTGAAAAGCAGAACACGAATGATCACCAGAAATCCAAGTGTGGCAACTGCCACAAAGTGACCCGATAACCGCATTAGGACCAGACCAACCAGCAGAGCCACCAGCGATACCAGCAAGGCGGCGATCAGCGTGGCAGCGAGAAACCCGACCGGGAACGAGCCGAGTCGGAAATCAAAATGCGTACCGGCCAACCAAGTCGGCAGGTTAGGCAGATATTCCTGCTTCTCGTGCAAGGGCAGGGTAAGAATGGCTGAGGTGTAGGCACCGAGTGCCATGAAGCCAATGTGACCGAGGGAGAAGACGCCGGTAAAGCCATTGGAAAGATTAAGACTCAAAACAAGGATCAAGAAGATTCCAATGTTGATCACAAATCCCTGCCAGAAAGCCAGACCTGCGGCTTGCAAAATGATAAGCAATAATCCCAGAGCTAGGACGGCAACTCCCGGCCCCGCCGCGCGCTCCAAGATCCTCTCTTGAGTCGGCAGGTTCATCCCATTTCCTCACGCTCTCGGCGTCCGACAATCCCATTGGGTCGAAACAGTAATACGAGAATCAGCACCACAAATACAAACGCGTCCCTGTAGCTGGTGAGTGAACTGGGAAGCCATTGCTTGAGCCAGGCCTGCACCCCGGGCGAAACCATGTTGGGCGGCAAGATATCACCAATCCCAGGGATGGCTGTAAGCAATACCTCCAGGCCACCCAGGGCGTACCCACCAACGATTGCACCGCTGATGCTGCCAAAGCCACCGATCACAGCGGCAATAAAAGCCTTGAGTACAGGTGTGAAGCCCATATAGGGGGTCAGTTGCCCGGCCTGCACCGCGAACAGCAGCCCGGCTACCGCTGCCAGTCCCGACCCGATCCCAAAGGCCGTGGCGATCACGCGGTTGGTGTCAATTCCCATCAGCCGCGCGGCAGGCAAATCCTCTGCTGCGGCCCGCATGGAAAGTCCCAGGTCGGTACGGGTAACAAACAATGACAGTAAGACCAGAAGAACGATTCCAAGCCCGAGGCTGACCACATTCACGCGTGGGATCGTAATGGCACCAAAAGTGAACACCCCACTCAGAGCGCCGATGACGGGGAACGCCAGCGGATTCGGCTTTTGCATGAGTCGGGTCACAAGCAATGTGCCATTCTGTAGGATTTGACCCACGGCAAAGGAAGTCAGCAGGGCAGCCACATCCGGCGCGCCACGGATGGGGCGGTATGCCACGCGTTCCATGAGCAGCCCCACCAGAACAGCACCACCGATCATCAGCAGAATGGTCACGCCCAAGGGTAATTTGGCCAACAGGGCAAACGCGGCAAAATAGGCAGCCACCATAATAAGGTCACCATGAGCGAAGTTGATCAACCGCAAAATGCTGAATACCATCGCCAACCCTACCGCCATGAGCGCATACAAGCTACCGATGCTGAGAGCATTGACGAGTTGCTGGAGGCTATAAAAAACAATATTCATGGCTTATCCAATGAGGTAGCCAAATCGTTGTCGTTTCCGATCGAGTTCATGTTCCAAGATAAGTATGCTCCACCTGGGGATTATGCCTCAGTTCTTTCGCGGGACCCTGCAGGGTGACCCGGCCCGTTTCCAGGACGTAGGCCCGATCGGCAACATCCAGGGCGAGCCGCGCGTTCTGTTCCACGAGCAAAATTGTGGTGCCCTCGCCTTTGAGCTTGCGGATCGTGTCGAAGATGAGACTTACCAGGATGGGCGCAAGTCCCAGGGAAGGCTCATCCAGCAGCAGCAATTGCGGACGATTCATCAATGCACGTCCGATCGCCAACATTTGTTGTTCGCCGCCAGATAGCGTTCCGGCTCGCTGTGTGCTTCGTTCTTTGAGGACGGGAAACAGTTGGTATACATGATCCACATCCTGTTGGACGTGGTCGCGGTCGTGCCGCTGAATGGCGCCTAGGCGTAGATTTTCTGCAACGGTCAGCTGCCCGAATACGTGACGCCCTTCTGGACAGTGCGAGATTCCCAAAGCCACAATCTTGTGGGGAGGCATGCGATCCAGCATTTGATTTTGATATCGCAGAGTCCCGGCTTTTGGACGAAGCAGGCCAGAGATGGTCTTTAGAGTCGTTGATTTGCCCGCGCCGTTCGCGCCGATGAGGGTCACCAATTCCCCCGGGGAGACCGTGAGCGAGATCCCTTTGATCGCGCGGATATTGCCATAGGTGACTTCGACATCCTGGAGTTCAAGCACCACTCACCTCAGCCTCTAGAGTCTCCTGGCCCAGATAGGCAGCGATCACCTGAGGATTCGCTCGCACTTCTTCTGGTCTGCCCTCCGCGATGATCTTTCCATAATTCAATACAACGATGCGCTCACAAAGATTCATCACAAGTCGCATGTCATGCTCAACCAATAAGACTGTCAATTGGAAACGCGTTCGCAAATCCAGAATGAGCTGATGCAGGTTGTCGCTCTCCGCAGGATTCATTCCAGCTGCGGGTTCGTCCAGTAAAAGCAGTTGCGGTTCGGTGGCTAATGCGCGCGCGATCTCCAAGCGACGTTGATGCGCATACGGCAGACTCGCTGCGGGCCGATTCGCATATTCGCTGAGACCGAGTAGATTGAGCAACTCGAGGGCGCGGGCTGTTACCTGAAATTCTTTGCGACGGAAGGTGGGTGCGCTCAACAATAATTCCCCCAAAGAATATCGCGTCCGCAATTGTGCGGCTGTCATTACGTTCTCCACCACCGACATTGAGTTGAAAACGCGAATATTCTGGAACGTACGAACCAGGCCCAACCGTGCAATCTGCGCAGGGGACCGGCCTGTGATATCCTGACCTTTGAGATAAATCTGACCAGCGGTTGGGAGAAGAAAGCCAGTCAAGAGGTTAAAGCATGTTGTCTTCCCGGCACCATTTGGTCCGATGAGGCCAAGGATTTCATTAGGTTTGACCGTGACGGAGAAATCCTGTAAGGCCTGCAAGCCCAGGAAAGACTTTGCCAGCCCCCGGGTCTGGAGAATCGACGGAGACAAATTCTGTGACTGAGGATTCATAACAGTAAAAGTTAGCTGTGAAGCCAATCAAATCCTGTCGCCCAAAAACTACAGCGGGCTACACTTTATGAAGTGTGTTGACTGACAAAACCTAACACTCATGGCGAGACGCAATTTAAATTATCGGCGCGCGTCTCATCGAATCCTAAAAAACACAATCGCGAATCTTAATGTCAATGAAGAGGGCAGTGGATGCACATGTGGCAAACGCGAAAAAATCATCGGGCTTTTATCGGTGTTATGTGCAATGGGATTATACACCGAATGAGCATAATGTTATCGCGCTGTTGACGAATATCATCTGTAAGAACAACACATCGGGGATACTCTTAAGAAGACCCCAACTTGACAGTTAAGAAAAGAGCAAATAAAATAGTTTCAATACTTAATCATTAATGATATTAATTGATTAATAAAGGCAAAAGATGACAGTTTCTGAACGTTTACAAAATCAGGCTATCGATCGCTTTTGGGAGACAGTGCCGCCTCTTTGGGGAATGATCCGCACTCATATTCGGGCTGAAGCCACGAAGAATTCCGATATTACCGTGGAGCAGTTTCATATCCTGCGACATGTGCGCCGCGGAACAGGTTCCATCAGCGAACTGGCAACAGCCAAGAATATCAGTCGCCCTGCCATCAGCCAGGCTGTAGAGGTGTTGGTTAAGAAAGGATTGTTGACGCGCGTCCAGAGCACACAAGATCGCCGTTTTGTAGAACTGACATTGACGGAAGCAGGAAATAACCTGTTGGATACAGTATTTCAGGAAACACGCGAGTGGATGAAAAAACGCATGAATGCATTGAGTACCGAGGAATTGACTATCATTGCCAAAGCCATGGAAGCCTTGAAAAAGATGTTGGAGTGAAATTGTGGTTGGCCCTTTAGAAATTATGGATTACACCCATTTAGAACCATGAAAAATATTCAAAAACTATTACCTCTCGTCAAACCTTACTGGCGAAGAAGTCTTGTCGCGTTGGTGTTATTGATCGCGGTGGTATTAATGGACTTATCCATTCCACGCTTGATTCAACGCATCATTGATCAAGGCATTAATGGTGGAAATGTGCAGGTGGTGATCAACACAACGCTCCTTATGCTGGGGATCTCTGCCTTGCAAACCTTGTTTGCGATTGCCAATAACTTATTTTCCATTCAGGTGGGGGAGAGCGTGGCGCGTGATTTGCGGGAGGCGCTCTTTCTTAAGATCCAGTCGTTTTCGTTTGGAAATCTCGACCATATGAATACCGGTCAGTTGATGGTGCGGCTGTCCAGTGACACAACTGCCTTCCAACGCATGGTACAGGTTTCGCTGCGGATCGGCACACGTGCGCCGCTTCTGATGATTGGCAGCTTGATCTTGATGTTTGTAACAGACAGTCACTTGGCGCTGATGATCTTGCCCATTCTCTTAGCAACTTCATTCATCATCGTGTTTTTTGTCTCGCGTATGGGACCTTTGTTCCTCACTGTCCAAAAGAAATTGGATCGTCTCAATACCGTCCTGCAGGAAAACATTGCGGGGGTCCGGCTGGTAAAAGCATTTGTCCGCGCTGACCATGAAAATCAACGGTTTGCCGACGCCAACGAAGATTTCACAGATCGCAACATCCGTGTGATGCGTTTTATGGCAACTTTGTTTCCTGCGATGAGCGTCTTTATTAACATCGGAATGGTGATCGTGATTTGGGCGGGTGGGATTCAATCCATTGCTGGGGGAGTCTCCGTTGGGCAGATCGTGGCGTTCATCAATTATCTCCAAACCACGATGGGACCTCTCGGGATTATGGTCATGCTGGCAAACGTGGTTGCCGCGGCCACGGCCTCAGCGGAACGTATTAACGAGGTAATGGATACTGTCCCTGAAGTGCAGGATGTGCCCAAATCGCGGAACCTGCCCAGTACAGAGGGAATACGGATTGCTTTTGAGGAAGTGAACTTTCACTATAATGGCACGAATCAGGGGCTTGTTTTAAACGGCGTCAATCTGGTTGCAGAACCCGGTCAGGCGGTTGCTATCCTGGGTGCGACAGGTTCAGGTAAGTCCTCCATTGTGGATTTAGTGCCGCGTTTTTATGATGTCGCCTCTGGAAGAGTCACCTGGAATGCAATAGACGTTCGTGAGGTGAAGCAAAGTGATCTTCTGGCAGAAGTGGGCGTGGTGCCTCAAGAGACCGTGCTCTTTTCAGGCACCGTGCGAGACAACATCCGCTATGGGAAGCCTGAGGCAAGCGATGAGTCAGTCATTGCAGCAGCCAAAGCCGCGCAGGCACATGACTTTATTATGAAGCTTCCAAATGGATATGGCACGCGCGTGGAGGAGCGCGGCGTGAATCTTTCAGGTGGGCAGAAACAACGCATCGCGATTGCACGGGCGTTTCTGCTCAAGCCTTCAGTTTTGATCCTCGATGACAGTACCAGCTCGGTTGATGTGGAGACAGAGACGAAAATTCAGGACGCGCTGAAAGATTGGATGGACGATAGCACCGTTTTTGTCGTGGCCCAGAGGATCAGCACGGTTTTGCATGCCGATAATATTGTGGTGGTTGATCAGGGGAAGATCGTGGCGCAGGGAACGCACAGCGAGCTGATGCAGTCCAGCCCCGTGTATCGGGAAATCTATACCTCGCAATTGGGAGAGGGCGTAAAAGTGGAGGTCGAGGCATGAGTAATCCAAAATCAGATGACCGTCCTACTCCGGATGTCCGCGCTGCTATGGGGCGCGGAGCGATGCGACCCGGCAAGATCGAAAAAGCAGGTGATCCCCGCCGCGCGTTGACACGTCTGGCCATGTATCTCAGTCCTTATAAAGGCGCGCTGGTCTTCGTGCTGGTCTGTGTGCTGATCTACATTTTGCTGGGTTTGTTGGAGCCTTACCTGATTGGTCGAGCCATTGATCGATACATCTTGACTCGGCAAATCAATGGATTGTCAGGACTGGCGATCCTGCTTCTGGTTGTGTATCTATTCGATAACGGCTTCCAGGCCGCTTCCAGTTGGATAATGGCACGCATCTCGCAGGATGCTTTGCGGCGCCTGCGGCGCGATCTTTTCGAGCATCTCCAAAAGCTGTCGGTTGCCTTCTTTGACAGTCATACCGCCGGGGAACTGATGAGTCGCTTGACGAATGATATTGATGCGATTAATCAGGCGGTTTCGCAAAATGTCGTTTCTCTAGTGGCTAGTGTACTTTCGCTGGTAGGCATCGTGATTGCCATGTTTGTGTTGAACACATGGCTGGCATTATCGGCCTTGTTGGTTGTCCCCATCATGTTTTGGTTTACACAGTTTGTGGCGCGCTATACACGCAAGGGATTCCGCGATCTGCAAAAGGAATTGGGCGAGATCAACAGTGTGATGGAGGAATCCATCAGCGGCCAGCGCGTGGTCAAGGCCTTTCGCCGCAGTGACCTGGCAATCGAGCGTTTTCGTGCCAGCAACCAAAAGGTTTATCAAGCGGGCGTATATGCCAATACGTACGCACTAATGCTCATGCCGCTCACCAACGTGTTAGGTAACTTCTTTGTGATCGTGCTGGTAGGTTTCGGCGGGTATCTGGCTTTGCAAAATCTGGTTACGGTTGGGATGATCGCAACCTTCATCGCTTATGCCCAAAATTTCATCCAACCGTTGCGTCAGTTGGCGAACATGTATAACGCGATCCAGGCGGCGCTGGCGGGTGCGGAACGCGTTTTTGAAATGATTGATACTCCTTTGGAAGTGGATAACGCGTCAAACTCCCTCCTGCCTGTTCCTGTCAAAGGAGAGGTTCACTTCGAGAATGTTCGCTTTGGTTATATACCTGACCAGCCGATCATCAAGGATATCTCTCTTGAGGCAAAAGCGGGCCAGACGATTGCCCTGGTTGGTCCAACGGGTGCGGGCAAGACAACCATCATCAACCTGTTGACTCGCTTTTATGAAGTCAATGAGGGCCGCATCACTATTGATGGGCGCGACATTCGCAATGTCTCCAAAGCAGATTTGCGTCAGAAATTGGGGATTGTCTTGCAGGATACTTTCCTGTTTGCGGATNCCGTTATGGAAAATATTCGCTANGGTCGCCTCGACGCGACAGACNAAGAGTGCATNGAAGCNGCGAAATTGGCAGATGCTGATCATTTCATCCGACAGTTGCCACAGGGTTACGAGACCGAACTCTCGGAACGCGCCAGCAACCTGAGTCAGGGACAGCGTCAATTGCTCTCGATTGCCCGGGCGATTCTCGCTGATCCTAGCATCCTCATTCTGGATGAGGCCACCTCGAGCGTGGACACGCGCACAGAAGCGCGCATCCAAAAGGCACTGTTACGACTGATGGAAGGTCGTACCAGTTTTGTTATTGCCCACAGATTGTCCACGATTCGCGATGCTGATAACGTGATTGTGATTAATAACGGTGAAATCGTCGAGCAGGGTACCCATGCGCAGTTGCTGGAGTCGAAAGGCTTTTTCCATCACCTGTATATGAGTCAGTTTAAAGGTTTGGCGATCTAAGTAATATTCTGATTGGCCACTTGTAAATTCCCTACAGGTCGGGCGTATTGGAAGTATAATTCATGAAAACGATTGGGCCCCGATACTTCTGAGCAGGGAATTGTGGGTTTTGCCAAGGGCGCTGATCCTTCCGGGTGGGTCGGGTCAGGAAGTAGCAAGGAGAAAGTTTTATGCCTACCATTGTACGTAAATCCTTTTCGACAACTACAGAAACACGACGTGAGGTCTTGCAGGCTGTCAGTTGGCACGTTCGTTCCATATGGAGTCCGCCAACAGATGTGTATGAGACCGAAGAAAGCTGTGTCATTAAACTGGAAATTGCGGGCATGCGGGATGAGGATTTTGAAGTGGCGTTCGAAAATAATATCCTGAAGATCAGCGGGAATCGTCCCGATCTTAATGAGCGTCGCGCCTATCATCAAATGGAGATTCGGTTTGGAAAATTCGAAATCGCGGTGGAAATACCAGTGAGGGTAAATATGGAGAAAGCTACAGCAGGGTATCAGGATGGATTCTTAGTGATTATGCTTCCAAAAGGTGAGCTGAATCAAGGCGAGGCTGAGTAACAAGTATGCCGGCTTCCAGGTGGCAAACCAACCTAAATGACCTTCTTCAGTGGAACGATGATGAGGAAAATGAATTATTGTCCTTGATCATGCCCTCCATGTTTTCCAAGTTTCAGAAGAAAGATTCGAACTCGGCAGAATCCGATTCTCCCCAAATGTCAAATTCATCGAAATATCCAGATATTCTTCCGATTCTCCCGCTACGCGGCGTGGTCGTGTATCCCCAAACTGCTGTACCCTTGACGGTCGGACTGCCGCGCTCGGTCAAATTAGTGGATGAAGTCGTCGGTGGCGATAAGCTGGTGGGTCTCGTGGCAGCTGTCAATCCGGAGCTTGAATCGCCGGGGCCGAACGACCTGTATCGCGTGGGGACAATTGCTGTTGTCCATCGCTTATTGCGCGCTCCGGATGGAACGCTCCGCTTGCTTGTACAGGGCATGGATCGTTTTCGCCTGGGCGAATTTGTTGGGGAAGAGCCCTATCTCAGGGCGAAGATCGAACTTGCCCCTGAAGTGGTGGAAGAAGGATTGGAAATCGACGCGCTGGCCCGTAATGCGCGTGACCAGTTCCAGCAGATCACGCAGATGATCCCATCTTTTCCTGAAGAATTGGCCGGGTCCATTACTTCCGTGGAAGATCCTCTGCAAACCGCTTATACCATTGCAAATTTCCAACGCATGGATATCAAGGATTCGCAGGGAATTCTTGAACTTGATTCGGTCGCCGAAAAACTCAAAAAGTTGATCGGGCTGCTGGTGCGCGAAGCTGAGGTTTTGCAGCTTGGACAGAAAATTCAAAACGAAGCGCGCGGCGAGATCGAAAAGGTGCAGCGTGAATATTTCCTACGTGAGCAGATGAAAGCCATCCAAAAGGAATTGGGCGAAAAAGACGAGCAGGCGGCTGAGACCGAAGAATTCCGTAAAAAGATCGAAGAAGCCAAAATGCCGGAAGAAGCCGATAAACAGGCTCGGCGTGAACTGGAACGCTTGTCGCGTTTGCCATCTGCAGCAGCTGAGTATGGAGTGATTAGAACGTATCTGGATTGGCTTGTTTCACTGCCGTGGGCAAAAGGATCGCAGGACAACCTTGATATTGGTCATGCGCGCGAGATCCTGGATAAGGACCATTATGGCTTGCAAGATGTGAAGGAACGCATTCTGGAGTTTCTAGCCATTCGTAAATTGCGCATTGACCGTAAGGATGAAGCCAAAGCTCCTTCGGATGACAAAATTCGGCGGGAACGCGAAGGAGTGATCCTCTGCTTTGTGGGCCCTCCCGGAGTTGGCAAGACCTCCCTTGGGCAGTCGATTGCGCGTGCGATGGATCGCAAGTTTGTCCGCGCCTCGCTGGGTGGCGTGCGGGATGAAGCCGAGATTCGGGGTCACCGCCGCACCTATATCGGTTCGATGCCGGGGCGAATCTTGCAAGCTCTCCGCAGAATTGAGTCGAAGAATCCAGTGTTCATGCTGGATGAAATCGATAAACTGACATTCGATTTTCATGGTGACCCTGCTTCGGCGTTGTTGGAAGTGCTTGATCCCGAGCAGAATACGGAATTTCGAGACAATTATCTGGAAGTAGCATACGATCTATCTCAGGTGTTCTTCATTACTACAGCCAATACTCTGGAAACAATTCCGGGGCCGCTGCGTGACCGAATGGAGATCATTTTCCTTTCGGGTTACACCGAAAGTGAAAAAATCGCGATTGCCAAGGGTTATTTGATCCCGCGGCAGATTCGTGAGAATAGCCTGCATGAAAACGAAGTGATCTTCACCGATGACTCTCTCCGTAAGATTATCCGTGAATACACGCGTGAGGCTGGGGTTCGAAACCTGGAACGGAAAATCGGCGCGGTTTGTCGAAAGGTCGCGACGCGCATTGCGGAAGGGAAAGTTCAAGAAGCAGAGATCACGCCGGCGCTTGTTGAGGAATATCTTGATCATCCCATCTTTCAGGGAACTGAGGAGCTTAACCAACGGACCTCCATGCCCGGTGTCGTCCCGGGCCTCGCATGGACACCTTATGGAGGTGACGTTCTATTTGTCGAATCGACCAGCATGCCGGGCGGAAAAGGGTTTCAGGTCACAGGCTCCATCGGAAATGTAATGAACGAATCTGCGCGCGCAGCTTTATCGTTCGTCCGTTCGCGCGCGAAACAATTAGGCCTGGACACTGATTTCTTCACCAAGTCTGATATCCATTTGCATATTCCATCGGGCGCCCAGCCAAAGGATGGACCTTCTGCAGGCGTGACTATCGCAACGTCGCTTGTCTCATTGATTTCAGGTCGTAAGGTAAAGCCGAATGTTGGAATGACCGGTGAGATCACACTCAGAGGCCAGGTACTGCCAATTGGGGGCGTCAAGGAAAAAATATTAGCCGCACATCGCAATGGTTTACGCACTATTATCCTGCCGAAACGTAATGAACAAGACCTTGATGATGTTCCCGATGAGATCAAAAAATCCATGAAATTTATTTTTGCGGAAACAGTAGATGAGGTCCTTGACTCAGCCTTGGAAACAAATCACAAATCGGCGCGTTCCAAACCAGCACCTAAAAAACAAAATACATCAAGGAAAACAAAGACTAATGGCAAAAGTACTGCTCGCCGAAGATGATGAAACCATGGTGTCTCTACTCAAAACGCTTCTCAAAATGGAAGGCTTTGACGTTTTAGCGTTGGATGTTAATTCAGATGTTCCCGCTGCAGTCCAGCGCGAAAAACCTCAAACGCTCTTCATGGATGTGCATTTGGGTGAGCAGAGTGGCCTGGAAATCCTTGAGGCGATTCGAAAGAATAAAGACCTGGCGGAGGTTCGCGTCGTCATGACCTCAGGGTTAAATGTAAAGGATGAATGTCTCCGCCGCGGCGCCTATGCGTTCCTGATGAAACCGTTCATGCCGGATGATTTACTCAACCTGCTAAAATAATCTTTGAACTCCTGTGATCCCTTCGACAATTAAATTTCGTGAATTCTGTTTCCCCTCTGATTATGAATCGGTATATCAGTTGTGGGAAAGTATTGAAAAAGGCGTACACATCGGGCGCTCGGATACACCTGCTGAGATCGAAAAGAAAATTGCTCGTGACCCCGATTTGTTCATTGTGGCAGAATCGGAGGGCGGGATCATTGGTTCGGTGATCGGCGGCTTCGATGGCCGCCGCGGCCTGATCTACCACCTGGCAGTTGCAGCTTCGTTTCGCGGACTTGGGATCGGTTCGCGCTTGATGGATGAAGTGGAGGCGCGGTTGCGCGCCAAGGGCTGCCTGAAGTGTTATTTGCTGGTCACTGCTGATAACCCAGAAGCGGAAGATTATTATCAACAGCGTGGCTGGCAACCCATGGATACCGTCCATTTGTTTGGAAAAGAATTAGGATGAGAATACGATTTGGAATACTTACGCTCTCAGACAGATCCTCGCGCGGCGAACGCGCGGACTCCTCTGGCCCCGCCCTTGTGGCTCTGATCCAAGCCGAAGGTTGGTCAGTGGTCAAACAAGCGCTTCTCCCCGACGAGGAATCTGGCATCCGTGCAATCTTGACAAGTTGGGCGGATGGCCGCGAAATGGATGTGATCCTTACTACTGGCGGTACCGGCTTCTCGCCACGGGATGTCACTCCGGAAGCCACCCGCGCGGTGATCGACCGTGATGCACCCGGTCTCGCAGAAGCAATGCGCGCGGCGAGCCTCCGGGTGACTCCACATGCCATGTTATCCAGGGTTGTGACTGGTATTCGCGGGAAAACGCTCATCATTAACTTACCGGGTAATCCCAAGGGCGCGCTTGAAAATTTACAAGTAGTGCTCTCTGTTTTGCCTCATGCTGTTCAGCTTCTTCAAGAAGATCCTGCCTCTGAGTCTACTCACGGCCGCTTATCTCATTAATAAAATAAGTTGTCTTTCTACACGGATTTACCAGTTAAAATTCAGATGGCATGTTAGATAAATTTTTGCAGCACTCCGTAAACCTCTTCTCTCTGGTATAATCCCGCCGCTTCTGACTGCAATGCAGTCATCATCCCACACAAGGAAAGTGCAAGAATGATCGATGTAAACGAACTTCGCAAAGGTGTCACCTTCGAACTGGATGGCAACCTCTATAAAGTGCTGGATTACAGCCACAACAAGACCGGCCGCGGCAACGCTAATATTCGCGTCAAAGCCCGCAATTTACAGACTGGCGCAAACATCGAACGAACATTCAGTTCCGGTCAATCCGTTCAGGATGTGAGACTTGATTTCCACAATGTTTCGTATTTGTATACCGATGGTGATTTCTATCACTTTATGGATAACGAAACTTTCGAGCAGCCTGCCATTAAGAGTGACATGCTTGGTGATGATGCCCTCTATCTCAAAGAAGGCATGGAAGTCAAGCTGACCTTTTACAGAGATGCGCCATTGGATATTGAGATCCCTGGCTCTGTCGATCTAAAAGTGGTGGAAGCAGAAACCGCCATCCGTGGGGATACTGCCACCGGCGTGACGAAGAAGGTCAAGACGGAGACAGGCCTCGAAGTAAACTGCCCCCAATTTGTGAAAGTGGGTGATGTCATCCGGGTCAATACTGAAACGGGTGAATACGTCACTCGGGTATAGCCATATTTTATAAAAGATTTTTGATTGACAGTCATTTGACGAAGCAGATGACTGTCGCTTTTTTTAACGCTTATAAATTTTTTATGTTTAAGTTCTATAATTTGAACCTATGAGAACTCCTGCTGGTAATGAATGTCCTTATTTTTATGGCAATTACTTCCGCGGTCGTAACGTGGAGGAATGCCGCCTGCTTAAGTCCGCGGGGGAACGCTGGACGCGTGATCTATGTAAGACCTGTCCAGTTCCCGGCATTGCCCGTGCGAATGCCTGCGAATTTCTAAAATTATCTCCAGCTGTAGTCAGACCTATCGAAGCGCTGTTTCAACGACGTGTGAAGATTTCTGCTTACTGTGAGAAAACAAAACGGAATGTTGATGAGCCGCATATCGGTTGTGGGGAATGTCATGTCCTACCGTTCAAAGTTGAAATCAAATCCTGATCATTCATAGCGGGTTTGCCCGCAAGAGTCCATATGCCCCTAACATTGCTGCTTGACCTTGATGACACTTTGCTGGATACCAACCTGGATGCGTTCATGCCTGCCTATTTTCAGGCGCTTTCACAGCACATGTCAAACCATGCCGCACCGAATACCATGTTGCGTGCATTGATCGCTGGCATGAATCTGATGAATGAAAGCGAAGATTCAACTCGTGCGCTGCAGGAAATTTTTGACGCTGACTTTTATCCAAAGCTTGGTGTCGCCAGCGAAGAGATGGTCGAACTGCTTGAAGATTTTTATGATCATGTTTTTCCAACACTTGCTCAGTATACTCGTCCGAAACCCGATGCCGTTCCTTTTGTTGACTGGGCCTTCTCTTGCGGCTACCGAATCGCAATTGCCACAGATCCGCTTTTTCCGCGCAAGGCAACGTATCACCGTTTGCGTTGGGCAGGGCTGGATCCCGATCGCTTTGAACTAGTTTCCTCATTTGAACATTTCCATTTCACGAAAACGCATCCTGCGTATTATGCAGAAGTGCTTGGGCGTCTGGGTTGGCCGGAAGGCCCGATTTTGATGGTAGGAAACGATGTGGAGCGGGATCTGATTCCCGCGCATCGGCTTGGGTTGAAGACATTTCTGGTGGATGGAGAATCCGCTTCCAGTCCCGGATTCGAAGCGGGGCGCGGCAAATTAGGCGATCTGCACCCATGGCTTGAATCCATTAATTTATCCATGCTTGAGCCATCATTTAAATCCCGCGACGCGATTTTGGCAATCATGGCCTCCACCCCGGCTGTTTTGCGGAGTTTGTTGTCGCCTCTGACCGGGGAAGATTGGCGCAAGGAACCAACTCGTGACGACTGGGCTATGAATGAGATCGTTTGCCACCTGCGTGACACAGAAATCGAAGTCCATCAAATGCAATTAAGTCTGATGATCGAAAAAGAAGGTGCTTTTATTCCGCGACCCGATAGCGATGTATGGGCAAATGAACGCGAATACTTGAATGTCGATGGCAAAACTGCGTTGACTGAATTTGCCTCTGCACGGATTGCAAGTCTCAAAATACTAAAAAGCTTGGATAAGAAAATCTGGACTCGCAATGCGCGTCACGCGATCTTTGGACCTACAAATTTTCTCGAAGTGACAAGTTTTATCGCCGATCATGACCGCTTGCATGTGCAACAAGCTTGGAAAACGTTAAAAAGCGTATAGACATATATCGCGTCTAATTCTCTTGCGCCGTGTTATAACAGCCTAGAACATGGAGGGCAGTTATATACTGCCCTTTATCTTATAAGGAGATTTCATTTATGAGCAGACGAGTGGTCGTCACAGGGATGGGATGTATCAGCCCTGTGGGCAACAATGTGAAAGAAACCTGGGAATCCATCTTGGCTGGCAAGTCCGGTGCAGGCATGATCACCCACTTTGACGCAAGCAAGCACAAGACCCGCTTTGCTGCAGAGGTTAAAGGGTTTGACCCTGTCGTTTTGTTTGGTCAGCGCGAAGCCCGCAAAATGGATCGCTTCACTCAATTTGCGACGGCTGTTGCAATGCAGGCGCTAGAACAATCTGGGTTAAAAATCGATGAATCGAATCGTGACAGTGTGGGGGTAATGATTGGTACAGGGATCGGAGGCATCGGCTCGTTGCTGGAGCAGGTCGAGGTCATGCGTGAACGCGGCCCTGAGCGTGTGAGTCCCTTCCTGGTGCCGATGATGATTTCTGATAGTGCAGCAGGCATGCTAGCGATTCGCTTTGGGGCGCGCGGGCCAAACATGGCACTGGCTACTGCCTGCGCGTCTGGGAATAATGCCATCGGCGAAGCGTTGGAAATCATTCGAAGAGGCGCAGCAGACGCAATGATGGCCGGTGGCTCAGAAGCTGCTCTGGTGCCGGTTGCCATGGCAGGAATGAATGTAATGACCGCGCTTTCCACACGCAATGATGATCCACAAACGGCTTCACGGCCATTTGATAAGGATCGCGACGGTTTTTTGATGGGGGAGGGCGCCGGTATGGTAATTTTGGAATCACTGGAACACGCGCAGGCGCGTGGTGCAAATATCTTATGTGAGCTCACCGGTTATGGCACAACCGATGATGCTCATCATATTTCTGCGCCGGCGGAAAATGGGGCGGGTGCAGCCATTGCGATGAAACTGGCGTTGGAAAATGCAAACCTGGATATAGGTAATGTGGGTTATATCAATGCACATGGTACTTCAACACCCCTCAATGACAAGAGCGAAACGGCTGCGATCAAAACTGTTTTTGGGGAGCAGGCCTATAACATTCCCATTTCCTCCACCAAGTCCATGACCGGTCATTTGCTGGGCGCATCCGGGGCGTTGGAGGCGGTGTTCTGTATTTTGGCAATCCGTGAGGAAATATTACCTGCGACGATCAACTATCACACACCTGATCCAGAATGCGATCTGGACTATGTTCCCAATCAGCCGCGCAAGGCTTCACCCAAACACGTCATGTCCAATTCTTTTGGGTTTGGCGGTCACAACGCGACGTTGATTTTCAGTCAATTTGAGGGATAAGCGTTAACTCAACGCGGCGCTCAACAACCCGCACCGATGATTAAATAGAGGAGCAAGTTATGCAATATGCACACATTACGGGCTGGGGCATGTCTGTGCCTGAGTCGGTTTTGACGAATGATGATATTTCCAAAATGGTTGACACGAACGATACCTGGATCCGTGAACGCACAGGGATTCGTGAACGGCACATTGCACGCGAAGATCAATTCGCATCCACCCTTGCAGTGGAAGCATCCATTAAGGCGCTCACCGTTGCGAATCTTCGTCCAACGGATCTGGATTTAATTATCTGTTCCACATCATCCCCGGAATATATTTTTCCTGCAACAGCCTGTTTGATACAGGACCAGCTTGGTGCAACCAAAGCTGGTGCATTCGATTTGCTGGCAGCATGTACTGGATTCATCTATGCGTTGAATATGGGGGCACAGGCGATCCGCAGCGGTTCGATTAAAAATGCGCTTATCATAGGTTCTGAAACCCTTTCACGATTTGTGAACTGGAAAGATCGCGGCACGTGTATTTTATTTGGAGATGGAGCAGGTGCATTTGTTTTACAAGCCAGCGATCAGCCGGGCGGAGTGCTTTCTGCAGTCATGCATTCGGATGGTTCGGGCAGTGATTTGCTGACCATCGCGGGGGGTGGCAGTCACTATCCCAGCAACGAAGCAACCGTCTTAGATGGAAAACATTACATTCAAATGGATGGTAATGAAGTCTTCCGCTTTGCCACGCGTGTAATGGCTTCGGCAACAGAGGAAGTCCTTGCCTGCGCCGGATTAACGAAGGATCAGGTGCGGTGGATCATCCCTCATCAGGCGAATATCCGCATCATTAAGGCAGCTGCACGTGGACTGAACCTGCCTATAGAGCGATTCATCGTCAATCTGGAAAAGTATGGCAATACATCTACCGCGTCCATCCCGATGGCAATGGTGGAAGCGATTGAGAAGGGTCAAATCCAGCCGGGTGAAAAAATCGTCATGGTTGGGTTCGGGGCGGGGTTGACCTGGGGTGCGCTCGCTGCAGAATGGACCGGACCTATCCCAAGCAAGGGGCATGTACATCCAGAGCAATATCGTACCTTTGCAAGGCTGCGTTCCCTGGTACGTCGTGGCCTTCGATTTATCGAAGGCTTGCTCTATCGCAAAGAACTATAATCCACAGTTAATCTTGATTGTGGTACGATAGAGAGCACACTGGAAAAGGAGTATTAATATGCGTTTACCTGGCGGTATGGAATGGGTCATTGTCTTGCTTATTGTCCTGCTTTTGTTTGGCCCCGGGCGAATTGGGAAAATCGCTGGTGAACTTGGCAAGAGCATAAAAGCTTTTCGTGATGGTTTGAACGGGGATCAGCAGGAAGATCAGAAGACGGACTCGAACGGCAACATTGAACCAAAATAAATAAAAAAGGCTCTCATTTCGAGAGTCTTTTGATTTTGTTTCTCTATAAAAGAGCCTTTAGCTCAGAAATTGAGGTAACAGGCATTTTGCAGACAAAGCCTTCGCAAACATAAATTGTTGGCTTGCCATCTATTAATGGACGGTCTACTAACAAGGCTGGTGCTTTTACTGAGGGGGGGTAGTAGGAAGCTGCGACGATTGCATTTGGTCTAAATGTAGCTTGAATTGTTTGTAATAACTTCCGGGCCTCCTTAGGATCAGATTCATATACCACCGCTATTTGTTTTACATTTCCCAAAGCAAAATCCGCGGCCGATAGCCAGCGTGCAAACGAAGTGGGGTAGCGCAAAGTCTGGTTTGCCACCAAACCCAGTGATTTCTCCGCGAGATCACGGTATCTGCCGTTATCTGTGAATGTGGCAAGTTTTAGCAAGGCTTCACAAGCCAATGAGTTCCCTGACGGCGTGGCACTATCCTGTAAATCTTTTGGGCGGAGCAATAATTCCTGGCTATCTTTGGAGGTATCAAAGAATCCGCCATTGGGGTCAGAAAATAAGTCGAGCATTTCTGCCGTCAGTTCTTGAGCAAAAGCAAACCACTTATCCTCGAAATCCGTTTGATACAGCTCGATCAATCCAAGAATCAGGGCAGCATAATCTTCCAGGAAAACTTCGTTTGTGATCTTTCCCTGGCGCCAGCTGCGTTTCAGTTTTCCATCCGGACGCAAAGCCTCTAGCAGAAATTCGGCGCTACGTGTAGCCAATATATAATATTTATGCTGTAGCTCACTTTCCTCTATTACTCTGGCTGCTTCTGCAACTGCTGCGAGCATGAGCCCGTTCCAGGCAGTCAGGATCTTGTCATCGGTGCCGGGGCGGACGCGTGAAGACCGCGCAGCCAGAAGCTTGGAGTGACTATCGGATAATCTCGCGGGAACAGTTTTAGGTTCCAGGTAGAAACGAGCAGCCAGGGAGTCATCATCCAATGCACGTTGGAGAACCGTCTTGCCTTCCCAGTTGCCGCGCGGCATGATTCCATAAGCCGCTTCGAAAAATTCTGAATCCTCTTTCAAAACCTGGCGAATCTCCTCCAGAGTCCAAATATAGAACTTACCCTCTTCGCCTTCAGAGTCAGCATCTAGACTCGAATAAAATCCACCAGCAAGGTGGGTCATTTCACGCGCAACAAAATCCAGTGTTTCAATGACAATCTGTTTAAAGTGTGGTTCTTTGGTGATCTGCCAGGCGTGAAGATAGGCGCGGACAAGTTGCGCATTATCATAGAGCATTTTCTCAAAATGGGGCACCCGCCAAAAATTATCAACACTATAGCGCGAGAAACCACCACCCACTACATCATACATACCGCCACGTGACATGGCTTTCAGCACGTGGATGGCTGGTTTCAGCGCGTCAGCTTCGCCTGCCGTGTAGCGGCGAAGTAAAAATTCAATGGTCATAGGTTGAGGAAATTTGGGTGCTTCACCCCAGCCACCATAACCCCAATCATAGGCTTCGCTCAAAGCCTTCGTTACAGCCCTGAGATGATCCTGTTCTAAAGTTGTATCGCTGTTTTGTAAACTGGCTATCGCCTGTTGTAAGTGACTGGATACCTGATCACTCACCCGCATGATTTCATCTGGTTCCTCTTTATAGGCACGTGCAATCCCGGCCAGAACATCTCTGAAGGCTGGCATGTTATACCGCTGGACAGGCGGAAAATATGTGCCCGTATAAAATGGCTTGAGGTCAGGGGTCAAAAAAACTGACATGGGCCAGCCGCCGGAACCAGTCATTGCAACGGTGGCTTGCATGTAAATCGCGTCAATATCGGGGCGCTCTTCACGATCTACTTTGATATTGACGAAGTGCTCATTCATGAATGCAGCTGTTTCTTCATCTTCAAAAGACTCATGAGCCATGACGTGACACCAATGACAGGCTGCGTACCCAATGCTGAGAAAGATGGGTTTGTTTTCCTTGCGAGCTTTGGCCAGGGCCGCTTCTCCCCATGGAAACCAGTTCACAGGATTATTTGCATGTTGGAGGAGATAGGGAGAGTTTTCGTTAATTAGGTTATTTGCCATGACATACCTATTAAAATTGCCGCAATAGTAAATTGTACAGAGAGATTATAGTCCAGTCTCGATTCATTCTGATGAGCTCCGCACGCAATTGTGCCTGCCTGTAATTATCGTCTAATCCTCAAATCACCATGAATTATTGGATCACAATCAGACATAAATGAGCACCGGGCAAAAGAGTATTCCCACGAGTAACAACCCATTGCTTCATAGCAAATTCATGCCGCCTCGGCTCAATTCAAATGTTGTTCCTCGCGATGATCTGCTTTCTCATCTGGATCGTGGAATAAGCAGAAAACTGGCAGTGGTCATCGCGCCAACTGGATTTGGCAAAACAACATTATCCACATTGATGACATCTCAGCATCCCTCTTTTCAAACCCTTCTTACACCCATCATCAATGACCTGGCACGCCTGAATGAGACATCCGTTTTAGTGTTAGAAGATTTTCACTTTATCGCATCCAAAGAAATTGTAGATGGGGTTTCATTTCTAATTCAGCACTTGCCTAATTCCCTACATCTAATTCTTATTACACGGACTGAACCTGGTTTACCTTTGCCTCTCCTGCGTGTCCGCGACGAAATGATGGAGATCACTGTTGCTGATCTTCGTTTTGAACAGAAAGAAACCG
>Ga0065705_10104242_pt1 | contig 28561 bp, 21 predicted proteins | sample SwibulcommuniRL2_FD_59092 | JGI IMG/M metagenome (GOLD analysis project Ga0065705, IMG submission 59092) | Bulk soil microbial communities from switchgrass field near Rose Lake, East Lansing, Michigan, USA - RL2 Bulk Soil v2 (version 2) | ecosystem: Environmental > Terrestrial > Soil >...
ACTTGCGGCGCGGCCTGGCGCCGCTGGTCTCGGCGGCATGGGCCTCGTGCCGAAGGAGTTGCGGAAGGGCCAGCCCGCCGAGGCCGAGGGCGCCGATTTTCATCACGGTGCGGCGAGAGATACCGTCACAGTGGCGGGTACCGGAATCGATAAGGTTGAGCATGGGTGTTGGCAGGCAGGATGCCTGCCCCACTAGTGATTGAACATAAACTCGCGACTGTTGAGCAGCGTCCAAAGCACGTCTTCCAGCGCCTGCCGCTCGTTTTTCTGGCCGGCGGCGGCGACGGTGGCCAGCGCGGCGGCCAGTTCGGCTTCGCGGGGCGACCGCGAAAAGGCACCAAGGAACAGCTCTTCTACTATTTCCTTCGTCGGGCGTTTGGTTTCGACCAATTTGGCAATTTTGCCGCTGCCATCGGCCAGTTTGTTCTCGATTTCATCGGAATTGGCTAGCAGCAGAACTTGGCCAAGTGTCGCTCCGCTGGAGCGCTCGCATTCGCAAGTAGTCACGCGCCGCGGCCGGTCAAAGGCGTCGAGGAAAAATGAGCCAAACCCTTCATGCGGCAGATCGACGGCCCGGCTCGAAGCGGCGACGCCGCTGAAGCGGGTTTTCGTTCCTGTCGCCTGATCGACGGCGTCCAGCAATACCTCGGCGGGCATGCGGCGCGCGTAGTAGCGGGCAAAATTCTGTTGATCGTGCTCGTTCTGCGGCGTCGGTTCGGAGGCCAGTTGATATGCCTGGCTTGTCAGCAAAGTGCGAATCACGTATTTCACATCGAACTTGTGCTCGATGAAGTCGCGGGCCAGGGCGCCGAGCAGTTCCGGATTCGACGGCGGATTTGTCTGCCGCAGGTCATCGACCTCGTGAACGATGCCGCGCCCAAAAAAGTGTCCCCAGAGGCGGTTGACCAGCGCCTTGGCGAAATACGGATTGTCGGGCCGGGCCATCCAATCGACCAGTGCATGCCGCGGATCCTCCTCAGGCGAGAATTTCACATATTCGCCGTCGAGATACTTGGCCTCGGGCGCCTGGCCGGTCAGCGGATTCTTCTCGCCCGTCTGCACGTTGGGCGAGGCAAAATAGGGCGGCGGCTCGCCGAAGCTCTTGCGCCCCATCCGCGTGAAGAAACCGGCCAGCCCGTAGTAATCCTCCTGGCTGAACCGCTCATACGGATGGTGGTGGCAGCGGGCACATTGCAGGCGCAGGCCGAGGAAGACCTGGGCGACGTCGGCGGTCGTCTGATGGAGCTGATCGTCGCGGTTTTGCCAGAGCCAGTTGATCGCCGGCGCATCCTGCCACTCGCCCGATGCCGCGACGATGCCGCGGACGAACTGATCGTATGGCTGATTGCGGGCGATTGAGTCCTTGATCCAGTTGTGAAACGCGTAGCTGGCCTGATTGGCGCCGGCAAGCTGTGAATTCCGCAGAATGGTTCCCCAACGCATCGCGAAATACGCCGGATAATCGGGCGATTCCAGCAGCCGATCGACAAGCTGCGTGCGTTTTTCGGCGGTTGGGTCCGCGAGGAATCCGCGAACTTCGTCCGCCGTCGGCAAGCGGCCGCACAGATCGACGGTTACGCGGCGAATGAACGTCGCATCGTCGCACGGCGGCGAAGGCACGAGGCCCATCCGCTTCCACTTCTCGCCGCAAAGCTGATCGACATAGTTCCGCTGCACAAAGCCTGGCACATCGGTCAGCGGCACACCGTGGGGCGCCAGAGCCGTGAACACGGCGACCTGGCCCATGTAACGGGCCATGATCGTTGCCTCGCCCCGGTTTTCGGCAGCCGTCACCAGGCCCTGCTCATCGACCCGAGCGACCACGTCGAGATTGCTCGAGAAATTGCCTTGCCGGGTAACATCGCGCCGCGAGCCGTCGCTATAGATCGCGGTGACCGCGACATGCTGACCTTGACCGGCTTTTAGGACCGCCTCGTGCGGCATGATTTCCAGGCCGGTAACGCGGGGGCGGTTCGGCGCCGAGGGCGGAGCCCCTGCCGCGATCCATGCCCGCATCAATTGGTACGCCTCGCTGTCAGGCTCGATTCGTCGGCCGCCGCCGTGCGGCACCATGTTCGATGCCTTGGTGAGCAGCAGGCTGTGGTCGGGCGCCGCAGCGTTGATGCGCCGGCCTCGGCCGCGCCGGGTGATCTCGTCGAAATCCCAGGAAGCGTCAAAGCCGAAAAGCGAGAGCTTGAAGCCGTTCTGACCACTCGCCTTCCCGTGGCAGCCGCCTGTGTTGCAGCCATAGCGACTGAGGAGCGGCACAATCTCGCCTTGAAAATCAACCGCCCGCGGCTGGGCAAATCCGCTGACCGTCACTTTCGCCGTGGCGGAAGCACCGCCGCGACTCGCAGTGATCGTTGCCTCGCCATCGGCGAGCGGTACGACGTAACCGCGCTCGTCAACCGCAACGACTGATGATGCAGAAGAAACGAACGTCGCCTGGCCAGTCACATCGCTCCCGCCCATGCGAACCAGCAACTGCTGACGGGCAAAAGGGTCCGGCAGCGTCACGTCCGACGGCCAGAGCTCAACCGATTGGCCCGCGCACGTCGCTGCCGCAACGAGCACCATCGCTACAAATGCCGGCAAGCGAAACTGCATGGCAGGTATTCTGGCAGGCGGGAGGGCCGCAAGGGCGGGAAAGTATCGGCGGCCTTTGATTTATCGTAGTGGCGGCCCGTAACAGTCGCAACTGCAACGTCGCCCACGCCAAACGTCGCCGAAGTGGCAGGCCTTGAAAGATGGGTGCGAATGAGGCCGCTGGTGTCTATAACATAGTTAGCCTACCTGGGCGGCCGTGACCTCCGCCGCCCGATACAGACCTCCCCGCCCTCATTGCGTGAGTCTCGCTGATGCGAGTTGGATTGCTCTTCGTACTCCTCGCAGATTTGATCGCCGCGTTGGCGCAGGCAGTCTCGGCTGATGAACCGCCCATGAGCCGCGAGCGCCCCTGTGCCCAAGTGGTTGATCGGTTCTTTGCCGACGAGGTTTGGGCAAAGGTCGGTGCTCAGAAGTGCCTGACCTGCCACAAGACGGGGGGCGACGCAGAGGAAAGCAAGTTCATTTTGCACGATCCCCAGCGCAGCCAGGGTTCTGACAAGGATGAAGTGCTGCGACAAAATCGCGAGGCATTCGCGCGGATGGCGCGGCTCAAAAACGGGAATGATCACCGAATGCTCGTCAAAGTCATCGGCGGGCTCGATCACGGCGGCAACGACGTACTGAAGGCCGATTCCACCGGCTACCGAATCCTGGCCGAATTTGTCCGTCGCGTAAATGTCAACGGCAATGCGAGCAGCAAGGTGGAGTTGTCAGCAAGTGAACAGGACAAACCGCCGTTCTTCCAGGGCGTGGTCATGCTGGACGACCAGCGACTGCTGCGGCGGCTGACGCTGTCGCTCGCCGGCCGCCTGCCGACGCCGTCGGAAGCCGAGGCCATCACCAGCGGCGGGCTCAAGGCCCTCCCTGCTGTGCTGGATGGCGTGATGACCGAGCAGGCGTTTTATGACCGATTGCGCGAAGGCTTCAATGACATTTTCCTGACTGTCGGCTACATCGACGGCGCCGAGTCGGCTTTGTCGTACGATCATTTCAGCACCACGCGGCACTGGACGCAGAATCACGACCTGAGCCATATCGCCGATGAGAAGGAGCGCACCCGGGCACGCTACAAACTAGCCGACGACTACCGTGCGGCCCTGCTCGGCGAACCGATGAAGCTGGTCGAGCACATCGTCAAGAACGACCGGCCGTTCACGGAAATCGTCACGGCCGACTACATCATGGTCACGCCATACACTGCCCGCGGTTACGGCATATATGACGAGATCAAGTCGCAGTTTCAGAACCCGGACAATCCGTTCGAGTACATTCCCGTGAAGCTGAAGGCGCTCGTGGGCCGCAATCGCAGCGAGGATCAGCCTTCGGCGACGGGTTTCTATCCGCATGCCGGGCTGCTCAGCACCTTCCAGTACATGCGCCGCTATCCGAACACCGAGACGAACCGCAATCGGCTGCGGGCGAGGATGTATTTCCAGCACTTTCTCGGCGTCGATGCCTTGGAACTGGCGGCTCGCGTTGCCGATGCGGCAGCGGTGACCGCCAAGTATGAAATTCCGACGATGCAAGCCGCGGAGTGTGTCGTCTGCCACAAGACGGTCGATCCGGTGGCAGGACTGTTCCAGGAGTACTACAAGCCCGAAGGAGTCTATGGCCGGCGCAAGGAGGGCTGGTACAAGGACATGTTTGCCGCGGGCTTCGAGGGCGAGGACCTCCCGGAAGAGGAGCGCTGGCGAGCCCTGCAATGGCTCGGCGAGCGAACGGCCAAGGATCCGCGCTTCGCGACGACGATGGTCGAGCACGTTTATTACCTCATGACGGGGCGCAAAGTGCTCTTGCCGCCCAAAGAGCTGGAAGACCCGCTCTATGCGGCCAAGCGCCGCGCCTACGAGGAGCAGCGGTGCGCGGTCGCGTCTATCGCAGATCGCTTTGTGGCCGCCAGCTTCAATCTGAAAAGTGTCTTCAAGGATTGGTCCGTCAGCGAGTTTTATCGCGCCGATGCACTGGCGACGGCTGCAGCCAGCCCCGAGCGGCGGGCGGAGCTGGACGACATTGGCCTCGTACGTTTGCTCGCCCCTGAGCAACTCGAGCGAAAAGTCAAGGCGATATTCGGTCAGCCGTGGGGCCGACTGGAGGGCCCACTGGAAATGCTTTACGGCGGCATTGACTCGCAGGAGGTCACCGACCGGGCCAGCGATCCTAGCGGCGCGATGGGTGCGATTCAGCGAACGCTGGCAAACGATGTGGGCTGCAAACAGACGCTTCGCGACTTCGCCAAGGGAAAGGAAGATCGGCTGCTGTTCCCGGGCGTCGAGCCGGACACTGTCCCAGGCGCATCTGCCGAGGGAGATGCGGCAATTCGCGGGGTAATCGTACACTTACATCGGTTGGTGCTGGGGCGCGACGATGCCGCGGACTCGGCGGAAGTCGATCGGACATTCGCCCTGTTTGCCGGGATCGTCGAGGATGCCCGCCAGCAGAAAGGGCTCGAGAAGAGCGAGATTTATCACTGCCGGCATGACGTGGCAGGCGCACCGGAAGACCCCCAGTACACCATTCGGGCTTGGCGCGGCGTGCTGACTTATCTGCTGCGACGGCCGGAGTTCTTGTACGAGTGAGGAACTAGGGCAAACCATGCGACGCGACTTCCTGAAATACTGCGGCCTGGCTGGACTGGGGCTGGCGATGCCGACCTGGCCCAAATGGGTTCAGGCCGAGGTCAAGAATGAGCCCTATCCCGGCCCGTACTACGTCGTGCTCAATGCTTCGGGCGGCTGGGATACGACGTATCTCATGGACCCCAAAGGGGTCAACGAGATCAACCGCCTCTATCAGGAAGGTGACATCCTGACTCATGGGGCGCACAAGTTCGCGCCGACTGCCAAGCACATTCAGGCTGGCATGAGCAACGAGGACTTTTACGCGGAGTTCGGCGACGGCCTGCTCGTGCTGAATGGGCTCGACTACTCGGTCAACAATCATTCGCCCGGTGCGCGGTACATGGCGACCGGCAAGCTCGACAGCCTCGCCTATCCGACGTTTGCCGCGCTGGTGGCGGCCTGTCAGGGACCAACTTGCCCGCTGGCCTTTCTCACATTCGGCAACTATTCGGCGACTGGCAACCTCGTCGCCATGTCGCGCATCCCGTATCTGCCGTCGCTACAGCGGATTGCCAACGCCGACGCTGTCGAAGGCAATGCGCGCTCGCCGTATCACGATGCGTTCGCCCTGGACCGAATCGAAAAGGCCCTGGCAGACGCAAACGCCGGCAGCGGCCAGGCTGCGCGCCTGCCCCGCCTGGAGCGAGCGGAGAACATGCTCTACGCGGCCCAAGTGAACTCGAAGGCCCTGGAGCGAGTGACACCCTATATTCCCTCGTCCATTCCCAAAGAGAGATTGTCCCAGCAAGCCGAGATCGCGCTGGCCAGCTTCAAGGCGGGCGTGTGCGTCTCGGCCAATCTGACGATCGGCCAGTTCGACAGCCATGCCAATAACGATCCCGACCAGATGAAGCTGATTCCTGAGTTTCTGGCGGGAATCGCCTATCTATTGCGGCGGGCCGAGGAGCTGCAGATTCGCGAGCAGCTCGTCGTCATCGTGCAGAGCGAAATGGGCCGCACTCCCACCTACAACAAGGGCAACGGCAAGGACCACTGGTCGATTGGCTCGATCATGTTCCTGGGCCGGGGGATCAAGGGGAACCGCGTCATCGGCGCTACCGACGAAAAGCAGTTTCAGGTATCGATCAACCCGCAATCGCTCGCGCTCGATAGCGAGCATGGCGTGCGAGTCCGCCCCGAGCACATCCACGCCGCCCTGCGCGAGCTGGCCGGCGTAGCCCAGCACTCTTTCAGCAAGAAATTCCCGCTCGGCGTCTCCGACCAGGATCGCCTGCAAGGACTTTGGGGCTGAATCGCCAAGGGCGAGAATTCAAACTGTCAGGGGCGACCAAGGTCAATCACACGCCCCATAACGGGCGATGCACCAGAGCGCGCTAAAGAGATCCTTGACGCCAATCTTCTTTCCTTCGGCATAGCTTCGAGCGGCGTAAGTGATTGGCACTTCGGTGAAGCGGCACTTGCGGCGGGCGAGCTTGGCGGTCACCTCGGGTTCGAATCCAAAGCGGTTTTGCTGGATTTCAATGCCGCGGAGCGCATCGCGGCGGAAAGCCTTGTAGCAAGTCTCCATGTCGGTGAGCGCCAGACCGGTCGTCATGTTGGAGACCCAAGTGAGCAGGCCGTTCCCGACGCGATGAATCACAGACGGGTCTTGCGGCTTCTCGCCCAGGAAGCGCGAGCCGTACGCAACATCGGCCCTCCCTTCAACGATCGGCCGGATGAGGGGAACGATGTCGCGCGGGTCGTACTCAAGATCAGCGTCCTGCACGACGACGACGTCGCCGGAAGCCCGCCGGAAACCGGTTCGCAGGGCGGCCCCTTTGCCTTCGTTGTGGGGCTTGAAGATGACGTGTACACCGCGAGCGCGGTCGAGGGCCTGAAGGACGCGGCGCGTGTCGTCGGTGCTGCAATCATCGACGACGATGATTTCCTTGGCCATCGGCAGGGCTGCCACGCGGGCCAGCAGCCGGGCGATGGTTTGCTCTTCGTTATAGACGGGAATCACAATTGACAGCCGGAAGTTGCGCGGCAGCGGATAGTCGAGCGTGACCGGTACATAGTCGTCTTCGAGAGTCAATAGCTCGGCGAGTTCTTCCAGCCGGCTGAGGGTTTGCGTCACCCGCGCGATGGTGTCTTCACTCGAAGCATCCGTGAAGATGTCGGGTGGCAGCGTCGTCGTGGCGTAAGGGGGCGCTTCCGCACCGCCAGCGGGCGAGGCTGAAGGCTCGTCCAAGAGCTGAGGAATGTCCGCAAAGTGATCGCTAAAGGCGTCTTTCGAAGCGGGATGCGGCATGTTGTGGATCAGGGGGTCCTGGTCGCCACGGTGTTGATTGGTTCGGGGACATAGGCAGGCAGCGCGGGCCAGCGCAGAAAGCCGTGCGGAACGAATTCGCCCACCTGGCGGTGTTTGGGATTCAGGTAGAACGCGCTCTTGGGGTCGTCATATTTCGTCTTGCGGCCCCACAGTTGGGCGAGCCCATCCTGATAGAGCAGCGACCAGTGTGCTTTCTGGGATTCCATGACCGCGACGCTAGGCTCCTGAAAGCGCGAAATCAGCACCAGGTCGGGCCGGCCAACTTGGAGCGCCCGGAGCGGATCGAGCGGGCCGCTTGAAGCCGCGCGGTATCGCAGGTCGGGGTCGTCACGGCCGAGCAGGAAGTCGAAGTGCATGTCGAGCATGTCCTGCGAATAGCCGGTGCGGCAGCGGCCATCGACCTGCACCAGGATGCCTTGGTCGCCGGGCTTCCGGGGGCCGAAGGCGGCGATGGCATACTGCGACCAGTTAAACGTGCAGAGCATCTTGCCCGTCAATTTGTTTTGGGCGATGAAATAAAACGCGTCGGCGGGATACTTGTCGCGTTCCACGCGCAGCGACGTCAGCCGGAAAATGATCTGCCCGGCGCCGACCGTGAGGGCAAACATGAGCAATAGCCCGAAGATGTGCTGCATTTGCTTCGAAAGTGATGCCGTGAACGCCGGATCGGTCGGAGGCGCCCAGCCGTAAAGCCGCTCCTCATCGGATAGGAAGCGTTTGCCCAAGCCCAGCCGATCGAAAATGGAATCGAGATGGATCGGCATCCACCAGCCGAAGGCGATCGCGAAGAACGCAATGTGCCGCAGGTGCAGGAGCGACTGCCAGATGATCAGGCCCAGCACGACATGTTGTGTAATGTCGCGTGAACGGCGGCTGAGCGCCAGGCAGGCGATCCAGGCAGCCAGCATCAGCACGAACGAAAGATTCGACAGGCTCAGCAGGTTCGGGGGGCGCCACTCCATGATCTCCGGCCGCGGCACCAATAGGTCCTGCGCCAGCCACAAATGGAATTTCGGTCCATAGGGATTGAGCAGCGTTGCCAGCACCGCGGCGCCCGCCATCAGGCCGAACCGCCGTGCCAGGCCGTCGGCTTCGCCCCCGCGCTGGGAATAGATTTCGACCGTGCGCACGCCGAGGTAGGCGAGATAGACGCACAGGCCCGCCAGGAACGCGCCGTGAGTGTTCGTCCAAACGACGATCAGCAAGGGAACAAACCACAGGTAGCGCATCCGCTCGCTGGAGTATTGCAGGGACTCTGGTTCCCCCTCGTTCTCGGGCGTGCGCTTGCGGAACCAGGAAAACCGCATCTGAGAGCGGCCTTCCCAGCCTTCGAAACAATACGAAAGGAGGGCCAAGAGTCCGGTGAACAAAGCGAAGGAAAAGAGCTGCGGCCGAAGGCTCCAGTGCGGAGCCAGCGTCCAGGCTACGAGAATCGCCGCGGCGCAAGCGGGAATCAGCTTCACCCCCTGCTTGAAGGCGCGGTAGAAAATGATCCCCACGATTCCCAAGCCGAGGACGCACTTGCCCATTAGCAGGCCCAGTGACCCGCCAAAGTCGTTGGCGATTGCCAGGGCGTACTCCGCCAAGATTTCATGGTTGATCCACGGGTGTCCCTCGGCCACGTAGGAGTAAGTGGTCGTCCATGACAGGCCGTGCTGGAGAGCGTCACGGCCGTACTGCACGTGACCCCACAGGTCGGGATCGACCACATTGCTGGACAGGACCGCGCCGCAAGCGATCAATACGGCGGCGACAATCCCCCAATCCAACCACTGCGGCAAGGAGAATGGCAGTGGTTCGTCGGACAAAAGGCGCTTCAGATTCATGGCCGGTAAATGTCGGCTGGAGGCGAAGGAACGAGCACACCTAGCGCGCCAGGGAGCGCACTGCTCGCAGGGAAATCCTAGGTTACGTGCTCGGGGCCCGGTCCGGCTTTGCCAGGTATGCACCTGCGTGCCGATAAACGCACCACCAGTGGCGTTCCAATCGCACCGCTTGGACCGGCTGTAGGGGGCCATTACGATTGCAGTTGGATTGGAACGATTGCCGCCATGTCCCATTGCGATTCCGATGCATCCGCGACACGTTGAAATTGACGGCGTACAACTGCACCTCAGCCAGCCGCATAACGACACTTCGCGGTGGATCGGGCAGGAGGAGGTTCTGAGGCAGCTATTGGCCTGCTGGCTGGTGGTAAACGAGAACGACCTGCCGCTGACGCCGCGGCTGGTGGGCGTGCCGGGGATCGGCAAGACGGCCCTGGGCATGGCGGGGGCAAAGTTGCTGAGCCGGCCGCTCTATATCTATCAGTGCACGGCCGATACGCGGCCCGAAGATCTGCTGGTGACGCCGGTCCTGGCCGAGAGCGGCAAGATCGCCTATCACGCTTCGCCCCTGGTGACGGCGATGATCCAGGGGGGCGTGTGCCTGCTCGACGAAGGAAACCGGATGAACGAAAAGTCGTGGGCCAGCCTGGCACCGCTGCTGGATCACCGGCGATATGTCGAATCAATCATCGCCGGCATCACGGTCGGGGCCCATCCGAACTTTCGCTGCGCGGTGACGATGAACCAGGACGAATCGACTTACGAAATTCCTGACTACATCACGAGCCGCTTGCAGCCGACGCTGACGCTCGGCTTTCCGAAGCGGCAGGATGAACTGGCGATCTTGCAGTATCACCTGCCGTTTGCCGAGCCCGAGATGCTGGCGATGACGGTCGATTTCCTCCAGCATTCGCACGAGCTAAAGCTCGACTTCTCGCCGCGCGACGGCATCAACCTGCTCAGGTACGCGATCAAGCGGCTCGCGCAGGATCCCAAGCATCCGCTGTCGAAGGACCAGGCTTGGCGCGAGGCGCTCGAGAAGTGCCTGGGAGACGACGCACTCGACATCGAAGCAGCTGCCCAGCGTAAGGCACGGACGCTCGGCGGCGACAGCGTCCCCTTGGGCCTGGGCGACTTCTTCTTCGACCCTGACGACCCGCTGCATCCGGATCGAGGAGAGGAGGAATAGATGATCGTCGCGACGGTTCGCGCAAGATCAGAGCCTCTCCAGGGCCGGATCGATCTCGACGCCGCTGCCAAGGAGGCGGCGGAAGGCGGCGATAGCGACTTTCACGTCCAGCGAAGAAAAGAGGAGCAATTTCCAGCTACCGGATGGATGCTTGAAGGTTGCTTCGGCGACGTGCCGGATGGCAGGGCCAGGATTCTTGGGTGGAGCGATGCGCACCTCGGACAGCTCGCCCGGAGCGAGGCGATATTTATCGCCCCCCTTGGCGCACTCTTGCCGCACGCTGTCGGTGCTCAGTGCGTCGAGCTCTTGAGTGCGCTGCACCAGGACGCGCATCGACCACGTCGCCAGCAAGATGAGGCCGGGGATGACGATCGCGGCGATCGTGAGAAGGAACGAGACCAGTTGCAGTGCTTCGTTTGGCTTGTTGAAGCCCGCGCGGGCGATGCCGATTCCCAGCATGCCGAGAACAGCCCCGAAGACCGCGGCCGAGCTAACCACCCAGGTTTTCAGCGACTGGACCGTCTTCGCGCCCCAATGCGAGCCATCCGCGCGGCGCGCGATTTCAACGTCGATCATTACGTTGTAGGGACCGACGTCGAGGAGCAAGAGAGAATCGCGATCGGCATAAACGCGGTACAGCAGCGATTTTGACCAGCCCTGGCTCACGGCGAGAAAGAAGGGAAGGCCGCCGCTCGCCGCGGGAGCGGGTGTGGCACCCGCGGAGGCGGCTGCTGAATGAGCCGGTGCGGTGGCGGCGCGAGCGGGCGTGGCGGCTGGTTTCGGTGCAGGCGCGGCTGGCTCCGAGGGAGCGGTGGGCCTGTGTCCAGCACTCTGAGGCGCCGCTTCCAGCGGCTTGAGACGGAATTCATCGTCATCTGCGGCGGCGGCCGGAACCACTTGCTTCTCGGGAACGACGAGCGAGGTGCCGCAGGCTTTGCACTTTACCCGCTTTCCGGCAAGTGACTCACCCACCTGATAGGTCTTGCCACATGTGCATTGAACGGCGAGCGGCATGGGCGCCTCCGGGCTGCTGCGGCAGCGGTCGGTCAGAATACCAGACCCGCAGCACGCTGCCCAGAAATGCCGTTTGCTCCGCGGCCGCCGACCTGCCCGAGCACCAGCCCTTTGCGACTCCAACGTACTGGGACGGACGCCTACAATGAGGCGGAGGCGTCGGACCTTCTTCTCAGGTTCCCGGAAACACCTTAGGCGGCCATGAGCGTCAACCCCTACGATAGTCCGGAAACGGTCGGCCGAGCGCCGAAGCGGAAGCCGGGATGGGTGAGATTCCGGCTGGTCGAACTGCTCGTCGTGGTCGGCGTCATCGGCGTCTTGATCGCGCTGCTCTTGCCGAGCGTTCGTGTGAGCAGGGAGGCCGCGCGGCGGTCGATGTGTAGCGGCCACCTCAAGCAGATCGCCATCGCCCTCTTGAGCTATGAGGAGGAGTACCAATGTTTGCCGCCAGCCTACACCGTGGATGCCAGCGGCAAGCCGCTGCATAGTTGGCGAACGCTGATCTTGCCCTACCTGGAAGAGCGAACCCTATACGACAAGATTGATCTTACGAAGCCTTGGGATGACCCGGCGAATCAGGCAGCGTACGGCACAATCGTTGCGACCTATGAGTGCCCGTCGGCCGCTGGTCCGGCAAGGCATACCACGTATCTGGCCATCGTGGGCCCGAACAGTTGCTGGCCAGCGTCACAGCCCAGGCGATTGGCTGAGATTACCGACGACCGCGATCTGACCTTGCTCGTCATCGAAGTGGACGCCGGGCATGCCGTTCACTGGATGTTTCCCCAGGACGCAAGCGAAGCGCTCGCGGCGAGTATTGGCGAGTCCAAGGGGCTATCGCATCCGGGTGGGACTCAAGCGCTTTTCGTGAGCGGCCAGATTCGCTTCTTACCCAAGAGCATCAAGCCGGCCGTGTTGCGGGCCGCAATCTCCATCGCGGGAGACGACGACAAGTTGGCGGTCGCAACGAACTAGGCTGCGGTCGTTGGTGAGGAACATTCAGCTTTGCGGCGCGTGCACGCGAGGCGCAATTACAGCGCACCCGACGGAATCGCCTGGCGATGATCGGGGAGTCGAGGGGCGGAAAGGCGAGGCGGCAGGTCCGTATTTGAGTTCACTTGGATAGTGAACGACTTGGCACATCATTTGCACCGTGAAGCTGGGTGCGTCGTGCGACTGCCAAATTGGGGTTTGGCAAGCCTGGCATCGTTGAGCGTTGGGTTTCCTGGGCGTTGCTTGAGCGTTCATACGGCTCATATTATAAGCCGCGGGCGGCGGGTTATGAATTGACACAAAGGATTGGCCGGTCGGCAGTTCGGGTTATGAGTGACGGCCGAAAGTCGTCGGCTGAGATTTGCACTTTTATTAGTGACACTGGAGGCAAAAAGCATTGGCGGCCCAACTATGCGCATAGGCGCATAGTTGTGAAAAACGGCGCAAAGTAAATCTGAGCAAGCAGTTAGGGGTCAATGCAGAGGCGAAAAAAGGATTGTTCAGCGTCGCGGGGCGAAAGCGGCCATTGAGTAGCAATGACGGTTATCGCAAGTCCTTATGAGCTCCGACATCCTCCAGTTCAGCCCGCGGATTACATGCCTGCCGGTGATTCACGGCAGCGGGGAGTTTGCGCTGGCGGTGCGGCGGCTCCTCTTGGAGCAGGAGTTTGACTGCGTGGCGGTGCCGCTGCCACCGTCGTTTCAGCCACTAGTCGAGCGCGGGATTGAGCTGTTGCCGACGCCGACGATGGTTTGCCAGCCGGAGCCACGCTGGGGCGGTCAGGAGTGGAGCGGCGGATTCGAGCACGAGGACGAGGAGGAGGAAGAACGGGACCCCGCATTCAGTTACGTGCCTATCGATCCGTGCCAGCCGGTGATTGCCGCGATGCGAGGGGCGATGGCCGAGCATATTCCACGGCGGTTCATCGACCTGGAAACGGCCCGCTTTGTGCCGAGCACCGCGGTTCTGCCGGACGCGTATGCATTGAAGCAAGTTGCAGCGGAGCGCTTCGCCGCGGCCGTTTTGCCGGCCATCGCCCGACCACAACATGAGCAGCACCAGCAACGGATCGTCCACATGGCTGCTCGGCTCCACGAATTGGAGCGGCAGCATAAGTCGATCTTGCTGGTGTGCTCGCTGCTTGATTGGCCGTGGATTCGCGAGGCATACATTGACAACACGTCCAGCACCGCCGAGGACGACGCCATCGAAGAGGCGGAACTCTATCAGCCCGACGAGCGGACGTTGATCTTCCTGCTCGGCGAGTTGCCGTTCATCACCGGACTTTACGAGCGGGCCAGAGCTGAATTGGAGAATGATGAGAATCTGTCGATCGACGGCGTGAAGGAGTTATTGCTCTCGGCACGAGAGCGCTACAAGGCTGATCTCAAGCGGCGGGCCCGCAAGATTTCGCCGCATCTATTGCGGCAGTGCCTCAAGTACATCCGCAATTCGTCGCTGCTGGAAAGGCGCTTCACCCCTGACCTCTACACGCTGGTCATGTCGGCGAAACAGACGGCAGGCGATCAATATGCGCTGCACGTCGCCGAAACGGCCCGCGACTATCCCTATACCCAAGACCGTGGCTTGCTGGGGATCAAGCTGGGTATCGATCGCGGGCGTTTGCCGGATGGCCAGATCGTGCGGCTGGTGAGCCGCTTGCCCGGTCCGCCCGTCACGTGGCGGAGCCTGGAGCTAAAGCGGCGACCCGATCGCACGGAGCGACAGGAGTGGCGGATGCGGTGGAATCCATACTCGCATTGCAGTTGGCCACCGGAGGACGAAGCGATCGAGAACTTTCGCGCCCATGTGTTTGATCGCGCGCGGGCCGTGCTTGGCGCCGACCTGGCCCGCACCGAGCCCTTTACCACGAGCATCCTCGACGGCATCGACATCCGCGACACATTGCGGCATTGGTACGAGGAGAAGATCTACGTCAAGGTTCTTCCGCCCAGCCGTGGCAAACTAGATTGCGTGGTGATGCTGTTCGACTCGCCGGCTGACCCGCGGGAGTATCCTTGGCGCACAACCTGGTACGCGGAGCACGACCAGGAATCGACGCTGGCATTTTTCTCGACTGATTTCACCGGCGAGCTGGTTGGGCCGGGGATCGCGCTAGGGACTTATGGCGGCGCGCTCTTCTTGTTTCCGCCGGTGGCCATCCCCGATATCTGGCGCGACAAGCGGCTCGACTTTACCGAGACGCTGGAGGAGCGGCTGCTGGCGGCGGCTTGTATGCACTCGACCTGCCCGCATATTGCTCTTGTGGCCGCGGCTCCTCCCGGCGCCGGCTGGCGGAAGCTGGCCCAGCGCTACAACAAGAAATGGGTGCACATGCCGCTATCGCAATTCAGTGACGAGTTGATTGGGCAACTGCGGATGGTGCATGTACTCAACGGACAGCAGGTTCGCAGTTACGCGGCCGAATTCATTCGCAAGGCATAGGAATTGTCGCGGCATAGTGTACACCACGTAAATTCTCGCTGCCGGAACTTGACGAAGGAGGAGAGGGCGCTAGGTTTATGGCTGTCGCGATCAGCGAACTCTCATCTCACTCGCATCAGGAGTTGTTTTCATGTCTCGCTTCACGTATTCGCTTGCTCTCGTGGCGGTCAGTGTCAGCAGCCTCGCGGCTCAGGAAGCATTCGCGCCGGCGAAACCCGGTCCAGAACACAAACGCCTGCAAGAAGTCGTTGGTACGTGGGATTGCAAGATGAAAATGGCAGGGGCGCCCGAGGCCATGAACGCAGTGGCCACCTACAAGTCCGACCTCGGCGGCCTGTGGGTGACAAGCGAATTCAAGTGCGATTCGCCCGCCTTCAAGTTCACTGGCAAGGGTCTGGACGGGTATGACACGAACAAGAAGAAGTACGTCGGCACCTGGGCCGATTCAATGAGCACGGGCCTGATGGTGTTCGAAGGCACGTACGACGAAAAGACCAAGACGACGACGATGGAGGGCCAGGGATACAACGAGCAGGGCAAGCCTGCGAAGTACCGGAACGTAACCAAGGAGACCGACGACAATCACTTCACCTTCGAGATGTTCATGATCGGCGACGACGGCAAAGCAACGTCGGCGTTCACGATCGACTACACGCGGCGGAAGTGACCGATGATGAGTGGCAGCGACTTGCCGGCCACTATTCGCGGTTGCACTGCGACAATGGCTCGGGGACTGGCTGCGGCGCTCGATTCACCAGCGCCGGCGGCACGCGCATCTCGCGAAAGGTGAACCGGACGGTTACCTGCGTGCCACGTCCAGGCTGGCTGGTAATGTTCGCGGTTCCGCCCAGGAGCCTGGCGCGCTCGCGAATGCCAGCCAGGCCATACTGCGACTTGGGCGCATCGGCGACTGAGAAGCCGACGCCCCAATCGGTGATGGTAAATTCCAAGTCGTCATCATGCTGAATGAGCCGGACCTGCGCACGGTCGGACTGACTATGCTTCCAGACGTTGTTGAGGGCTTCCTGCACAATCCGCAGCACGATCAATTCGACGGCGGGAACGAGACGATCGAGGCTGACCTCGGCTCGATAGTCAATATCCAGCCCTTGATCGGTCCGGAATTTGGCGACCAGTCGCTCGAGCGATGCAGCCAGGCCGCGGGCGTCGAGTTCGACGGGAATCAGCCCCCGAATCAGCCGCCGCGCCTCGTGCAACGCCTCCTGGAGCACGCGGACTCCCCGCTCGTGTTGTTCCTTGGCCTCGGGCGAAGCAAACGAGGCTTGCAGTCCCGCCGACTCAAAGAACATCAGGGCAGCCGTCATTTCCTGAATGATTCCATCGTGGATCTCGAAGGCGACGAGCTGCCGGTCGCGCTCCTGGAGGTTGAGCGATTGATGGAGGAGGTTCCGCTCGGCGACGAGGTTGGCAACTTCGGCCTGAAGTCGCTCGACATCGTGGGCGAGCTGAATGGCACTTCGTTGGACCATGGCGGGGGCCTCAGGTGTCACGGCTGCGAATCGTCTCGGCCGCAGTTCCCCAATCGATCCACCTACCCCTCAAATATAGCGGTTAAGCAGGTGCTCCAGCATCTCCTGGCGACCACTTTGATTGGGGGCCGCGTCCCCTTTGGCAAGAATGTACGCCTCTAGCTTTTTGAAATCGGCCTTTCCACTTTCGATATCGGCGCCGATTCCGCCGTCAAAAGAGCTATATCGTGCCTTGAGCAGTCGGTCGAACTCGCCGTCGGCTCGAATGGCAGACGCGATTTTGAGGCCGCGGGCAAAGGCGTCCATGCCGCCAATGTGGGCGTGGAACAGGTCAATCGGCTCGAATGACTCGCGCCGGACCTTGGCGTCGAAATTCACCCCGCCGGGTGCCAGGCCGCCCCACTTGAGAATGGTCCACATGATCTCGGTTGTCAGGTAGATGTTGGTGGGAAATTGGTCGGTGTCCCAGCCGAGCAACAGGTCACCGGTGTTGGCGTCGATTGAGCCGAGCGCCCCCTGCATGGCAGCATATTCCAATTCGTGCTGCATGGTGTGACCGGCGAGGGTCGCGTGATTGGTCTCGATGTTGAGTTTGAAATGAGGGAGCAGCTCAAACGCCCGCAGGAAGTTGAGGCAAGCTGCGGCGTCGCTGTCGTACTGATGTTTGGTGGGTTCTTTCGGTTTGGGTTCAATGAGGAACTGGCCGGTGAAGCCGATTTCCTTGGCATAGGCGACCGCCATGTGAAAGAAGCGGGCCAGATGATCGAGCTCGCGCTTCATGTTGGTATTCAAGAGGTTCTGATAACCTTCGCGGCCGCCCCAGAAGACATAGTTGACGCCGCCCAATTCCTTGGTCACTTCCAGGCACTTTTTCACCTGGGCTGCCGCGAATGCAAAGACATCGGCGTTGCAAGTCGTTGCCGCTCCATGCATGAACCGCGGGTTGCTGAAAAGGTTGGCCGTCCCCCACAGCAGCTTGATGCCGGTGCGCTGTTGTTCTTCCTTGAGCACTTTGACCACGGCGTCGAGATTTTTGTTGGACTCGGCCAGCGTGCTTCCTTCCGGCGATACGTCGCGATCGTGAAAGGCGTAGAACGGAGCGCCGAGCTTCTCGCAGAACTCAAACGCCACACGGGCCCGCCGCTGGGCATTCTCGACCGAATTGCTGCCGTCATCCCAGGGACGGACCATCGTCGCCGCCCCAAAGGGATCGCTGCCTGTGCCGCGGAACGTGTGCCAATAGACGACTGCGAAGCGAAGATGCTCCTTCATCGACTTCCCTTCGACCGTCTCGTTTTCGTTGTACCAGCGGAACGCGAGCGGATTTTTGGACTGCGGACCCTCGTACTTGATCTTCTGAATCTCGGGAAATGCTTGCGGCATGAGGTGCACTCGCTTGACTCGACAGAACGGAGAGGACGGAGCAACAGCAAGCCCGCTATCGTGGCAGATGGGCGGGCAGTTTGGCAACCTGCCACCAGCGTCGGCGGGGAAGGCGAAGCGATTTGGGCTCGATTGTAACAACCAATCAATCGCGGAATAATCGGTGGTCCATCCGGGTCTCGTGGTTCAGAACTCTCCCTGCATTCTCCAGGAGCCATGCCATGTGCCGTCGTTCGTTCGCCCTTTTGGCCTTGGTTGTATCAGGCGCCGCTCTATTGGGTTGCGGGACCGGGGTTCCCGGGATCGATCCGAACGTTGAGGTCATCGAAATTACCGACCGTCTGCCGCCGCCGCCGAAGGACGACAGCCTGGCTGATGACCGGCTGGAGGACAAAAAGACGACGTTTGACCCGCAACTTGTTGATCGTCGCCCGCTCGAAGGCTGGCTCGTCAATCAGAGCGAAGCGGTCATCAAGCTCGATGTGCCGATGGTTCAGCCTGACTATGAGGGGGACTTGCTCGTCCTCCATCCGTCCTATCAGGCGGCCCTCAAAGCAGCCGAGCACCGCAATCCGCTCCCCAGCGTGAACCTGCTCGACGGCAAAGCCAAGCAGTTCGACGACGGACTCTATGCCGCAATCGACCTGGCTTATTTCCAAGGCGTGTCCGACAAATTGCATAGCCACCAAAAGCTCGTCCAGCGGCTGCTCGACAAGGTTGGATCCGACAGCCCTGCCGCGGCCTATCTTGCCGCCGGCCTCACGCTCGGCGGTCAAGAGACGCCGGCAGCGGACAAAGAGGCCCGCCAGCGCTGGATCACCCAGTTCAGCAACAACCCCGCCCTCTCCAAGCCGATCAGCTTTTACACCTGGAACGACGAACTGAAAAAGTGTTGGGCCTTCATGCGGTTTTTCCAGCAGGAACTTGATCCCAGGAGTGCCGAGGCGACGGCCCTTGTTGCCGCATTGGCTGACGACTCGTCCCTCAAGGCCGACTATGAGCAGGCGGCCCAATTCTTTGGCAAGCTCACCAATCCCCTTAGCCGCCTGTCGCTGGCCGACCTGATCGGCGTCGATGTGTCATCCGAGGAGGCCCTGAAGGCGCTGCTCAAGAGTAAGAACATCCGGCAGCCCGGCGTTGCCTTTTTCCCGCCCAGCACGTCGCGCGAGACCGAGCTGTTCAACAAGTTGTTTCCGCTGGGTGTACCAGAGAACGCAAATCTGATGAAGGAGTTGATCGCGGCCATCCGCTCTGGAAAGGTCGATCTCACGCCGCGCGAGAATAGCGGCTGGTATGACCACCAGGTCTATGCCCTGCAAACGCTGCTCCTGCCGGAAGTCGGCGAGGAACACAACAAGCTGCTCCTTACCAAGCCATATAAGAAGCGGATGCTGGAGGCGTTTGCCGCATTGATTACCAAGCGGCGCGAAACGCATGCCCGGCAACTCGACGCCCCAAAAGCCTCAGCGACTGGTCCCGAAGCGCCGCAGCCAGAGGATATTCGCCCGCGTCTTCGTGTCGAACCGTGCCCGTCGTATTACGTCCGCACGGCCCGGTCCTATGCCTTCCTGCACAACTTTCTGTCCGCGACGCTCGGCGAGGAGACGCTCAAATCGATCCACGGACTGCGGCAGGCGGGCGAGCAGAAGGACGACTTGGCCACTGAATTGGCGGCGCAGCGCGACCGGTTCTATGGGCTGTATCTGATCTCGTGCGAAGACATCGGCCACAAGCCGGCCTTGAAGGAAGGCGAGGTAGCCGACCCAGAAGCCTGCTACAAGGCCGCCGACCAGTGGCTGGCAAAGATCGCCGACGATGCCGACCTGGCCGAGGACACCCGCGTCTCCGTGCCGATCTACATCGACCCGTTCAACAAGAAGATGCGGCTGTGGGTGACTCTGGGGGTGCGGCTGACGAAACTCGACGTCCAATTCGTCCGCGCCCCGCGTCTCAAGCCGGCCGAGGGGGAAGGCGAATGGAAAGCGGTGGAAGATTGGAAGTGCCATCCGGTCGAGCACTTGATTGCGGTCGATGAATTCGCCGAGGTTGAGGTTCCGACGCTTTCGCCCCCAAATCGCGAGGAGCTGCGCAAGCTGTGCGATGAGCACAAAACGAAGGAAAAGATCGTCGAGGCGCTGGCAGCGGGGAAGTGGTGAGGCAGAGTGAGTGGCGAGTAAGTGAGTGGTAATACAATGAGTGCAATGTCCGAAGTCCAGGGTCCAAGTCCAAGATTGTAAGTCCGCCGCCGAACCACTACTCACCTACTTGCAACTCACTCCGAACTGCTCTAGCTCCCACCTGCGGGGCCGGTAGAATAGCGGTTTTCCGCCCCGCATCGGCTCTCGACTATGCCCACCGCCGAGAAACCTTCCGCAACGCCCGATTCGCTGGAAATCGACCTCCGCGAGCCGAATTTCGCCGCCCTTTTGGCGTGGCTTTGGCCGGGGCTGGGACACATTTACCAGCGGCGGTACGCCAAAGGCGTGCTGTTCATGGTGTGTATTTTGGGGACGTATTTTTTCGGCCTGGCATTAGGCGAAGGCAAGGTCGTCTATGCCTCGTGGAACCAGGTCGAGCGCCGCTGGCAATTCCCGTTGCAGCTTGGCGTCGGCCTGCCGGCGGCCCCGGCGGTCGTACAAAGCTTCGTCGTGCGCCGCGGTGGTGAGCCGGCGCTATTCGGGGGGAAGTTTGCTCCGCCCCGCAGTCAGGAAGAACTGTCGGAATGGCACAACCGACTCAACATCCGCTTTGAGTTGGGAACGCTGTACACGATGATTGCCGGCCTATTGAACGTGCTGGCCATTTGGGATGCCTTCGCCGGCCCCGTGATCAGCGAGCCGGCCAGCAAGGAACGCGGTCCGCCAACCGACGATGAGAAAGATAAGAAGGCATGACTGCCGATGCCAATGACCAAATCTGGAAATCCGAAATCCTAAATCTGAAATCATAAATGCTCCTGGCCTCCTCCCTCCTCGCTGCGCAGCTCTGGTACAGCATTCCGCTGATTGTGTCGGTCAGCTTGGTCTATGGCGCAACGCGGCATGAGCTGTGGCAGCCGATTCTCTATCACGCCTGGCACACGGCTCTGTGGATGATCGTGTTTATGGGCGTGATCTTCGCGATCCTCTTTGCCGTCTCGTGGACGCTCTAGCCAGTCCAAAGTCCAAGGTCTAAAGTCCAAAGTCGAAGCGGGATCGTTCTGCAACAGCCGACCTTGGACTTGGGACCCTTGGACTCTTACGAAGTAGTCGTCATCGGCGCGGGGGCTGCCGGATTACTGGCCGCCGCGGTTGCAGCGGAGCGCGGTCGGCGGACGCTGCTCGTTGAGAAGAACCGCCGCCCCGGCGTGAAGATTCTGATGTCCGGCGGAACGCGGTGCAACATTACGCAGGCGACCGACAAGTGGGGCATCGTCCGCGCCTATCGCCAGCAGGGCGACTTCTTGCATTCCGCCCTGGCGGCTTTGGGGCCGGCCGACCTCGTGAAGCTAATCGAGGACGAAGGCGTGCCGACCAAGGTCGAAGAGACCGGCAAGGTCTTTCCTGTCAGCAATCGGGCAACCGACGTGCTCGATGCGCTCATCCGGCGGCTGGATCGCAGTGGGGCGAAGATGGCACTGAACTCGCCAGCCACGGCAATCGAGCGCGATGGAGAGCAGTTTCGCATTTCAATCCGGAACGCCGCGGAGGGCGTTGCCTACAGCGCGGACAAGATCATCCTCACCACCGGCGGCCAGTCGTATCCGGGCAGCGGCACGGCCGGCGACGGTTATGCCTGGGCCGCGGCACTGGGCCACACGATCGTCCCGCCCCGCCCTGCTCTGGTGCCGCTAACCACCGACGCCGCGTGGGTCCACGCGTTATCTGGCGTCACGATTCCCGATGTGGCCGTGACGCTGTTTTCGCTCGATGCCAAGCAGCCGCTGGATCAGCGCCGCGGCTCGCTGCTCTTTACACACTTCGGTCTTTCCGGCCCAGTGATCCTCGACATCAGCCGCACGGTCACGGCCGCCTCCGATCCGCCGTCGCTCGCGCTGGCCTGCGATTTCCTGCCGGATACGCGCGTCGATCAGCTCGATGGGAATATTCGCGAATCATGTGCGCGCGATGGCAAGAGGCAGATCGCCGCGATCGTCGCTCCAGAGCTGCCCCGCCGCCTCGTCGAACAGCTCATTCAGCTTGCCGGCCTGCCGCCCGATCTCAAAGCAGCCGAATTGAGTAAGAAGGGCCGCAGCGACCTGGTCGCCACGCTTAAGTCGGTCCGCATTCCGCTTACCGGAACCCGCGGCTTTGCCAAGGCCGAAGTAACCGCCGGCGGCGTCGCGCTGGCCGAGATCGACAGCCGCACCATGCAGAGCAAGCTCGTCCCTGGCCTCTATTTGGCGGGTGAAATCCTCGACCTGGATGGGCCGATCGGCGGCTACAACTTTCAGGCCGCGTTCAGCACGGGGTATCTGGCGGGGATGAGTGTGTGACGGATAACTGGCAGGTCGTGTGTCCCTATCCCTTTGGCCGATAGCCCTTTCCTGGCCGATTGCGCGATTGCTTGGTGCCTTTGCTGGACTTGCTTTTCGGACCCGCCCCCGTTCCCGGCGGCGTGTGGACGTAGTTGCCCGCGAACCGCTGGTTTGCGTCCTGCCGCCGCCTTTGCAAGGCCTCTTTGGGCGGGCGGCTGGGGATGAGCGAGTCACAGCCGTCGCCGATCAGGTCGGTGCGCTTGGCTCGCTGCAGGGCCTCGCGAACCTCGAAGTAGTTCTCCGGCTTGAAGAACTGCATCAGGGCCCGCTGGAGCTTGCGGTCGCGCAGTTGCTTCGCGATATAGACGGGTTTCTTCGTAAACGGGTCGATTCCCGTGTAGTACATGGCCGTCGCCACGTCGAACGGTGCGGGAATGAAGTCCTGCACCTGGTCGGGCTTGTAGCCGTTCTGCTTGAGGAAGACCGCCAGGTTGATCATCGCGTCCAGGTCGCTCGCCGGGTGACTGGCGATGAAATAGGGGACGATGAACTGCTGCTTGCCGGCCCGCTTCGACTCACGGTTGAAGACCTCGGTGAAACGCTCGAAGTCGTCATTGGCGGGCTTACGCATCTTCATGAGCACGTCGGGGTCGGTGTGCTCGGGGGCGACCTTGAGGTGGCCGCCGACGTGGTGCTGCACCAGCTCGCGCATGTATTCGGGCGAGCGGCGGGCCAAGTCCATGCGAATGCCGCTGGCCACGAGAACCTTTTTGATGCCGGGCACCTGGCGGGCCTCTTTCATCAACTCGACGAGCGGGCCGTGATCAGTCCCCAGCAGCTTGCAAATCGTCGGATGCACGCACGATTGGCGGCGGCAGACGGCCTCGACCTCGGGCCGCGTGCATTTCATCTCGAACATGTTGGCGGTCGGGCCACCGATGTCGCTGATCGTTCCTTTGAACTTGGGATCGGCCGCCATCTGCTCGATTTCGGAGAGCACCGATTCCTTACTCCGCGACTGAATCGTCCGTCCTTGATGCGTGGTGATCGAGCAGAACGTGCAGCCTCCAAAACAGCCGCGCATGATCGTGACCGAGTCCTTGATCATGCCCCAAGCGGGGATCGGTTCGCGATACGACGGATGCGGCTGCCGCGTGTAAGGGAGCGTGTAGATCGCGTCCATCGAGGCCTGCGAGATCGGAAACGCGGGCGGATTGGCCACGACGGCCTGCCGATCGTGCCACTGCACGAGGCGCTTGGCGTTGTAGGGGTTGGTCTCGTTGTGAATGATCTTCGTAGCTTCGGCGAAGGCGAGCTTGTCCGTAGCGACTTGCTCGAAGGAAGGAAGAGTTATGGTATTGGCGTCAGCCGGCACTTGTTCGCTGGCGCCCAGGCAATAGGCCACGCCCCGCATATAGCGCAGTTCCTTGACCGACGCGCCCTTGTCCAGCCGCTGGGCAATTTCGAGGATTGCCTCTTCGCCCATGCCGAAGACGACGAGATCCGCCTTGCAGTCGAGCAGGATCGAGCGGCGGACCTTGTCCGACCAGTAGTCATAGTGGGCCAGTCGTCGCAGGCTCGCCTCGACGCCGCCGGCGATCACCGGCACACCGGGAAAGGCCTCGCGGGCGCGCTGGCAATAGCTGAGTGTCGCCCGGTCAGGTCGCAGGCCAATGCGGCCGCCGGGTGAATAGGCGTCGGCGTTGCGGACTTTCTTGTTGGCCGTGTAGTGGTTGATCATCGAGTCCATGTTCCCGGCTGAGATGCCGAAGAACAGGCGCGGCCGGCCGAATCGCCTCCAGTCATCGACCTTCCGCCAGTCGGGCTGGCTGACAATACCAACGCGAAAGCCCGCGGCCTCAAGCACGCGGCCCAGAATGGCCATAGCAAAACTGGGATGGTCGATGTACGCGTCGCCGGTGACAAACACGATGTCGAGCTCGTCCCAGCTGCGGTGGCGAGCTTCAGCCATCGTCATGGGGAGTGGAGTGGGGCAGGCATCTTGCCTGTCCCAAGAATCTACTGGCAGGCTGGAAGCCTGCCCCACGAGCGACTCGAGCAGTCTCCCCAATCGCCCGGCATTGGGGTTGACCATCGGGAGCGAAAGATCGGGGCCGGACATGGCGGTATCGCCGCGGCCGATTCCTCTCGGCGGCGGAAGAACATGCAGATTGGAGAAGGATCAACTCCCGCCGAGGAATCTGCATGGCATCCCGCCGCTGCTCGCTCCTGGGGGCACTGGTTCGCTCATTGTATTCCCTTACTGGTTTGGATGAAAATGGCTGCGGACGCCAAAGACTGCTGATTTTTGGCGAATAACTGCCAGCGAACCGACTGGCTGCTGGTTGCCGACTGCTATTCAAGGGCATTTGTATGACTCTCCTCTCCCGCCGTGCCGCGATTGCGTTGATTGTTGTCTCCGGAACTGCCGTCGCTGCTTCCTTGGCGGCCGAGGAGTCCAAGGCTCCTGATATCGCCGGCACTTGGGCGGGAACGCTCGACCTGGGCGCGGCGAAGCTGCGGCTGGTCGTCGAATTCGCCAAGAAGGAAGGAGGCGGCTACACGGGCAAGATGGACAGCCCCGACCAAGGCGCATTCGGCCTGGAGATCGACGAAGTCACTCAGGACAAGAGCACCGTCAAGTTCACGATGAAGAAGATCGGCGGCTCCTATTCCGGTGACGTAAGCGCCGACGGTAAGGAGATCAAAGGGACCTGGAAGCAAGGACCGCTGTCGTTGCCGCTCGTGCTGAAGCCGAGTGAAAAGGCCAGTCCGCCAAAGCGACCCCAGGAGCCCAAGCCACCATTTCCGTACAAGGAAGAGGAAGTGACATATCAAAACAAAGAGGGTGGCATCACGATCGCCGGCACGCTGACACTGCCCAAGGAGGGCGGGCCTTTCCCGGCAGTGCTCCTTATCACGGGCTCCGGACCGCAGGATCGCAACGAGGAGTTGCTCGGCCACAAGCCGTTTCTGGTGCTGGCCGACTATCTCACGCGGCGAGGCATCGCCGTGCTGCGCGTCGATGACCGAGGTGTGGGCGGCACGACCGGCACACCCGGCGAATCGACGATCGAGGACCACGTGGGCGATGCCCTGACCGGAGTAGCATTCCTCAAGTCGCGCAAGGATATCGACGCGAAGAGGATTGGCCTCATCGGCCACAGCGAAGGAGGCCTCGTCGCTCCGGCTGCCGCGGTGCGGTCGAGTGACGTGTCGTTTATCGTGCTCATGGCCGGGACAGGTGTTGTGGGCGAACAGATTCTCTATCGACAGGGTGAGTTGATCGCGCTCGCCAGCGGCGCGTCGGCCGAAGCAGCCGCCAAAAACAACGCCGTGCAGAAAAGGCTGTTTTCAGTGCTCATCGCTGAAAAGGACAATACGGTTGCGGCTGAAAAGATCGAGGCGATCATCAAAGAGGAGACGGAAAAGCTGACGGAGGAACAGCGCAAGGCGCTCGAAGGATTAGAGGACGTCGGCAAAGCACAGCTCAAGATGCTCTATACGCCCTGGTTCCGGCACTTCTTGACCTACGACCCGGCGCCCGCACTCAAGAAGGTGAAGTGCCCGGTGCTGGCGATCAATGGCGAAAAGGACCTGCAAGTCGATCCAAAGCAAAACCTGCCCTCCATCGAAGCGGCACTCAAGGCGGGAGGCAACACCGACTTCACTCTGAAAGAATTGCCCGGCTTGAACCATCTGTTTCAAGCGTGCAAGACTGGCGCGCTGAGCGAGTACAGTCAGATCGAGGAAACCTTTAACGAGGCAGCCTTGGCCGTGGTCGGCGACTGGCTCGCCAAGCACACAAGCACCAAATGACGGCATGTGCGAGAGTGGCCGATTTGGGAACGCGATTTGCTCCACCGTTACTCCGAATGAGGCTCTCTCGTTTTCGGAGATGACGGCCATGATCGCCCAAAAAACCACTCCAATACCTGTGGGGTTCCATACGATCACGCCCTTCCTTGGGGTCAAAGGGGCGGACCGGCTGATCGACTTCGTCGTCCGCGCTTTTGGGGCGCAAGAACTCATGCGCCTGACGCACGACGACGGCAAGATCATGCACGCTCAGGTCAGGATCGGTGATTCCGTGCTGATGTTATCGGAGCGGTGCCACGAATCCGAACCAATGACCGCGACACTGTGGCTCTATGTGGAAGATGCCGACGCCGTTTTCAAGCGGGCCCTCAAGGCCGGGGCGACCAAGATTACCAATCCGGAGGACCAGTTTTTCGGCGACCGGGCCGGCGCAGTGAAAGATCCGTTTGGCAACACTTGGTGGATCGCAACGCACCTCGAGAATGTGCCACAGGAGGAACTCCGCCGTCGCGCAGCGGCAAAGGCCGGCGCCCATTAGGACGTCCACGGATCGTACGTCCCCACGTACCACAAATGTCCTTCCAGGTCGCGGCAACCAAAGCCGCGACCGCCGTGCTGTTCGTTCTTGATGTCCTGCACTATCTCGGCGCCGGCCGCTTTTGCACGAGCATAGACAGCATCGGCATCAGCCACGACCACATACGGGCATTGCGTTTCACAGTTGCCGATTTCGTCCGGCTGCTTCATCAGCTTGCCAAACGGCGTATCGCGGACCGAGCCGAGCATGATCATGCCGCCACCCAATTTGAGTTGAGCGTGAAGGATCGTGTTATTCTCACCGGGCACAACGAGTTGCTTTTCGAATCCGAACACCTTGCACAGCCATTCGATCGCCGCGGGAGCGTTGCGATACCTCAGTGCCGGAATGACCGACGAGCGCGTGTCCTTGGGGGCATCGGACATGGCAGGCTCCACAATCGGCGAAAAATGGCGGCGGCAGGGACGCCACTCAATATACCGATTTGTCAGCAGCCTAGTTGTTTCCGGCGGCGCCGGCGGGCACGAGCAGATGCTGCGGACAGACGTACGGCAACAGTGCCGTCAGCAGGAACGAGTTGGGCACCGAGTGGAAGTCGAATTGCATAGCGGGAAAGAGGCCCCAGTTCTTGCGGATCGACAGCGACGTCGAGCACAACGCGCCGTTGTGCAGGTGCCGAATGATCTGGATGCTGCCGACGTCGGACCACGCGAGGTTCAGGTCTTTGTAGCGGAGGCCTTGTTTGCTAATCCCCAGCGGCGCCATTAGCTGCGGACGGTTCAATAGAGCGGTGAACCGATCGCCGAACGTCAGCTCGGTAAACGGCTCGAAGATCCACTCTTTGCCTGTTTCGATGGCGGCCATCGCCTTCGGCAGCATGTTCAGCAGGATCTCGCTTTCGAACCGCACAAAGAGCTCACCGTAGTTCGTGAAGTCGTTGGTGAGGACGAACTTCTGCCCGTTGGACGCCTTGAAGCCGACCGGGTGTAGAAACTCGGTTACCTCTTCCCATGGGATGACCGTGAACGAATCCGGTGTGACGACCACGATTGCATCGCGATACGAGAAGTAGGTCGGGTACTTGTCGGCAGACGAGCCACAGAGCCATCCCAAGTGACATTGCTCGGCCAGCGACTGGTAACGGTGCACGTACTGCGGATCGCCCAAGGCCGCAACTTCCGACGGCAGATAGGCCTCGCCCGTCGCGGGATAGCGGCGGATCGGGCCGGAGTTGTCACTAAAGCTTTGGGCTGCCTCACTCTGCGCGGCAATCTGCCGGGCCTGGGTGGAACGTCCAGTCACAAGAAAGAAACACAGCAGGCCCGAGCCAATGATGATCGTCACAATGACTGCAACGAGCAGAATCGTGCCGGGCTGTTCTGGGGCAGCAAGCAGGAGGAACGAGGAAGCGTCAAACATTCGGTCGAGCTCCAGTTTCAGTGCGAATCGGCGCTCAACCGTAGGTCGCGGACAGCGAACCGGCGCTCACATGGGCCGACCAGCGTAGTCGGCCGAATTATCAGTACAGGCGAATCTCACAGGCCCAAGCGCTACGAACCGCTACCGGCGGGCGGGTTGAATGCTGCCCACGCGGCCCCGGCAGCGGCATACAAGGAATAGAGGGCCACGCCCGAGATGAGCACGAACGCCAGCCATAGGCAGAAGTCCGAGAACCACGACGGGGCCAGTCGCTTGTCGGTCCGATAGTAGCGCAGATAGACGGCCGCGCCCGAAATCACCGGCAGCGTAATAGCCTGAGCGTAACCGCCGATCTGGACCATGATGCTCGGTTCGCCGAAGAGGAGATAGAGCAGGAGGGCAAGTGATGGAAAGAACACGCAAAACCGATTGATCCAGCGAGGTCGCCGGGTTGGTTCGTCGAATTTCACGGCGCCGGTAAGGCCCAGAAAA
>Ga0065705_10104243_pt1 | contig 28486 bp, 23 predicted proteins | sample SwibulcommuniRL2_FD_59092 | JGI IMG/M metagenome (GOLD analysis project Ga0065705, IMG submission 59092) | Bulk soil microbial communities from switchgrass field near Rose Lake, East Lansing, Michigan, USA - RL2 Bulk Soil v2 (version 2) | ecosystem: Environmental > Terrestrial > Soil >...
CAGGCGGGGGCGGGTTTCTACCCAGGTCCCGACGTGAACTTTCGGATTTTCTCCGGGGCCGGTCTCTACCTGATCCAATACACCCCGCAGTATAACTGGTATTTCACCACCGCCATTAACGCGCTCACGTACGCCTCGGGCGGCGGCACCAACTGGCAGTTCAACGGCTCCGACTGGAGTTCGGTCAACTTCGCCGGGGCGGTCGGCGGGCTGGGTTCTTTCGTGACGGTATCGGACGAACGCAGCAAGCGCGATATCACGGATGCTCAGCACGGTCTGGCCACCATCCTGGGCATCAGACCGATTGTGTTCCATCGTTGGAACCCGGCGACCAAAGTTCGCGCCGAGCGGCCCGAGATCGGTTTCTCCGCGCAACAGATCAGAACGGTTTTACCGGAAGCGGTGACAGACATGGACCCGCCGGACGCCGCGTGGAGAGATCTGGTCGGTGACGGCAAGATAATGGGCGTTCGCACTGACCCCATCGTCGCCGCGCTGGTGAACGCGGTGCGAGAGTTGCAGGAGCAGATTCACCAACTAAGGAGCCGCAAATGAGCAAGATCGGGAACACGTAAATGCCTACTTTCGCGGTATCCGGTACCAGTTTTTTAGAGAAAGGCGCGACTTTCGGTTCGTTGCCGACTACCGGGGGTACGCTAACCGGACCGCTGACCATTGGCGCGGCACCAGGTAACGCGCTGACGATCACGCCTGGCGCGACGACGGCTAATCCCATCGTTATCAGCGCGACTGGTAGTATGGTAGAGTTTACTAAAAATCTACGAGTTGGTGATTTAACGACAACCACGTCACTTACGATCTTACCTGGCGGCGGTCCAGGGGAAGAGGCTACGATCACCGCCGGAAGCGGCGAAGGTGGACTGGATCTCATAGTTTCGACCACTGCGATCGGCTATCCGGGCGTGAATAACAGGCTAAGGATCACGCCTGGCGCGGCGGCGGCGAACACCATCGAGTTCGCTCAGAGCGGCACTGGCGGCATGACGTTCCTGGGCCAGGTGAATATCGGACCGGTTGGCACCAGCAGTCCGATAGCCCTCACCGCTGGTTCGTCATTCTCTAGCCCGGCCACGATTGGCGTTGTCGGTGCCGGATTGAGGTTCACCTGCAATGTCGGCTTCAACAACTTTCCACCCCCGGCGAAACCAACCGTGGCAGGATCAAGGGGCGGTAACGCCGCGCTGGCGTCCTTGTTGACCGCGCTGGCCAGTTACGGCCTCGTAACCGACTCCTCGACCGCTTAGGAAAACGTGAGAGTAACAGGAGAGCAGCATGTCTAAAACCGGACCGAAGAACGTCAATCCAAGTTCGAAAGGAAGCTCGCCCACGCATGGCGTGGCGGGTGGGCCGGGGCACAGTTTCGCCCAGCAACCCTTCGCCGGTCCCACGTCGTCGGGCCAGCCGAGTTCGATGAAGAAAGCCCTGGCGAAGAAGTCACCCAAGGGGTTGGCCACCGGCTTCCCTGGTAAAGTCCGCTGAAAGGATAAACGCCATGCCCAGCTTCCTGTTCAATAACGGATCGTTCTTTCCCGACTCCAATCTGGCGCCACAGACGGGCGCGCCGGTCGCGGGAGCGACCGTCTCCATGTCGGGGCCCAGCCTGTTCCTCACCCCGGCGGGTACCCTGGCCACGCTGACGGTCCGGTTGCCGCCCAGCCCGTCAGCGGGCGAACAGGCGTCCATCACGTCCACGGCGGCGGTGACCGCGCTGACGTTGCAGACGGCCACGGGCGGTGCCGTGGCGGGCGCGCCGACGGCGTTGGTGGCCAACACCAAGGTCACCATGCAGTACGTCGGCACCGCCTGGATCTGGGTGAAGTAAGTGCCGCTCAAAGGCACGCCCGAGGATAAGAAGAAGCAGGCGTTTCATGAATTCGCGCATGGGCGTCTGCACTCCGGTAAGGGCGGACCCATCGTGAAGGACAAGAAGCAGGCCATAGCCATCGCTCTTAGCGCGGCCCGGCGAGGTGGGAGTAAGCGAAAATCGTAGCGTTCGCGGTAAAGGATTTCGGCGGCGAGATACCTCGGCGGGAGCCCCGGCTCCTACCCGACAACATGGCCGCGCGCGCCACCAACACCGACCTGGCGCATGGTCCGTTGGACGGGCTCCCCCAACCCGAGCCGATCATCAACCTGGCCGGGATGGCGCCCTGGCCGGTGCGCAAAGCCTATCGGATACCTGGTCCCGAGTCGGGCGATCCGGATGTGTGGCTACCCCTGCCGAGTGAATTCTCCTCGGTGTGCGTGTCGCCTTTGGCCAACGACATGCTGCACCGGATCTTCTGGACCAACCCGCCCGGCTCGCCGGACGCGGGCGCGTGGTGGAATACTTACGACCGTATTAAAGCCGGTAACTCGGGAACCGACGCGCATTGGAGCATGGGGTTCCTACCGCCCGACTCGTCAGCCGGGGCCGCGCCCGTGGTCACGGTATCGGGCGGGACCCTTCCGGCGATGACCGGGTATGGAGCGACCATCGTCGACGCGGGCACCGGATACATACCGGGGCAGCAACTGTCTGTTTTTGGCGGGACGCTCGCCGAGGGCGGTCAGCCGATGGTCGTCAGCATCGCGCATACGTTCGCGATCAGCGCCCGCAGTCATTTCGGCACGGCGGGGACGGGAGGCACCGACGGGCCGGTGACACTTACCGGCACGACGGGGGTCGGCGTGCTGACCCAGGTGCGGGGCATCATATCCAGCGGGACACTGTACTCGGTGGACGGCATAGCCGATCCCGGCGCCTACACGACGAACCCCACCAACGTCGATATCGAGCCGGTGGCGGGAGGCGGACTCACGGGCGCCGCCATCACCTTGACCATGGGCGTACGGGACGTAGCGATGGTCAACGCGGGGTCTTATACCGTGTTGCCGCCGAACCCCGTGCAAACCCGGGTCGTCGGTGGTGGGCCGGGGCAACTCTGTTTGCTCGACGTGACGTGGCAGAGTACCGGCGCGCCGCCCCTGGAGGAACGGTCCTACTGCTACACGTTCATAGACCAGTACGGCACCGAGAGTTCTCCGTCCGCGCCGTCCCTGGTCGTCGCTGGTCCGAGTAACGGCGTGTGGCATGTCACCAACCTGCCCAGGACCGCGCCCGTCGCTCCGACAGGCAGGTATTATCCGCCGCCCGTGAAGACACGCCTGTATCGCACGCTGGTCGCCGCCACGGCGGGCGCGCAGTTCTACTTCGTGGTGGACCTGCCCTTCGGCACGACCAGCTACGACGACACGATCCCCAATACGACGGTCGTGAACAACAACATCCTGCAGAGCGTGAGTTTCGCTCCCCCCGTCGACGGGATGGACGGGCTGTTGTCCATGGCCGGTGGGATGATGGTGGCGTTCACCGAGAACACCGTGCATTTCTGCGAGCCCAACCGGCCCAACGCGTGGCCCGCCGGTTACGATCAGAGCCTGCTTTACCAGATCGTCGCCATGGGCGTGTGGCAGCAGCAACTCATCGTGCTCACGTCCGGGTTCCCCAGCGCCGGGGTGGGTAACCGCCCCGATCAGTTCACCTTCGCGCAGATCCAGACCGCCGAGCCGTGCATCTCGCGCGGTTCGCTGGTCACCGATCTGGCGGGGATTTACTACTCCTCGCCCAATGGGCTGGTGGCGATCAATTATTACGGCGCGCAGAACCAGACCCTGAGCAACCTCACCCGTGAGATCTGGCTGAAACGATTCCATGGCGACAGCCTCGTCGCCGCCCGGCACCGCGCGCAATACCTCGCGGTCAACGGCACCGGCATGGGTTTCGTCATCGACTACACGGAACAGCGTTTGGGTATTTGTTCGCTGAGCCCCTTCGTCGGCATCGTGAGCGTATGGAACGACGTCTACACGGGCGACACCTACATGGTGGGCGACCAGACGGTCTACCGCTGGGACAGCATGGAGACGCCCGTGCTCATCTACCGGTGGCGGTCGCGGGAATTCTACTTCCCCGCTCCCGTATCACTGGGCGCGTGCCAGATATCGCTCGATCCCGACGTGAGCCTCCCCAAGCCCAAGGACGCGATCCCGCCGCCCACCGACGGCATGAGCACCCTGAACCTGCCCAACGGCGTGAACGCCATCTTCCGGATATTCGCGGGGCCGTCTCAGCAACTGGTTCACGAGGAGTGGCTGCAGCAACCCAGGTGTATCTTCCGCCTGCCGTCCGGTCGTAAAGCGTTCAACTGGCAATTCGAGATCATCGCGCGCGTGGCTGTTCACAGTGTCGAACTCGCATCGACGATGAGGGAGTTGAAAGGTGTCTAAGAACCCCAACATCCCGGCCATCTCGTCACCCCAGGCCGACGTCAACGCGCTCGTGTCGGTCGTCATGCAGCTGCGTCAGGGCGTCGAGTCGCTGGCCGGATTCCGTGGCGGGACACTCGACCGGGCGGTCACGTTGCGGGATTTGGTCGATCTGGGTTTGGTCAGCGCGGCTGATATCCAGGCCAAACTCAGATGAGCCACCGCGAAGTCCGCGTGAACCACCCCGGCGACGGCGACTGGATCATGCTGCGCGTGGGCGGCGTGTTCAACGAGAAGACCGATCACACCGTGGCGCTACATCGTGACGGCAAGATCGCCGGGGGCGTGGTGTTCACGGGTTACCTGGGCGCGTCGATCACGGTGCACATGGCCGGATCGGAGGATAACTGGGCGACACGGGACTTCCTATGGATGGTGTTCCATTACGCGTTCGTCCAACTGGGTTGCCGGAAAGTCATCGGTCTCGTCAGTTCAGCCAACGCGAGGGCCATGGCGGTGAACATGCGTCTGGGGTTCGTCCCCGCCGCGCGCATCACCGACACCTATTCGGACGGGTCGGATCTGATCGTGCTGACCATGGAGCGATCCCAGTGCAAATGGCTGGCCCTGACACCGAAACACTATCGCAGTAACACACCGGAGCATGTGTAATGGCCAAGGGTAGCGCACCAGCGGCTCCGGATTATTCGCCGATAGCGCAGTCGTCCTCTGAAGCGGCGAAGATCCAGGGAGAGATCTCCAGGGAACAACTGGACTGGGCCAAGCAACAATACGCCGATCAGGCGCCGCAGACCAAGGCGTTCATGGATAAGATGCTTTTGGCGTCCGATCAGTCCAGGGCCGCGCAGGATGAACAACTGGCCAACGCGCGCAAGGCGCAAGGTTTCTACGAAAGCACTTATCAGCCCATCGAGGCCCGGCTGGCGTCCGAAGCGCAAGCTTACGCTTCGCCCCAACGCGCGGCGCAACAATCGGCGATGGCGCAAGGCGACGTGTCAGCGGCGTTCTCGGGCCAGCGCAACGCCGCGCTACAGACCCTGGAGGGCTACAACATAGACCCCAGCCAAACCCGCTACGGCGCGCTGGACCTGGGCGCGCGCATCTCCCAGGCGGCGGCGCAGGCCAGCGCGGGCACCCAGTCCAGGCTGCAGACCGAAGCGGTGGGGCGTGGGCTGGAGACGGCGGCGGTCAACGTGGGCAGAGGCTACCCTGGTCAGGTCACCACCGAATATGGTGGGTCCGTGGGGGCTGGCACCGGAGCCGCCGGACAAGGCGGGGCGGGCATCAACGCCGGGATCAACACATCCAACGTGTACGGCTCCATGATGGGCAACCCGACGCAGTGGGCGAGCGCCGCCAACGCCTCGCAGAACACGGGTATCAGCGCGACGAACGCGGGCTATCAAAACCAGATGGCCGGGTTCAACGCCAACGCGGCCATCGCGCAGAACACCTCGTCGGGTATCGGCAGCATGGTCGGCGCGGCGGCTGGCATCGGCGTGATGGCCATCGCGGTATGACCGACCAGGACAAGCTCACCACCGCTTCCGAGATCGCGCTGAAAAAGGGTCTGCGCGTATTGCAGGGGTTCCGCCTGGAGAACACCGACCAGGGGCACGTCGCGGCGTTGCTCGCGTTCATGGCTCCTGGCCGTGGCACCAAATGGGTGGATCTCGGTTGCGGCTTCGGCGAACCGGCCAAGCTCATGAAGGAGCTACGCCCCGACCTGATGTTCTGGCTGGTGAACAACAATACGTTTCAGCTGTCCAAGTGCCCTTCCGACATGCCGACGTTCTGCTGCGACATGCACGACATGCCGTTCGATCCTGGCGAGTTCGACGGGGCGATGTTCCTGTACTCGCTGTGCCACGCGGATGATTTCGTCGTCGCGCTGCGCGAGGCGGCGCGCGTGGTGCGGCCCGGCGGCAAGCTGTTCGTCTACGACTACGTTCGTTTCGATGGGGACGACGCGCTGGCGCACCAGCATCTGAACGCCCGGTTCATCCCGTTCGACATGCTCCGCGCGGTGGCGCGCGCGGGCGACTGGGACCTGGAGTCGTTCGTGTTGCCCCGAGGCAGCGACGCGGTGTTCCGCTCCCTGATGCCCAACCAGCATCTGTACAACCTGATCTTCAAGGGGCTGCGTCCGATCCTGTGGAAAGCGGCGCGTCGGTGATCGACCTCGCGCCCCTGTTGAGGCACGCGCCCGGCAAGCGGGCGCTCTCGTTCTCGGGAGGTAAGGACTCCATGGCGGTCGTGGAGTTACTACGGGAGTATCTCGACGGGATCACGATCTACCACCTGGACACAGGTGACCTGCTGCCCGAGATGCGCGAAAGCGTGGCGCGCGTGGAAGCGTTCGCGCCTCACTTCGTTCGTGTTGAGACGGATGTTTCCAAATGGATTGAAGCCAACGGGTTGCCGACGGACCTGCTTCCTTTTCATAGCCACGTCGTTGGACATCACCTCGGACAGGCTACCGCTCGTTTGGTCGGGCGATACGATTGCTGTTACGCGAACCTGATGTGGCCGCTCTTCAAGCGCGTGTACGACGACAAGAACACCCTGCTCATACGCGGCACCAAGCGGGTGGACATGCCCAGGTTGCCAGCCGAGGACGGCGCGGTCGCCGATGGCGTCGAGCTATGGTATCCGTTGCTGAACTGGTCGCACGACCGGGTGTTCGCCTATCTGAGGGAGCGGAACGTCCCACTCCCCAGGGTCTACGATTATGTAACGAACTCGCCCGAGTGCGCGCGATGCTCGGCGTGGTGGGGCGAGGGGCGTGCCGCCTACCTGAAGAAGTATCATCCGGAAATATGGGCCGAATACGACGCGCGGTTGCAGGTGGTCATAGACGCCGTCGCCCCGTCGCTGGCCCTGCTCCGTCACGAAGCGGGGATAACGTAGATGGCTGGTGGGATTTATCTGGGATCGTTCGCTGGCGGTCTGTTCAGCGGCGCGCAGAGTATCTTCAGTCTGTACAAAGAATACCAGGGTGTGCGTCGTCAGGTGAAGCTGGACGAGTATGACGAGCAGCGTCGGCTGGCGCGCGAGGAAGATGAGAAAAAACGTCTGGCTGGAACCGGGGCCAGCAAGGTTCCAGGCACGCAGGATTTCACCCAGGCTCCCGGAACGACGGCGCTACCCGCCCCCACGCCCGCCCCCACGCCCACGGCGGCGCCGGAAGCCAAACCGGATATCCTGACGCGTCCGCCCGAACCCGCTTACCCACCGGCACCCCTGACCGAGGGCGATATCGCCCCGTCGTTCCGGGGGCAAAACCGTAGCGCGGCGGGCACGGAGAACGATCCGTGGATCACGGGAGGCGGGTATCCGCGCACGCCCATGGTGGGTGGCGTGCCGCGCGCGCTCTACCCATGGGACCCGTATAATCCCGTCGGTACGCAGACATTACATCCCCAGGAGACGTCGCAAGCCGATGTCGACCGCGCGCTGGCGGAATATCAGGCGCGGCGCGCCATGGCTCGTGACCCGGCTTACGGGCCTACTCAGCCGCAGCCCACCGGCCCCGCTCAGATGCCTGACCGTGCCGCGCTTGGTTACGCGCGTCAGTTCAACGCGCCGTCCCCCGGCGTACAGTCCGATGTGGACGCGCACGGGGCGGTGCCGGACCCGACACGTACGCCGCCCTGGCCCATGACACCCACCAACCAGCCGGTCGGCACCACCGTGGGCGCGGGTGGCGGTCCCAGCGCGATAACCAATCAGCCGGTCGGAGCTTCGTTGCGGCCCGTACCCGCGCCTCCATCCGTCATGGCTCCCACCAATGAGCCGATACCGAGCCGTCAGCCAGGCGGACCTTATACGCCGCCGCCACAGCAAGACCCGCGTGTTCCGTCATACACGATGCCGCAGCCCGCCGTTCCCCCGGCGGACGTCGCGCAACCTTACCAACCCCCGCCGCCCGTCATGGCTCCCGGTACCGAGCCCATCCCGAGCCGTCAGCCCGGCGGGTTTATCTCACCACCCCAACAGCAAGATCCACGCGGCCTGCCGCCGCCCCAGCCTTACTCCCCGGCTCAGGCGACACCCCCCACGTCGGCCCCGCCCCCCGCGCCGTCACCGGCCACGCCGCTAGGTGGAGCGTCCTCGCTGGGTGGGCGCATCCTGAGCATGATCAACCCCATGGGATCGGCTCAGGCCGCCGAGATCACGCCCGCCCGTCCGGTGGGCCAGGGCGACCCCAACGCGCCCGCGCCGACACCGACGCAATCGGCGTACGGGCAGCCCCCGCCCCCCGCGCCCGCGCAACCCACGGGCATCACGCCCGCGCAACCCCCCACCGTGGATAAGAACCCACCCACGCATCCGCCGCCCGCGCCGGTCGCCGTGGCGGGGACCGGCGGCAAGGTCCTGCAATCCGAGGGGACGCCGCCCGCGCTGGCCCCGCCCGTGGACATGAGCCACTACAACAACGCGAAGACGCGGTATCCGGAACGCCTCGCCATGGTCGAGCGCGCCATCGCGGCGGAAGGCGCCCAGGGTATCGTCTCCCCCGAATTCATGCTCGCCACCATCGGGCGGGAGAACGCCGGTTGGAACAACGCCATCAGTCACGGCACGAGCGCGGCGGGATACACATCCAGCGCCAAGGGGCTTGTACAAATCATTGACGGTACGCGACGCAGCATAGACCCCCGTGGAGAACTGGACTGGCGCGACCCGGAGCAGAACATCCGGTTGGGCGTGCGGCTCTATAAGACACAGGCACTCGATCAGGGCCTGGGTTCCGATACGTTGCAAAACGCCATGGTGTACCGTGGCGGCTATGATTTCCTGAACGGTGTCGCCAAACACGGTTTCGATGGTTACGCCGCGCAGGGTCCGGAACAAAAAAGTCAGGTCGTCGACATGATGAAAATGTTCCCCGGTTCGAAACTGGCGGACATCCCCATCACGGCGGTCAGTGGCAACCATAAAAATTATGACGCGGTGGCCTTGTACCAGCGCGCTCAGGCCGAGGGGCCCGACGGGTTGTTACGTGGGTTGGTCGAGACGGGACCGGCGGGACTGGGCATGTCCGACCGCTGGCGCGCGGCTCAATCAGCTCTGGAGAGCTACCTCATCATCAGCGGGCATCCCGAACAGGCGGGCATGGCGGGCGAGTGGGTCGCGCAAATGAGCCAGCAGGGCACGGTGTCGAACCTGATCGCCGCCGATCAGGCGATCATGAGCAAGGACCCCCAGACGGCGATTGGCTACCTCGCCAAGGCGCACGCGTTCTTTCCCGACGGCACCTATGCTCGTTTCGGTGCCGACAACAAAGGCAACATCTGGGCTTATCGGTTGTCGGACAGAAACGGGACCCCCGTGGGTCAGCCGTTCCAGGTCACGCACGAAGACATCGCGAAGCAGATCATCGGATTGCAGAACCCGGTCACCTACGTGAAAACATTGCAGGCCCACCAAAAAGAAAACGCCAAGATGGAATTGGATAGGGCGCATACGGAGTATTACAAGCAACTGCCGGGCATCAAGGAGGAACAGGTCCGCGCCGGTATCGAGAAAGAGCATCTGCGTCAGCAGGGCATAGCCGAGCGTAACGCGCAGGCGGCACAGCATAAAGCGGAGACCGACGCGCTCAGGGCCGAACGTAACACCGCGCTCGATACGGAAGTTGAAAAAGCCTATCCGCCAGCGGAACGTCCAGAAAAATCACCCGAGGGTGAGTACGAACGCGCGGCTGATATCTACCGGCAGATCCGTAAGGTCCCATCGCAAGGCGGCGGCGACATGAGCCAGGCGTCCGCCAAGATGTACGCGGATGGACTGGCCGCTGGTAAATACGATTTGCATCTCCTGCCGACCAAGGACGGCAAGGCCGTGTACGCCGTCAGAGACAAGCAGGGTAAGAACGTGGGCACCGCGCCGCTCTCTTATGAGCAGGGTGAGCTTATCAAACCGTTGCTGGGTCTGGCCGGATCGGCGCCTTTACAGGGTGCTCCCAACGTGGCGCCGCCCGTCCCATCGCCCACGCCCGCGCTGACGCCAGCGAAACCGCCGCCACCCATGAACACCAACGCGCCTTCCGTGCCGCTTACTGATCCGATGGGTAATATGTCGGCGTTACCGAGGCAGGGTTTATCCAGGGCGGCATGAACCATGGCATATAATGACGAGGGCGATACTACCGTATTAAACGCGCCGGAAGAGGGTGGGTCCGCCCTGGCCCAGGAACAGGATCTCGCGGACCGGCGAGAACTCCAACAGATCCAGCCTTCTCCGGGTGGTTACGCGCTGCCGCAACGCACTGGCCTGACGCGCGCCGTGCCACCGACGCCGTTGGCGGTTCGCGCGCAGCCGCGCGTGTCGTTCGCCGATATTGATCCGAACGCAAAACCTTTGGCGGTATACGGACGGCCCGCGCCACCACCGCCCGAGCAAGGCATCATCGGTAATTCGTTGGACGTGATGTGGAAGGGCGTGCAGTCCAACTGGGCCGACATCATGGGCGCGGCGCGCTTCGCGGAACAGCAACTCTCGTCCGATCCTGAAACGAAAACCTGGATCGAACGCCAGCGCGAGTCGGTGGAAGGCGAGATCGCCAAGGGATATTCCGATCCCAAACTACAAAAGATCATGTCCGCCAGCCTGATGTCGCTGTTCGGCGGCAACACCGACGCCAAGGGTAATCACATCCCATCCCCCGGCGAGGTCGGGTGGTTTAATTATTTCCACTACAACACGATGGCGATGGTGCCGACGGTCGTGCTGGCGCTGCTCCCCGCCACGGTCACCGCCAAGCTCGCCACCAAGGTCATGTCGTCGCTGGGCGCGGTGGCGAAAACCGCCAAGGCGGTGGGCACGGGCTTCGGTGTCGGCGAGTCGGCGTTGCAGGGCGGCGCGCAGAACATGGGCGTGCTCTACAACAGTGTCGCCGACGTGGTGAAGCACGCGTCGGAAGCGGAGATGATGAAGTCGCCCGCTTACGCCGAATTCCGGCGTGGCGGTTACTCCGACGAAGCGGCCAAGGCCGAACTCATCAAGCAAACCATCCCGCCCATGGCGCTCCAGGCGTTTGGAGTGGGTGGGCTGGCGGGCGCGGGCGCTACCAGCATCCTGGCGCGCGGCGCGGCGTCGCCCATCGCCAGCACGGGTCTCAGGAACCGCGCTTTGGGCGCCGCCGTGGGCGCCACCGAGATGGGCGGGCTCATGGCCGGGCAGGCCGGGGTCACCACCGCGCTGGGCCAACAGGCCGAGCAGGGCATTGGTATCCGTGAAGGTTACGACACCGACGCGATCCGCGCCAACGCCGTGGCGGCGGGTCTTGGCGGCGCGGGCATGGGCGCGGTGTTCGGTGCCATCCATCCGCCCAGACCGCGTGCCCGGCCCACGCCGGACGTGTCTCCCGACGTGGCCGGGGCGTTGGACGCGGCGTTGCCGCCGCCCGAGCCACCCGAGCCGCCCGCGCCGCCCACGTCACCCATGCCCCCGCCGCCTCCACCCGACCCGCGTACGCCCGGCCAGATGGAGTTTTCCGGCATGTCTCCGCAAGGAGAGATGTTCAGCGGCGCCGAAACTGGTCTGGCTCCGCGCCAGCCGATCATCACGGGTGTCCAGCCGGGCATGCCGCCCGAAGCGCAACAAGGCGGGCTGTTTGATCCCGGTGTGCGCATCACGCAACCGCCGCCCACGCAGGGTGAGATGTTCCCGCGTGAGCCACCGCCACCCACCACGGCCGTCGAGCCGCCCCCAGGCCCCACGCCCCCACCAGGGTCCACATCCCCACCGGGCCCCACGCCGCCGCCCCCAGGCCCCACGCCTCCACCACCGCGTCCAGGTCCCACGCCCCCGCCGCCACGCACGCCCGCGCCCGACATCAGCGCCTACGCGTCGATGAAAAAGACCGATTTGATCGACGCGCTGAGAACGCATGGCGAGACCGTCAACCCCAACGAGTCGGCGGACCGGCTGCGCATACGTCTGGCCCGCGTCGAAGCCGAGCGCGGCGCATCGACAGGGACTCCTCCGGATACTACAGGAGTAACCTCCACTACTGGCGAAGCGGTCACGCCCCGGCGAGACAGTAGTGCCCCGTCGGCGACGGAGAATTCACTCCCTTCGGCGTCGGCGGGGGTTGAGCCCGCCACCACTGTCCTGGACCGGGCATGGCTGCTTAAAGCGGGCAGCGCTGGTGAGGGCGAGGGTAAGTTCGCCGGGACCGGCTACGATATGAAAAAGGGTGCCGACGCGTTGACGGCGGAAGCCGAGAAGGCGCTCGCCGCCGGGCACACGGTCGAGCTTGTCACCGACCAAGGTCGTAAGACCGTTCCTATAACGCATATAAAAAATGGCATGTTGGCTGATGCCAAAGGGCAAGCCTGGGGCACGGCATCCCTGGCCACGGACGGTACCGGCAAAGAAGGTTTGCGCATTACACGCCGTGTTGCCGAGAATAAAGCGGCGGGGGTTGGCCCCGAGCCCCGTGTCACCGAACTGGAAGGCGAGGCGGCGGCGACCAGGGATTTCAGACCCGGCGCTGAGCCAGAGGTTTTGTCCACGCTCGTCGCCGAGCCCCGTCAAGAAGTGCAAAACGTTAGCGCGCCCGCGCCCAGAAAAGAGACGAAGACCCAGGAGGCACAGAGGAAGCGCGAGGAACTGCGGACCCTGGGCGTGAAAAACGCCGGTAAGATGAAGCTCGCCAAGCTTAACGAGACCTATGACCGGGTCATGCGGGAGCAAGAAGAACTAACGAGAGGGCACGTCCCACCCCCCGTCGAGGCACCCGCGCCCACCAAGGCGGTCATCTCCACCGAGGTCGAGGCGCCGGTAAAAAAGGTCGGCCCCAAAGCGGCTGAGAAACCCAAGGGTCGTCAGCCACCCAAGACAACGACGGTAGTAATCGAGAGGAAAGCCAACGAGCCGAAGCCGTATGTCGCCGAAGAAGTGAAAGCCGAGCCGACGGCGGAAGAAGCCCAGGCGGCGCGCTCCACGGAACTGGCGCGCGATCAGGCGCTGGAAGATATCAGTTTCGTCACGCGGACCGTGGTTGGCGAGGTTCCGCCCGGCACGCCCAAGGGCGCGGCCATGCGTAAAGCGGTCGAGGATCTTGGGCGGCTGGTCAACCTGACCGACGGTTCGCGCGAAGACATCACCAGGATGACGCACGCGCTGATGGAGCCACGGGCGGGAGAGCCCGAGGTCGCTACCCAGGCGCGGCAGGAAGTCGCCAGGGCCTACTACGAGAAGAACATCGGTAAGAAGTTCGGCGAAGCCGTCGTCGACCCCGACGCGGAGCCCACGCGCGGCGAAGTTTCCGTTGTTCGCGAAGAAGAACAAACACGCGGCGCGACGGAGGGTCCGGCCAAAGCCGAAGACGTAGAAACAAAAGCGGTAGGTGGTGGGGAGGGGGAGAGCGCCGGGCTGACCATGGGCCTGGAGACCAAGAACAAGGAGGTCACCCAGGCTACCGACGTCAATCGCACGTCGGCTGACTGGATCAACAAGATACTCGATCCGACGGATCGGACGACGGCCACGGAAGCCGCCTCCCAGTATGATCCGAAGAACAACATGGGACGGCCCCGCTCGGAAGGTTTCCGTACGATGGCCGAGGCGCTCGATACCGAGATCAACCGTGTCACCAACGAAGAGAACGCGAGCAAGGATCGGGAAGCTCTGCGCAAGTCGGTCAGCGTGGAGATAAAAGGCACGCCGGGAACCGACGCGTATGATCGCGCGGTGGCGCGGAAAGACGCGAGAGAAGCCAAACTGGAAGCGAAGCTGGCTGATTTCGCTCCCGAACGCGTTGAACAATTGAGGGCGGCGCGCAGGGAACTCGTCGATCCTGTCGGTGTCATTTCCGACGAAGCCAAGGCCATGGCCGACCGCGCCGCGCTCAAGGGGGCGATGGGTAAGCGTAACGTCCAGGCGTCGATGCGCGACACTTCGTCCGCGCCGGAACCACCGTTACCAATCACCAACGGAATAGATCCGCGTTCGTCACGCGGTTATAAACTGGCGACCGACCACCGGCTTGGCGCCAATCTGGTACGTTGGTTCCAAAGCCGCGAAGGGCGCGGCGAGACGCCGATGTCGCACGACGCGTATCGGCTCATCTCCACCGACCCCATAGTAACCGCCGAAGCACCGGAACTGGCGGCGTTGGCGCGGCGGCTCATCGACCTCGCGCCAAACGTTCCCATCCATAGTGGGATTGATACGCTCCAGCGTGGTTGGATGATGCCCGAGCACTTCGATCCGTATTTCACGGGGCGGCTGTTCGGCTACAGCGACATGAACGTGGACCCAAAGGTCCCACGCCACATCATGCTCGACCCCGAGAATATAACGAACGCCACGTCGAACCATTCGGTCATCGTCATGCTCCACGAGGGGCTGCACTCGGCCACGCAGAATTACATTTACCATCTGGAACAGCACGAACCCTGGCATTTTCATATCCAGGCGCTGGATCTTATTCGCGAAGAGCTTACCAAACGAATCGGAGGCGCGAAAAACGCGCATCCGGGAGAATCCGGTGACGTCAGATACGCCGTGAAGAATAATCACGAACTCGTATCGGAACTCATGACCAACTCGCAGGTCCAGGCGGCGGCGATGACGGGGAGTTTATCTCCGGAATTCCGCGAGGGCATGAAATTCTTTGGCTTCGCACCGCGTGGCGCGAAGTCGGTCTGGGCCTACTTCACCCACTGGGTGCGTAAGTCACTCGGTTTTTCTCCACCGAAAAGCGCCAGCGAATACACGCTGCTCGACTACGCGTTGCGCCCGATGCAGGAGATCATCGAACACGGCTCCAAATTCCAGAAAGCCATCGACGCCAAATACCTACCCGCCGAACCCCGGTTGCGCGAAGCGGCGATACCCCTGGCGCGCATGGCCGACGAGGCATTCAGCGGACGCACGAGCCGTCTGGCCGAGCGCGCGTACCACGCCGTGGGCGACCGGCTCGGCGCTACCAAGGCGCACGCCCTGCTGCAGAGCATCCACCTGGATCGTATGGTCGATAGTTTCGGTCACGTCATGCAGGACGGTGACGTCAACCACATCAAGGAAGTCCGCGCGGTGATGGAGCGCGCCGACGTGGCGGGCCAGCGGTTCCTCAAGGACTTCGCTGGCGAGGCGGGCGAGATCACCCGCGAACTCGTCAAACACGACGACGTGGCCGCGCTGATGAACGACGCGGGCTATGCCCGTGCCGCCCTGGGCACGCGCGAACCTGCCCAAAATGCACATTTGACCAGCGCCGAGGATCGCGCCCAGCTGGCGGCGTTGCAGACCCGGTTCGACACCATGCCCGCCGAGAAGCAGGCGCTGTATACGAAGACGCGTGATTTCCTGACCAAGAAATATGCTTTCGAGCGTCAGGCGGTCGCCGACAATCTGGTCAACCGCTTCATGCCCAACGCCACCGACGCCGAGAAGGCGCTGATGCGCACGACCATGGCGAGCAAGACCCGCCTCGACGCGTTCCTGGCCGACCCCGACAACGCCGGTATCGCCGACGAGCGTAAACGCATAGCGAAAGGCATGGCCAAGCTGACCCGCATGGGCTTCGTCGACGGGGACTACTTCCCGATGCGCCGCTACGGTGACTTCGCCGTGGAGTATGGCGGCGCGCACGGCACCCCCGAATACGGCGTGCAGTTTTTCGAGAAGAAAAGTGAAGCCGCCGCGTTCCGCGCCCAGCAGATCGCCGACAACGTGGCCGACGTGGGCTCGGTGCGCGAACGTCATGAGATCGTGACCCAGAACAAGGGGCGCCTGTCACCCGTGGTCGAGGACATGATCGACGCGGTCAGGAGAGACCCCGCTTTTTCGCGCGCGCAAGCGGATCAACTGGAGGAGATGGCGGGACACCTGCAGCTTCGTTACGCGTCCGGCTGGGAGAAGGCCACGGCGCGACGGCGCTACGTGGCGGGCGCGTCCAAGGACGTGGCGCGCGCCATCAACACCGATGTCAGCGCGACCAGCCGCCGTATCGGCACCATCATGCACGGCGGTGAGCGGGACGCCGCCTTCGAGCGGATGAAACATTTCGTCGATGAGAAAGGGCGGGACACCAGCAACCCCGACAACACGACGCGCGACCGGATCTATCACGAATTGCAGCAGCGGTTCCAACGCGGCGACGAACTGGACCAGACCGGCGGGTGGGGTATCGCGCGGCGGTTCGCGCAGTTCGGTTACGCGCAAAACCTGCTGAGCCTGTCTCGCGCCCCGGTCGAGACGTACGAGATGACGTCGAAGATGCTCACGTTCATCGGGGCGAGGTATGGTTACGGGCGCGGCGCGCTGGAACTGGGCCGGGCACTCACGGCCATCGGCCCCCAACTGGTGGGCAAGGGCGGGAAGAACACCATCGACGCGCTGATCGGCAAGCCGCTCAGTTCGGCCAACTACAAGTTCACCGAGATCGCCCGACAACGGTTCCTGGACAGGGGTTACGACCGTAGTGAAGTCGACGCGCTGTTCAAACACTTCGAAGCGAACGGGTTGTGGGGTAACACCGAGGGTGGATTCCTGCGGGAGTTGTCGCGCCCCACCAAGCTGGGCGGGGCGTGGGACCGCTTCCTGGAAATCTCCAGCGCCCTGACCCAGGCCACCGACGAGATGGGCCGCATCGCGGGCACTATGGCCGCGTTCAAGACGGCGCGCGGCAAGGGCGTGTCCGTTCCCGACGCGATCAACTTCGCGGAGGACACCCTGCGCAAGGCCCCCAACTACTCGTCCACCAACCGGGCGCGCATCACCACGGAGAAAGGTTCGCTCAAGGGAGCGGCCCCGGCGATCATGCAGTTCAAGATGTACGGGCTGAACGAAAGCTGGCTGATCGCCAACATGATGCGCAACTCGTTCGGCCCAGGCGTCGACAAGGCGGTGCGTATCGAAGCGGCCAAGCAACTCGCTGGCACGTTCATGATGCACTCACTCGCGGCGGGCGTGCTGACATGGATGGCCGATCCCGTGCGCTACCTGGGCGGCGCGATTGATCTTCTGACCGGACACACGCCCAAGGAGCGCATGTCCGCGATGCGGTCGTGGCTGGCCGACACCATGGGCCCCACGATGGGCGAGGTCGTCGGCGCGGGCGTGCCGCACGCGTTCGGCGTGGACATGCAGCACCGGCTGGGCGTGAACAACATGTTCAACCTGCCGCAACTGAACGGCTACGCGCCCAAGGACTTCGTGGAAGCCGCCGGAACCTTTGTCTTCGGCTCGCCCGGCGGGGCGACGGTCAACGTGATGAGCGGGTTCATGAAGATGCTCCAGGGCGGGTTGTCCGGCGGGCTTCACGACATGGCCTCGGGTGCCGCCGTGGCTCTCCCGCGCGTCCTGCGTGATCCGATCAAGGCGGGCTTGCTGGCCGACCGTGGCGTGGTCGACCCGCGCGGCAAGGAGATCCTGGCCCCGGAAAAGATCAGTCCCCTGGACGTCGGCTATCAGGCCCTGGGTTTCGCCCCTTCGCGCGTCACCGAGGCACGGGAGGGCCGTCAGGCCATCGTACAGGCCCGTCAGCAGGTGGCCGACACGCGGAGCAGGCTCGTGCGACGCTGGCTGGAGGCGGACCCTGGAGACCGCGCGGCGGTATGGTCCGAGATCGCCCAGTACAACGCGAGCCGGGAGGTCAACCTGGGATCGAAGATCACCAGGGACCAGCTGTTGCAGCAACTCAACGAGCGGCGGAAGGGCAAGCTCCATCCGGGCGCGTTCGGCCTGAGGCTGCCGAAGGCGAGCGAGCGTCAACTCATGGAGTACGGCGCGTTCGCCAACCACTGACAGGAGCATGTGATGAGCATCGGGCTGTTGTTCTGGGTGATCTTCGTGATCGCCGTCATCTTCGGAGCCTGGGGGCGTACGCCCGGCGGGCAGGTCTACTGGACGAACTACAATGGATGGGTGTTCGTCGTTCTCATGTTCTTGTTGGGGTGGCGCGTCTTCGGGTTTGTCATTCAGGGATAGGGTTTTACCAACGGTATAAAAATACCCCCGGTGTTCAGAACACCGGGGGGAAGTTCGCATTGGGGTATATCAGTCGGTTGATAACCGCTCCAGATATTGAAGGAAGCCGCCGTGGTCAGCAAGTCTCACGCGAACTACATGCGCAACCGGGATTGGTACCTGGCCCGCGAGGCATCGCCCGAGGGCGTGAAGAAACGCGTGGAGCGGGATCAGGCGCGGACCAAGGAGATCAAGGCGGGGAAGATATCCCCGCACTCGAAATTAACGGTGGACCACGTGAAGCCCCTGTCCAAGGGTGGCGGGAACGCGATGAGCAATCTCAAGCTCACGAGCGGCAAGGCGAACCGTTCAAAATTCAATCATTAGGCGTTTACGACGGTAGTTATTCCGCCGCGACAGGCAGTTCGATGACCCATCCAGGCAAACCGATGGCGATCATGCTACGCACATTGCCGTTGGCGTTAACGCAGCTACGCCTGCCCATTTCCACGACGGTGCCTTCTTCGATCATGGCCGGACGTCTGGGAGACAGGCTGTCACGCCCCATCGCGTTCGCGGTGGCGATCTCCATCATGGCCATGGGGTGACCATAGTCCATGAGCGTTAGCAGTATTATGGTTTTACCAAGTGTCGTGCTAATTCCGCGTGCCGCTTCGTGGGATGTATCCGGGTCGGTGTACCGGGCCAACCCCTCGGCATCGTCGTCACGCGTCCTGGCCAGGATGGCCCTGGCCCGCCGCATACGGTCTTCACTCTCAGCACTCATGTCGATCACTCCTTGGTTGGTTACTTCGTCGCGTCCGCCGGGGATTTACGCAGCATGGCCGCGACCTCGTCGTCGCTGATCGGGTTGGCTATGTCGGCCAGCCTTCCGGTCAACGGGATGTCCAGCACATGGCCCGTTCCGCCACCGAAACCAGTGCCGCCACCCAATGTCTTACGATAATCCTTCGCGCCCATCTTCTCCACCAGTTGTTTGATGATGACGGTGGCCGGAAGGCCGCGCGAGTGCAGCCACTCGTTGAACGACGCCCGGTTCACCCGCAGCACCTTCGCCTGCACGGCGATCTGCAACCGGACCACGTTGCCCCTCGGCACGCCCAACAGCCCCACCTTGCCCGCGCCGGACCCGGCGAAGTTGTCGGTGCGCAGCCGGTAGTCGGCCATGGCGTAGACGTAGTTGTTGACGATCTCCTCCACGTCCAGCCCGCCCGACGCCGACACCATGGTGCGGCTGGATCGTGCCTCGCGCTGCGCCAGGAACGCCCTCTTGAGCACGTCGTGGATGCCCGCCAGATCGAAGTTGAACAGGTTCAGCTTGCGCGCGATGGACGCGCCCACCAGTACGCAGGTCATGGCGGTCACGCTGAACCGTTCGTCACGTTGCATGTTCAGTCCGACGCTGAGCGACTTCATGACCGAAGCCAGCTTGGACTGCACCTCGGGCAGGTGCGTCGCCAGATACTGCAGGTAGACCCGACCGGCGTGCCCGTAGTTGTTCTCGCACAGCTTGATGGCCTGACCGGCGAGCGGATCGAACGCCACCGGGACCTTCGCCATCTCGACCTCCAGCAGCCGGGCCAGACCCGAGTCGGTGCCGTCGTCACGCGCGAGCAGGTAGTCCTGGCATGGACGGTTGCTCGTGAACACCAGCATGGTTTCCCACTCACCCACCTCGCGCAGCGTGGTATCGGATTGCAAACGAGCGCGCTCCTTACCCTGCGGGATGGTGAAGACCATATTCACGAACGCTTCCTGATACTCCTTGCTCACGCGTAGCTCATCCCAATAGCGTATCAATATGCGCGGCTCGCTGAGCGAGCGCATCACCGCGTTGGGCGTGTCCTGCATCGACTGCATCGCCTTGGCGTCGCCCCACACCGACTGGCCCACCTTGATCGCGGTGCTCTTGCCGATGCCGCTCTCGGTCGACCAGAAGCTCATGGTCATGCCGCGTATGTCACCCGACAGGGATATGAGCGGGGCGCCGAACGACGTGCCGATGACGGTCTGCAGATCGGCGCGGCCATTCTCGAACAGCGCCGCCGCCTTGCGCCAGTTGTCCATTGTTCCGGCGGGCCGGTACATGGCGGCGATCTTGGGGTCGCCACCCGGTACGCGGTCGATACTACCGTCGGCCTTGTAGAGCGTGCCCGCGATGGCCACGCCGATCCGCTCGCCCTTCACGCCGATGTTCCACCCGAAGGGGCGCACCACTTCGTTCTTGGTGGTCTGTTGCAGCCGCAGCTGCGATATCCACGCCATTACGAAGTCCCCCGCGTGCGCGACACTATGCCGCGTGACCGCCACGCCCTGCTTCGAGAAGTAGCCCACCTGGATCTGCGAGGTCATGTCGGCTTCGTTGGCGCCGACCGAGTGGTCCCGCCCCGCCAACCTGTAGGTGAAGCTCAGCCGGTGCCCGCCCGTGGCGAGTTCGTCCAACCGGGGGTGCGCCACGTCGCCCAGGAACAACGGCACCCACTCGGCGTCCTCGCCCTTGCCGTCCATGCGCTGGATGGCCGGTTCACCCGCTATCACCGTCCGTCTGTACTTATACGGCAGGTCGGTCACGTCCACGCCCAGCGACAGAGGCGATGTGACCTTGCCGTTGAACGGGCAGTTACCGCACACGCCGGGGCGGTTCTTGTCGTAATGATTACAGGTGGGCGCGCCGAGGATCTTGCTGTCCGTCTCCTTCTCGGCCCGCGCGTAAGCCTCGTCGACCTTCCCGGCATCGTAACGAGGGTCGCCCTGGCTGATGGGGTGGATGAAGTCCTTGCCGTCTTTGGTGTGCACGGCGGTCGAGACGTGGCCCAGATACCAGATCGGATAGGGGTCACCGTTGCCCCCCACGGCCAGGGACTGCTTGATCTGCTCGCATCTCTTGGCGATCTCGGCGAACAGGAACCGGCTCTCGACACGAGCCGACTGGTTCAGCCCCGGCCCACCCGGCGGGATGTGGGAGGGGCGTGGGCCGATGGACGTGACGGTGGCGCCGCCATGCGTGCCGGTGGCGCGCGCCTTCTGCGCCCCCATCCAGGGCGTCAGCTTCGTCAGGATATCCTGGTTGGCGTAGTCACCCTGGGAGAGCTTCGGGAACCCCTCGACCGGGACGGGGATACCCGACTTGAAGTTGTATGTTCCAGGCGGGCGCATGATGCGCGCGCCGTCCACCGTGGGCGCCGTGTCGCCCACCCAGCCATGCGCGATCATCGCCTCGCGCAGCGCGAACGCCATGGGTTGCCACGCGTCGAGGCCGATGGCGTCTTCCAGCACCCAGTACCAGTGGAACCCGTAGCCGCTGTTCACCCACACGCTGGGCATCGGCATGCCGGTGGCGTTGGTGAAAGCCTTGAGCCACTCAACGGCTTTACTACGGTCGTGAAAAACCTTGGTGGGATCTTTGTTGTCGCCGTCGCGCTTGACGTCGGCGTCCATGACCAGCGTGCGTATCAGGTGGACGTTGGTCTGTTCGCGCTTGGCCCGCACCGTGGGCTCGCCCTTCTGGGACGTGCCGATCTCGGCCATGTTGTAGGCGGCGACGGCGAAGTAGGCGTCGGCTTTGACCTTCACCGCCCAGCGTAACCAACTCGCCGCCTGAGGTATGCTCGACGGAGGGAAGCTCCGTACCGTCCAGCCCCGCCCCTCGCCCTTCCATGTGATCGTCAGATAATTCCCCTGACCGGGAACCACGCGCGTTAAAAAGCCTTCTGTATCCGCTGCCGTTCTCATTGTTGACCCCCGAATAAACAGGGGGCGCGGTGCCAGCCGCGCCCCCCAGGAAGGTCGGCCTCAGTTATCGCTGAGCAGGGAACTGATCTCGTCCTCCAGCGAGGCGGGAGCACCCTGGATGACGACGGTGGGCGACGGCGTTGTCGGCGCCGTGAACCCCGTCGCCTTGCGCGGCGCCGCTGTCGCCGCTGCCGGTGGCGCTGGCGGGGGCGGCGGGGTAGGCGTCGGCATGGGCATGGGCGCCGGTTGTGGTTTGGGCTCCTCCGGTTGGTCCGGAGCGACCTGCGCCGCCGGGGACTGACGCACGATCTGAAGGTGCGCCGGACGCGCCCCCAGCGCCGCCGGTTCGGACGTCACCTCCACCGTCGCGTCCTCCAGCATGCGCTGCACGATGTCGGAACGACCATGCTCGATGACGGTCGAGTAGTCCTCGGCGCTCTCGATCCAGCCGATGCTGTTGAACGTCAGTTCCTGGTGCGTCACCTGCGGATTGAAGCCGATGCGGGTGACCACCTGGGAAATGTCGGCGCCCAGGCGTTCCAGATGACGTGTGTAACGGTCGAGATTAGCAAGCGACGTCGGCGGGATGTCCAGCAGCATGGGTCCGCCAAAGGTATCGTTATGCACATCGCCGCTTGGCACCATGGCGATGCGGCGACCGTCGCGGCACGCCTTCGCCTTGCGTCCGTTCTCGGTCGTGGCCGAGCCCCAGATGTTCTGCGGGCACGTCGCGCACATGGTGTTCTGCACCAGCGCCGACGCCGGATCGGGTGATACCCCGTTCACGCTGAAGCAATCAGGAGCTTTCGCTTCACCGCTGGCGAAGCCCGACTGATACCACTTCTTGCTGATCGCCGTGGCGATACCCACGACCACCATGTCGACGTATTGCACGGGCGTTTCCGGCAGCGGCCTGCCGTTGTGATCGGTGCCAGCCGACATCGCGATCAGGGTTTCGTCACCCCGATAACGCACGCGCCAGTTCTTGCCACGAATTTTCAGAACCGCGAACGACGCCTGCAGATTGGCGCGCGCCGCCTGATTGAGCTTGAGCCCGGCGGCGCCCATCAAATGACGTGGCGCGGCACCGAGGGTAACCAACTGATTGTCCATGGGTATCACTCCCTGTCTGTGGATAAAGTTTTAGTATCGGTGGCGCGTCTCACGTTCACTACCACCTCCGATGAAGTTTCAACACCCGGCACGACGTCTTTCGTCGTAGCGGTTAGCTCCTGTAACGCGAGTTTGGAGATCCGCGCCTCCAACAGATCCCATGCCTGATGTTCACGTATGTATCCCAACGCCGCCGCCCAGTCCGTGACCTTGGCGGACGTGCGCACGGCCTGATAAGCGGTGCCGTGCGGTGACTTCATCGACTTCAGCCCCGACTGGTTCATCGCCTCCAACATATATGCTTCCAGTCTGTCGAGCGTGTCGGTGTAGGGCTTCATCGCCTCCTTGTGCTGGTCCTCCAGCACCTTCTTTTTGTCACGAATTTTAACGTATTTTTCTATCATGTTGTCCATCGTCATGCGTGGACGTTCGGCTGCCTCGCTCATGTTTCACTCCTACCGAATACATGCCGCAGATTTCGTTGAAGCTCCTTGTCACCTCGCGCGCCATCGCCCGGCGTGCTGCTCGTGAAGACCACGCCGGTCACGCCGGGCTTGGTCAGTCTGAGATGCTGGCCGTTGGTCTTGGTGACCACGTAACCCTTCTTCTCAAGTTCACGTATCCGCTTTTGAATACTCACTCCTTCACTCCCGTCGTAAACCCCATTTTCGTTTCGCGGGGGGTGGTCCGCGAACCTACATTACATTCAGAACGCCTTCTTCTGTTGATGGAACAACTCCAACAAACAGTTCTGCATGCGCTGTTTGAAGCGCAACTTGGTATACGTCGCCTGTTCGACGGGGGTGCCCACCATGTGGACGATCAGCGTCTTATGGAGTTGACCCGGTCGATTGATACGCGCGTTCGCCTGTTCGTAGATTTCAAGAGACGTCGTCGGTGAATACCATACGATGGTGTCCGCCTCGGTAAGCGTCAGACCATGCGCCAGTGTCTGAGGGTGCGCAACAATTATCTTTGGGTTCGGTTTATTTTGAAAGTCACCGAATATGATATCCCTCGCGGTCCTTCCTATGCCCCCGTGAACCACCGCTATGTCGTAATGGTTCTTGCGCAAATACGTGGACACACCCAGCAACGCGTGCATGAACGGCACCATGACCAGTACCTTGCGGTCGGTCTCGTCGAGCACTTCGGTCAGCGCCGACAGGCGCGTCGTCGCGTCCATCTCGTAAACGGTGTGATTATCGGTATAGAGATAGCCGCACGACACCTGCAGTAGCTTATTATGCAACACGCCCTGGTTGACCGCCGAGATGTTCTCGTTCTTCTGGGTCAGCATATGCGCCTTGTTGTATAACAGGCCATAGGCTTTCTTCGCGTCCGCGTCGAGCATGACGGCGCGGTCGACAATCGAGCACTCCGGTAGTTCCATGACGTCGTCGCGGGTATATCTGACGGACGGCGACATGGCCTGACGCACGAGGGCGTGCGCCTCGGGTTTGGGATACCAGCGGAACTGATTGATGCGCCGCATGGTCATGTCCTGGAACGCCGTGAAGGATCTCACGGTGCGTTCCGGCGTAAGCAGACGTACCTGTGCCCAGGCGTCCGTCGGGGCGTTTGGCGTGGGAGAGCCGGTAAGCCCCCAGGCGAATCGGACATCGGACCGGGCTATAAGGGCACGCGCGGTGTTCCACAACTCCGTACGACGGTTGCGATAAATAGCAAGCTCATCAAGAACAACGATATCAAAGCCAGCTTCCTGGACCGCCGTTCCAAGGACCCGTAATCCATGATGGTTAATCACACATATGTCAGAGGATGATCCCAGTAGTTTCAGACGTTTCTCACGGGAGCCGTAGAGAACAACCACCCTGCGGCCCATGACAAGCTGAAATAATTCCTTTTCCCACACGGGGGTGAGCGTGCTCAGAGGCGCCACCACCAGCATGCGCTTCGCCATCCCCGCGCGCATCAGATAGTCGGCGGCGTAGATGACCGACCGTGTCTTGCCCGTCCCCATCGAGCTTAGCACATAGCAGCGCGGGCTCTCGACCAGCAGCGCCGCCGTGGTGCGCTGGATATCCCACGGCTTGGTGTTCAGCCAGTCGTAGCGGGTCAGGATGGGCGCCGGGACGGGGATGCCCACGTTGCGGGCGATACGAGCCTCGTCGGGCTGGTTGGGCAGCAGGAGCATCCGCGACCCCTGCCATCTGAAGGGGCGGGCGTGAGGCACCGCCGAGGCCAGCGCCTGATCCCAGGGGACGGCCACGTGCTGGCCGTCCCTGGTGATGAATGTGATCGGTGTTTCGACGTTCATCCTTGTACCATCACTCCTTCCAGATATTCTTCCAGTTCGCCGAAGCCCTCGACGTCGTCTTCGCCGACGATCAGGAACGTCACGGCGCCCGCGTCACGCATGCGGGTCATGACCACGTCCTGTAGCCGCGTCACGCGGCCCTTCTTCGCCTTCGCCTCGATGGAGAAGAAGCGCCCATTGGCGCAGCACAGGAAGTCCACCGTCCGCGAGCCGAGACCCATCGGCACCGGCATGAAGTAATATATGTTATTTTCGTATCGGTCAAGCAATTTTCTGATTTTATTTTTTACCCTGCCTTCCGGTGTCGGCATCTTTTACTCCCGTCGTGAATCAAGGTAGTTCCAGTAAGATCCTGGAGATATGTTCGTCCGATGGAAAATTCTCCACGTCGAACAAGTCCAGTTCACGCATGTTATCGTAACGTATGACGATGCGAGGCGGGACCTCTTTCATATACTCGACGCGGACTATGCGCGACAGCGCGCGCAACGACAATTGTACCGTGAGGCGTTTTACCCGCTCGTCGAAAGCGATACGCATCGGATCAAGCGAAGCGGCTGGCGTTAGTAACGCGGGTCCCAGGGCGGTGTTTTTCTGGTAGACGTTCTGGGCGTTCCACATGTTGACACTCTGCTGGTCGATAGCCGCCTGAGTCGCCATCGCCCGACCCAGGTTGTTGTAGTTGTCGTAGTTCACCGACGCCTGGGCCTGGGAGCCGGGTACCCCCTGGGCGCGAGATAGGTTGGGGCCGGGGCCGTCCATAGCTTCAATCGCTCGGTTTCCAGCAGATCCCGTTGGAGTCTCAGGGTTTCCACCTGGAAGAACCTCTGGTCGAGATCCCGTTGCCGGGTCACCACCGTCGTCTCGTGGTCGCACGCCGAAAGGGAGACCAGGGCGAGGCCGACGAGGAGTGTTTTCATTTTCATTTTCCATGGAAGGGACAGGAAGTAACGGCGCACCAACGCCGACATAGCCCGCCAGGGTTTGGAGGATACTCCTGGGTTTGTCTGGCATCGACCATTCTCCTCACGCGGGGAAGGATATCCCCCCAGATCTCGGTCACGCTCTCACGGGTGAACGTCGCCCGCTCGATGTGATCATACGCTATGAACACCAGGGCCGCGCGGATGCGTTTGGTCCTGGTCGAGTGGGCGAAAGTCATGACCGCCGCCAGCTGAAGCTGTGTGAGGTCCTCGGTCGGCTTGCCCGTCTTGTAGTCGATGACGGTGGCGTTCTCGCCGTTGATGTTGGTGTAGTCCAGTACCATGCGGAACCACGCGCCGCTTCCGAAGAATTTGGACGGCGTCAGCCCGCTGTCCAGCGCCAGTTTTTGTTCCGTGCGCACCGTCCCCTCGGCGTTGGCCAGCTTGTTCAGCATGCCCTCGTGCGGCACCAGATCGGGCGGCAGGGGCGTGCCACGGCCCACGCGGGCGTCGAACGCCTCGTGGATGCGCTTGCCCTCGACCAGGGCCTTGCCCTCGGGCTCCTTCACGTCCCTGGAGACGTTATAATTGTAGTAACGGCGCGGGCAGGTCTCGAAATTCTTCAGCGCCGTGTAGCTCCAGGAGAACCTCTCGGGATTTACGACCGTAGTGCTCATCAACTAGTGCCCTTTGAACGCCGGTTTCACGACATAAAGTTCGCGACTGTTAGCGATTGGACCGTCGGTTCGCATGTTAACCCGTGTCTCACGAACCATGACGTCCCGCAATGGAAGCCGCCTTATATGGGCACGGCGCAGATGCGCCACCGGGCTCGCGTGAGTCCCCTCGCCTTCGCCACGCGGTCCGGTATGGTGCATACCGTTGATGACGGTCACATATTCTTCCCCCAGAATGTTAAGCATTTCCGGTAGCCGTTCTTTACCCGATTTACGACGGGAGTTATTAAGTTTATCCGGAACCCGTAGCTTTTCCGTGACCACCCATTTGGTGTTCATCATCATGAGTACGAACAGCAGATGCGTGGCGTGCGTCTCTATCACAGCGAGTCCGCGATCCTTGGGCAACCTTCCCACGAGAGTCATGTCGGCGGTGATATCTATTTTTTCGCCAAACGTGATCTCGCCGTTCACGACCAGTTCAAAGTAAGTTTCCCAGCCGCTACCGAGCGACTCGCGCACGGCCACGAGTACGTCCAGTTTCATCTTCATGAAATTGTCGGGATCTGGATGGACGACCAGCAGGAACGTGCGTTTCGTGGGGTGCTGAAACGCGATGGCGTACCCGCCATCATGAAACGGGTGCGGCAAGTAACCACGGCGAAACAGATCGACGATGCGCGGTATCTCGGCGTTAAGTGCTTCCCACTTCGGCACCATGCCCGATGCTATGAGGCGACCGCCACGAACAATGTTTTTTACCTTATCCACGAACACGGGAAACAACGTCCGCGCGTCCTCGGAGATTTTCTCTATCATCATCTCCCGTTCAAATGTAGTTTCCTCCGATAGCTCTTCCTGGTTTTCCAGTTGTGTATAAACGGTTAGTCCATCATCCGACATAATCGTTTTACGCACCGCCTCGGGCGTAAGTAAAATTTCTTTGTCTACCTCATAATACGTGTTGTCTTCGGTCACTTCCGATATCGCGGCGGCGGCACGCGAGCGCGCGGCTTGCGCCGAGAGCCCGCCTTCGTCACTCCACTCGGTTGGCTTGTTGGTCACTGGTTCACTCCTTTTTCGGCTTCGAGCAATGTCCGTCCCCAGCCCCCCTCGCTCGCCAGCGGCAGGTCCGGTGCCCATGTGGGCGGCACGGCGAAAGCACGTTCCAATACCGCGTCGAAGTCACGCGCTTCGCTTTCCGGCACGATGTAGTCATGACTGTCATACGTGGACATGAACGGACGATGCCCCGTGTCACGGTCCACGTGGAGCATGATGTCCGTAACGACGATCCGTGCCAAGCCCTGAGTGATATTCTCGATGAATTTAGCGCCATATATTTTGCGCGGGCCACCGAACACGCCACGATAAGTCGTCTTACGCCCCCATACGCCATCGTCCGGCTCTTCTTTCAGATCCGGGTAGGAGATGGCCATGCCGTTGGGCAGGTAGACACACTCCGCGCCGATCTCGATGGCGGGGATGCCGGGGTCGGGCACGTCGCGCGGGTTGATCAT
>Ga0065705_10001839_pt1 | contig 28427 bp, 22 predicted proteins | sample SwibulcommuniRL2_FD_59092 | JGI IMG/M metagenome (GOLD analysis project Ga0065705, IMG submission 59092) | Bulk soil microbial communities from switchgrass field near Rose Lake, East Lansing, Michigan, USA - RL2 Bulk Soil v2 (version 2) | ecosystem: Environmental > Terrestrial > Soil >...
TTTTATTCTTACGTCGACTCCTTGTCTAAAAAAAAACTCTGTGTTTACTTAGCTAAGTATTACGAAGAGACTCAACTCTGGCTGGAAATTTGTAATGTAAACGGATCGAGATTAGAAGAGTTAAAATCTTTGGCCAAAAGGATGAACTTGGATATAGACGTCGATTCTTTTGATAAGGAGAAACTGTGTGAATACTTATCCAAATATTTCTACGGCGACAGTATACACAAAGACTGTATTAACACAGATACCTTTTTGGGAGACGATCTATATCTACTACCTCCGGAAAGAATTATATCTCTAGAACAAGAAGGTGTAAAGTATTGCTTCGACGTTTTCGAAGTTGAAAGTCTTGACGGACGTAATCCTTACAACCGACGACCTTTACCAGCCAATTTTGTAAGAGAAGCTAGAGAACGTGCTAAAAATCTACCTGAAGATATTCACGTTCTGAAACAAAGAGACGCAACTACTGCTACTCTAAAAGACGAAGTTAACGCTTTAATAAACCGAGCGGAAGAAAGAGTACCCTATTTTCCCAGACGAAAGTTTTTGTTAACTCCTCTGAAAAAACTGAAAAGACTGGGAGATCATATGTCTCAGTTCGATCCAAATTTTAGAATAGAAGATTTCAATAGAATTAATAGTCTTCTCGAATCGAGAAAATATATTTTAGAAAGACTTTTACATCATCCAGAAGCTTTAGGAAATATAGTCAACGAATTCCTTAGCTCATAAATTCGACTCACGAATTCTTCTTCTTCTTAACCTTAGATTTTTTAGTTCGTTACGTGATAAATTTCTCCTGGTTAAAGGATCTTCAGGATTTCTAAGAGTAGACTGATACAAATCCTCTACGTTGTAGCAATTCCGATCAGCAGTTACGAAAACAGGTCCGTAGCTACGGTAGTCTTCGAACCAGTTTTCCAGAGATATAGCGTCTATTTTATCTCGACACTGGTAGTAATACTGAGCGAGACGAGCACAAAGTTGAGGTTTAGTATACTGTTCTAAAGAATTTTTAAACGTTGAGATGTTATCTTCTGTCGGTTCAGTTGATGTCAGTTCAAAAGCTTCCGCTACTGTAGTATAGTTTTCAGCGGTAACATCGTTTCTTAGAATATCACGAAGTTCTTCTATTCCCGCTTCTGATAGATCATCGCATACTTCTTCCCAATCAGGCAATTGAGATCTTCTTCGTCCAGTTAATACTCTTGGTAATACTCTTGGTAAATCATTCACTAAAAGTCTAACAATGTTTTCATAACCTCTCGATAAAGCTATATCTAAAGCCGTTTCTCCGTTGTCATTTATCGCGTTGACGTTTGCTCCTCTTTCTAATAAAAGTCTGACTGCATCTTCCCTAGCTAACTTAGAAGCACTAATTAAGGCTGTATCACCATTGTTATTTACTGCGTTAATGTCTGCTCCTCTATCTAACAAAAGTCTGACTATATTTTCATGACCCCTTCCAGAAGCACCTATTAAAATTGTATCACTATCATCACTATCATCTCTCATGTTAACGTTTTCTCCTCTATCTAATAAACGTCTGACCCTTTCATAGTTTCCTGTAATAGAAGCTTCGAATAACTGACTCATTTCTACCAGAAAGTTTTTTTTAACTTTCAAAACTGTGCTTAATCGACAAGATGTTCTCTCTAATGGCATCAGGAGTCGTCGACAAAACAAGTTTATTTCTTAATCCGGGGAAAGGATCTGATAATATCAGTATAAATGACGTTTTTGACTCAGCCAAATCTGTATATCAAAAACTTAGCGATTCTCAAAACGGGATTCTGCAGTTAGATAAACTTAGTGACAGATGTTACAAAGAGTACCTCGAACTGATCAAAATTCAGAAAAAGTATCGGAACGAAAATGGTATAACAATGATGTTCAGATTCTTTTTGAATACATCAAGTGGTACTCTTGGAAGAACGTATGGCTCACTTACGGATATAGAACTCGCCAAAGTTCAGTTAGTTGATTCCGATAAAATCCGAATAGTCTCGATAATCAGCCAAGACCACCTGGATGAATGTCTAAAACGTTCGGGTTTACTTTCAATTGGAATAGTGTTTTCTTAAACACAAAAGATTTCCTGAAAGCTTCAGGAAACAATTTAACTTAAGAGAAGTTAACGTAATATTCGGAGAGAACTTTACACAGACCTTGTTTATCAAAAGTGTTAATAAAATGAGGGAAATTTTTCAATGTCCCGTTATATCTAAAGATCTTTTTTACACGAACTATGTTGTTTTCATCCACACTATTTATAACTATTTTTTTTAAATCCGATAATGACTTCCCTGATATGTACAACTTTTTACATAATTCTTCTTTGATTTTAAATTTAGATGGATTTAACAGATCTAAGTAATCTATAGTAGATTTTTTGTTTGTTTCCTCTAAAAAAATCATGACGACTTTACTTATGTCAGACACCTTTACTATTGATAAATTTGTCACCTCATAAGATTTAGGTGGAATTATCACTTCTGGTTCGCTATAAATAGCATATTTCTCAGGAATAAATAGATAAGGTGGGTTGGAATGAAACGCTAATACACAACACTGTCCTTCTTTTGTAATATGCTGGCTTGCAAAAAAAGCTGGAGCTGAAAATAAAGACCAGTACAAATCATATGAGGTGCTTAGAATTCTTGGGTAACAAAATACATCACCCTTTTTAGGTAGTGATCTAATAGGAAAATAAGTAGAACTGCTATATAACATTATCGGGCCAAATCCTGGAGCTTCTTCCATTAATTTTAGTAAGTCATCATGTTGCTTATTCCCCTTACGGAAACCGTAAGTCCCCTTTACATAAGCTTTAACGAGTTGACCAGCTTTCTTTTCATCAATATATTGTTTGTGAGTCTTTAGATACGGCTTTACTTTTAAGTAAGCATCATATTGCGATGGAAGAACATCAGGAGCTTCATATGTAATTGAAACCAGAGGTCTAGATCGTTCGTCGCTAGATAATATGAACTTTACCTTCTTATCTGTAGTGTATTGTAGGGCCGTCTTCTGCGACTTATCTTTTAAAAACCTATTAGCATTATGCTCGAGGAAAAGTTGAACAATATCCGAGTTGTTATGTTTAGCAGCTAACATTAAAGGTGTTATTCCATCATGGTCTGTACTATTAACGTTAGCACCTTTATTTAAGAAATCTAAAACCGTTTTATATTGAATATCATTCTTAGGTGCCAAATAAAAGTGTAAAGCAGTTTTACCTGTTGCTGGATCTTCAGAAGAAATAAAAGTCTTGTTAGTAAGATCTAATATCGGGGCGATGAATTCCTGCATATCTTTAGAAACAACGAGAGATAAAGGCGTCATCCCGTTTTCCGTTATAAAATTAACATTGACTCCCCTATTAATCAAACTGTAAAACGCAGTCGACCTTATTTTCATTATAGAGGTTACTAATGGCTCACCGTTATTATAATTGATATCGGCTCCTCTTCTAATCAGTTTTTCAATTTCGTATTCATCTTCATCTCGGTTAGAGAGAAGTTTTATTAGCTCTGCTGACGGGTTACCAATTATTCTGCCTATGGGCTTCTCTAGTAGACGTTTTATGTCGTTGTTGTGTGTATACGTAGAAGCTGTTTCATCGTAAATATTTTGTACACAAGGGTCAGCTCCTAGATGTAACATCTTTCTCACAAGATTAACATCTCCTTGTTCAGCTGCAAACATTAAGGCTGTTTTTTTAGTTGAGCATGATAACTCGTCTAGGAATCTAGGACTCGGTTTACGTTTTAAAATGATATCAACAACTTTCTTACAGTTTTTGTCTATAGCAAGCATAAACAAGTTGCAGTCAATATATTTGGAAAATATGGAAGTCATATTCCCTATAGTAAAAATAAACTCCAACATTTTTGTTGGAATTTCGTCAAAATGTCTAGCTACTATATCATTGTCAAACAATCCATTATCCCTAAATAACAAGGCTTTTAAAAGGGTTTTATCTTCATTCTTCGCAGCTTTTAAAACCAATTCTGTAAGAACGTTAAAATTAACAAGATATTTCAGAGCTTGAATTTTTTCTTCATCTCTTTTATCAACCGCTTCTCTGAACAACTTTTCATCTTCTTTAACTTTTCTAAGTACTTCATCCAAATCTACCTTATCCCAATCTACCTCCATTTTTATTTAGAAGTTAAAGTGCTAGCAAATTCTAAAGTGTCTATGGTTGTGTCCTCTATTATTTCATTTATAACACCTTCTTTATAAAACCCGTGAACGTGTATAAACATCATCACTTTGTTAATCAAAGGACTAGTTTCTTCGAATTTCAGATAGAAATTCAAAACTTTTTTAAACGTATCACCACTTTGCATGCTAGCCTTTATAGGTTTCCCTACTGTAAAGTTTGGTAAGATACGATTTCTTAAGTCGGATAGCGTATTTATTATGTACAAACCTTCTCTATAGACTAAACTTTTCTCCGATCCTGCACCTTCATGCTCTCGAATACGTTCGTTTCCTCCTAAATCACAAAATATCACTTTAACGTTGTTTCCTCCTACGTTTGTATTTAATACAATGAAAGCATGAGACCTACTGCTATCTGGATTTAAGTAAGTCTCTCTCTGGAATCTTCTAGAACCGATGTAATTAAGAAGATCTAGTCCAGTAGTACGTCCGCTGGATGAAAACGCGCCTATAGGTTTTGATGGCATCCTATCTAAAAACCCTGGAGTGTATTTTTTCGCTGGCAGCGGAAATGTTTCTTCTGCTCCGTGGCGCCTCTGAATGGATTCAGCATCTATAATATCATAGATATCACCCATATACAGTTGATACATTTGCACCATGATGTCTGTAAATATTCCGAGAGATTGCATATAATTTAAGACCAATCCTAAGATACCTTCTGTACTAGGCTGAGAACCAAAAAGCGTATATGTTTTTCCGCTTCCACTCTGACCGTATGTTAATAACATTAGATTATAGCCTCTTTCTAAACCATCGATCAGACTTCTTAAGTCATCAAAGATGTCTTTAGTAAATATTTCGGGTCCGTAAATTTTATCGTAAGGACCGTATACCTTCCCTGGACTCCCATTACTGTAATTAAACTGTACCTTAGTCTTACCAGCAACTATATCAACAACTTTGACTTCGGAATATTGCTCAGCTAACACACGAGGTTTGATACGTAAGTAGACTCTACCAACTCCACGCATACTTTCGTAGAGATCCGAAACCTCTAGATAATCTTTGGAAAAGGTAATATTTAGGGCTTCTAACCTTGCTATCATATCTTCCAAAGCTGAATCACATTTAGCTGTGTCTATGTCACCAACGTTATCTATATCCTTTAACAAAGTTGAAAGATTATCCTTCATATCTTGAAAAAAGTTGAGCTTTTCTCGTCTAGTCTTTCTAACTTTAATATTTAACTTTGCTTCATTTACTTTAGGATCTAAAATTCTGTTAAGTTTTTGAATAAAGAGCTCCTTTAGAGATCGAATTCTAAGAATAATTTCTTTAGCTTGACGTTTCTTTTCTTCACAAAGTTTCTGAAAATCTTCAGACTTGTTTTCGAAGTCAGAAATATATTTCTGTTGAGATCTGAGACATTCTTCTTTACATTCATTGACCTTCTCTTCTATTCTTCTTAAACAATTAGATTCAGAATCAGAAAGTTCTTTTGTAAGTTCTTCGATCCGGGTTTGTAATTCTTCTATAAGTTTAGATTTATCATCACCCTCAGTGACCTGTTCTTTTAGAACATTGATTTCAGTCTCTTGTTGTAAAACTCTTTCGTTTAGATCTTTCAAAATATTCTCCTTTTCTTCAATAATTTTTTCTTTTTCTAATAGTTGATTTTCATAGTTTTGTTTTATGTTAGAGACTCTTTCTTCACATTCTGCTAGTGTAGTATTTATCAAATTCTCGTTTTTAACTATTTCTTCTTGTAATCTTCCAGAAATCGTCTCCAAATCGTGTTGTAATTTTTCCTGATCTCCTTTGGATTTTACAAGTTCTTCCAGTTCAGTTTGTAGTGTTTGAATCCGATTCCGTAAAGTATTCAATTCGTTTTCTCTATTAGACAATTCTGTACGAAGAACATCTTGATCTGTTCTGCATTTGGTTTGAAGATCATTTTCTTTTTGAACAGAAAGCTCTTGTAAACGTAATATCTCTGCATCTTTTTCAGAAAGTTTCTCTGTCAAACTAGTTTTTTCATCTTTTAAAGCTGATAATTCGTTTCTCAGAGACTCTAGCTGGCTAAGTAGATTATCACGTTCTTCGGAAGTCTGATTGAGTCGTTCTATTTCTTGTTTAGCTGCTATTTCTTTCGCCAATAACTCGGCATTCTTTTGTTCAAGCTCATCTCTCTCATTCTTGTTATTATCTAGCTGAATTTTCAATGCTTCAGCCTCTTTTTGATCTTCCGTACGTTCAGCTAATGTATTTCGCAACAGAGCTATCTCCTGGTTTAACTCTACAATCTTTTCAGACAATCCGTTTCTTTCTTTAGAAATAGCATCGAGGTCTGTTTTAAGTTTAGACAATTCATTTTTGTTACTCTCTAGCTCATTTACCAGATCTCCAAGTTCTTTCTTAGTAGTTTGTTCAGTATTTTTTGCAGTTTCTAACTCTTTCTCTAGTCTTTGTCGTTCGTTTTCCAGATCTTCTTTCTTTTTATCACAGTCTACTTGTGTACGAGTAACATTTTCTCCAACGTTTTTCATTTCATCGGTCAACCTCACTATATCACCTTTAAGATTGTCTTTCTCTTTTTGTAAAGACTCAACCCGTTCTTTTAATTCATCGTTTTCCTCTGCCACTTTTTCCAATCTGCTTAGTTTCTCTTCACATTTTTTCTTTTCTTCTCTACATTTTTCTAATTCTTCATTAAGTTCCATGAGTTTCTTTTGTGCATCTGTTAATGGAATTTTCATATCATCGAGTTCTTTTTTTATTCTTTGTGTTTCACGTTCCTTTTCTTCTATATTTTTTAACATAGTATCTTGTTCCTCCTTTAAAACTTCTAGCTCTGCTTCTAACGCTGCCATCTGACCTATTGATGTTTTAGAAGTACTAATGTCCTGTTTCAATTTAGCTAGCTCTTCTTTACAAACAGAATCTGCTTCTTTTAATTGTACCACTTCGTTTTCTAAGGATGCCTTTTGTGTACGACATTCCTCTAGACTTTTTCTAAGCCCTTCCATCTGTCTTAACAACGCCGAAGACTCTCCTTCCTTTTTTGCTTCTTTTTGAAGATCTCGTATCTGACTTTTAAGTCTTTTGATTTCATCTGCCTTTTGAGATATCTCAGTAGATAAAGCTTTCTTATCTGATTTAAGATTCATCAATTCTTTTTGACATTCTAATAGTTTTTTTTCGGTTTCTTCAGCAGTTTTATCACTTCTAAGTTTATCTATTTCCTCTTTTAATTTTAACTCGTTCTCTTTCATTGCTTTAATTTCCTCATCACCTTTGGCTTGATCATCTCTGCATTGTAATAATTGTTGTTGCAGAATATCTATATCACCAACTGAAGCTCTTAACGTTTCAATTTCCGTATTTTTAGATTCTAATTGGTTCTCAAGATCAGCTCTGATTCTTTCGTTTTGCAGTATCGTTTCTTTCAAAGAAGTTATTTGTTCGATAAGATTAGTGTTTTCAGCACATGATAATTGTAATTCTTTTAACTCCTGTTGAAGAGCAGCTTCATGAGCAGTCAAAGTAACTATTTTCTCAGTCAGTTCATCCTTATCTCGTTTACATGCATCTAAAGTGTCGTTAACTTGAGATAATTGTAGTCGAGAAGCCTCTATACCTTCCTTATCAGTGGACTGTTGAAGCTCTTCAAGTCTGGAAAGTAGAGAAGATATTTGAGTATTCAACTGAACTCTTTCACCATCAAAATTTTCCCTATTCTTCTCAGCTTCTAGTTCTACTTGCTTTAAGAAACTTTCTTTCCTTTTGATTTCATCTTCCAAAGCAGATATCCGTTTTTCATATCCAGCTGTAATGTTACTAACATTTCCTTTCAGTTCATCACGCAATTGTCGAATAGTGGATTCATTCTGAGATAACCGATCTGATAGTTGTTCTTCTATAGCAGTTTTTTCCTGAAGAAGACGCTCCGAAGCTTGATACTTTAACAAAAGTTCTCCATAATCAGGTTGTTGAGAAATTGAAGACTTAAGCTCATTCAATTGATTTATCAGTTCTCTATTTTTTTGTTGAAGATCTGTTGAATCCTTTACTTTTAAATTTGCTAGATTTGTATTCGTTTCAGCCAGTTGTTTTGTAATAGTATCGAAGTATTGCCGTATTTCTGCAAGTTCTGACACATGCAAATCTTTATGTTTTTCTATAAACGCAGTTATTGTTTGTAAGTCAGACTTAATGTTTTCAGAAGAACGTCCACCTCCACCGCTACGAAGAAGATCCCCTATATCTTTTAAAGCTTGTATTTGTGCATAAAAGTCCTTGTGTAACCTATCTAAGTTATCTAACATTGGTTTGGTGAATTTTTCAAAGTATAAGTTCAGCTCGTCATTTATAACCTTTTGAACTCTGTCTGCCAACACCTCAGACTCCCTAGTATCTGATGGAAGAAGAGATTTTAACTCCGCAATCTGTCTTTGAATTTCCAAAAGGGGTTCTCTTAAAACATCTCCTAGAGATTTGATATTGTTATTCATTATATCCTTTATATGATCCTCACGATTTTCTAAATCGGATATCAATTTTGATATAGCGACTGGATTATATCCAACATTGTCTGCTATTGAAAGTAACTTCTTATTGTAAGAACTTTGATAAAACAGTCTGACAAGCTCGCTGTTCTCTTTACTCATTGCGTTTATTACACGACATAGGTCTTGTTTAGAAAGAGATCTAGGATAAACTTGATACAATGACCATAAAAGTTGTAAGATAAAACTTTTGTTTCTTTTCATACAGTCTTGATATAAGACTTCGTTATATCCTAGTGAACGGGGTGTAACGTAAGATGCTGGACGAGGCTCTGGCCCTAGAGGTGTAACGTAAGATGCTGGACGAGGCTCTGGCCCTAGAGGTGTAACGTAAGATGCTGGACGAGGTTCTGGACCTAAAGGTGTAACGTAAGATGCTGGACGAGGTTCTGGTAATAAAAGCGGTTCTGGACTCTCTATTTTACCAACATACGATGGTGGTCTAGATACAGCAGTCATTTCTATGGTTTTTATTCTTTAGAAAAAAAATTGGAACGTATATAAAAACATCGTTTCCCCTTGAAAGGGGAACAAATCTTTCGGATGTTACATAGCTTCTTGCCGAGCCTTAAATTCCTTCCCTAACTCTAACAAATCCAATACCTTCCTTGTAGATGTTACCTTGATTTTCATTCCATTTCGACTTATAGACCACACTCCTCCTCTATCACGAATATAATCTTTACTACATAATGGTAAAGACTTGCCAACAACAGACTTTATTAATAAAATAGTTGTGGAATTGAAGTCATCTATTTCTGCTATTTCCTTTAGGAGACTTTCTGAATTGAATACATTTATTTCTTTTTCTAAATACTTAACGAATATATCTCTTATTTCAATATCCCCTGGAAATGGTAGGATCCTGAATGTTAATTGCATCTCTTAGTCTTAGTTATAGATAAATAGTTAATTTTAAATTTTAGAAGATAGTACTACTATTTAACCTATCAACCTTAATTATCAATGCCATATAAAATGTGTTCTAAGATAGATGTAGTTCCCGCTACAGTCAATCCAGATGACCAAATAGGTGTTCAAACTTCTATAGTTGGAGGCTGTGCTCCTGCAGGTAGCGGTATTAGTAGTCTTTCAGCTTATATTCCACAAAATGGAGAATATGAATGGGCTGGTGAAGGGAATTCATGCTACTATTGTAGTTTCGATTCTCCTAATTCGATAGATTGTTCAACTGGATGCGCCAATATCAGCTGCTGTGCTATAGTCGGAACTGAAGGTACCTATAAAAGAAAATCTTATAACGCCGACCCTACACAATGTTGTATTCAAGGAGTATCAATGATAGATAACACAACGTGTGATCCTAAATATCGTAATCCCAAAAGTACTTCATGTTATGATGCACTAAAACAATTTTGTACACAAGGTGATAAAATATTTACAGAAGGTGTATGTCAAACATGGTGTGCTAATAACTTGGACGAATGTAAACTACTTAAATCTCAGATATGTAATGACCCGGCTCGTTTTGGAAATGGATATTGTAAAGACTGGTGTTTACAGAATAATGGATTATGTGATACATCAGTTAACAGTTTTTGTGTTAGTGATACCACTAATGATTCCATATGCGCATGTCTAAAGAGTGATCTTATAAAATATAAATACAACCCTGTTTGTGAAGATAAAGCTTGTATAGATAATGGTTATCAAACCTCGAGTATGTTATCATCAAGAGGAAGTGGATGTCAAATAGTCGATTGTACTACTTATTTTAACATTGTAGCAGGAGGTAAGGTTCAATTTGAGGATGTCACATTACAACAAAGATGCGGTAGTAGTAGTGGTGGAACTACTACTAATATCGGTGGTACTTCGTTAATTAAAAGATATGGCATATTGTTCTATACTATAGCAGCTTTGTTAATATGGTTCATTATCATAGTCGTGATTGTGAAATTAGTTCAAAAAAGAAGCTAAATAATAAATAGTTAAGATGCATTTAGTTAAAGAAGCAGAAGAAGGACGTCTGGATTCTATTATTGAAGCATTCAAAAAATACGGAAAGCAAGTACTTGAAAACCCTGATAGTTCAGAAAGAACTCCCCTAATCGCAGCAGTTCAAATGAGGAGAATAGAAATTGTAGAATTTTTACTCAAACACAACGTAAATCTTTTAAAACTAGATGCATACGGAGCAACTGCTCTGAGATATGCTATAGATAATAAAGATCATGATATTGTAAGGTTAATTGTTAACAAAGTCGACCCTAAAGTTTTTGAAAAGGACCCGTCTGTAAATTATATTCCAGATAAGTCTTTACAAAAGATTCTAAAACTTAAAATAAGACCTGTATTAACAGATCTACAAGCTCGAAATTTAATAGGAGGCATCCTTTCGAAAATATTGAGATCTCCAGGTGTAGAAAAACGGATATTGGATGAATATGGTAAAGAAGTTATGGATAAATTTCTGGATTATGAACAAGAACGATGTAATCTGTCCAAATTTTTCCCAGTCGAAACAAAGTTTATTAATTCAGGTGTATATGGGGCAGCTTATTTTCTGTGTTTAAATACTGATTGCTATCCACCGTTAGCAATGAAAATTGCACCATATCCATTTAATCCAAATGGAAGTAATTATACCAGACTCCCTTTTGAGAATAAAATCAGACCAGAGAATGTAGAATATAGAGTACTGCATAGACTCAATGAAATATTCGAGAAACTGAAGTTTCCTCATGTAGTTCAGCTTTACACATCTATTGTTTGTGATGTTCGAGAAGGTTCACTGTTGCACCGTTATTTAAAACAATTCGAAAACAATAGTAAAGCATTGGAATTTCGAGAGAGATACATGAATAGAATGGTTAGAATAACATTTATGGAGTATGCTGATATGGGATCTTTAGATGATTATGTTAAATCTACAAGAGATATTGCTCAGCTAAAACAGATAATTTTCCAGGTTATAATCATCATGAGGATGATTCATCAAAGAGAACCGGGTTTTAGACACAACGATTTTCATATGGGAAATCTTCTCTTAAGAACTCATAGAAAAGACATGCATTATAGAATAGATGATAATCACTATACTATCAAAAATCCTGGAATTGCAGTTTTGATAAATGACTTCGATTTTGCGTTTTTGCATAATCCCAAAGAGAATTCTAAGTATGTGGATATGGAAGGTCTTCAATATCCTTCAAAGTATGTTGACATGTTTAAATTCTTTAACCATTTAACATCTGTTTTGGAAAAAGAAAGATTATATAACTTAGAATTACACAAATTTCTGGAATTCGTTATTCCCCCTAGTGAGATTAGGGGTGTACATCATTATCCTCTTCACGAAGGACTAGGACAATATGATGTCAACTACTATTCGGTAAGATTAACCGACAAGGAAATCCAAAAAAAATATAACTATGATCCTGAAATGAGATATCCAGAAATATTATTGCGATATGCTTTTTTTGATGAATTTCTTAATCCTTAAAAAATGTTTTACGGCGCTCTGCAGTATAAAAATTCGTGTAATCTCGGTGATAACATTCAAACCTTAGCCGCTTTACAATATTTGCCTAGAGTAGACTTTTGGGTAGATAGAGATACTGGAGAAACTTCTGCAAAACAACCTATAACTGTTATTTATAACGGGTGGTTCAACGAACACTTTTGGTATACTATTCCTAAAAACATTATCCCAATATTTATTGCTTTTCATCTTGATACTGATTCTCATGAAAATCAAAATGAATATAAATGGTTGCAAAAGTTTCGTATTAAAAGAAACACTGAAAATTTCAAAGTGATGAAATCTGTAGGGTGTAGAGATCTATCAACTTTAGAATATCTACGTCAAAATAAAATAAACGCTTATTTTTCAGGTTGTATTTCATTAACACTTAAACCGCCTAAAGTTAAAAAAACTAATTCAATTTTAGTAGTAGATGTAGATTGTTCGGTTCCGTGGATTCAAAGTTTACCAAACAAAAAAATCAGGAGCCAAGTTACAAAATCAGTATCTAACGATATGAAATTGGAGGAGGCTAAAAAATTGTTAGAAGATATAGCATCAAGCAAACTTGTTATAACGTCTAGACTTCATACTATGTTGCCATCTGTAGCGTTTAACGTCCCGGTTATTTTTGTTACAAAAAACAAAAATGACAAAAGATTTTCAGGTTTAATAGACTATGTTCCTATATCAGACGGAACATCTTGTCCAGTTGAAGATTTGGAAAATTTTACATGGGATAAAATGCACAAAGTTAAACATCTAAAAGCACTGGGCGATAGTCTTAAAATTATTTTACCTACTATAATCTAATAATAACTATTCCCTGATGTATAACAGTAAGGAAGACCATCCCACATTCCATAAGCTAGAATACAGTTATTGGTATTATTACCATAAGGGACACAACTGGAACCGTCTGTAGACAAAGCGCACCCCTCGTTATAGTAATCAACTAAACATTGACAAGTTCCGTTATTATTTACGCAACGATAATTCGAGTTGTTGCTACATCCATAATCCAGGCACCCTCCGTAACCATCTGAAGAACAAGATCCGCTATCAGGCATAGGGAAAACATTACAAGATGAATCACAATAAAGATTTCCGCTAGGTTGACAAGACCAACTATAGTAATCACTATCGTATACCCAATTACAGCTCATTTTTTGTATATAAAATATTTACATCAACATAGATCCATGTGAAAGATGTATAGGTTGGTTAAAGTAAGTTTTTCCGGTAAGTCTGTCATAAGTTTTGGCCAACGCTTCACTAAATGTACCGTCCAAACGTAAGCTGTCTCTGTTAAACTGAGATCTTTGGATTATAGGTACGTCAGGATAAATGTTTATAGGAATATCTCCCCTCACCGGATCTGCTTCTAATGCTAAACGATCTTTTCTTATTACACGTGGTGCATGTACTTGATAAGTATAAGTTACCGGATCGGCCACGTCTATATTGTAAGGTGTAACATTTTTAGATATTTTTGGTAGTAAATCTTTGTCTATTCGGTCTAATCTTTCTAAAGTTTTAATTTCATTAGATGTACGTTGAACATCAGCGACTGGTTGAAATGTCTGAATAGCTGGAGCTGTTGATGGAAGGTCTTCGTAATGTTCACGAGGTGGCGTTCTTGTACTTAAAGGCTCTTTAATTGAATTATAATGTTCATTTAAACCGCTTACAAAAGGGAAGAATGGGTTGTAATAAGTGCCATATTGTTGCATGTTGTCGTATCCAACAAAATTGTTTATACTTTCAGGAGGATGAACTCTATAATCCCCCAAGGTTCCTATATTTGCTACAGATGAAGATGTGTAACTTTCTTTTCTCTTCATAAGATCCATAACTATTAGAACAACAATTACAATCACTATTATAGTTATGATCAAACCTATCATTTATTTTAAGAAGAAAAGTTAATCACATTTTAGAGGTTAGTGACAAAAAAAATGAAAATCTCAAGGTTTAATATTATAGTGATGACTGACATGAATGGTGGAATGTCTAAGGATGGAGCCCCACCAACTGTTCTAGCGTCATGGACAAAATATATGAGGGAGAAGACGATAGGAAAAAAAAACAATGCAGTTATTATGGGTAGAAAAACGTATGAATTAATTTGTCCACCCGGATCCACTTCATTATTTTTACCACATAGAGAGAACTACGTAATTTCTACTAGGTACGAACAACAAGACCATAATAACATTGTTGTTTATAAATCTCTGCTTCAATGTCTGACTGGGATTGCTAATAGAGGTTATAAAAAATACGATGATATCTGGATTATCGGGGGAGAAAAAATATTTAACGAAGCAATTAAAAAGTTTATGTGCTATTGTAATCGTATAATAATTTGTAAACTTCATAACGAATGTTATGATTGTGACCAATTTTTTCCAGTGAATTATTTGAAACAAAAAAATATAGAAAACAGAATCGAACAACAATCCAAAGATTGTCAAATTATCGTCTACCATCCTAATATAGTTCATCAAGAAACAAAGTACTTAGCCTTGTTGAAGGAAATAACAGAAGAGGGAAGAAAAATTATTATAGACGATATTGAATACAGAGGTATCTCTAATAAGAATATATTTTTTGATATTTCTGAAGAATTTCCTTTATTGACTTCTCGTTATATAGATCATAAAGAAATCATAAATGCTCTCATAGACGATCTAGAAAATATGGAGTTTTCTTCAGATACAATAGGTTTCAGGATTAGATGTAAAAACAAAAAGTTCGTTGGTGTAAAAGATTATTTTTCAGAAGATAACGAAGATCAATTAGAGGGTATATTACAGTCGTTAACCACTACATCTACTTTTACAATGATCCTATCTTGTCGAGCAGAAGACACGTTTATTCCGACGACTCTTAAGTTCAATGTGTCTTCGTCTAAATTATATCTAAACTGTACGGTTTGTTGTGATAAAATGGAAATGTTCAAATATTTTCCATTTTATATTTGTTATATATCATTTTTGACGACTTGTGTAGCGTATTTGTTAGGCATAACGGCAAAAGAAGTGTATTTTTTCTTTTGTGATACGATGATAAAAACTGATTATTTAGACTACGCAAAAAAAATTTGTACAAATGATCCGAAGCCGTTCCCTACTGTTAGTTTAAAGAATGTCTCTAATATTAAAAACCTTTTCGAAATTAAGAAAGATCATATCGAGGTAAAGAATTATGATTCATGGATCAAACTGAACTTTGATAAAAAGAAAGGATGAGTTGTGATATAGCTGACTCTATTATAAAAAATAAACCGAAATATGTTTTAAACTTACTATTTGAAGATATTAAAGTCTTCTATCCGTTAGTTCCTTTAGCATACTCTAATAAGAGAAGGTTCCTAGACTTGTTGTTTTTATTAAAACCTGAACAGAATAATATTATAAAAGAAATAAGGACTAACTCGATCTTATTGAACTTACCTACCGGCTTTGGAAAAACAGTTATCACTATATCTTTGTTAGCTGTAGGAAAAACGTTGGTTTTGGTACCTAGAAAACTAATATATAATCAATGGATAGAACGTATACAAGAGTTCGCTCCTAATTTAGATATTGAAGTGAAATTGCAGCTATCATTTTTTAAACATATGACGAGAGATGAAGTTTATGAGTGTGTTGTGATAGACGAATGTCATATGAATATAGACTTGGTTTTTGGAAAGATTTTACCTCGTATCAAAACTAATTATCTTATCGGATTAACTGCGTCTCGTATATTAGAAAATATCTATTTTGATCATTACTTTAAACAAACAATTTATAGACATCAAACAAAATCATTCTCTGTCACTCCGATACATCTTCCTTTTAAACCAAAACTATTTTACATATGGAGAAAAGGAAAACAGACATTTCACTATACAAAAATATTAGGATTTCTGATTCAAAACAGAGAACGTCTGGAATGGATAGAGGAGAAAATAAAGTGTTTATTTCAACAACATCCTGTTCAGAGTCTTATTTTGGCAAAAAATATCAGTACCGTAGATTATTTGTCTAAGAGTTTATCTTCTTTGGCTACTGTTGATACTTTATATGGAAATAAAAACAGTTATGATAAATCAGCCGAGATACTTTTGGGAACATATCAGAAAATGGGAGTCGGTTTCGATACGTTTACGTACAAAAATTTATTTCTGTTGGATAATCTCAAAGATATAATACAAGCTGAAGGGAGACTCAGAAATTCAGATTTCCACGTGTACGATTTTATTGACAACCATTTTTTGTTTCAAAACCATTGGATCGAGAGATCGAATTGGTATAGAAAAAGAGGTGCTAAAATACAATGTTGATACTCCTTCTAATAATTTTCTTAATCTTGTTTACTATATACTTCAGAAAATGGTTTTTCAATATGCTAGTGTTTTTTTATTCAATAGTTGCATTCCAAAAGATAAACGGAATTTACTATATCCCGATTTTCTTTGATAAAAAATTGTTGTATATACCCATCGTACATAAAAAATGTCGCTTCTGGTGTGTAGATGCTCCTGTTCTCTCAGATTATGATAAAAGAGCCTTGTTTTTTATTACGAACTTTTCGTGCAAACTTAACATAGAAACTTCCATAACCGTTTTTGATATGATAGATCATGAAGAAAAAAAAATGCTAATATCGGAATTGTAAATTACAATGGTGAAGCAATCAAGTCAGAGAACTTCATCATATGGCTGTAATATGTATCGAACAACTCGATTTCTGTTTCCCAATCTCGATAGAGCCTTGCGGTAGATAATTGTATTATAAACCAAGTATGATGATAGAATTCACTGCTTATCTCTTTGATGTTGTAATCTGGATTTATTGAATTCAAAAAGTTCGCTAATGAATAACAGTTTGTTGATATAGATTCAACCGGAATACTTGTTGAATTAAACACGGCTGAAACCGAATCACCGGCTAGTTTAATGTGCTCAGTTAAAATTTCTGTTAATTTGTCAACATTTGGTTGCCCTATATAATCTAAAAAGACATTTGCTATTTCGTTCGCAGTATGCAACAAGCGTTTCTCTACTGTTTTAAATTCCTCCGAGTAGAAAGAAGTTATATAAAGAAAAGTATAAAAAGAATGCTCTGAAAATACTCGTCTTAATTCTGCTCTAACAAGACACTTCTTGCAAAGACAATCACTACACAGCTCTGTCATTTTTGTTGATAAAAGTTTTTTCACTCCTGATAGAGTGAAATGTTAATTCTTTCTAACAGTCCTCGCTCAATCCCATTGTTCCTTTAGCATAACACATCTTCATCTCTCCTAGTTTAACACATTTTCCGGGTATTCTTTCCGTGATGACGTCTTCTATAACGCATTCTGATGCACCTTGATAACAACTGTGATGATTTGGAGTCAAAAACTCAGCTGATCTACATGCTTTGATGCCTCCTAGTAGAGTCTCACATACTCCATTATATTCTATTTTCCTGTCTATCAACAATCCACACTGGATACTATTTTTAACCAAAAAACACAACAAAATACATATGACTTTCATGATTCTTCTAAAATATTATAAGAAATCTTTGACCTTTTTATAAATTTCTGAATGAAGCTCCTCTATGTCTTTATAATCGAAAATGAGCCAACTTTCTTCCATTATTTTATTGTAAGCAGTCTTGACTTTTTCCTGAAAAAGTACGTTTTCGTATTTTTCTGAGTAACTTTTTGTTGTTTCTTTTTGTATAAAAACTACTATGTCAGGCTTAGGCAGACCTTCATCACTTTTCATACACCAATCGTATGATAAACCATTGGCTATAGAATATGCCAATCCCGAATAAATGTATCTATCAGCTATTAAAACACCACCATTAGTAATATTATTCAATATGAACTCTTTTTTTTCCCATCTATCTGCACTAAATAACAAATGTGCAGCTTCTGTTGTTAAACTTATTTTATTTTTAAGATAGCTATCCAATATTTTCCCTATTATACCCTCTCTATTTGGAAATGTTATTACAACTGATGAGGGTATTTTTTCTGCTAATAACTTCACTTGAGTTGTTTTTCCTACACGGTCTAAACCTTCAAAAACTATGAACATCTTTTAGAATGAAAAAGAAGATATGGTACTGTAGGTTTCTCTTTATATTCTGATAATACAAATGTTTTGATTCTTTTAACAGTAGGTTTGTCTAAACCATCGTAGAGATACCATTGTTTATATCGTCTAAATACGCAAATGTAATGGAGTGGCAGTAAGTACACACACGCTTGTAGCTTATAATTGATAAATTCTTGTTCTTTTATTTTTTTACTTTGAACAGACTGAGAATTATCTGATTGACGTAAAGTAGTCAAGTTTTTGTATCTATTTATTATAGCGTCATCTGTATTGTTTTCAACTACAAACAGGCTTCCTCTAATCTGTCTAAAATTTTGGTTATCCATATCGTGTTTTAATAATGTAGATACGGACTGTCCTGAGGTTTCTCCCTTACGTACTACATCAAAATTGAGAGTGGGTATTTTATCACAAAGTTTATTATAAAAGTCAGCGGCATCTTCCATCTCTCCGCATGTTAATCCTAGTTCTGTTATCAATTTTTCGGATAAAGTACCTTTTCGGTTACGATAGATTTGTTCTACTATAGTGTATACTTCTTGTGAAATAGGAAAGTCACATCTTGATAGAAGATTCAAATATATTTTTACCATGTTAGAAGCACCCATACACATTAGGACGCTGTCAGCATAACAAGAGTTTCCTTTCCAAACTATTCCCTGATCTGGTGGCAGTAAAGCTAATTGTTCAGATTCTTTGGTCGTAGTGACATACGTTTTGAAAATCTTGTAACAATTGTTTACCGAGTCCATATATTCTTCATAAGTTGTTAAGTAAGAAACCAATCCTCGTTTTAGATCATCTTGTGATATCGAACACCGACCATAACTGACAAACACTATACAAGGGTGAGATAAAGGAAGAAAAAGTCTACAAAAATTAAAATTTGATAAAAAATCTTCCTTTAAAGGACTATCGATTATAACCATTGTAACTGGACCTAAAGTTTTTGACATTCCTTTAATAATATTAGGAAACTCTGCGTTGTAAGGAATAAACCCATTAGTTAAAAGAGAATCTAAAGTTTTGCCATCTGTTTGATAAGAAATTTCGTACGGTAAGAGATTCTCAGATAAGAAAGTATAAGGATCTAAGTTGGACCAAACATCGAACAGAAGTTCATACCTTAATAAACATTCTAGAACAACGTAAGTAAATTTCGACTGTTTCCAAACCAATGAATTATATTCTCTATTCAGAGCATTGTAACATTCTTCATAGCGAGATTTATATTTCTCAAAAATAAGAAGACATCTTTCGTTAACATCATCCATAGCATAAACTTTTCCTATACTAGATTCGATTAGATAATCTGGATGGAATATAGTTACATGTTCTACAGTAACAGATGGTTCTTCTTCTAAGATAACTATGTCGTCCTCTTCGTCCATTACATCTCTAAACGGATCCGTTATTTTATCATCATCTTGGGGATACTCAATTTCTACACCTTCTATTTCCGGACTCATTTCTTCTTCAGCTAATTCTTCTCCATTTTCTCCAACTATTTCTTCTCCTATTATCTGTTCTACTGTATCAAGAGGCTTTTCCTTGACTAACGTTATTAATCTTATACTCTTTAACCATTGTTGTTCGATATTTGACAAAACTTCTATGTTGGCTGAAGGAATGTATTGCTTAATTACATCAACAAAAGATGAAACGGATACAGAAAAAAACTGTGATGCCACTCTTACGAAATGTACTGTATCAAATGCGTACTCTACTATATTTTTAACATATTCTGTTCCAACTATGGTTATGTTCAATTTATTTCCTTGTTCTTCGATATCTATAACTCCTGATCCGATTGGTTTCACGTATTTGATCAAATCGTTACCATCGTGAATTAACATTAGTACAGGGCAATTATGAGTTGCCGAGTTGTTCAACGCATCGACAAATCCTTCTAAAGTTTTGGGACTTTCAAAAACGAAGTTTACAGAGAAAAAAGCTGTTATTATATCTGGAAGAGTCCCTTTTAAAATAGACGCATAAGAAGATTTAGAAAACCACTGTTGCTCTACTCGTGTTTTTGTAGCTATCGTAGGATTATTATATAAACGCTGTTGTAATCTATCATATTGTGTTTTATCAGGTTCCACTGCAATGATTTTATCGAACATCTCCCATTTGTCCACATCTCCTCCCTGACCAGAACCGATATCTAATAAAACTCCTTTTCCATTGCTTGTTAATAGTTTTCTTTTAATTTCGTTTATGATCTTCCTAGCGAGTGGCAATTGAAATCCCAGAAAGTTTTTATCACTAAAATGTTCAGAAATAAGTTTCAGGGTTTCATCTATTACGAACTGAGTATTTGGCAAAGGTTTATCAAATCTTATTTTAATTGGATAAAAACAACCATCTAACGGGTTGAAAAAACACTCGGTCACGAAGTTCTTCAACGAAAAATGTTTGGTATATAGCAATATGTCATGATTTATTTTGAGATTCACCCGTTTTATTTCATTTTGATAAATATCAATTGGAGTGTTATTATCTGAGATCATAAAGTCTATAGTGTTCATGTACCTAGGTTTCCATTTAAATATATGTGACGTGTAATAGTGAGTGTCAGATTGCAGAATTACACCATCATATTTGCACTGTTTTCTTACTATATTGATAGCAGCTATCATATCCTCCGGTTTAGTAAGAGGTTGAAAAGGTTTAACATATATGACAAATCCACGGTATAGTAAAGCTTCATCAGTTATCCAAGTTATTATAGAGCGTATCTGTTTGTAACGTTCACTAAAGGTTTGCCTTTCTATTTCAGGGTACTTAGAATGTGTTATTATATCAAATACATGAAGGGATTCAGCTACTACTTCGCAATCTAAGAGAATAGATATACTGGTGTTTGACCTAAAAAAAGGACCTACTCTAAAAATAGAACCGTCTAGAGCCAAAAGAAAAGAGCCTAAACCAGATTTGACTAATAATAACTTTCGATCACCGTCTAGTTTAGGAGAAATGAAATATTTGAACGAAACATACTCTAAGGCTCTAGATTTGGAGAACGGTAAGACTTTATTTGCTACAAATTTTATTGGATTAAAAACTTGTCTCTTAATTAAACCACACAGGAAGAAGTTAACCTGTTCTTGTTCAGAGCAGTCTAGTGGATAATCTCCACGAGAGATTTGAAGTATATTTTTGATTGAATTTTGTATCAGTTGTGAGTTTACTGTCTTTTTCCAATAACCGTCCCTTCCGAACTTTCTCTCTATTTCAACTTCAAATTTGCGTTGAGGATAGGATTTCCCTTGTATGAACTCTACAACTATTGACAAGGCTATCTCCATATTGAAAAAACAACTGTGTCTATCTGATGTGTAAAATCTGAAAGTATTTTTTAATCTTCTATTATGTCTTGTAGTGTCCACACCAATTCCTGTGAGAACCTTTTCTTCTGAAACTGCCACTTTAAACCCCCATTGAGGATTTTTGTAAGAAGATAATTCTCTTTTTTGTTGTATAAACGGTTTTGCTATTGGATTAGATTCTTTAAACAGAATTTCTCTTACTCCTTCGTTTAGTATGACTACATGACTAATCACGTTATGGAAATAAAACTTGTCAGACAACATAAAATAGTTGAATAACTTTCCAAACTCCAAACCAGAGACATTTTGAAACCTAATTTCCACTTCATAAGATAGCGGTTCAAAAAATTTTTGTATCCAAAAATGAGATTGGAGATCGCCTATTATATACTGATGAGTTTTCCCGATAACTATCTGTGACGTATCAGATTTCCTAATTCTTAATTCATATGCTCTCTTTGATAACATTAACCTTTCATAAGTATTTTCAATATAGGTTTTCATATATTTAGAGGTTGGAAGGAATCGTTCTTCCGCTAGAAGGTTATCTGTTTTTTCCCACGGTCGACCGATAGGATAAATTTTCTTGTATTTTTCTGCAAATATTAACAGTTTAAGTTTGTTGACGTCATTAAAATTGACAATAGGAGAACAGTATAACAAGAAAAAAACATGTACGCGTTTGTTCAAGGTATCATCAGGTATAATGATCTTGTATAAATCTATCAAATACAGATAAAGCAAATATCCATCTTTAAATTTCGTAACGATATCTTGAGTTATTTGATTCAGATAGGCGTAGACTTCGCTATCTTTATGAAAAATATCCCTGACATCCAATCCAGAGGATTGCATTAACTCGGGATTCATTTATTTTTGGTTTCTTATTTAAAGAAAAATGTTTCCATCAAGCGTACATGTCATTTCTCAAGTTATAAATTTCTCACAACCGGCAATAATATCCTTAGAATTGGAAAAGGACGGAAAAGAATTTTTTGTCTACCCGCTTATTAAAATACAACCGTTGAAGAATAAATGTAAGTTTTTTTCTGACGTCCCTGATTTATGGTTTAACAAACGGAACACAGAGCTAGCGGAGGATTTCCTAAAAGACTGGGACCTTGTAGAAGTAAGTATTACGGAAAACTTACCTCAAGGGGTAGTTCTTTATTATGGATTATATTCTTACTACTTACCACACATTAACTTTTCTACCGATTCTTTACCAATCTCCAAGAAAAAACTCTCACTTAACTTTGTTCAAAATAGTAAGTTAAGAGAATTCGAGTCGGATAAAGCTGTTATGTTTCTTTTGATACGATCAATTGTATTCTTCGGTCGAAACAAAACGGAATGGAGTATTGTAGTATCTCCAGAAGAATTTACAAACCTTTACCAGAATCTTCTGAAAAAGCTTTTAGATAATGAAACCATAAATTTCTTCAAAGATATATTGAACGTTAATAATGTTTTGTACGTTCACGATGATGAAATGAAACGTAGGTTGAACTATATCAAATCTATGGACAGTAGTAGTTTGGATGGACTTTTTAAAGGTGTTCAATTTGAAGAACAAATGAATAAATTATCAATGTATACTTCTAGAAAACTAAAAGATGTTTTACAACCATTATCCATTGAAACATATTTAATGGCAGATAAAGAACATCAATGTGTTTGTATAGAAGGAAATGTTTATATTGTTAAGAAGCACAGAACAGAATTAGAAGCGAGACAATGGTTGGATAACGATAGGTTAAATGCTATAAAGGATACAACTTTTTCACGAATAGATCGTATAGGATATCCTAATGTTAAGCATCAATTCTACCTCGCCTTATATAGAAACTTAAGAGACTATATTAAAGAGCTAATAGAAGATGTTGACGGATATAAAATATCTCTTTTGCAACATATAAATTCTATTTATGTAATAATCCCTATCTTTATTCCATATATTTTGAGAAAATCGTCTTACATACAAACAAACGTCAATATCGTAGATGTAGTAACTTATGGAGAAAGGACTCTGTATTGGTCTATAGAAGACAAATTGTATGATGAGAATAATAGAGGTGTTGCTTCTCCTACAGGTATCTCTAGTATAATATTAGAAGAAGAATATACAGCTATATTGACAGTTCATGGTGGTGTTTGGATTGGAACTAAACAAACAAATCTTAAAAACATAGTTAAGTTAGTCGGAGGTAAGTCTATATATGCACTATCTAATACAAATGAATTATATATTGCTGAAGCCGAAGACTATAATACATTTAGACATCTACTATCAAAAGTGGCTAACGTTTGGTCTTTCGAAAGATCTGCAATATTTATGATGGATGAGACAATTTTAGTTTTAGGTAACAACGTTAATGGACGATTGGATAATGAAAATTCAGAGTTTATAGAAAAACTAACACAATCATCTTCCATAAATTACAGGCCGTGGAAAACTTTTGTTGGAAACGATGATCTGTGTTTTGGATTAACATATAGAGGTGATGTTTGTGGTTTCGGTAAAAATGTTCCGAAGCAGATTAAATTTAAAATAAAAGTTTTGCAAATTAGCTTATATGAAAAGAAATTATATGCATGGTCAAAAGAAGAAGCATATGTTTGGACAAAAGAAAAAATAGAAAAACTCCCTGGAAAATACGTACAGATAATTTCAGATAATATCAAACTGACAAAAGATGGATAGTTTTACACTTATAGTAGGGCCTGTAGGATCTGGTAAAGCATTAAGGTTGTTATCAGAAATAAAACCTTTTTTTGTAAAAAAATGGATAATAGTTTGTAATTCAGAAAACAAATACTCGGTGGATCACAATAAGATTCATTATACGGACACATTATCAGAAGTAATGTTAGAAGAATATGATATAATAGGTATCTTAGGTGGGCATTTATTTGAAGAAGACGAGGTTCTTAGAACTATAACATACTTATCAAGCAAATCTAAGACTCTTTTCATGAGTTATGCAAATGCTGATCATTCAATTACTCCATCTAAATCGTTGGCAGCCTTATATGTAATGGCTGATAACATCATAAAACTTAGAGCCCGTTGTTATAGTTGTCACAACCCAGCTCTATATACATCTAAAACTTCTGAAGGATTTCAACCGAGATGTGCAATATGTTGGGTTCCTTAAAAATATTACAATTCCACTCTACGAGTGGAATCTGTTGTCTGTTAGAACTTACTTAAAATATCATCCAAAAGTTTTTTACATTCCTGATCTACAAGAGTTTTTTTCAAATTCGCTAATCTATCTGACAATTTAAACTTCACTTGTGTTAATGTTTTAACTCTATCTTCAGAAATTCTAAGGTTTCTTGTTACGGTCTCGTACTTTGACTGAAGTGATTCTAATTCTTTATGCAATTGCCTTTTTTGATTATGGAGAGCTCTTATTCTAGAGTTGAAAATATTTTTCTCTTCTAACAGTTCTTGACGATTCTTCTTATCTTGAGTTACTTTAGATTTTAGACATTCATTTAGTATCTTTTCTGTTTTCAAATCGGAACATAGCTTTTTAGTTAGACATTGTCTTTTTTTAGAAATTTTCTTAAGTGACAGAATTTCAGTTTGTTGTTTTTCATACATATTTTTCCACTCTTCAACATTTGATGAAAAGGATTGACATCTAGATTGAAGTTCCGAACATATTTCACAGAAATAGGAAATATCTGGACATGGAAACACTTTTAAGTTGACACCATTAATACAACCGTAGAAAGGATACAATAACACCTGAGCAACAGAAAAAAAGTCTCCAAATTCAATAATTACATCGCATTTATCATTTATAATTCTAGTTTTAGTCATTCTAGAAATAATTCCGTAGGGTCGAAATAGATTTTCTACTTCGCAGTAATTAGCTGAATGAGGAACGTTTGATACTAATATACTCTTCGAATTCATTTTGAAAATATATGGAGATATGTTAGAGTGTAAATATTAAGAAAAAAAAGTTTTTCAATTCGGTTATAAATTGTGTCAAAATAAAATGATATTAACGTCTATAAGAACAGATAATCCGTTTGAGAGTCAACAGATAAATTTGTTTTTCATTTCGAAAAATATCCCTAGTACTGTTACGGATTTTGGAAACGAGGTGTTGATTGCATGTGACGCACGTACCTTATTAACAACATTTTCAGATGTCAGCGTTCGCGGTTTTACCTTTAAGAAAGGATATTTTAGAAACGTTCCTAAACATAAAGAAAAAAATTCTAAGTGAAGATAAAATAGATTACAAAGAAATTTCAGCATACGTTGGAGCTTTTAGAACTAGAACGTTTAGTTTGATAGATATAGAAAAATACTTTTTGTGCATTCATGTCATAGAAGAAATAGAATCTTTGTTAGAATTGAGAAAAGTTATTGAAAATGGGAGTAAAGGGATTTCTGTATATGATAAAGTCGATATACAGAACCACAATGCTGGATGTATGTAATAAAAGTGACGTTTTAATCGTAGACGGAAATTGCATCTTACATGACGTTGTCTCTGATTATCAACATTTAATCAGTCCTGATATTGAAGTTGTGATAAACGCCGTGGTAGAGAGATTTCGAAAAATCATACTAGAGCATGATGTTCAAACAGTTTTTATATGTTTAGATGGGATACCTCCATTACCGAAGCAGCTGTGTCAAAAAAGACGCAGACGTGAGAACTTCTCGTTTTCTGCTTATTTACTCCCTGGAACTTTTATCATGACACGTATAGAATATGAATTGATATCAATTTTCCAAAGCGATTTTGTTAATATCTTGGGAACAAATTTAATAGGAGAGGGAGAACAAAAAATGATTCAGATTCTAAAAAAAAAACAAAATTCGTCAATATTAATTACACATGATTCTGATGTTATTATATTAGTTCTTATTCAAATGTCTTATATGCAAAAAAAAAAAGATTTAATTGTTAAGATACCATCATTTGATATGATAGTTGATGTGTGGAAATTATTCGAAGAATTTAAGAAAGAAAACTTAGTGGAACGGCTGTTATGGGCCTGTGTTATATGTGGAAATGATTTTTTCCCTACTCTACAACAATTTAAAAAATTAACTACGAAGGAAATATTCTCGCTTCTTATCAAATACAAAAATATTCACAGTTTTGAGGATATATCATCGAATAAAAAATGCACTTGTAATCACGAAGATGCGAAAAACTATGTCGCATTGTATAAATGGTTTCTAACTTATTTCACTAATAACGATTTTGTATCTACCACACCGTATACTTCTGAACAATCACCTTGCATCGCTTGCATCCTTTCTGTAATTGATGAGCAACCACAGCTGACAAATATATGTACTCAAGAATCTCATCTCGCGTATGTTTTAAGTAAAGAACACAATCACAGTCATTATCTTTGAGTTTAAACAAATGGATCCATTCTCAATAGCTGTTAGGACTGGTAACGAAAATACGGTAAGACTTTTGTTAGATAGAGGAACAGACATTAATTTCGTAAATAGCAATGGCCGTACAGCCTTAATGAGTGCTTCTGATGAAGGTCATGAAAATATAGTCACACTTTTGTTAGATAGAGGAGCTGACGTTAACATGAGAAGTATCATTGGCGAAACAGCTTTATTTATTGCTGTTAATCGTAGTCGTGAAAATATAGTCAGACTTTTGTTAGATAGAGGAGCTGACGTCAACTCGGCAAATAACAATGGTGGAACGATCTTAAATGTTGCTATTATTAGAAATCATGAAAATATAGTTTATCACCAGGAAGAAGAAGATGAAAATATAGTCAGACTTTTGTTAGATAGAGGAGCGAATATAAATGTGTTAGATAGATACTATGGTCCAGCTTTGCATGTAGCTTCTTTTTCGGGCCTTGAAAATATAGTCAGACTTTTGTTAGATAGAGGAGCGGACGTCAATATGAGAAGTAGTATTGGTGGTGAAACGGCCTTAATGTCTGCAAGAAATAATGAAAATATAGTCAGACTTTTGTTAGATAGAGGAGCTGACTTTAATGTAGTAAATAACCGTGGTGAAACGGCCTTAATGGTTGCTGTTTGCAGAAATCATGAAAATATAGTCAGACTTTTGTTGGATAGAGGAGCGGATGTAAATGTGAGAGAAAGATTGTTTGGAACTCCAGCTTTGCATCTAGCTTCTTATGGCGGCTATGAAAATATCGTCAGACTCTTGTTAGAGAGAGGAGCTGACGTTAACATGAGAAATAACAGAAGAACAACGGCCTTAATGTATGCTTCTCAAAGGGGTCATGAAAATGTAGTCAGGCTTTTATTAGAAAGAGGAGCGAACGTCAATGTAGCATCTATAGATGGTCTTACAACCTTAATGGTTGCTTCTAGAGAAGGTCATGAAAATATAGTCAGACTTTTATTAGAAAGAGGAGCAGATATTAACGCAGTAGATGGTGATGGAGAAACGGCTTTAGATAGAGCTCGAGAACGAGGTTACGATAACATTGTTAGACTTTTGAAACAACCTAGTCTTTTTCGTGAAAAGAAACGTTACACCACTGATTGGATGGAAATTTGTAATAGTTTTAAAACAGCTAGAGTGGAAGAATTAAAGAAGATAGTAAACGATCATGTAAAACGGACTAACTTCCCTAGAGTAAAGATATACTTCGAGTATACTGGTGAAAGTTTATCAGGATTCCATACTTACGTAAAAACTTTATCTAAGAGAAGACTTTGCGTCTACTTAGCTAAGTATTACGAAGCTACTCAACTTTGGTTAGAAAT
>Ga0065705_10002136_pt1 | contig 28330 bp, 26 predicted proteins | sample SwibulcommuniRL2_FD_59092 | JGI IMG/M metagenome (GOLD analysis project Ga0065705, IMG submission 59092) | Bulk soil microbial communities from switchgrass field near Rose Lake, East Lansing, Michigan, USA - RL2 Bulk Soil v2 (version 2) | ecosystem: Environmental > Terrestrial > Soil >...
GCCGAGGGCGTGCCCGCCGAGCGCTGCCGTGCGGTTTACGGCCGCGAAGTCATTCCGCTCGCCGACGGCGTCACCATGCGGGTGATCCGATGGAACCACAGCGGCGATCCCGCGGTGAATCCGGAGCAGCACAATCCAGTCGAGCTGAGCGCCGTTCCCGTACCCGATCCGAAATCCGGCGGGCTGCGGGCGGGTGTGGCCGAGGACTTTCCCAACGGCGGAGGGAATCGTGCGTTCCTGTTTACCGTGGACGGACCGGACGGGCGGTTCAGCTGGTTTTTCAACAACTCGGCGAGCCCGGTCGATCTGCACGTGCCGATTGTGATCGACGGCACCGACTACGGTGCCCCGATTGAGAATCTCAAGCTCGCGATGCGCGACGCGAAGCTGGAGTCCGTCGAACTCTGGATTGGCTCGGGCGCGGTGGCCGTGGCGAAGCTGGTCGTGCCTGTCCTGAAGCCTCGGGCGTTCATCCCGGTCCATTGGGACGGCCTGTTCGGGGCGTTCGAAGCGGGCGTGCCGAAGCCGTATGCAGATGCCGGCCTCGAGGCCTTCCTCAAGGCGTCGGGCACCGCTGTCGTGAAACCTTCGCAATACATGGACAAATGGCGGCTCGATCGCAAGGGCGTGAGGCCGGTGGCGAACTTAGAGGTCAAGAAAACGCTTGGGTTCAACTAGACGAACGGTCAAGGCCCTCATCTTCGATTTCGATGGACTCATCGTCGACAGCGAGAGCCCCGGCTTCCAGGCGTGGTCGGAGCTGTATGCCTCGCACGGCTGCTCGCTGCCGTTCGAAAAATATGCGGCCTGCATCGGCACGCTCGACGGGTTCGATCTGCAGGGATATCTCGAGAAGCAGTCCGGACAATCGTTCAATCGAACTGAACTGGAAGAGGTGTGCACCAGGCGGTGGCTCGAGTTGATGCGCGCGCAGCCGCTCCTGCCGGGCGTGGCCGCGTGTGTGACTGGCGCGAAGGCGCGGGGGTTGAAGCTCGCCATCGCGTCGAGCTCGACCCAGACATGGGTGACGCACAATCTGAAGAAGTTCGCGCTGCTCGACCAGTTCGACGCAATCTGTACGCGAGACCACGTTGCGGCCGTCAAACCGGATCCCGCGCTGTATCAGCTCGCGCTCGAGCGGCTCGACGTGACGGCCGATGAGACGATTGCCTTCGAGGATTCGCCGAACGGGATTCTCGCTGCGAAAAGAGCCGGGATCTACTGCGTCGCCGTTCCCAACGAGCTGACGAAGGATCTGGCGCTCTCACTCGCCGATCATCGCCTGCGCTCGCTCGAGGAGTTCAACCTGGACGATGTCTGCCGCCTCCGCTCGCAGAGACAATTAGGCGAGCTACGGCGAGCCTCGCGGAAGCGCGCCCGTGAGTGACGGCGCGCGAAGGCGGGACGTTATTGCGATCGGCGGAGGTGGCTTCGTCGGCGATCCGCAGAACCTCGCGCTCGAGAAGTACCTTCTCGACCAGTCCTCGAAAGAACGGCCGAACGCGCTGATGATCGCAACGGCCCGTGGCGACGATGCCGGCTATGTCGAGAAATTCCATGCGGCGTTCGGATCGCTCGGCGCCACGACCCGGGACCTGCCCTTTTTCCACCGTACGCCGGACTTGCGCAGCCTCATCCTCAGTCAGGATGTCATCTATGTCGGAGGCGGCAACACCAAGAGCATGCTGGCCGTCTGGCGCGACTGGGGGCTGACTGACATCCTCAGGGAAGCCTTCGACGCGGGCATTGTGCTGGGCGGCCAGAGCGCGGGCGCGATCTGCTGGTTCGAACAGGGCGTCACCGATTCGTGGGCCGATCGTCTGCGCCCGCTCGACTGTCTCGGGTTTCTTCCGGGAAGCTGTTGTCCGCACTACGACGGCGAAGTCGAGCGCCGGCCCGCGTATCACGCGCTGATAGAACAGGCGCAGATCCGCCCGGGCTATGCGATCGACGATCGCGTGGCCGCGCACTTCAGGAACGGCCATCTCCTTCGGGTCGTCTCGAAGAAAGCCGGAGCCACGGCCTATCACGTGGCCGTCGACGCCGGCCGCGTTACCGAGCAACCGCTCCCGGCCATCGTGCTCGCATGAGTTCGCGCGCGCGCCATCTGCCGGGTTAATTGGTTATCATACGGATTGCTTCATGAACGACATCGATGAGCGAGTCATGCAACGACACACGCTGCAGGTCACGCGCTACGAGACCGCAGAGGCCTTTCTTCAGGTGGCCGAGCCTCTGATGATGATGGCGGAGGCCGAGAACAATCTCATCCTGAGCATCGCGCAGGGGATCGCGCGCAATCCCGCAGCGGCGGCGCGCCCATATCTGGCCACGGTCGGCAGCAGAGCCGGCGTGCACGCCTGCGCCGTCCACATCGCGCCGTACAAGCTTGTCGTCACGCGTGCCGACCGGGATCCGATTGCGGAACTCGCCCGGGACGCGTTCCAGGCCATGCCCGATCTCGAAGGCGTCAGCGGTCCGTCGAGATCCGTGGACGACTTCGCGCTGGCGTGGAGCCGGTTGTCTGGCATCGCGCCGACGTTCGGCAAGCGCCTTCGCATTCACGAAACGCGCAAGATCGTCGAGCCCGATCTGCCGGCGCCGTCCGGACAGCTTCGACAGGCGACCGCCGACGATCGCAGAAGGCTGGCGGACTGGACCGTTGCGTTCGTGCGGGAAACGATGGTGCCGGATCCGATCGATGCCGATCGGATTGTCGCCGATTCGATTGCACGTGGACGGCTGTACGTGTGGGATGACGCAGGCCCTGTGTCGATGGCGGCCTGGGCGGGAAAGACGCCCAACGGCGTTCGCATCAACGTCGTCTATACGCCACGGGAGCTGCGCGGCAGGGGATACGGCACGGCCTGCGTGAAAGCCCTCACCGCGCAGCAGCTCGAGCAGGGTAATGCGTTCTGCTGGCTCTATACGGACGTGACGAGTGCGGCCTCGCCCAGTGTCTTCACGCGGATCGGCTACTGGCCGGTGTCGGATGTGAGTGAGTACTACTTGAAATAGTCGTCAGTCGTCAGTCGACAGTTATCAGTCCTCAGTTATCAGTTATCAGTCGTCAGTCGTCAGTCGTCAGTCGTCAGTCGTCAGTCGTCAGTCGTCAGTCGTTAGTCGTTAGTCGTTAGTTCGGCAGGCGACGGTTCAGTTCAGCGAGGCGACGCGACGCCGGAGCGTCTTGACGTGCTCCCACAGTTGCTCGTGATCGCTGCGGCCCTCCTCGTCGACCTCCGATCCGGCGCTGAAGTGAAGGTACTGCTGGAGGTCGCGCAGCGCGGCGGAGAAGTCGTTCATGTGATAGGCCAGCAATCCCCGGTCTCGCAGCTCGGCCAGCGCCGGCGGATCGACCGCAAGCAGCAGCTCCGTCACGTTGCGGGCCTGCGGGAACGAGTGCAGCCGGACGTAGATGCGCTTCAGGTTGAGCAGCATGCGCGTCAGCATCTGCGGTTTCGTCGCCGGCGCGAGCAGCGCCGGATCGAACGCCGCCTCTTCCCCGATATGCCGCTGTAACAGACGGCGGCAGTCGTTTTCCGACAGCCGCGCGCCGCGATGAAACGGATCGAGAATGAGCGGGGCGAAACGCATGAGGAAGTGTCCAGGAAAGTTCACGCCGTCGATGAGAATGCCGGCGCGCCGGGCGACTTCCATGTAGACGAGCGCGAGCGTAATCGGAATGCCCGTGCGGCGCTCGAGGACCTCGTTCAGGAAGCTGTTGCTGGGATCGTCGTAGCGGTCGCGGTTCCCCGTGAACCCTTCCTCGTCGAACAGATACGCGTTCAGGATGTCTACCGCCGTCTCGGAGTGGCGCGAGTCCACGAGACAGCCGCTGGCCACGAGGCGTTCGTGCGCGGCCGCGCCCATGGCGTCGAGCCGCTCCAGCGACGGTCCTGGATCGAGCGACGGGCACTCGAGCTTCGCGATCATCAACGCCGGCGTCGCCAGGTCGCGGTCGGCGCTCGCCGCCATCTTCGAGAATTCGTTGATGAACGTTTCTTTCATCGCGCGACTCCATTATCGCGCAACAGTTCCTCGATTCTCGACATCGTCAGATCGCCGAGCCGATCGACCACGAGATCGGCCATCCCAAGTTCGGCCGCCGGATATGTGTGAGTGACGGCAATACAGCGCAATCCTGCCTCGCGCGCGGCCGCGAGGCCCCAGTGCGAGTCCTCGATGGCAATGCACGAGGCCGGATCGACCGCCACACGATGGCGAATCTTGGCCATGGCGAGCAGATACAGGTCGGGCGCGGGCTTGCCCCGGACGCCGTCGGACGCGGAGGCGATGGCCGCAAAGTACTGCCGGAGCCCGGCGCCGTTGAGCACCTTCTCGATCTCCGGTTCGAGGGCCCCGGAGGCCACGGCGAGCGGAACATGCCCGGCGAACATCTTCACGCTGTCGGCCGCACCCGGGAACAGAATCGCGGCGCTCGACAACATCTCGTCGACGACATGCGACTTCGCCGCCACCCAGCGGTCGATTGCCTCGTCGGTCAACGCGAGGCCCTGATCCTTCGCCAGCGCCCGAAACAACCCGACATCGTCATAGCCGAGATATCGGGCGTAGTAGTCGTCTTTCCGCAGATCGATACCGTCGGCGGACAGGACCGTCTGGTACGCGCGAAGATGCAGGGGCTCGCTGTCGGCGATGACGCCGTCGAAGTCGAAGAACACGGCTTGAAGCCGCTGGAGGCTCAAGGCAGACGCTCGCCGGCGCGAATCGGCAGGGACAGCACGCTTTCACGGGGAGGATACGGGCAGTCGTACGATGCGTTGTAGTAACAGTACGGGTTGAACGCTTTGTTGAAATCGATCGTGTACACGCCGCTCGCCGTCGCATCGAGTTCGAGATACCGGCCTGCCGCATAGGTTTCGGTCCCGCTCGTCATGTCCTTGAACGGCACGAACAGGCGCTTCAGGCTGGCGCCTTCTTCGACGTAGGCGCCAAGCGTCATCGGCTTGCCTTTCAGCGTGAACTCGAGCACCCCGACGCGCTCATGCTTTCGAATCTTGCCAGCCGAGGTCACCATCTCGACGGGAGTGCGCTCGGTTGACGGATTCAGAGAGGCAGGCACGGCGTACTCCGGATCCGGCGGGAAGTACTTCAGTGGCAGGAACTGGCCCGCCTTGTCCGCAGGCACCGGCTCGTTCGGCTGGTCCCTGAACGCCTGATCTTTTGCCGCGCGCTCGACTTGAATCTGACTGACGTAATCGCCACCGGTTTCTTTCGGAGGTGGATTGCCCGCATTGCAGCCGCTTGCTCCGGCCGCGAGCAGCACGATCAGGGCCGTTTGTAGGTACTTCATTGAAAGATGTAGCTTCCCCGGCGGACGGTCTCGTCGGCAATCCGTCGCCGTCTCTTTACGGTATCAATCGGTGTGACCTTGAGCAACCGTCTCAACGCGGCGAGATGGGTGCGGAGCGTGTCGCCTTCTGCCATGGCGGCCAGTACATGCCTGGCGGACGCGTCGATCCGGAATGCGGCGTCGTTGATGAAGATCGACGCCGCGTCGACGTGGTAGTCCGCCATCTCCCCGCGGACCGTCGAAGCTCTCAGCAGGGCACTTTCCGCGCACGCCAGCGCAATGACGATATCGGCAATGGCGAGCAGAACCTCCTGCTCGTTGGCCAGGTCTTCGCCGTAGCGCTGCATGGCGAGGCCGAGCGACATCAGGGCGACTTTTCTGAACGCGCGCACGGCCGCGTGCTGCTCGTCGAGCGGGTCCTCGCCTCGAGTCTCGGACGCGCCCGGGCCCGCGAGAATGTCGTCCTGGAGCTTGCGGGCCGCCGCGATGAGCGGGAGATCCCCCTTCAGCCCACGTCGAACGAGCATGCCGGGAATGAGCAGGCGATTGATCTCGTTGGTGCCCTCGAAAATCCGGTTGACGCGCGCGTCGCGGTAATGCCGCTCGGCCGGGTAGTCGCTGACAAACCCGTTTCCACCGTGAATCTGCACGTTCTCGTCGAGCACGAACTGCAGCATCTCGCTGCCGGCCACCTTGGCAATCGAGGCTTCGACGGCAAATTCCTCCAGCGCCGCCAGCACCGCACCAGGGGCGGTGTTCCGCGCGATTGACGCGTCGATGAGGCCGGCCGTGCGGTACAGCAGGCTCTCGACGGCGTAGGTCTGCACGCTCATCTCGGCAAGCTTGTGCTTGATGGCGCCGAATTCGGCGATCGGTTTTCCGAACTGCCGTCGCGAGGCCGCGTATCGCGCGCTGTCGCGGATGGCGCCGTATGCGCCGCCCACGCACATCGCGCCGAGCTTGAAGCGGCCGAAGTTCAGCACGTTGAACGCCACCTTGTGGCCTTTACCGACCTCGCCCAGCAGGTTCGACGCGGGCACCTGCACGTCCTGCAGAATCAGCGGCGTCGTCGACGACCCGTGCAGCCCCATTTTGTGCTCTTCGTTCCCGGTGCTGACGCCAGCGAACCCGCGCTCGATGATGAATGCGGTGAAATGCTCTCCGTCGACCTTGGCAAAGACGATGAAGACGTCGGCGAAGCCGCCGTTGGTAATCCACATCTTTTCGCCGGTCAGCGCGAAGCCGCCGTCGGAGGTGCGGACCGCCCGGCACGACGCGCTCAACGCATCGGACCCGGAGCCGGACTCGCTGAGGGCATACGCGCCAACCAGCTCGGCCGAGATCAGTTTCGGCAGGTAGCGCGCTTTCTGCTCGTCGGTGCCGAAATAGAGAATGGCGCTGAGCGCAAGATTGCTCTGCGCGCCAAACGTCGAGCTGAACGAGGCGCTTCCCGATGTGTGGCTGCTGACGACGAGCGCGGCAGCCTTGTCGAGCCCCACACCGCCATATTCCTCCGGCGCGTCGACGCCAATCAACCCCAGCGCGCCGGCACGCTGCAGCAGCTGGCGCGCGAACGCCCAGTCCTTCTTCTCGAGGCGCTCGATGCCCGGCACGACTTCCTTTTCGACGAACTCGCGCGCCGTTTGTGCGATCAGCCGAAGCTCGTCGCTCAGCCGCTCGGGCGTCAGGATGCATGCCGCATCGCCGGGTTCGATCAACCACGCGGCGCCCTTCATGCCACACGCTCCAGAATGCCCGCGGCGCCCATGCCCCCGCCGACGCACATCGTGACGAGACCATATCGAGCCTTACGCCGCTGCATCTCGTAGAGCAGGCTCGTCGTGAGTTTGGCGCCCGTGCAACCGAGCGGGTGGCCGAGCGCGATCGCGCCGCCGTTGACGTTGAGGCGCGCCTCGTCTATCGGCAGCTCGCGCAGGCAGGCAAGGACCTGAGCGGCAAAGGCCTCGTTCAGTTCGACGAGATCGATGTCGTCGAGCGAAAGCCCGGCACGCTTCAGCACTTTTTTGATCGCGGGTACCGGTCCCGTGCCGAATCGCTCGGGTGCGACACCCGCGGTGGCGTACGCCACGAACCGCGCCAGCGGCGTCAGGTTGTGCGCTCGCGCGAATTCTCCGGAGGCGACGACCACGGCCGCGGCCCCATCGCTCGTCTGCGACGAGTTGCCGGCTGTCACGGTGCCGCTAACGTGAAAGGCGGGGCGCAGCTTGGCCAGCGCATCGAGAGACGTGTCGCGCCGCGGTCCTTCATCGGCCGAGAACGAGCCGACCGCAACCGTTTCGTCGCGAAACTTCCCGGCATCCAGAGCGGCCAGGGCTCGCTGATGACTGCGGAGCGCAAACGCGTCCTGTTCTTCGCGGGATATGCCGTGGTCTCTCGCGTGGTTCTCGGCGACGAGGCCGGTGGTCAAGTACACATCTGGATACTGGTCGACCAGTGTCGGATTAGGCGCCACCTTGTTGCCGCCCATCGGGACGAGGCTCATGCTCTCGGTTCCCCCGGCGATGATGACGTTGGCCGAACCGGCGATGATTCGGTCGGCGGCAAATGCGATGGCTTGCAGCCCCGAGGCGCAGAACCTGTTGATGGTCACCGCCGAGGCTTCGACGGGCAGCCCGGCGCGAAGGCTGGCGATGCGCGCGACGTTCAGCCCCTGCTCGGCTTCGGGCATCGCGCAGCCGAGAATCACGTCGTCGACGTCGGACGCCGCCAGACCAGGCGCCCGCTTCAGCGCCTCGCGCATGGCGAGCGCGGCGAGCTCGTCGGGACGCGTCATTCGAAGCGACCCGTTCGGCGCTTTGCCGACGGGCGTGCGGACCGCGGACACGATGAGCGCCTCAGCCATCGAAATCCTGCAGCAGGTCTTCGATGCCGTCGCCGACTTCAGAGACTTTGCCGTCAAAAAGATGATCGGCCCCGTCGATGACGACGAGCTCTTTTGGCTCGGACAACTGCCCGTAAAACTTTCGGATCTCTTTCAACGGAATCACCTCGTCGCGCTCGCCGTGAATGAGAAATGTCGGCTTGCCGGCCTCGACGACCGTGGAGTAGTCGTAGCGGTTCACGGGGCAGGCGATGCCAATGAGCGCCGTGACGTGGGGATCTGCCGCTCCGACGGTCATCCCGACCCACGAGCCGAACGACATGCCTCCAGTCCAGACGCGCGTTACCTCAGGATACCGCGCTCTCATGAACTCGAGTGCCGCCCGGAAATCTTCCTGCTCGCCGGGACCGCCGGAAAATGCCCCGGCACTTCGTCCCACGCCGCGGAAACTGAATCGGAGCACGGGCACGCCGATGCGGGCGAGGGCCTTGGTCGCGTGATACACGGCCTTGGTGTGCATCGTGCCGCCGCCGGTCGGGAGCGGGTGGCCCAGCACGGCGATCGCGCGTGGCCGGTCCCCGGCCCTCGCGTTGATCAGGCCCTCCATCGACCCGGCCGGGCCGTGAATCGCCACGTCGGTGAGACGGATGTCGTCGGTCATAGGGTCCGGGAAAATGTCGAAACAATGTTCGCAAAACGCTCGGGCGCGAGCACCGTTCCCAGATGGCCCGTTCCCTCGAACAGCTGGAAACGCGATCCGGGTATCAGGTCGAGATATTTCATGGTTTCGTCACACGGCACCACCTGATCGAGATCGCGCTCGCCCGTCACGACCAGCGTTGGGGCCTTCACCCACATGCAATCGGCTTCGAAGTCCTGCCGCTCGGCGAGCCGCGCGCGCAGGCTCATACGTCCGGGCACGCCCGGCGCTCTGGCCACGTGCCATGCGGCTCTGACGCACGCGTTCAGGCGCGCGCGTGGCGTCGGATAGAGCGCCCGCACTTCCCGCCAGCCGCGCCGGACCGCGCCGGCCGCGAACAGCGGGCTCGTCAACAACGGCCAGGCGACGTATCGGCGTTGATGCGGGCTCAGTTTCCAGTGTGGGCCTGGCGTCGAAACCAGAATCAGTCCGCTCACGCGGGTGCTCCGCTTCGCGGCGTACCGAAGGGCGATGAGGCCACCGAACGAGATACCGCACATGATGACCTCGGAAACCCCGGATGTGTCGAGAAGATGGTCCAGATACTCGACGAATACGTCAAAACCTGTCTCGGCACCGAACGAGATCTCGCCGGGTTCACCGGGAAGCGACGCCGTAATGACCCGATACTCGCGGGCCAGCGCCTCGACGGAAGGCGCCATCCATTCCCACCGCCCTTGAATGCCCGGCACGAGCACCAGCGGACGACCCGCTCCCACGTCAACCATCAGTTTCTCAGTGTCTTGCCCGTTTTCAACGTGTACTGGATGCGTTCGAGCGTCTTCGGCTCGCCGCACAGGCTGAGAAACACCTCGCGTTCGAGGTCAAGCAGTTGATCTTCGCTGACCTTCCCGGCGTGAGGCAAGGAACCACCCGAAAGAATCCACGACAGCTTGCGGCCAATCATCGCCTCGTGATCGGTGATCCGTCCCGCCCGCCATGCGAGGTGCACGCCGAGATCGAGTGTCGCTCGAATGGCCTCGCCGCCGACCGGGATGGCGGCGGACCGTACCGGCGGACGATATCCATCCCTCACACGCTTCAGGGCTTCCTGCTTGGCGTCGAACACGAGCCGGTCGCGGTTCATCGTCAGGCCGTCGACACTCCTCAGATATCCGAGTCCGAGCGCCTCGCGTCCCGACGCGGACGTTTTCGCGAAGCCGATGGTCTCGAACGCCTTCTGCGGGCCGAGCCGGAGCAGCATCTCCTTGGTCCCGCCGCCGGCGGGAATCAGGCCGACGCCAACCTCGACGAGCCCGATGTAGCTTTCGGCCGCGGCCTGCACGCGATCGCCGTGCAGCACGACCTCGCAGCCACCGCCCAGCGTCATGCCGAATGGGGCCACGACGACCGGTACGTCCGAATAGCGAAGGCCGGTCGTGGCCTTCTGAAACGTGCGAATCATCGCATCCACTTCGTCCCAGTTCTGATCCTGCGCCTCGAGGAGCAGGAGCATGAGGTTGGCGCCCACGGAAAAATTCTGTCCTTCAGCCGAGACGACGAGCGCCGCGAAGTTCTGCGTGGCCTCGCGGACGCCGCGCTGGAGCATGTCCAGCGCATCGCCGCCGATGGCATTCATCTTCGAGTGCAGGGAAACGGCCAGCACCCCATCGTCCAGATCGATGAGGCTGGCGCCGGCATTCGAGGCCACGACTTTCTGACGATCGCGCGCGCTCCGCAGGATCTCCACCTCCGGTCCCGCCGGCGGGAGCGGCGAGGTTCGAAACGGCGGTGTGTTCAGCCCGATCGCGTCGGCCAGCTCGAAGGGACCCAGCGGCCAGCCGTATCCCCAGCGCATGGCGCGATCGATGTCGTCGATCGACGACGCGATCTCAGGCGCCACCTCCGCCGTGTACTGGAGGGACGCGGGAATCGTGGCCCGGAAAAATGCCGCGACGCGGTCGGTTCCCGAGGACAGCTTCCGCATACGCTCTGCGAGCGGAAGAGAGGCGGCTGCGTCGAGTGACGGTAGCCTGACCGGCTGTCGTGGCCTGTACTCCATCGTTTGTGGATCGAGCGCCCAGATGTCAGTGTCGCCGGCCTCATTCTTCTTTCGCAGGTAGAAGCCGCGCCCCGCTTTCTCGCCAATCCACCCGCGGGCGAGCATCTCATGCACGAACGGCGGGAACTGGAACTCGGCACCACGGCCCTGAGGCAGGCGTGCGACGAGATCGTTCGCGACGTGCACGAGGATGTCGAGGCCGGCGATGTCCACGGTCCTGAAGGTCGCGCTCTTGGGCCTGCCGATCGCCGCCCCGGTCATCGCGTCGATTTCCTCTACCGTGTAGGTGCCGGCGGCCAGCGCGTCAAAAATTCTGACGAGACCGTGCATTGCCACGTGGTTCGCGATGAAACCCGGTGTGTCTTTTGCAACAACGACGTTCTTGCCCAGGCGGCGATCGACAAACTCGCGGAGGATCGCGAGCACATCGGGATGGGTGTCAGCCGTCGGAATGAGCTCGACGAGCGTCAGATAGCGAGGCGGGTTGAAGAAATGTGTGCCGACCCAGTGCCGCCGGAAATCGTCGCTGCGGCCGCGGGCCAATCCGGTGATGGAAAGCCCGGACGTGTTCGAGCTGACGATCGAGCCAGGCCTGCGAACGGCGTCCACCCGCTCCAGGAGCGACTGCTTCGCGGACGCCTGTTCGATGATGGCTTCGATCGTCCAGTCGGCCTGCGCGATCAGGTGAAGGTCGGCGTCGAAGCCGCCTGTGCGGATGCGTTCGAAGACCTCGGGCGTGTAGAACGGATCAGGCTTGAGCGTTCGTGCTCGCTCGAGACCCTTGCTGGCGGCGTCGGCCGACACATCGAGCAGCGTCACCTCGTATCCGGCATTGGCGAGGTGCGCGGCGATTTGCGCGCCCATGGTGCCGGCGCCGAGTACGGCAGCCGATCGAATTTTCAGTGAAGCGGACGGCATCATTCGCCATGTTACACTCTCGTCACTTCCCCTCTTCAACCTGGAGGCCCCGATGACACGGCCGCTGACGTCATTGCTGGCTGCGTGTTGTCTGGCCGTCACCTCGGCCGCGGCGGGGCAGACGCGCGCGACGACGGCAGATTTGTCAGGGACGGTCGTCGATCAGTCGTCCGCGGTGCTGCCCGGAGCGACGGTCACGGCGCAGAACGTCGACACCAACCACGTTCGAAGCGCCATCACCGACGAGCGCGGCCAGTTCATGATTCCGGCGCTGCCGCCCGGCAGGTACGACGTTCGGGCCGAGTTGCAGGGGTTTTCGCCGCGAACCCTCGACCGCGTCGTGCTCGCGCTGGGGAGCCTGATCGACGTACGCCTGACGTTGAACGTGGCGGGCGGCCAGGAAACGGTGGACGTCTCAGGGGACGCGCCCGTCATCGATACGCAGCGGACGGCGGTCTCGAGCGTCATCGCTCAGGATCAGATCGACCGGCTCCCGATCAACGGCCGCAATTTCATCGGCTTCTCGCTGCTGACGCCGGGAGTGGCTTCCGATCGAACGCCACAGCAGGGCGCATCGGGCACCTCGGGCCTTTCGTTTGCCGGCCAGCGCGCGCGCTCGAACAACATCACCGTGGACGGGCTCGACAACAACGACTCGATTATCGGCGCTGTTCGTGCGACGTTCAGCCAGGAAGCGGTACGCGAGTTCCAAGTACTGACCAACTCGTTTTCGGCCGAGTTCGGCAAAGCCTCGGGCGGCGTCGTGAACATCGTGACCAGGAGCGGCACGAATGCGTTCGACGGCAACCTGTTCTTCTACTTCAGAGATGGTGCGCTGAACTCGAAGGAGCACTTCGAGCGGTTCGATCCAGCCGGTCAACCGATCGATCGCGAGAAGGCGCCCTACTCGCAGAAGCAATACGGCGCGACAGCCGGTGGCCCCATCAAACGAGACCGGACGTTCTTCTTCGCGTCGTTCGAGCGGCTCGACATCGGCGCGAATAATTTCGTGACCATCGACGACACGAACAACGTGGCGTTTCTCGGGCAGAACTTCGGGACACCGGCCGCGATCCTCCGGCGGGCCGGCTTCGCCGTCGAGACAGGCCACGTGCCGTACGACATCCGCTCGAGCCAGATCCTCGGCAAGATCGATCATCAACTGAAACCGAACCACTCGCTGGTCGCGCGGGTCAACTGGGCGGACGACTTCAACGAGAACATCGAGTCCTTCGGCGGCAACGTGGCGCGCAGCCGCGGCGCCGTGCTGAACAGCAACGACCTCATGTTCGCAGCGTCGCACCTCTGGGTGCGCTCGGCGCGGGTAGTGAACGAGAGCCGTTTTCAGATCGCGCTTCGCGATCAGACCGTGGATTCGCTCGATCCACGATGCGGCGGGGCATGCACGCTCGAAAGCCAGGGTGGGCCGACGCTCGAAGTGCTCGGTGTGGCGAGCGTGGGGCGACAGCGGTTCACACCACAGCCGCGCAGGAACGTCCGCTACCAGGTTCTCGACACGCTGAGCTATTTCACCGGTCCGCACCAGTTCAAGACCGGTTTCGATTTCAATTACATCGACGCCACCGAGCAGAGCCTTCCGCTGCACTTCGGCGGGCGGTACATCTTCGGCAGCATCCCGGCCGCCCAGGCGCCGCTTCTCGGGCTCCCTCCAGTCGAGGTACCGGCCATCGTTGCCGTGCAGCTGGGTATTCCGGGTCGGTACGTCCAGGGTTATGGCAATTCGGAGGCGCCCTACACCTACAACGATCTTTCGCTCTTCGTGCAGGACGACTGGCGCATCACGCCGAGGCTGACCGCCAAGCTCGGCGTGCGCTATCAGGTTCAGGGGTTTCCAGAGATCAGCTACCTGGTCACCGGCTACAACGGGGCGTACACGTTCCCGAAGGATGGAAACAACATCGCGCCGCGTCTGGGGATCGTCTGGGATCCGACGGGCGAGCGGACGACGACGGTCCATGCGGCCTACGGCATTTATTTCGACAATCTGGTGACGGGCATCGCCGGGATCACCAAGGGGATCAACGGTCGCGATCGCGTGCGGACGCTGGTGGGCGCGCTTCCCACGACGATCGGAGCGTGGAACGCGCCGGGCCGGAGGCTGCCGGAGCCCGCAACCGCGTATCCGAGCCTCGTCATTTCGATCGACCCCGGCCTCGAAACGCCGTACGCGCACCATCTCGCTGCGGGGTTCGAACACGAACTGCCGGGACAGGTCGCGCTCTCCACCGACGTCATCTACGTGCGCGGCTTCAAACAACTGTCGACGCTCGACTACAACCCGCTCGTGACGTCGCTCGGCACGAACCGGCGTCCTTCGGATGTGAACGGCGTTCCGGGCTCATCGGCGTCGGTGCTGCAATACACATCGTTTGGCGAGACGTGGTACCGCGGCGTCACCTTTGCCGCCACGCGGCGCTTCACCGATCGGCATCAGCTCATGATGAGCTACACGCTTTCAAAGGCCGACGACAACGGGACGGATTTCCAGAGCGAGTTCATCGCGCAGGACAGCGGACGCGGGAGGGATCCCGGCAATCCCGATGGGCTGCCGGTCGGTTTCGATCCCGATTCGGAGAAAGGGCCGTCGGTGCAGGATCAGCGGCACCGGTTCGTGGCCAGCGGCATCTACATGCTGCCGCGTGAAGTGGAACTCTCGGCCATCGTCGCGATGGGATCGGGGCGGCCTTACAACGTTCTGGCGGGGGTCGATCTCAATGGTGACGGCGATGGCGGCGCGACCGATCGCGCCAGGGCCACGCTGAGCGATATCGGCACATCCATCTACCGGAACGCCGGCGTGCTGCCGATGCAGGCGACCGTCGATCTCAGGGTGTCGCGGCGCTTTCCAGTGGGTGGGATGACACTCGATGGGATTTTCGAAGTGTTCAATCTCTTCAACCGCTCGAACTTCATCGCGGTGAACAACGTGTTCGGCACCGGGTCGTACCCGTCGGCACCGCTGCCGACTTTCGGTCAGTTCACGCAGGCGGCCCCGCCAAGGCAGGTGCAGCTCGCGCTCAAGCTGGGGTTCTGACGCTCAGGGGTTCCGGTTGCAGTTCCGGTTCGCGTCTCAAAACAAGAGACCAGGAGATTAGGAGGTATTTTTTCTTCTTCAGCAAGAAGATCTCTTAGTCTCCTAATCTCCTGTAAAAGGTCTAGTCCACCAGCCCCTGTTGAATGCCGTAATGCATCAGTTCGGCCGTCGTGCGCATGTTCATTTTTTCCAGCACGCGCGCCCGATAGGTGCTGATGGTTTTGACGCTCAACGAGAGCCTCGTCGCGACCTGCGACACCGTCAGTCCCGACGCGATCATGCGCAGGACCTGGTACTCGCGATCGGACAACGCTTCGTGCGGACGGCGCTCCGAGTCTGGCTGCGCGCGACTGACCAGATCCTCGATCACCAGGGGATTGAGGTAACGGCGGCCCGCGATCACTTCGCCGACGGCTTTCACCAGCTCCGTCGGGGCGCTGTCCTTGGTCAGATAGCCGGCAGCGCCCGCGTTCATGGCCCTGCGCGCGAACTGATCGGGTGGGTGCATGCTCAGCACGAGCACGGGAAGCGACGGGCGCTCCCGGCGCAAATCCTTGAGCAGGTCGAGGCCGCTGACGCCGGGCAGCGTGAGATCGAGGACCAGGACATCCCACGCGGTATTGCGGACTTCGCTCAGCCCCTCTTCGGCGTTGGCCGCCTCGCCCACGAGCGCTGGCTGAAATGCGCCCGCGAGCACCTGCTTGATACCCTGGCGCACGATGGGGTGATCGTCGACGAGAAGAATACGAGTCATGTTTTGTTTCGTCGCTTCGTCGATTCCTGTGTCCTGGGAAGGTTCGCCGTAATGGTGGTGCCACGCCCGGGTGCGCCCGCGATCGACAGCCGGCCGCCGAGCAGCCGTGCCCGTTCCGTCATGCCCAGCAATCCAATCGACTCGACGCTCGAGCGCTCGGCGCTCGTGATGCCGCGCCCATTGTCGCGAATCGTCAACGTCAGCGTTCTGCCGCGCTCGCGAACCGCGATCCGCACGGCGCCGGCGTGCGCGTGACGGGCCACGTTGGTCAGGGCCTCCTGCAGAATCCTGAACATGGCGAGCTGACGCGTGCGATCGGCCGGTTCGTGCTTCAGGCCCCACGCGACCCGGCAGCGGATGCCCGTGCGCGCCTGGAACTTCGTGGCCTCCCACTCAATCACCTCGCGCAACCCGAGGTGATCGAGTACGGCGGGGCGCAGGTCGCTCGAGATCTGGCGCACCGACTGGATGCTCACCTCGATGAGCCCCGTCAAGGCCTGCAGCTTGTTCACGAGCTGGATGCCGGGCTTCGGCTCGTTCTTGCACAGCTCGTCGACCAGCCACATGAACTCGAGCTTGAGGCTTGTCAAGACCTGGCCCAGCTCGTCGTGCAGTTCCCGTGCAACACGCGCACGCTCTTCCTCCCGCGCGACCTCCATTCGGAGCGCCAGTGCGTCGAGTCCGTGTGCACGGGAAGGCCGATGTGCTCGCCGCGTCTGCCGGCGTCTGGCAGGCGCGCGCTTCATGTCTCGCCTGCGGTCATGACAGACGCAAAAGGAGGCTGTGCGGCGTAGTATAGCCGTCCGCACACCCGCGGCGCTGCCAATACAACGAATCTCTATCCGTTGTCGGATAAAGACGGACACGCGAATAGTTCCGTGACGCATGAACCATTCGATCCAATAATCCGAAGTCCTGGAATATGTGCTATGTCCTGCAGTGTACTGGCCGCTCCGATGGCGTACCAGACAAGAACCGCTCTCCAAGGGAACGGGCGTACGATTGGCTGATGTCGATGGCGGGAAGGGGGCGGCCGCGATGACCGTTCTAAAACGGATCGTCCTGGCAGAAGACAATCCGAACGATGTCGAGCTGACGCTGGCGGCGCTCGCGGAGATGAACCTCGCGAACGAAGTCGTCGTGGTGCGTGACGGCGCCGAGACGCTCGACTATCTGTTCCGCCGGAACAGCTATGCCAACCGGCCCGCCGGCAACCCCGCGGTCCTTCTGCTGGATCTCAAGATGCCGAAGGTCGACGGCCTGGAAGTGCTGAGCGCGCTCAAGGCCGACGACACGCTCAAGACGATTCCCGTCGTCATGCTCACGTCGTCGCGCGAAGAACATGACCTCGCCCGCAGCTACAAGCTCGGAGCGAACGCCTACGTCGTCAAGCCCGTCGACTTTCGCGATTTCATCGAGGCGGTACGGCAGCTCGGCGCATTCTGGGCTGTCGTCAATGAACCGCCGCCTGGCGGAGCCCCGCCCGCGTAGAGCAGGCCAGCGGCCTAGTAGGCGGTGACTTTCTCGATGGCTCTGAGAATGTCGTCAGTTTGAGGCAGGATCACTTCTTCCAGCTCCGGCGCGTACGCCACAGGCGTGTCCATCGCGCCGATCCGCGTGACGGGTGCGTCGAGGTACTCGAACAGCTCCTCTGAAATCCTGGCGGCGATCTCGGCGCCGAAGCCGCACGTCATCTGATCTTCGTGCGCCACGATCACGCGGCTCGTGCGCTTGACCGCTTCCGCAATCGTCTCGAAGTCGTACGGCTGAATCGTCCGCAGATCGATCACGCCGGCGCTGATGCCATTTTTNTCGGCCATTTGCGCGGCGAGGAGCGATCGCTGCACCAGTGCCCCCCAGGTGACGATGACGACATCACTGCCGGGGCGGCGCTCGGCGGCGCGCGCGAACGGGATCATATAGTCGGGACCCGGATAGACCGACTTGTTGTACGTCTGGCGGTACAGGTGCTTGTGCTCGAGGAACATCACCGGATCGTCGCAGCGAATGGCGGTGCGCAGCAGCCCCACGGCATCGGCCGCGGTCGAAGGAAACGCAATGCGCAGGCCGGGACAGTGCGCGAAGATGCTCTCGCCAGACTGGCTGTGGTACACGCCGCCGCCTCGCAGGTATCCGCCGATAGCCACGCGGATGACCACCGGCGCCTTGAACGAATTCGCCGAGCGGTACCGCAGCATCGAGAGCTCGTCCCGAATCTGCATCATGGCCGGCCAGATGTAGTCGAAGAACTGGATTTCGACGACCGGCTTCAGTCCGCGCACGGACATGCCGATCGAGCGCCCCACGATGTTGGCTTCGGCCAGCGGCGCGTTGAAGACCCGATTGTTGCCGAATGCGCGCTGCAGTCCGTGTGTCGCCTTGAACACACCACCTTTGCCCGGCACCTTGTCGATGATGTCGCACTTGCTCGCGTCGGCGACGTCCTGGCCGAACACCACCATCACAGGGTTGCGCTGCATCTCGTCGTGCAGCGTCCGGTTGATGGCCGTCACCATCGTGACGGGATCGCCCTGCGGTGAGGGAGCGGTGTCGAAGGCATCCGATGAGGGATCCACGTCCGGGGAATACACATACAGACCGGCGGTTTCGGGTGCGGGGCGCGGCGCCTTCAAGGCGCGGTCGGCGGCGTCGGTGATCTCGGCGTCGACTTCCTTGCGAATCTCTTCAAGCTCCTTCTCGGTGGTCAGCCCCTCCGAAAGAAGGAGCTTCGTAAGGACCAGGATGGGATCTCGTGCGGCCTCCAGCTCGCGCTCTTCGGCCGTCTTGTAATTGCGTTCGTCGTCTGAGTGAGAGTGCGAGTAGGGCCGAATCACCTTCGCGTGAACGAGGGCGGGTCCCTTCCGGGCCCGGGCATACGCCACGGCTTCGCTCAGCGCGCGATAGCTCTGCACCAGATCGGTGCCGTCGACGCGGATGACCTCGAGGTGCGGGAACGATTCCACCAGCCGCGAGACATCGCCGCCGGCCGTATGGTATTCCGCGGGGCACGAGATCGCGTAGCCGTTGTCTTCGACGACACAGACGACCGGCAACTGTTCGTTGCAGATCGTGTTGAGGAACTCCCAGAACTCGCCCTCGCCGGTGGCGCCATCGCCGATCGAGACGTAGGTGACCTCGTCCTCTTCGACCTGCGGTGAGCCGAAGCCGAGCTTCGGCAGCCGCTTCGACGCTTCGGCGCTGCCGGCGCCCTGCAGGCACTGCATGCCGGTCGCGCTCGACCGGTTCATGATGTGCAGCGACGGCTTGCTCCAGTGCGACGGCATCATCCTGCCGCCCGAGGAGGGATCGTCGGACGAACCGACGGCCGAGAGGAGCATCTCGTAGGGCGTGAAGCCCAGCATGAGCATGAGGGCGCGGTCGCGATAGTACGGAAAGAACCAGTCGTAGCCGGACTTCAGGGCCATGCCCGCCGCTACGAGTACCGCTTCGTGGCCGGCGCCGCTAATCTGAAAGAAGATCTGGCTCTGGTTCTTGAGCTGGATTTCCTTGTCGTCGAGGCGTCTCGACAACACCATCCAGCGGTAAGCCTTGATGAGTTCGTCGCGGGTGAGGCCTTCGTGAGAGCGCCGGGCCCTGGCGGGCGTTTTGTGTCCGTTTGTCACTGTCGACTTCATCCGCGCTCCGCCAACAGCGAATTATACATCGGCGCCAAATGGTATAATCGCGTTCAAAGGCCGCAGACGCAAGCGGTAAAACCTCCACACAATTGCAACCGTATCGTCTGTTCCGCTGGGACGAGATCGCTCTCGAAAAAGTCACCGAGATGGTTTCCCGGAAATTCGTCTCCGGAGAACGGGAGACCATGGCTCAAATCTACCTGAAACGCGGTGCCCTGGTGCCGCAGCATGCTCACGAGAGCGAGCAGATGACCTACGTGCTGCAGGGGGCGCTGAAGCTGCTCGTGGCCGGCGAAGAGGTCACGCTCCGCGAAGGCGAAGTGCTGCATATCAAGCCCGGTATTCCGCACCAGGTCGAGGCGCTCGACGACACGTTCGTCCTCGGCGTCTTCAGCCCGGTCAGGCAGGACTGGGTGGAATCAGGGGGGACACCTTGACGTGGATTCTGCTGGCAGTCGTCGCACTTGTGGTCGTCTGGGCGATCGCCCTCTACAACCGGCTCGTCGGTCTCCGCAACCAGGTGCTCAACGGCTGGCGGCAGATTGACGTGCAGCTCAAGCGGCGGCACGACCTGATTCCCAATCTGGTCAACACCGTTCGCGGCGCAATGGAGTTCGAGCGGGACACGCTGACCCAGGTGATGGAAGCCAGGGCCCGGGCCGTGTCGGCGACTGGTCCGGCAGATGCGGCGCGCAAGGAAGGGGAACTCTCGCAGGCGCTTGGGCGCCTGTTCGCGGTGGCCGAGAACTATCCCACGCTGCGCGCGAACGAAAACGTCAAGATGTTGCAGGAAGAGCTGACCTCGACCGAGAACAAGGTCGGGTTCGCGCGCCAGTTCTACAACGACATCGCGACGACGTTCAACACGGCCCAGCAGACCTTTCCCTCCAACATGTTTGCTGCGGCGTTGGGCTTCAAGCCGTCCGAACTGTTCGAGATCACCGATGCCACCGAACGGCAGGTGCCCGCCGTCGATCTCTCGATGAGGAAGTAGGTCTGGCGCGGAATCTCTACGAACAGCAGGCTTCGAACCGTCGGCGCACCTGGGCGGTCATGATTGTCTTCGTCGGGTTTCTCTTGTTTCTGGGGTTCGGCTTCGACGTCTTTTACATCGGCGAAGGCGCGCTCACGTTCCCCATCGGCAGTCTGGCCGCGCTCGGGATCGGCAGCGTGTCGGCTCTGACCAGCTACTACTCTGGAGACCGCGCGGTGCTGCTCTCCACCGGCGCGATGGCCGTCGATCGCGCCCTTTCCAGCGCCGCCAGCCCCGACGACACCTACAAGATCCGCCAGCTCGACAACGTCGTCGAGGAGATGAGCATCGCGGCGGGCCTGCCGAAGCCCAGGGTGTACGTGATTCCCGATTCGGATCCCAACGCATTTGCCACGGGCCGCGACCCCGAACACGCCTCCATCGCGGTGACGCGCGGGCTCCTCGATACGGTCACGCGCGACGAGCTTCAAGGTGTGGTCGCCCACGAGCTGAGCCATGTGCGCAACCTTGATATCCGCCTGATGACCGTCATTGCGGCCATGGTCGGCACCATTGCGCTGCTGTCGGATTGGAGCGGCCGCGGCATGTCCAGCGGCTCGCGCAGCTCGAGCAACAGTCGAGACAACGACAAGGACAGCGGCGCCGCCGGACTGATTCTGCTGGTCGTCTGGGTTGTGGCGATCGTGCTCGCGCCGCTGATCGCGCAGGCGCTGGCGATGCTGGTGTCGCGGCGCCGCGAATTTCTCGCCGACGCCACCGGCGCCGAGCTGACGCGTAATCCCCTCGCGCTGGCGAGCGCGCTGGAGAAGATCGATCGCGAGGCCGCGCCAACACTTTCGGTCAAACGCGGCACGGCGCATCTGTGCATCGCCGATCCGCTTGGCCGTGCGATGGGGCTGCGTGAAGGGTTCCTGCCCGATCTGCTGGCCACTCATCCGCGCATGGCCGACCGCATCACGGCATTGAAACAGATGGCGTATCAGGCGTAATGGCACCCGCGGCTCGCGCGTCCGATTTCGGAGTCTCCAGTCACGGATCCGGCCCACGACCGGGCAGCGGTGGCGCTCAACGCGTGGCGCTCGTGCTGCTCCGGCTCTGCATTGGCGTCTTCATCGTCTTTTTCGGCGTCGAAAGAGCATCGTGGCTGTTTAACGCGGCGCCCATCACCAGCCAGCTGTCGGCCTGGATGGCTGGCGCCACGCCGATCAGCCGCTGGTATCTCGAGCGGCTTCTGCCGGGCGCGCCCGTATTTGCGCGCATCGTGCCGATCGGGTCGGTGCTGGCCGGTCTCGCGTTGACGCTGGGCTTGTGGACGAGGATGGCTGCGGCCGTTGCGCTCGTGATCGTCTTGAGCCTCCAGCTCGGCGCCGGCTCGATGTTCCGGTACGCCTACCTCATGGACGCGAGCGGACTCCCGTTGGTGGGAGGGCTGGTGGCACTGATGATCGGAGGGGGGAGAAAGGAAAAAGGAAGACGGAAGAAGGAATAGAGAATAGGGAATAAGACCAGGGATTAGGGATTAGGAATTTTTCTCTATTCCATTTTCCATTTTCCTTTCAGTGTACATGTTTATCCCAGTCCTTCTTTCCCCCCGTGTACACACCGAATTTCTTGCGCGCGCGGTCCATCTTCCATCGCAGATAGCGATACCGCACTTCGTTCGCCGGGCTCAGATGGCGGCCGCGAAGCATGACGTATCCGGCAACCAGGCCGCCCAGATGCGTGATGTGCGCGATGCCGCCGCCGCTGTCGCCCATCGCAGAAAGCAGAGCGATGAGGCCCATGATCATCACGAAGTATTTCGCGGGGATCGGAAAGACGAAATACACGTAGATCGGTCTGTTCGGAAACGTGAGACCGTAGGCGAGCAGCAGGCCGAAGATGGCGCCCGAGGCGCCTATCGTGACGACGTGGAACATGCGCGCCGTTTCGGGAAACGGCAGCAGCGACACGGCGATCGTCGTGATGGCGGCGACGATGCCCGTGACGAAGTAGTACCGCAGGAAGAAATTCGTGCCCCAGATCCGCTCGAGCTCTGTCCCGAACATCCACAGCGAAAGCATGTTGAAGAAGATGTGCCCGATCGTTCCGTGCAGGAACATGTAGGTGACCGGCTGCCACAGACGGAACGACTCGAAGACCGCCGCAGGCACGAGGCCGAGGAACTGCTGAACGGCGAGCCGGGACAATGGCGGCATGAGCGCCATGACGATGAAGACCGCGACGTTGACGGCGATGAGCGCCTTCAGCGCGGGAGAAAGCGGACCTGGCCCGAACGAGAACGACGAGTAGTTGCCGCGCGACGGGTAACGGCGCATCGAATCGAATCTACCACGTTCAGGACCGCAATACGCGGCGCCTAAGCTCGGCGAACTCCTCGAGTCCCAGCAGATGGGTCGAGACGGCCAGCACGCCGATCCCCACGGCAATCGAGCCGCCGACGCGCACACCCTGGGCGATGACGTCGCGTCCTGCGAACGGAATGTGCAGGAATCGTTCGGTGTAATACGCCGCGCCCGCCATCACGATCGACGCGCACGAAATCTTGAGCACGGCGGTGACGAGCCGCCGGCCGTCGAGGCCTCCAAGACGGGCGCGAAGCACCAGTATCAGAATGCCGGCGTTCAGCAATGCCGAAAGGGCCGTGCCCAGCGCCAGCCCGCGATGGCCCAGCGACCGCACGAGGATGAGGTTCAGGCAGATGTTCAGCGCCACGCTGGCGCCGCTGGCGATGACGGGCACGCGGCTGTTGCCCATGGCATAGAAGGCCGGGGAAATCAGCTTGACCGCGGAGTAGCCGATGAGGCCCGGCGCATAGAACGCGAGCGCCGCCGCCGTCGCGGCGGTGTCTGCCGGCGTGAAGCGCCCGCGCTCGAAGATCAGCGACACGATCGGTGTGGCGAGCACCGTGAGTCCGAGCGTGGCTGGAAGGTTCAGCAGCAGCATCAGGCGCAGGCCGCGCACGACCGCGTGCCGGATGCCGGTGTCGTCGCTCGTGGCCGCGTGCGCCGAGATTGCCGGCAGCGAGGCGGTGGCAATCGACACGCCGAAGAGGCCGATCGGCATGTACATCAATCGGAAGGCGTAATCGAGCCACGACACGGCGCCCGTGCCGAGGCCGGCCGCGAGCCAGCTGTTGACGAACAGGTTGGTCTGCACCGCGGCGAGCCCCGCCACCCCCGGCACCATGAGCCGCCCGATCTCGCGGAGCCAGGGATCCTGCCAGTCGAGGACGCGGTCATAGCGGAATCCCTCGCGGCGTACCTCCGGCCACTGGAGCAGGATCTGCCCGAGCCCGCCCACCAGCGTGCCGGCGGCGACCGCCAGGATCGGTTCGATCCCGAAGCGCGGTGCGAGCGGGACGAAGAGAACCGCACACGTAATCGTCGCGACGTTGAACATCGCCGGCGACAGCGCGGGCACGAAGAAATGGTGTAGCGCGTTCAGCATCGCCATCAGCACTGCGGCCACGGCCACCATGCAGAGGAACGGAAACATCAGTCGCGTCAGGCTGATCGTGAGCTCCAGCTTGCCGGGCACGTCGCGGAATCCGCCGGCGTACAGGTTGACGAGCGGTTCGGCGAACATGATGCCGGCCAGCACGATCGCCCCGGACGCGAGGAGCAGCACGCTGATGACGTTCGATGCGAGGCGCCAGACGGCGCCCCGGTCGCCGGCCACGAGCGCGCGGGTGAACGTCGGCACGAGCGCCGCGCTGAGTGCGCCTTCGGCAAAGAGATCGCGGAGGACGTTGGGGATGCGAAAGGCGATGCGGAAGGCGTCCATCGCGTCGCCGGCACCGAAGAAATAGGCGAGGACCTGATCGCGAATGAGACCGAGCACCCGGCTGGTCATCGTCGCGATGCCGATGATCCCTGCCGATCGAAAGAGCTCTGATGTGGGATGCGCCTGTCGGTCTGGTGCAGCGCGGGTCCTGGACTGCAAGACCTGCTCTAGGGCTGAAGCTTGCGGCGCACGATCTCGTTCACGGCCTTGCCGTCGACGGTCTTGCCCGCCAGCTCGGCCATGACGGCTTTCATGACCTTCCCCATGTCCCTGGCCGAGGTGGCGCCCGTCGATGCGATGACCGCATCAATCGTACGCTCGAGATCGGCGGTATCGACGGCCGGGGGCAGGTACGATTCGAGAATCACAATCTCCGCGCCCTCCTTGTCGGCGAGGTCCTGCCGCCCGCCCTTGAGGAACTGCTCGATCGAGTCGCGGCGCTGTTTGACGAGCGCAGAGACGACCTGGAGTGATTCGTTGTCGTCGAGCGCACGGCCTCGCTCGATCTCGCGGTTCATCAGCGCAGCCTTCAGCATGCGAAGCGTGCTGAGCCGCGGCTGGTCTTTCGATTTCATCGCGCCGGTAATGGCGCGGTTCACGTCGTCTGCGAATGTCATGGTGATATGTCAGTCCCAGTCGCGAATGCCGACGTCCTGGTCCGAATCGCCGAGCGTGATGTGCCAGTCGTCGGTGTCCTTGTAAAACTTCGGGGGCACGGTCACCGCGTTGATCTTCGTGACCAGCGTCAGGGGGTGAGGGCGCATCTGAAAGTACCCCGAGTGCCGCATGATGCGCCGGAAGCCAAGATGCGCGGCATAGCAGCGGATCTTGTCCGAGCCGGCCTGCCGCGCTTCGGCGTCGACCCACCGAAGGAGCGTCTTGAAGCCAATGTCGTCGTGCGTGTCGGCGAGAAAGTCGACGAGCAGCGTAACGCGGCCGCGCGGTTCCTGCGCATGGCGATACACCGCGTACCCTTCAGGCTTGCCGTCGCGCTTGAGTGCCGCCACCGAATACCGTACGTGCGGTGGCTCGATGAACTTCCAGTTCAGGTAGGCCGCGTCTCTCCGAACCGCCAGCTCGAATCGATCGGCGAGCCGCTCCCACAATTCGGTGAACGATGCGTCGAAACGGCGGATCGGCTCGACATCGGCACGAAGCGGACGCACGCGCGCGGCAACGCGCACGATCGGCAGCGTGACGGCCGAGACGAGGCGATTGAGGGTATTGGGCCAACGCGGTACGCGGACCGCGCGGCGCGTCAACGGTTTCACCAGCCCCGGAATTGGTGAGACCTCGGGAAAATGCATCTTCTTCAACAGCCGCGACGATGCGCTGGACAGGCCCAGGCCGAGGGCGGCGCCCACGCTGCGATCCCAGGCGCGAAACAGCTCCTCACCAAGGCCGCGACGCTGCCGTTCGGGCGCGACCATGGCGTCCATTCCCCATGCCGCCTGAATCTCTTTGCCTCCCAGGGAGAGGCGCACAGGCATCGTCGCGTAGTGGCCGATAATCGTCGGCCCTTCCCGTACGACCCACAGCAGCGGCGCGCCATCCGGGTTGTTCGGATTGCGTCGGTATTGCCAGTCCCACCGCAGCCGGCTCGCGGCGGCGGCATCGGGTCCGAACACGCGGCGATAGAGCGTCTCTATACCGCGCTGGTCCTCCGGCCTGTAGCGATCGATTTCTGGCATTGTGCTGTGAGGCTGCCCCGCGTGCCTTTCGTGCCGAAAGCTCGAAGGATTCTGCGAGCGTAGTTGGAATTGTATCGCGACGGACGGGAACTTCAGCGATCGGGCTGCGGTGGCCGCGGCCGCGTAATCGGCGCGGTCGTAACCGGAGTAGACGTCGGCGGCGGCGGGGGTGGCGTAAACGTCGGTGCCGTTGATGTGCCGACAGGGAGGGTCGGATTCGACGGTGTGGCAGTGCCCGGTGCTGCCGACTGCGCAGGCTGCGTTTGCGAGATACCAGGCAGCATCAGCGGTGCTGAAATCTGAGTGGGATTGGGGGCCGGCACGGGCACCAGCCCCGCGGCTGCGGCTGCAGCGATGGCCGGGTCCTCTGACTGGTCTTCGGGCGGTTCGGGGATCGCGCCGGGTGTCAACGCGGGCTGCGGCTGCCTGAGCTGCGTGAAATTCGGGCCAGGCTGCATGCCCGGGAAGGCCGATGGTGTCTGCGGCCGGCCTGCGGCGACAGCCGCCGTCGTGGCCATCACGAGAATACGGTCGTAAATCGACGCATCGGCGACGAAGGTCTCGCGCGGCCGTGCCATGTATCCGGGCACCGTCCGCAGAATGATGTCGAGCGCTTGCTTCTCGGGCACCTCCTGCAGCTTCAACGTGACAGGACCGCCCGTGATGCGCTCTGCGTTGACGATCTGCGTCTTGCCGATGCGCGCCCACTCGGTAAGGATTTGCCGAACCGTGACGTCCTGTGCATCGAGCGTCACACGCCCATCGCGGATGGACATCTGCAGCCCGGCGGCCCCCGCGGGCGGCGCCGCCAACATCATCAAACAGAGGCCGAAAACGAGCCTTTTCATGAGGTTGAACGCAGCCCCGATTATAAATCAGGACCCGTGTTCGCGGAAATATTCGATGACCTTCGTGATGATTTCATTGAGTTGCACTTTTGGCTCGTAGCCGACGAGATTCTGCACCTTTCCGAGGTGGGGAACCCGCCGCGGCATGTCCTCGAATCCCGCCTCGTACGCTTTGTCGTAGGGTACGAATTCGATCGTCGAGGACGAGCCGGTACGCTCCTTCACGATTTCCGCGAGCCTGAGAATCGTCACCTCTTCCATGTTGCCGATGTTGAAGACCTGTCCGACCGCCCGAGGCTCGCCCACGAGCTTCAGCAGGCACTCGACGACGTCGCCGACATACGTGAAGCTGCGCGACTGCGTGCCGTCGCCAAAGACCGTAATCGGCTCGCCCGCGAGCGCCTGGCGCACGAACGAGGGCAGCACCATGCCGTACTGACCCGTCTGCCGCGGGCCCACGGTGTTGAAGAACCGCACGATGATGACCGGAAGGCCGCGCTCCTTGTAGTAGGCCAGGGCGAGGAACTCGTCGATGGCCTTGCTGCAGGCGTACGCCCAGCGATGCTTCACCGTCGCGCCCATCACAAGATCGGCATCCTCCCTGAACGGCACATCAGTACTCTTTCCGTAGACTTCCGACGTCGAGGCGATGACGACCTTTTTCTTTTTCTTGTTCGCGTGTTTCAGCACGACCTCGGTGCCGTGTACGTTGGTTTCGATGGTGTGCACCGGCTCCTCGACGATCAGCTTCACGCCAACCGCGGCCGCGAAATGAAAGATGACGTCGTTGCGATCGACCAGCTCGGCGAGCAGCGGCTCGTTGGTGAGGGTGTCGATGGCGTACTTGAAGCGCGGATTCGGCTTCAGATGCCCGATGTTGCGGATCGAGCCGGTCGAGAGATTGTCGATGACGTCGACGTCGTGTCCGGCGTTCAGCAACGCCTCCGCCAGGTGGGAACCGATGAAGCCTGCGCCGCCGGTGATTAACGCTCTCAAGATGCTTCCTTTCGCACGGCGTCGGCGACTGCGTTGACCGCTTCAGTCGAGAGGCCGGGATACAGCGGGAGCGACAGCACTTCATTGGCGGCTCGCTCGGCCTCGGGACAATCGGCCCGACCCAATGCCGCGAATGCCGGCTGCTGTGAAATGGGAACAGGGTAGTGCACGAGGGTTTCGATTCCAGACTGGCGCAGACGGTCCTGCAACTGCGTGCGCCCCTGAGCACGGACCGGGAACAGATGATACACGTGTCCCGGATCCAACTCTCGCGGGACGGTGACGCTCGAATTCGTGAGCGCGAGCCGATAGTGCTGCGCGAGCAACCGTCGTCGCGAGGTGTGACGGGGCAGTGCAGGCAGCCGGGCTCGCAGAATCGCGGCCTGCAGCTCGTCGAGGCGGCTGTTCACCCCAATCTCGACGTGACGATAGCGATCGATCTGGCCACCGTTTCTCAGCCGTTTGATGCGATCCGCAAGGGAGGCGTCGCCCGTAATCACCGCACCGCCGTCGCCGAGCGCTCCGAGGTTCTTCGTCGGGTAGAAGCTGAACGCGCCGGCGATGCCGACGGTGCCCACCGGACGGGTCTGGCAGGTGGCGAGATGCGCCTGGCAGCAGTCCTCGACGAGGGCCAGTCCTCTCCGCTTGGCGAGCGTCTCGAGCGCCGGAAGATCGGCGGGCTGGCCGTACAGATGCACCGGCATGAGGGCGACCGTCCGCTCGGTAATCGCGCGTTCCGCAGCGGCAGGCGAGAGAGTCATTCTCTCGGGATCGATGTCCGCGAAGACGGGG
>Ga0065705_10104244_pt1 | contig 28322 bp, 12 predicted proteins | sample SwibulcommuniRL2_FD_59092 | JGI IMG/M metagenome (GOLD analysis project Ga0065705, IMG submission 59092) | Bulk soil microbial communities from switchgrass field near Rose Lake, East Lansing, Michigan, USA - RL2 Bulk Soil v2 (version 2) | ecosystem: Environmental > Terrestrial > Soil >...
GGTCTCACAAAGCTCACCGGCGGCCTCATCGTCCGCGAGGAAATCCGCCAGTTCGACCCCCACCACAGCCGCCTCGCCAACCTGACCACCCAGGTGCGGCTCGTCTCGGCCAAGGCGTGGCTCGTGCACACCGAGACCGACGGCTTCGATCCGCGGATCGACTGGGCCGAGGGCGGCGAGCGCGGCGCGGCTTCCCCCGCCTATGACGTCTCGCTGGTTCGCAAGTCCGAACCAACCGATTTTCCGGCGACCTACGAAACCAGCCAGTGGTGGCAGAACGAGGTCGAATGGTCGTTCCAAGACTACACAGCGTCGGTCGAGCACCCGCAGGAGGGCCAGGCGCGCCTCGTGCTCAAGCACGTGATTCGTCCCGAGCGCGAAGTGCGCCTGCTTATCGACACGGTCAAGAAGGTCGTGCTTTCCGTCGAATGGCTACGTCGCGGCCAGGTCGAGTCGTCCCAGCGGGCTAGCGACTTCGCTCAGGTTGCCGGCGTTTGGGTGCCGCAGAAGATCGAGCAGCTTGACGACCAGGGCCGTGTGACCAGCTCGACGACCCGCAAGATTCGATCCTCCCCGCCCGAGGAGTTCGACGGGCTGCTGAAGTCCGCGCTGGCCCCCGCCGATTCCGCGCTGCGCGTGCAATTGCCGTTGCCCAAGCTGGACGAGGCCAAGGACCGAATCGCCAAAGGGCAAGCGGCTCTTGAAGACCGGCTGGTGCTGCTGATGAGCCTGGCCGCCGATCAAAAGTGGCCCGAGGCGCACGAAGAACTCGCCCGCACCCTGGCTTTGATCCCCGGCAAGTCCTTTGCCCCGTGGATCCGGATCTGGCTCTTGGACCAGAGCCGCCGGCTGGAAGAGCTGCGGCAGCTCGTGCTGACGCAGGCCAAATCGCTGGCCGGCGCGGCCCGCCCCGGCGAGCGGACCCTCCTCGATCGCTTTCAACAGATTTCGAGCAGCCATTTCGCCTATGAGGAACAATTGGCCGTGCTCGATGCCCTGAAGCCCGTCTATGCACGCCTGCCCGACCAGGTGCAGGGTCCGCGGCTCTGGGGCGAGATTCGCCAGGGCGTGCTGCAAAGCGCCGCCCGCGATGCCGAGCAGCTCGCCGAGTTGCGCGAGCTGGTCCGCACGTATCCGGCGGTCGAATACAACCATCGCATTCTGGCCCGACGATTGATCGACCAGGGGGAGTACGACGCCGGATACGAGGTGCTCAGGGCCGCGCTTGCCAGACCCGTCGTGGACGACGGGGCTAAGCGGGGCGCGAACTGGTCGGCGGGTGAACGTGACCGGCTGTATGAAGCCTGGGCCGATCACCTGAAAGCCCAGGGCCGTTGGGCCGAGCAGCGTGAATTGACTGCCGAGTGGCTCGGGCACCATCCCCAGGACGCGGACGCCTACAAGCGATACCTGGCATGTCTCGTCTATACCCGCCGCGAAGCCGAGGCGGACCAGCTCGTCGGCGATTGGCTCAAGGCGGGTCTGGCCGATTCGCCGTTGGCCAAGGACGTCGAGGCGAAGGTCACCGCGGCCGTCGAAACGGCGACCGGCGATAATGGCTACATGGCCAGCGGCGACATCGATCCGCGGTTTTTGCCCGCCATGGCCAAGCTGCTCGTGGCGCACGCGGCGGACGAAGACCAGCCGCGGTTCCTCTACGAAATCACGAGCGACTACGACGTTCGCCGGACCGACGCGTACAAAGCCGCCGCCGACAAGATTGTCGCGCGCCTCAAGGCCGAAGCCGGGGCGCTGCCGCTGGCCAAGTTGCAAACGCTCGTCTCCTGGTGCATTTCGTACGCCGAGCAGGCGACCGACGACGACTGGAAGGCGATTGCCGCCGCCATTCGCCCCCGTTGGGACGTTGCGGTGAAGTCAACAGACGGGCAGCCACCAGCCGGGCATCCCGCCATCGAATCGCTTCTGGCCAATTCGCTCCTTCAAGTGCTCGGCCGCGTCGGTCACGACGAGAAGGTCGCCTTCCTGCGATTGCGGCTGGAAAAGAGCGACGAGCCGCATCGGGCCGGCCGGGCCAGTGCCCTGTTTGAGGCCCTGCTCGAATCTTCATGGTCCGCCGAAATCGAAGCCGAATCCCTGGGGCTGATCGACAAGCTGTCGTCCGACGACGACGCGGCCGGCCGCCTCCGCGATTGGATTGTCGCGCTGTACCGCTGGACCGACCGGATGGAAGAGGCCCACGTGGCAAAGCTGGTGGGGGCGATCGAGCGGCCCGACAAGCTGACTCGCACGGAGCTGACCGACAAACATGCCAAGATCCGCCAGCAGGTCCGCACCGATTTGTCCGCACGCTTGGCGGCGGCCGCCGCTGCTCGGCAGGATGGCCTCGGGGCCTGGCTGACGATCGAGCACCTGACGCTCGAAGCACGGCTGGAGCGCGATTTGCCCAAGGTGGTGGAGCGGTGTTGGGAATTGATCGGGCCTACCCCGCCTGCAAATCCGCCTCCCGTCGTTGACGACGGGGCTAAGCCACTTGGTGCCATGCTCCGCGCTCGCACGCTCGCCATGCTCATCCGCCTGGCGATCCGCAAGGATGCGCCGGCCGCCGAAGCCGAACGCCTAAGCAAGTATTTCGATGCCGCCATCGCTGCCAATGATGGTGGCATCAATGCCCACCTAGCCAAATACGTCCTCCTCGTTGCCCTCGACCAGCCGCAACCCCTGATCGAGCAGCTCGCGGCCTGGTCGAAGGGAGACGACCGTCCACAGGTCTGGCAGCTCGCGCTCGCTTACCTCAAGGCAGAACTGGGCGATCTCGACGGCGCAATCGCCCTGGCCGAACCACTGGCCGCGGCCGACGCCTTGGGCGCGGCCGATTACCGGGCCCTGGCCGGCTGGTATCAGGCCCAAAAGCTCGATCAGAAATATCATGAAGCTCAGGTCGCCGCTTGGAAGCAATTGGACGAGTGGCGCTTGCGGAATGTGCTGCGGGCGCACCTTGCGCCGTGGGAGAACCTGCAAGGACCCTCGCCCGGTGCGATCGATCCGCAACTCTTCCTTGTCCTCGAGGCTCTGTTCGCCAAGTCGAGCAATCCGTCGGAGCACGTGTATCTCGTTCGCAATTTCTACGAAAAATCGCGCGACTTCCGCCTCGTGGCTGCGCTGGCCGATGCGGTTGTCGGCCAATCGGCCGGCAATGTCTATCGCTTCCTCAAGGAGCTGGATAGCACGTTCGACGAAATCGACCGCGAGGCGACCGTCGATGAACTGCTCGCCCAGGTGGCCAAGGTTCGCGACCGGTCCAAATCGTCCGTCGACGCGCGAGCACTGGACCTGCTGACCATGCTCGCCGAGCAGCGGGCCGCCGAGCTGAAAAACGCGCCGGGCCCGCACGTCGCCGCTGCGGTGGCTGCCTTACAGAGCGCGACCAAGCCGGAGTGGTCCCCCGGCGAGCCGCGGCTCTTTGCGCAGATGCTCGCCGACCTCGGCCAGATCACGCAAAAGACGCTCTCCGACGAGCGAGTTCGCGTCCTCCAGTCGCTGCACACCGCCGCAGCCGGCCTGCCCGAGGATCGGCTCGCAATCGCCCATGCCCTGGCCGATTCGCTGATCGACGACAATCGCCGTCAGGACGCCCTCGATGTGCTCGAGCCGGCCTTGGCTGAGCATTTGGCGGCAAACGGCGGCAAGCGGACCTCGTCGGCACTCGACACGCTGCGGCTCTACGCCGACCAAATCGGCGCGGCCGGCAATTTCGTCCGGGCCGAGTCGGTCTATCAGAAGGAATTGGCGCAGGTGGCCAATCCACAGGTCGCCAGCGAGATTCGCCTGTCGCTTTACCAGGTGCACGTCGCCGCGATCGAGCGTTCGGGGAGCACATCGCTCGGTCAGGGGCTCACGCTATACCGAGCGGTCGAGCGGGCCCTGCGGGACGAACTTGAGCGGACCGCCGACCAGAACGAGCGCCGCCGCCTGGTCGATCGGCTGTGCGAACTGTATCAAACGGCCCATCGCCACCAGGCGCTGGGCCCGGCCGTGAAGGCCGACGTCGTCGCCTTCGGCGAAAATGGCCTCCCCGCTCTGCTCGAACGGCAAATCGACAACTATCAAGAGACCGTCGAGCGGGTCGAGCGGACGATTCGCGACACGGCCGGTTACCTGCCCGCCCTGCGATTCCTGGTCACGCGAATCGAAGGCGAGCCCGCCTGGCTGGCCCGCAAGGGGGACGATGGCTGGCGGCACTTTGCCTGGGAGCTGGGGATCCTGCACGACGAAGTCCGCGGCAAGCTCGGCGATCTGGAACCGCGATTCTTGAAGCTGGTTCTCGATGCCCTCCGCCGCGAGCTGACCACTCATACCGAGCGGCGGCAGGTCATCTATCACCAGGGGAGCACGCACTTCTGGCAGGAGCGCACCGACGACTTCGTCCGCGTGGCCGAAGAGGTGCTGGCGGAGCAGCGCCAGTCGCCGCAGGCGATTCTTTACATCACGAATTACCTCTATCGCGGCATCGGCCGGCACGCGCGAGCGATTGAAATACTGCTTGACGCCCATCGCCGCGGCCTACTCGACGAGGACGGCCGGGCCCGCCTGGTGATCTGGCTCCAGGAGCGGGATCGGTTCGGCGAGTCAATCGCCATCCTCGAGCCGCTCATGAAAGAACATCCATCCTCACTCAGCTACCGCATCCAGCTCATGCGCGCGTACTTTCGGACGAACCAGCCCGAGGCGCTTCGCAAGCTGCTGACTGAGACCGACAAGTTCTTCCATGAGGAGAATCGCTGGGGCGAGGAGGTCGCGGCCCAGCTGGCGATGAGCACGCTGGAAAACGGGCTCGATGAGCAAGCGGTGGAATACCTGCGCGAGGCGATTAGCAGGCGCGAGGACGCCTTGAACAAGCAAACGACCGGCGATCGGACGCTGGCCCAGTATTACGTCGATCGGGCGTACGCGCATGCCGGGCTCGCCAATACGAAGGCCGCGGTGGACGACGCCTGCTCGGCCGCGGTCGTCTGGGGCGTGGCCGGAGACGGCCTCTATCGGCGGCGTTTCACCGGCGGCAGCATGACCAGCGAGCAAGTTCATCCGCTCGATGTCCTCAAGAACGTGCTCGCAGCGTCACCCGACCTGAATGGCTATGTGGCCGAGCTCGATGCGGATGTTGCGAAGTCCACCGCGGAACGGCCAATTGTCCGCAAGTCGCTGGGAGAGGTCTATTTCGATCGGCGCGAGTTCGACAAGGCCCTGGTACAGCTCAAGCTGGACGTGGAGCTTTCGCCTGGTGACGGAGCGATCCACGCGAAGCTCGTCGAGTGCTACGACGCCCTGATGCAGAGCCAGGCGGCGGCCGAGCAACTATTTGCCTCGGTTGAGCTGGCCCGCCGCGACATCGACCTGTGGACCAAACTGTCCGAGCGGCTGGAGAAGCTCGAGCAGCCGGCGGAGGCTGAGCGGGCCCGGACGTCGCTCGTCGAAATGCTCCCCACCGAGACCGAAGGACACACGAAACTGGCCGAAATCCGCCAGTCGCAAGGCCGCTGGGACGAGGCGATCGTGCACTGGCGGCACGTGGCCCGCCTCCGCAAGCTGGAGCCGGCAGGCCTGTTGGGCCTGGCCGCGGCGCAAATCCACGAGCGCGAGCGCGGCGAAGCGGACAAGACCCTCCGCGAGCTGGAAACGACCGAATGGCCCGCGCGCTTCCACGACGAGCTGCGCCAGAAACAATTGCCGAGACTGCGGGAGGAGTGGCGGAAGCTGCCGTAGTTCACGTCGTCGTGCTTTCCATCGTGCTCGTCCTCGTCGTAGTCCTCGATTGGACGCTGGCCAATTCGCGGACCGCCAGTTGGAGCTGAAACGGGAGGGCGAGGCTCCTGCCGAGCCGCGCGGCTCAGTACTCAGTACTCAGTACCGAGTACTCAGCACTTCATACTCAGATCTGGGACCTTGAACCGCGACCCGTGACTCCCGTCAGCGTGGCGCAAGCGCGATTGGAGTTTCCAGCAGGCTTTAGCCCGCTTCCGTGCCCGTTGGCTTTAGCCGTCAGGCGCGCTTTGAATGGGCTAAAGCTCAATGCCAAGCCGGCTGAAGCCGGCTGGTTCCAAAAAAGGCTAAGCTAAACATCCGCTGCCCACCAGCTAAAGCTGGTGGCTGACGGGGAGCCTGCTGAAGCAGGCTAATGGTAAGCCAATCAACCAAAACCGGATGGTTTTGGTATCCTTCACCGATCGAGATGAGTCCATTCGCATCATCAGCGCTCGCGTGGCCACCCGCCGGGAACGAAAGCAATATGAAGAAGGCAACGAAACGTAAGGGAGCCGATGAGCTGCGACGTGAGTACGACTTCGCCGGCGGTGTTCGCGGCAAATACGCGAAGCGCTATGCCGAGGGGACCAATATCGTCGTTCTCGCCCCGGACGTGGCCAAGGCATTTCCCAACGCCGACGCCGTCAATCGAGCCCTCCGCAGTCTGATGGAGATCGCCGGGCGGACGGTCACCACGCGCTAAAGCGGGAGGGCGAGGCTCCTGCCGAGCCGCGCGGCTCCGCGGGAGCGTCGCCCTCCCGAAGACTACGTCCTTTCGCGGAGCGAAAGGCGACACTTCCCTAAATCGTCAGCACCCGGTCCCTCGAGGCCACGGCCCACGTGCCGACCAGCCGCCCGCCCGCAACGACATAGGCTTCCTTGTGCAAGGCGCTCGTCGGGCAGATGTGCCGCGGAATCGCCCAGAGTTCGTCGCCCGGCTGAAAGCGGCCGGCTTGGGACGTTTCGAGCACCAGGTGCTCCTCGTTTTGAAGCACTGCTTTGGCATCTGGCAGGTTCGGGAAAATGACTCGACTGCCGGCTGGTGGATCGCTCGCCACCGCCTTGTAGCCCAGATCGAGCGTCACGCGCTCCGCGGTCGGCCGGCTGATGACGCGGGTGAGCATCAGCGCGGCCGGCGTGAACTTCAAATCGGGAAACATGTCGCCGTAGCCCCAGTCGTGAAACACGATCGTGCCGGGGCTGAGCTCGATCGCCGGATCGTCGATTGCGGCAAAGATTGGAAACGATGCCGTCCCGCCGGCGACGATCCGCGGCACGGCGAGGCCGTCGGCGACAAGCTGGTCGCGAAACTCGGCGGCCGACTGCCAGATCACGTGGACGGCTGCCTGTCGCTCGGCGACGTCCTTTTGATGATTGTGTCCGTCGTAGAGATGCAAGCCGCCAGCTGCAATCCCTTTCATCCGGGCAATCTCCTGATACAGCTCGCGGGCCGCTGGGCCGATCGGCAGCCCCGTACGATGTTGCCCGCAATCGATGTCCAGGAGAACCTCAACTTGTCCCCGCTTAGCCCCGTCGTCCACGACGGGCCAGTCGCGCCCCGTGGACGGGGCGGCTAAGCGGTCGTCCACGACCGGCTGGCCCGCCGCGGCCAGCGCCTCGGCCAATTGCGAAATCGGCCGCGGATCGTCGCCGGTCACCGCCAGCTTGACATCCGGGTATTTCTGGACGAACCGGACGACGCGGCGAATGTTCGGCCCGACCGGGTTATAGGCCCAGAAGATGTCGCGCACGCCCCCCTCGGCCAGCATTTCGGCCTCGGCGATCGTCGCGCACTTGTGCCGCATGATGCCGCGGGCCCGCTCGAGCGCGATCACCTCGCGCATCTTGTGGGTCTTGCAATGCGGCCGCAGCCGCCCGGCTGAGCCGGCGATGCGGATCATCTCGGCGAGATTCGCCTCGACCAGATCGCGAAAGATCACGAGGCTGGGCGATAGCATTTGGCTTGTATCGGCGATCGCGTAGCGCGGATCGGGCATGGCTGCTGGTTTGCTAGGTGGGCTGCAAATTCGTGGCGCTTGCCTATTTTCTCTTGCTCAGCCACTCGATGGCGCTCGGGATCCCCTCGTCGATCATCGAGTCGTAGTGGTCCCCTGAGTCCGCAGTCACCAACGTCACATCGGTTCCTTGCTTCTCGAGCTGCTTTTTGAGCGCTTTTGTTTCGGCGATCGGGCAGGTCGAGTCGTCCTCGGCATGGAACAGGAAGGTGGGGCACTTGAGCCGTTCGCGATGCGTATGAGGCGAGCTTTGCGTGGCGAAATCCACGACGCCCGGCATCTCCGTCGCCAGCACCCGCAGGAGGAGGCCAAACCGCTTGGGCAAATTGACTGCGGGAGCATACGCAATGACCCCTGCCAGCCGCGGCTCGTGCTCGGCAAATAGTAAGGCATGCGTGGCCGCGGAACTGTGGCCCGCGGCAAAGATCTTCTTGGGGTTGACTTCGGGGACTTTCGCCAGCACGTATTCCAGGGCGTTGCGGGCGTTCACCAGCCCGGCCCGCGACGCTTTGAACGCTTCATAGGCCGGCTTCATGGCTTCGGCATCGCCGCTGTCGTCCAGGTTGGGGCCGTCCAGCTCGTAGGCCAGCACCGCGAAGCCCGCCTCAACGTACGGCAGATGCTCGGGCTCGTCTTCCTCGGAAAGCGTCATACCCGTGAGCAAATCGCTCCCCGCCCCGGTGATCAGTATGCACGCCAGCGACTGGGGTTGGTGCTGGCCGGGGGGCAGATACAGGATTAGCTTGCCGCCCATGCCGGGCGAGCTGTAAAAGCCCCCCTGAGCGCCGAGCGAAATGGTCGTCGAGTGAACCTGCGGGTCGATCGGCGCCAGCGGGCCGCGATCGGGGAAGCTGGGAACGGCCACCTCGCTGAACGTAAACGGCTCTTTGGCTGCCGCCGAAGCGGCCGGCGGCTGGGCGATGTACGCGATGCCGCCGCAGCAGACTAGAACCAGGAGCAGTGCCCCGCCGCCGAGGATCGCCGCGGTCAGTCCCCAGTTGGTGCGCCGCGGCTGGTAATACTGCTGCTGCTGCTGGAACGCCTGGTATTGCTGCGGCTGCCATTGATTGGGGTTGGACACGTGCGGCTCCTTTCAAACTCGCTCAAACACGGTGGCGATTCCCTGGCCCAAGCCGATGCACATCGTGGCGAGTCCCAGCTTGGCGCCGCGGTCGATCATCGTGTTGATCAGCGTCGTGGAGATGCGAGCGCCGCTCGCGCCGAGCGGATGGCCGATGGCGATCGCCCCGCCGCGGACGTTGACCTTGTTCTCGTCGAGGCCGAGCATCCGGATACAGGCCAGGGCCTGAGCCGCAAACGCCTCGTTCAGCTCGATGAGGTCGATGTCCCTAAGCGTCAGGCCCGCCCGCTTGAGCACTTTTTGCACGGCCGGCACGGGGCCGGTTCCCATGACCGACGGTTCGACGCCGGCGACGGCCGTCGCCCGTACGCGGACCAGCGGCTTGAGGCCGAGCGACTTCGCCTTGCCTTCCGACATGATGAGCAGGGCCGCCGCGCCGTCGTTGAGGGGCGAGCTGTTGCCAGCGGTCACGGTACCCACTTTAGGCATGAACGCGGGTTCCAGGGCGGCGAGGGCTTCGAGGCTCGCGTCGGTCCGCACGCACTGATCTCCCGTCGCCAGGAACCGCTGCCCCTCTTCGTCGCGGGCATACAGCGGGACAATCTCGCGTTTGAATTCTCCCTTGGCATGCGCCGCGGCGGCCCGCTGGTGGCTGCGAAGAGCGAAGGCATCCTGATCGGCCCGCGAAATGTCCTGCGTCTGGGCTAGAAACTCGGCCGTCACGCCCATCATCAGGGCCCCCTTGCTCGTCCGCTGAAAGAGCTTGGGATTGAGGTCCAGGCCGTGGTCCATCGGCAGGTGCTGCATGTGCTCGAGGCCGCCGACGATCTGCACGTCCTCAAAGCCGGCGGCGATCGAATGAGCCGCCTGGTTGAGGGCCTGCAAGCTGCTGCCGCAGAGGCGATTGACCGTCGCCCCGCCGGTCGCGACGGGCAAGCCGGCCATGAGGGCGATCGAACGGGCCGCGTTTAGCCCTTGCTCGCCCGTCTGCTGCGTATTGCCCAGCACGACGTCTTCGATTTCGTTCTTGTCGATGCCAGTCCGCTCGACCAGCGACCGCAAACAGTGGGCGGCCAGGTCGTCGCTCCGCACGTCGCGAAACCAGCCCCGCTCCTTGTGGGCCCGGCCGATCGGCGTGCGCACGCAGTCGATCACGACGGCGCTATTTCCATTGGACGCGCTCATGCGGCGGCTCCCTTTTCATTTCGTGGCCGATGCTGCCAGCATCGGGTTTCTTTTGTCGCCGATGCTCGCAGCGTCGGCAACCTTAGTAAAACTTGCGGCCGGTCTTCGCCATGTCGAGTAGCAGGGGCGTCGGCTCGAACCGCTTGCCCAGCGGCACGAAAGGCTTGGCCATTTCCACAAGCTTCTTTGCTCCAATTGTATCGGCCCAGTAAAGCAGCCCGCCCTGAAACGGCGGAAAGCCCAGCCCAAAGATCAGCCCCAAATCGACGTCACGCACGTCCCGCACGATCTTTTCCTCGAGCATCCGCGTCGCTTCCAGCAGCATCGGCAGAAAGAGCCGCTGCGTCAGCTCGTCGCGCGAGAACTTGCGCTGGCCGCGGCGGTACGTGGCGATGAGCTTTTCCACTTCCGGATCTTCCTCGGCCCGCCCCTTCTTGTTCTGGTAGTTGAAGAAGCCCTTGCCCGACTTCTGCCCCAGGCGCCCTTGCTTGACCATCGAGGGCACGAGCGGCGCGGCGATCACTCGCTCGGGAAATGCCTGGTACATCACCATGCCGGCATAGACGGCAGTGTCGAGGCCGACCAGGTCGTACAAGGTCAGTGGCCCCATGGGCATGCCGAAGGTCGTCGCGGCGCGGTCGATCTCCTTGATCGAAGCCCCGTCGCACAAGAGCTCGATCGCCTCGTTCATATACGGAAACAAGAGGCGGTTCACAAGAAAACCCGGCCCATCGCCGACGACGATCGGCGACTTGCCGATCCGCTTGGCGAAAGCGACGGCCGTGGCGACTGTCTCATCGCTCGTTTTGGCTCCGCGGATCACCTCGACCAGCTTCATGCGCCGCACGGGATTGAAGAAGTGGATGCCGCAGAACCGCTCGGGCCGCGCCAGTCCCTCCGCCAGCCGCGTGATCGGAATCGTCGAGGTGTTGCTGGCGAGAATCGCCGCCGGGCCGAGCATCGGCTCGAGCTTCGCGTAAAGCTGCTTTTTGACCTCTTCCTTCTCGACCACGGCTTCGATCACCAGGTCGGCCGTGGCGATCTCCTCCAGCCGATGCGTCACCGCCAGTAGCGGCGCCAGCTTCAGCGTCTTGGCAACGTCGGGACCCTTGATTTTCTTGTTATACGCCGCTTCTTCGAGCAGTTGCTTGGCGCCTTTAGCCAGGGCGTCGGCATTGGCGTCGGTCAGGGCGACCGGAATCTCGCTCTTCAGCGTCGCCCCGGCAATGCCGCCCCCCATGATCCCGCTGCCGAGTACGCCGACCGACTTGATCGTGGCGGGAGCGACCCCGGGGCGATCGAGTCCCGTATCGCGCTTATTTCGGTCAGTCAGGAAAAAGACGTTGATCAGGGCCGCGTTGACCGGCGAGCCGAACAGGTTGGCCATCCCCTCGGCTTCACGCTGGTAAGCCTCGGCGGCTGGCAACATGCACGTTTCGAGCATCAGCTCCAAGGCCGCCATCGGCGCGGGATAGTTCCCCTTGGTCTCTTGCTGGATCATGGCCGAGGCGGTGGCTCCGAGGAAACCCAGCTCGGTCGGTTCGACCTGCACCGGCTGGGTCCATCGCTCACGGTCCTTAAGATACTGGCCCGATTGCTTCTCGGCGCGAACGACACCGAGGGCAGCCGCAAGCAGCTTCTCCGCGGGTACGACGTCGCTGGCCAGGCCCATGACCAGGGCGGTTCGCGAATCGATATTCTCTCCCGTCGTGATCATCTCCAGGGCGTTGGCCAGGCCGACGATCCGCGGCGCTCGCACCGTGCCCCCCCAGCCGGGATACAGCCCCAGCTTCACCTCTGGAAAGCCGTATTCAGTCTTGGGCGTATCCGCCATGACCCGCCGATCGCAGCCGATGGCCAGCTCGGCCCCGCCGCCGACGCAGACCCCGTCGATCGCCGCGACCGAAACAAAGGGCATTTGCGATAGGCGGGCAAAGAGCAATTGGCCCCGTCGGCACATGGCAACGACCTCGCTCTTGGGCGCACCGAGCGACGCGAGAAACTCGCGAATGTCGGCCCCGGCGATAAACGTGCCCGGCTTGCCCGACTTGATCACCAGGCCGGCGAGATCCTTCCGCGTCTGAAGCTGGTCCAAGAGTGCCGCCAACTCCTGCAGCACTGATATGGAGAGAATGTTCGCCCCTTTGCCGGGCAGGTCGAACGTGATGAGGGCGATGTCGGGCTCGGGGAATGAAAGCGTGAGACTTTGCGTCATAGGTCCATCCTGACGAGGGTGCTGCGGCTTGTAGGGCAATGCTACCGGGGCCGAAGGGGCTAGGGCTAGGGGCGTAGCGGGACGGAGGGATGGAGCGAAGGAGAGACGGAGCGAATGAGAGATGGAGGGAAGGAGAGAAGGAGAAAAGGAAACACGGCCGTGCTGTCTCTCCGTCCCACTGTCGCTCTGTCCCTCCGTCCCTCTGTCTCTCCGTCTCGCTGCCGCTTCGTCTCAGCTTCTAAAACCTAGCGTTCCCCTAACCCCCAGCCACTCCGTGGAGGGGATTCCAGTAGCAGTACCGCCTTGGCCGGCGCGTTGCCCCGATTCATCCACGGTGCGTTTTGGCAACGGCGAGTGATCGAGGATTCTGGCTGGCTCTCCAGGAGTTGCACATTGCCGCAAAGTACGCTCGGAAGGTCTTGTCGATTCGTCGCATCCTTCTGCTGCGTAATGGTTTACATCGATTCATTGCAACTCAATCGCCCCCGGTCGCCGTTCGGAGAACGCGCCGGCCAGCGGGTGCGTCTAAGAGAGGCAGACGCTGTGGACTGGCCCTTGCATGCCAAACCTCTCGTGCCTCGTAGAGCGCCGCCGGGCCGGCGGTGTCAACGGGCTGAAACAATTCGCGCCAAATCCATGACGCCAGCGCTAGAACAGGTTATGCTGAAGGCTCGGTGTGCGGCGCTTCACCAGCGCCCCGCCTGCTGCGAGGAAAGCGATTTCCTCGAGTCCCGATCGGCTCGTCCCGGAACCCGCGCCGACCGCAGTCTTTCGCCGCCTGCCTCGTGCGACGACGCTACGAGCGTGCTGCCCTTCGCTCCGCGAAAGGGCGCTCGTTCGCTTAGCGCAAGGCGAATCTACCTCGACCGCCAGAAGCAGAGAACTTAGCACGCTATGACGCAGTCCCGCCCGTCGCTCGTCGGCCGCACCCTCAATCAGCTGCGCGCGCTATGGAGGCGCCGCCGCAATCTCGACCGCCGTCGCGGCCACCGCGCGGTGCTGCGCAGCGGGCTGCGGATTGAACCGCTCGAATCGCGGGAAGTGATGACAGCGGATCCGACCCTCGCCCTCCTGCCGAACATCGTGCTCAACGGCGGCTCGCCCCAGTGGGTGCCGCTCGACGGGTTTGACGCCGACGGCGGCACGCTCACGTTCACCGCCACCAGCCAGAATCCGGGCCTGGTCAGCACGTCGATCCCTACCGGCAACAGGAGCATCAAGATGTCGGTCGCCGGTTTCGGCGACATGACGTTCCAGCTCTTCGAGAATATGGTGCCGCGCGTCACGGGCCGGATCATTGACCTCGTGAATTCGGGCTTTTACGACGACACGGCCACGAACACGATCACGTTCCATCGGATTCTCAACGATTTCGTCATCCAAGCGGGCGATCCGACGGGGACGGGCAGTGGCGGCTCGACTCTGGGCGACTTCGACGACCAGTTCCACGTCGATTTGCAGCACAATCGCTCGGGCCTATTGTCGATGGCCAAGACGACCGACGACACCAACGACTCTCAGTTCTTCATCACCGAAGAGCGGAACGAACGGCAGTTCATCAAGCTCACCGGCAACCCGACCGGCGGCACGTTCACGCTGACCTACTTCGACCAGGTCACCGCCCCCATCACGTTCTCTAACTCGGCCGATTTCAACACGATCGCCGCGAGCATCCAGTCGGCCCTCGAGGGGCTGACTCGGATCGGGGCGGGCAACGTCATCGTGACTCACGAACCGGAGCTGAATCAGCAGAGCCAGGTCACCGAAAACCGCCGCTGGCGCGTGGAGTTCATCGGCACGCTGGCCCATCAGGAGGTCGTGAACCTCGTCGGCGCCGACAACCTGACCGGCGGCACCAACCCGGCCGTCTCCATCACCGAGCAGAAATCGGCCCGCCACCTCGACTTCAACCACTCGATCTTCGGCCTGCTGACCCAGGGCGAGTCGGTCCGCGACGCGATCAGCAATGTCACGACCGACACCTCCGGCACTCCGGCCAATCCGCCGGTCATCAGCAACATCGACGTGATCGTCGATCCCGAAAACGGCGCCCTGCTCCTCAAAGCAGCCGAAGGGGCCAGCGGCGAGACCGACATCACCGTCCGCGTGACCGATCCCGAAGGGCATTTCGCCGAGCGGACGTTCCACGTCCTCGTCACGCCGGACGGTATCAACGGCGCGCCGTTCCTTCAGGACATCGCTCCGATTCGAGGCACATCGGGCCAGCAGATTCAGATTCCCCTGGTGGCGACCGACGTCGAAAATCAGGCGTTTACACCGGCAGCCGCCAAACCCGCGGGAAACACCGTCAACTACACCCTGAACAACGTCGATGCCGCGACCGGCAACCTCAACGACGGCACGAACGTGGTCAAGATCACGCCCCCCGCCGGATTCGTGGGGCTGTTCGACGTGCTGGTCGGCGTTCGTGGCACGGTGGCCACCGACACAGGCGACCCGTTCGACACCGAGATCGTCACCGTGACGGTTGCCCCCACCCCCCCCACCAACATCGATCTGTTGGCCGCGTCGGACAGCGGCTTCTCCAACAGCGACAACATCACCAACGCCGGGACGCTTCAGTTTCAGATCACCGGCGTAACCAACGGCGCGCTCGTCAAGCTCAAAAAAGGAACCACAGTCGTCGCCCAAGGCACCGCGTCCGGCACTACGATCACGCTGAATGTCGCCAGTACAGACCTTGGTGAAGGGTTAAGCTCGCTGCGGGCCACGCAGACCGTCACGAGTATCGAGAGCGACCTATCGGCCGCCCGCGATTTCACGGTCGATACGACGCCCCCCGGTGCATTCACCTCCACGCCCCCCACCGAAGGATCGGTCGGCCAGCCGCTCGTCTATAACGCCGATGCACCGGGCGAAGGGACGGCCGGTTTCATCTATTCGCTCACCACGCCGCCGACCGGCGCGACCATCAACGGCGTCAATGGCCAATTGACCTGGACGCCTGCCGCGAACCAGGCGGGCAACCATGTCTTCCAGATCGTCGCCACCGACGCCGCCGGCAACGCCACGCAGCAGACGCTCAATATCAGCGTCGATGAGCCGCTGCCGTTCAAGATTGGCGTCATCCTGGAGCTGACCAAGCCGGACGGCTCGCCGCTCACATCGCTCGACGCCAATCAGAACTTTGTCCTGCACATGTTCGTCGAGGACCTGCGGAACGAATTCCAGTTCATCCGCCTCGACGGCGACCCGCTGGGGGGCAGCTTCACGCTCTCCTTCGGAAATCAAACAACCCAGCCGATCGCCTTCGACAATGCGGGCAATTTCACGACGATGGCCGCCAGCATCGAATCGGCCCTCGAAGCTTTGCCCGGAATTGGCCTGGGCAACGTGATCGTCACGCACGTCCCGCAGCTCAATCAGTCTCAAGAGATTACCGAGAACCGCCGCTGGAAGGTCGAGTTCGTCGGGGCCCTCGCACACCAGGAGGTCACGAACCTCACCGGCAATGCCGCGGGGCTTACGGGCGGCACGGCGCCTGCCATCACGGTGACGGAGTCCACCCAGCCCGCCGGCGTCGCGTCGGTGTATGTCGATATCCTGTTCGATCCCGCCAAAGCCGAGGCGACCGGGCCGATTACCTTCGGCCAGAATTACCAGTTGTTCCAATCCGGATCGACGGGCACGCCCGGCCTGATCGATGAATTGGGGGCCTTCGGACCGATCACCGGTTTCCTCGGAGCCGGCAAGTTCGAGATGGCCAGCATCCCAATGAAGGCCAAGCAATCAGGCCTGCTCACGTTCACGACCGAGCAGACCGACGACCCGGGCGGCCGGGCGGCCGGGGTATATGGGGAGAACACAGCCGTCCCGTTCGAATTGACGCGCTATGGTACCGCTTCGATCACGGTCGATGCGACGTTCCAGGCCGTGAACGACACGGTCAATGTGAACGAAGACGCCCAGAACCAGACGCTCAATCCGCTGGCCAACGACACGATCGATCCGGGCTCGGGCAACGTGCTGACCATTCAATCCGTCGGCGCGACCAATCATGGCGGCACGGTGCAGATTACGCAGAACAGCACCCGCCTGAGCTACACGCCGGCGCACGATTTCTTCGGCACCGAAACGTTCACCTACACCGTCAAGAATCAGAACAACGAGACGTCCACCGCCACGATCACCGTTCAGGTCCAGCCCCAGAACGACCTGCCCGTGGCCGTGAATGATACGGCCGTTGCAGCGCCCGGCGGCAGTGCCGTTGTGATCAATGTCCTGGCGAACGACACAGTCGGAGTCGATACTAACGAGAACGTCCAAAACTACGTGGTGAGCGCGGTAACGCAGCCGGCGCAGGGGGGCACCGTCGCGATCACGCCCGGCGCTAAGAGCGTCACATTCACCCCCGCCGCCGGCCAGTTCAGCAATGTGACGTTTACCTACACGATCAGCGACGGCCATGGCGGTACCGCGACGGCCACGGTCACGATCAACAACGACAATCCGATTGCGGTAAACGACACGCCGACCGTCGCCGAGGACAGCACGGGCAATGTGCTCAACGTGCTGACGAACGATACCCCGGGAACGGGCCCGAACGCAGGCACGAACTTGACCGTCACCGCGGTCGGCGCCACCAATCATGGCGGCACGGTCACCCCCGGACAGAACGGAACAACCGTCGTTTATACGCCGGCTGCCAACTTCCAGGGCACCGAAACCTTCACGTACACGATCAGCGACGGCAACAATCACACCGCAACGGCCACCGTCACCGTCACCGTAACGAATTCCAACGACCCGCCCACGGCCAACGACGATTCGCTGACCGCATTCAAGAATACGGCGGCCGTGTTCAATGTATTGGCGAACGATTCGTTCGCCCCCGATCCGGCCGAGACCTTGACCATCGACTCGGTCACACAGCCCAGCCACGGCACGGTGTCGATCACCAATAACGGCACGCGAATCACGTACACGCCGACCACCGACTACACCGGCCCGGATTCATTCACCTACATCATCAAAGACGCCAGCGGCGCCTCGTCGCTGACGGCAACCGTCAACCTGAGCGTCCAGGAGTTCATTCCCAGCTCGCTGGCGGGATTCGTCTATTTCGACGTCGATAACGACGGCATCAAGGACGCTTCCGAATCGGTGCTCGTGGGCGTAACCATCACCCTGACCGGCACCGACGTGAATAACGCCCCCGTCAATCGCACGCTCGAAACCGGCGAGGACGGCTCGTACAAATTCGACCAGCTTTTGCCGGGGAACTATACGATCACCGAATCGCAGCCGGCCTTCACGATCGACGGCAAGGAGAAGGTCGGCTCGCAGGGAGGCACTTCGACACAGAACGACAAGATCGTCATTGCGAATCTCGCCCAGAACACCAACGGCACCGGCAACAATTTCGGCGAGCGGGGCCGCCAGGCCAGCCTGATCACGCTCCGCGATTTCTTCGCCAGGAGCAGCAAGAACTACGTCACCGTCGCTCTGGACGCCGCGGGCACGACCCTCTGGCACTCGCTCAAGGGGACGCCGTTTGCCGGCTACACCAACCCGATCGTCTCGCTGATCAATAACCAGATCAACGTCGAAGGGACCAACGCTCAGTCGCAGCCGGTCGAAGCCAACCTGCCCCTGACCGACACGCGGATTCGCCTGCTGGGCGCCAGTGGCGGGAACAAGCTGTTCCAGATCAATGCGTTCAACCTGGCCAATCCGACCAACAACACGCCGCCGACCGCGGTCAACGATTCGTTCACGACAAACGAGGATACGACGCTCACTGTGGCCGTGGCCAATGGTGTCCTCAAGAACGACACCGACCCGAACAGCGGCCAGACGCTCACCGCAGTCGTCGTCACGCAGCCCGCCCACGGCACGCTGACCCTCAATCCCAACGGCTCGTTCACCTATGTGCCGACGGGCAATTACAACGGCCCCGACAGCTTCACCTACAAGGCCAGCGACGGCATTGCCCAAAGCGCCGCGGCGACGGTCAACATCACCGTCACGGCCGTGAATGATGCCCCGGTCGCCAACGCAAATAGCTACACGGCGACACAGAATACGGCCCGGACTGTCAACCAGACGGACGGCGTACTGACCAACGACACCGACCAGGAGACCGCCAGCGCCAACTTGACTGCCTTGATCGTCACGCAGCCGGCACACGGCACCGTGACGCTCAATGCCAATGGCTCGTTCACCTATACGCCGGCAAGCGGCTACACTGGCCCGGACAGCTTTACTTACCGGGCCAGCGACGGGAGCCTGCAAAGCTCGCCCGCCACAGTCAGCATCGCCGTCGAAGCGGCCGGCAGCCCCGAAGGCGAGGGGGGCAGCGCCTCGCAATCAGCCGCCTTGATGGCGTTTTTGGCCTCGGGGGACGATGCGGCCGACAGTGGCATCGCCGATGACGGGGATTGGCCGAGCTTGGTTGATCGCATTTTCGCGCGGTAGCTGCCCTTCGTCCTCGTCGTCGTCCTCGTCCTCGATTGAGCACGGGTTGCACCGAGGAACAATTGGCTCCCGAGGCCCTGGGCTGCCATAGGTTGCCGCTTTGCGGCAAGCAGAACGCACGAGATGCTCCGGCATAGTATCCTGGGCCGCATGAACCGCACATTCTTCGGGCCGTCTGCCCTCGCCGCCCTCCTCTTCGCCTTCGTAGCCCCCGCGGCAACCGCCGCCGAGCCGCAGGTCTCGCCGCCCCCTGAGTCGTTTTTCGAGATGGTCGCCGAGCGCGACCGCGACGTCGCCCGCCGCTTCTACGCCAAGTACATCGACGTTGAAGGCATGCCCGTCGTCGCCCACGCCGACGTAGCCGACCAGGCTCTGGTCCGCGTCCACGAAATCGTGACGCACATGCTGGCCGGCCGGCCGGACATCACGGCGGCCCTCGTCAAGAATCGCATGTATCTGATCGTCATCGGCAAGGACCAGGTCTATACCGACATGCCCGAGTATCGCCGCAGCGCGAATCCCGAATATCAAAATGAGCGGGTTCGCGGCACCGGTGGCCGGCCGACCAGCTTCGGCGAAGAGAACGTCCTCAGCCTGCCGCTCGACCGTTACGACGACGAGAGCATCGCCGTCCACGAATTCTGCCACACGATTGACGGCACGCTCCGCTCGATCGACCCGACCTGGAGCGAACGCAAAAACGCCACCTTCCGCGCCGCCCGCGAGCGGGGCCTTTATCAGGACGTCTATGCCGGTTCGAACGCGGGCGAATACTGGGCCGAGATCTGCCAGGCCTATTTCGACTGTCAGCGCGTGAATAACTGGAATCACGGGCCGATTGGCACGCGCGAGCAGTTCAAGGTCTATGACCCCACCGGTTACGAACTGGTGCGGACGGCCTTTGCTCTCAGCCCCGATCAGGATTGGCGATATTCCTGGCTTCAGCGCTTGCCCAACGTGGGCCCGCCGCCGGCGAAGTTCAAGATCGATCCGTACTACACCAAGTTCACCTGGGCCCGCGAATTCACTGTCCTTGGGCACCACGCCAGCGACGAGGCCCTGCTCAAAGCGAATGACACGATCCGCAAGCTCTTTGCGTATCGCCACGACCTCTTGAAGGCCCTGATTGCCGATGCCGTCAGGCTCGTCGTCCTTGGCCGCAAGGAACGCCTCGCCGACCTGCCGGAATTTGCCGCCCTGGGCAAGATTCAGGGGTTCGACCCGCTGTCACGCACGCTCCCGTATTCCCCCGAGGCCAAGCTGCTGGTGGTGGGCGAGGAAAACGTGCTGGCTGATCCCAGCCAGCCGGGAGTCGGCAGCCAGCAGGTGATCCGCCTCATGGCCGACGCGGTCTATCACGTCGCCGGGACGCGGCCGGTCGATCCCAACTGGGAAAACCGGGGCCGCAGCGTCCAGCAATACGAACTGCGCGTCCGCCGGCTGGACGAGCGCTTCGCGGCCCGGCTGAAAGAACTGTTCGACAAAGCTACCGCAGCCGACAAGTGGAAGGGGACCATCGCCGTCCACGATCCGGTAGCCTATTGGTCGGCGGGCGTGCTGGCCTATTTCGATGCTGTGGGCCAGGACGATGCTCCGGGCGATGCCGCGCATCCGATCGCGACGCGCGAACTGCTCAAGGAATACGATCCGGACTTATTCGCGATCGTCCACGAGACGATGGCCTACTACGGCAAGGTCGATTGGCGGTTCGTGCCCGCCGGCCGCTGACTGATTCTTTGATGCAGTTAGCAAGCCACGGATGGAACACGGATCAAACACGGATGGAGAACATCGTTGTGAATCCTCCCTCCGTCCATCCGTGTCCATCTGTGTTTCATCCGTGGCTACCGTCCGACTTCCGTGATTCATCTCTACTCCAACACCCCAAACTCTGTCGCCAGGGCCAGCAGATCACGCACTTCATCGGCCGGCACCGTCTGCGCCAATTCCAGCCCTTCTCGGGTGAGCGAAAACTCGGTGTTGATGTGATGCATCACCAGGCCCGCTGCGCACAGCTCGCGAAAGCCAGCCAGAAAGCGAATTGTGTAGGCCGGGTTCTCGCGGCTGCGGAAAATGAGCGTCCGCTCGGCATCCGCTTCGACATACACGGCCAGCATGCGGCCCGGAGCATCGAAGGCGCGGTTGGAGCCTTTGATTTCCATTACTCCCCGGTTACGGGCGGCATGCAAAAGGCCGCGGGCCTCGCGCGATAGGTGAATCGACTTGTCGCCGCCCGTGGCGACGGCAATGCTCGCCACGCGGGCCAGGCCGGCCAGCGTCGGGGCGCCCTGACCGAGTTCAAGCCAGGTCGCGGCCCAGCGGGGGTCGCTGGCCGCGGCGGGAAGGTGATTGTCGGACATGGTTTTATGGTACTTCAAGCCTGCGAGTGAGGCAGGGGCCGGCGATCAGGAGCCAGGAGCCAGGAGTCGGGAGTCGGAGGTCGCAGGCCGGAGTCAGTGGTGACATGAACTGAGTACCAAGTACTGAATACTGAGTACTGAGTACTGAGTACTTAGATGCAGGGTGCTCACGGTTCACGACTACCAACTGACCACTGACCACTGACCACTGACCACTGCCGCGAACTTGCGACTGTTCCATTCCCCACCCATAATCGACGATTCCCCATTCCGCACCCGCCAACCAGACCATGAAACACCGCGCCCTTTTACTGCTTCTCGCCTTCTCCTCCACTCTGGCCGCTCAAGAGGTCATCCCCCACGCGCAAGACAAGCCCCCCGGGCCGCCTCTCTCGCCGCAAGAGGCGATTGTCAAGATGAAGGTCCCCGAGGGGTTCAAGGTCGAGCTCGTCGCCAGCGAGCCGGACCTGGTGAACCCGGTGGCGTTCACATTCGACGAAAAAGGGCGCATCTGGGTCACCGAAAGCCTCGAATATCCCCGCAAGCAGCCCGGCAAAGGGGAAGACCGGATCAAAGTGCTCGAAGACACCGACGGCGACGGCAAAGCCGACAAGTTCACGATCTTCGCCGGCGGCCTCAACATTCCCAGCGGCATCGCAGTGGGGCACGGCGGCGTCTGGGTCGCCAATTCGCCGGACATCCTCTTCTATCCCGACGCCGATCGCGATGCGAAGCCCGACGGACCGCCGCAGGTGGTCGTCACCGGCTTCGGCCGCGATGACACACACGAGCTGCCCAACAGCTTCACTTGGGGCCCCGACGGCTGGCTGTATGGTCTCAACGGCGTGTTCAACCAGAGCCACGTGAAATATCCAGAGGGGAATCCAAACTTCAAGCCGGATCAACCCGGCTGGCGATTTACCTGCGCCCTGTTTCGAATCCATCCGGTGACCCGCGAGTTCCAGGTCTTCTGCGAAGGGACGAGCAATCCGTGGGGCATCGCCATCGACGGCGAAGGGTCGTTTTTTGTCTCAGCCTGCGTCATCGACCACCTCTGGCACCTCGTCGAGACCGGCTACTACCTCCGCCAGGGCGGCCCCTATCCGCCGTTTACCTGGCAGATCGAATCGATCGTCAAGCACAAGCACCAGAAGGCGGCCTATTGCGGCATCCATTGGTTCGACAGCGATGCTTACCCCGCCGAGTATCGCGGCAAGCTCTACATGGGCAACATCCACGGCAACTGCATTAACGTCGATTCGCTCAAGCGTAGCGGCAGCACCTACGCCGGCAGCGGCGAGCCCGACTTCCTCACCGCCAACGACGCCTGGTTCATGCCGGTCGGCCAGGAAACCGGCCCCGACGGCTCGCTCTACATCCTCGACTGGTACGACCGCTACCACTGTTATCAGGACGCCGGCCGCGATCCGAAGGGGATCGATCGGCTCAAGGGCCGGCTCTATCGCATCCGCTATAAGGACACTCCGCGAGCCGTGGGCTTCAATCTGGCCAAGGAAACCGACGATCAGCTCATCGAGCGGCTGGGCGCGGGGAACGATTTTCTACGCAGCACGGCCCAGCGGCTGCTTTACGAGCGGCAGGTTGCCGACATCAATAGCCCCAGCGGAGTGCCCAAGCGAGTCGCCACGCGCAACAAGCTGCAGCAGCTTATCGAGAATAAGGACACACCACCGCGGCAGCGGGCACACGCCCTATGGGTGCTCGTGAGCACTCGCGAAATCGACGAGGGACAAACGCAATACCTTATGAAAAACGCCGAGCCGTGGGTCCAGGCTTGGATCGTGCGAATGCTAGGCGACATCGGCGGGGCGAGCGACGCGCAGATCGCCACGATCCGCAAACTCGGCCGCGAAGGCGCGCCCGACGTCAAGCTGCAAGTCGCCATCGCGGCCCGGAAGATCGACGGCCTCGATCCACTGCCCACGCTCGTCGACGTGCTGGCCCATGCCGGCGACGACCCGCTCATTCCGCACATTGTTTGGCAGAACCTCCATCCGCTCCTGGCCACGCGCTCGGAAGCATTCCTGGCAGAAGTGAAAAAATATGACCTCAAGGCGACGCCGAGCCTGGCCAAGCTGATGCCCCGCGTAACGGAGCGGATTCTGGCGACAAAGAAGCCGTAACCTGGCCCCAACCAGTGGTTGGGATGAGAGGCTGTAGTCAGTGGTCAGTGGTCAGTGGTCAGTTGGCAGCGGTCGTCGGTACTCGGTACTCCGTACTTAGTACTCAGTACTCAGTACCGAATACGAACTTTTTACTAACTCTCACACACTCACACCCTCGCACCTGTCCCCCGTGAAGCCCCTTCCCATCATCGCCCTGGCCCTTGCGCTGGTCATGGCGGGCCCGTTGCCCGCCGACGACCGCCAGCCCACGGCCGACGTCAACTCGCTAGCGTCGCTCCTGGAGCTGGTGATCGATGCCGATACGAATTCGGCCCGCGACTGCCTGGTTCGAATGGCCGAACGAATTCGCACCGGCGGTGTCGAACCGGCGACGATCGCCGCGCTAAAGGAGCGGCTCACGGGGACGCTGGGCAAGATCGTCGCCGACCGCAAACATCCGCTCTGGCGCGACACGGTATTGCTGGCCGCACTGTGGAAAGACCCGGCAGCCGTGAAGGAGGTCGTCTCTCTGGCCAGGCAGGCCAGCGCACCCGACGGCGATCGGCAACTGGCAATCGCCACGCTCGTCAGCGCCAAGGACCCCGCCGCCACCGACGCGGCAGCAGAGATCCTCGCTCGCCGCGACAATAGTGCCCGCCCGCTGCAACTGGGAGCGATCAATGCCCTGTCGCGATCAGAAGATCCTGCCGTTGCCCAGGCCGTGCTGGCCAACTACGCGCAGCTTTCCGCCGATGCACAAGCCGCGGGCATCGAACTCTTGACCCAGCGCGCTGCCTGGGCCCAGCCGCTGGTGAAGGCCATCGCGGCCGAGCAAGTTCCTAAGAGCGCACTCAACATCAATCAGGTCCGCAAGCTGATTTCGCTCGGGGACCGCGACGTAAGCCAGGCGGTGGCGAAGCTGTGGGGAACCGTCCGCGAAGGGCGCGATCCGCAGCGTGAGGCACTTGTCCGCCAGATGCGACTACTCTTGGCCAGCAGGCGCGGCGACAGCAAGCAGGGCGTGGCCGTATTTGCCAAGCTGTGCGGCCAGTGCCACAAGATTCATGGCCAGGGGCAGGAGGTCGGCCCCGATATCACGGTCAACGGGCGGGCATCGTACGAGCAGCTCCTCTCGAACGTGTTCGACCCCAGCCTGGTGATCGGCGAGGCCTATCAGGCCCGCACGGTGCGGACCGTCGATGGCCGCGTGCTGACCGGCCTGTTGGCGGAAGACAGCCAGGAGCGCGTCGTGCTGAAAGTTCAGGGGGGCAAACTCGAATCGGTCGCCCGCGACGATGTGCAGGCGATGAAGGTGAGCGAACTGTCGCTGATGCCCGAAGGAATCGAAAAGCAGCTATCGCCGCAGGAGATCGCAGATCTGTTTGCTTTCATCACGCTCGACAAACATCCCGACGATCCCGCGGCGCGGCCGATCGCGGGAACACCACCTGCCAGCAAGTAGATTCAATCGCGCCGTTAGCCCCCGCATATCCGCGCCGTTCGCTAGCACCGCCGCAATAATCCCTTTCATTTCGCTTGGCGGAATCCGATTTGTCCGATAGCTTTGCTATAGCTCGTTAGGAACGGGGCACGACGGTTTCTCCAGCTGGGTTCCCAGCCTTTGCCGCCCGCGCCGCAATCGCACTCGTAACGGATTGCTTCCCACTCGTCCGAGGAACTTCGTCATGACGCCCCGCAGTGTTGCTGGGGAAGGGCTGCGCCGGGTCGGCGCTACGCGCCGCTTGCGCCTGGAGCAGCTCGAATCGCGCTGGCTTCTAGCCACTCTTTACGTCTCCACGAGCGGCAACGACGCCGCCGACGGCTCTTCAGCGACCCCCTGGAAGACGCTGCAATACGCGGCCGATCACGTGCAGGCCGGCGACACGGTCATCGTACGGGCTGGCAATTACACGGGTTTCTACCTGGAAACCGATGGCACCGCCGCCAGCCGCATCGTCTTCAGCGGCGAGGCGGGGGCGAACATCACGCAGCGCAACGCCACCACGCCCGACGGCATCAACCTCGAAGGGGCCGACTACGTCACGGTTGAGGGATTCACGGTCAACAACATGCCGCGGGCGGGCATCCGCAGCGTCACAAACCACCACGTGATCCTCCGCAGCAACCACTGCGACAGCAATTTCAAATGGGGCATTCTGACCGGCTTCTCCGACGACATCCTGATCGAGGGCAACATCACGAGCCGTTCGCAGGATGAGCACGGCATTTATTTCAGCAACAGCGCCGACCGGGCGATCATCCGCAACAACATCTCGTGGGGGAACCGGGCCAACGGCATTCACATGAACGGCGACGCCTCGCTCGGCGGCGACGGCATCCTGTCGAATTGCCTGGTCGAAGGAAACATCATCTTCGGCAACGGCGTCGGCGGCGGCTCGGGGATCAATTGCGACGGCGTCCAGAACTCGACGATCCGCAACAACCTGATTTACGACACGCACGCCAGCGGCATCTCGCTCTATCGCATCGACGGCGGCGGTGGTTCATCGAACAACCTGGTAGTGAACAACACGGTGGTCGTCGCCGCCGACGGCCGCTGGGCCATGAACATCCAGAGCGGCAGCACGGGCAACACGCTCCGCAACAACATTTTCCTGAACAACCATTCGTTCCGCGGCTCGATCGACATTAGCGCCGACAGCCTGGCCGGCTTTACCAGCGACTACAACGTGCTGATGAACCGGATGACAACCAACGGCGGCACCACGATCCAGACGCTGGCCCAGTGGCAGGCCAGCGGACGCGATCAGCACTCCCTGGTGGCGATAGCAAGCGAACTGTTCGTCGATCCGGCGAGCGATTTCCACCTCTCGGGGACGAGCCCAGCCGCCGATGCCGGCACCTCGTCGCTGGCGCCCAGCGTCGATCTGGAAGGGAATGCCCGGCCGGCCGGCCTGGGGATCGATATCGGTGCTTACGAACGCGGCGGCACGCCTCCCCCGAACGATCCGCCGACTGACCTGTCGCTCTCCAACGGCTCGATCAAGGAAAATGCCGCCAATGGGACGCTCGTCGGCGTCCTCTCGGCCGTCGATCCCAATAGCGGGGATACGCACACCTTTACGCTGCTCGACAGTGCCGGCGGCCGTTTCGCCATAAACGGCAATCAACTCGTCGTGGCCAGCGGTTCGCTAATCAACTTCGAAGTGGGGACGAGTCACAGCATCACCGTTCGCGTGACGGATCGCGGCGGGGCGATTTACGACGAGTCGTTCACCATCACCGTCGAGAACGTGAACGAGGTCGTCGGCTTTGACGTGCAGCGCGGGGCGATGCAGCGATCGTACATTCGTTTTCTCGACCTGGTGTTCGAAAGCTCCGACGGCCTAGCGCAGCTGATTGCCGAAGGGCGGCTGTGGATGACGCGCTACAGCCTGACTGGAACGGGGGGCAGCTACGTCAACCTCGCGGGCAAGGCGGTGGCAATTGGCAACCGCATCCAGATCGATTTCGGCGCGGCTGGGATCGGCGGCAATCGCAATACGGCTGCCGGCGACGGCTACTACCGCCTCCGCGTCGATGCCGACGGCGACGGGACGTTCGAGACCTGGAAGCACTTCTATCGCCTCTTGGGCGACACGAATCGCGACCGCTGGGTCAATACGACCGACGTGAACGCCGTCAATGCCGACCGGGGCAAGACGGGTGTCCGCAACACGGACTTAAATGGCGACCTGGTGGTCAACACGACCGACGTGAACATCGTCAAGAAGCAGCGCGGCCGGAGCGTGGCCAACTGGCTGCCGCTGGACGATTAGAGAGCTGATTGAGTGCGCCACTGACTGGATGCTTCGCTGTTGTAATGCCAGTTGCGCGGCCTAGAATAGCAACATGGTTGCATTTCCACCTAATTCTGCGTTCGCGGAGATCTGGGAGAAGGTTCGCGCCTGGCCTGCCGAGGAGCGAAGACTGCTCGCGAGACAGATCGTTGAGTCGCTGCGATCGGAGTCGAGCCCGCCAACTGTCGTCGCGCCGCCTCCGAAGCCCACTACGAATGCGGCCGATCTGATCGGGCTGTGGAGCGATGTTGACCCGAAACCCACCGATGAGGATTTGAAGCGCATCCTTGAGGAGTCGATCCTCGAGAAACACTGGTTATGAGATGCGCGCCTTTCTCGACACCAATGTAGTCTGCGATTGGCTACTGAAGCGCGAGCCTTGGCGAGCCGACGCCGAGTCGATTGCCGAGCGGATTGCTAATGGGCAGCTAGTGTGTCTGGTCGCGGCAACCACCGTCACGAACCTGTTCTACATCGCCCGCAAATTAGTGGGCCGCGATGCCGCGGCGGCGCTCGTGGGGCGCCGCCTCACTTCCTTTGAAATCTGGTCCGTCGATGCCCAGGTGCTCCAGGCTGCGCTCAGCGTATCCGGCGGCGATTTCGAGGATAACGTGCAATTGATTGTGGCGCTCGAAGCCGCCGCTGATTGCGTTGTGACCCGGGATTCGAAAGGATTTAAGGGCGCTGCGATAAAGACCCTCACGCCAAACCAGTTCCTTGCTGAATTACGAGCGCCCCCTCCATGACCCAGCTCGACGGCAAAATCGCCCTGATCACCGGCGCGGGCCGCGGCATTGGCCGCGCAATTGCGCTCGCTTTTGCCCGCGAAGGAGCCGCCCTGGTATTGACGGCCCGCTCGGAGGATCAGCTTGCCGCCGTGGCCACAGAGGCGGCCCAAGCCAGCGAGGCCAAGGTCGTGGTCCACCCGGCCGACGTGACCAGCGAGCAGGACGTGGACGAGTTGTTCGCTCGCGTCGCGAGCGAATTCGGCCGGCTGGATCTCTTGGTCAATAACGCCGGGGCGTTCGATGGCGGGTCGCTCGATCAGCTTTCGACCGAGGCCTGGGACCGCGTGCTCAATACCAATCTCCGCGCCCCGTTTCTTTGTACTCGGGCGGCTCTGCGGATGATGAAGCCGGCCCGTAGCGGGCGGATCATCAACATCGGCTCGATCGCCGCACAGCGCTCGCGAGTCAGCAGCGCGGCCTATACGGCCAGCAAACACGGCCTGTGGGGGCTGACCCAGGCCACGGCCCTGGAAGGGCGCGAATATGGCGTCACTTGCGGCGCGCTGCACCCGGGGAATGTGGCGGTCGAGCGGCGGCAAGCCAGCGGCAAGACC
>Ga0065705_10001855_pt1 | contig 28273 bp, 19 predicted proteins | sample SwibulcommuniRL2_FD_59092 | JGI IMG/M metagenome (GOLD analysis project Ga0065705, IMG submission 59092) | Bulk soil microbial communities from switchgrass field near Rose Lake, East Lansing, Michigan, USA - RL2 Bulk Soil v2 (version 2) | ecosystem: Environmental > Terrestrial > Soil >...
CATCCAGCGCGGCGAACGTCCGAAGTTTCTTTGCTTCAGGTGCTGGCAGTCGCTAGAGCCAAGCCCGACACCTGAAGTTCCCCTCCCCAATTCCTAGGCGCGGCTCAGAGGCGGGAATCACCCCTCCCCGCCGGCTACAATTGGGGCGTGGAGCCGAATCCTTACGAAGCGCCGAGAGAAGTGACTGGCAATCTGCCGGCCCGCCCGCTTCGGATTGTTTGCGCCGGCCTAGTTCTAATCGCCCTGACGATAGGCGCACTGCTTTTGGCCATCCACGTTAGGCATCTGGTATGGGAAAGCCGGCTCGGTGAACTGCCCCAAACGGTATCACCCCTGCCCTAGATCGTCGATGTGGACTCGCCGCGAAGATTTGCTGATTCGCAAGCACCCGCCCGAAATCGCCGCGCGTCTTATCGCCCGGCCCGTGGCTGATGTGCACGATCGGCTGATTGAATTGGCGGGAGCGCAAAAGCCCGTCTATATCCGCCCCGGCCATACGACGCCCCGACGGTGGACGCCAGAAGAAGATGAGCTGGTCCTGGCGCGCCCTCCAAGTGAAATCTCGCGGCTGATTGGGCGCTCATTTCGGGCTGTGTGTCGCAGGCGCGGCAGACTCCGCAAGAAACACACCGGGCCGACACCGTATGGGTGACGGCCCTTATTGTGGTGGAGCGCCGGTGTTTAAGCCACGAGGCGGCAAGAGCAGTGACAAGCCGCATCCGAACACCCCACGGCATTGTGACTGGCGGGAGGGTGAAAAGCGAGCGGCAGGGGTCTAGGATGCTGGGATGATACGGGAAACTGCTACCTCGCTAATCGCCGCGGGATGCTCCGCCGTCTTGCTTATCGCCTTCAGCATCTACCTGACTGGGTATTTCCTGTTGTGCATGCAAACTGATGAATCACTCAACGCGCTTCCGCCGTCGAAGCCTATTCGCGTGAGACTGTACTCCTCCAAGTTCCTCGAATCGATTTACCGGCCGGCGGGGGACATCGAAGCGTTGGCACTAGGATGGGACGTGTTGATTCTCTCAAACGAAGTGTCCAGGTAGATTCTCCAGGTCTGTAGAATCAAGCGGTGATTCCAGCCTCTGTGGGTTTGGCGGACCACGTTCACTAATTGACCGCCGCTCTTGCGCGTAGCACGATGGCACCCATGCCCACCTACCGCGTCCACTTCGCCGCCAGCCATACCGATCCGATCCCGCCGGTCGAGACGCTATTGAGCATCGAGGCGAGCGATCCGGTGGATGCCGTCGATAAGCTTTGCCGGGCCGGCCAAGTGCCCCAAGCGGAACTCGTGAAGTGGGCCAGGGTGGTGCTGGCTGTTGCGGAGAATGGCCGGGCCACGAGAGCGCTTCGGGTGCCGGTCACGCCGTCGCACGTTGTGCCGCTGGACTGGGATAGGGAGGGGCGCGAGTTCCGCGACATCATGTTTGGATAGCAAGCTGAGGCCCGCCGTCACTCTGGCAGTGCTTTTTCGAGCGGGTGTAGAATTGAATCGTGATTAGCCTTTCCCTACCTTACGAACTTTATTTTTTGTCCGCCATCCTCGCGGTCTGGGCAGGCAACAAGGCATGGCGCTTCATGGAGAAGCGCCGCTGGCGGTGGACGATTTCGGACTGGTTCATCGCTACCTTCTGGATTGCAGTGGTATTGGCCGTGACAATTGCAAACGGCTGAGTCCGCGACCCGCTTGCCTCTGAAGTTGGGTGCCAGCGACAAACAAGGAGATGGAACCGAACCCCTATGAATCTCCGAAAGAGGCTATCCCTCAAACGGCAGAGGACGCCGCTCGATTCGCAAGAGCCAGGGACCGCGCATGGCTGCTCCTTTGTGGGGTTTCGGTAACTGGTCTTGCTATAGCAGTTGGAATAGCAGCGAACGCCGTGTTCGACATTAGGGGAGAAAATGCTGCGGTCGTTGCACTCGCGGTCGTAATCGTGGCGTTCATGCTTATCCTTCCGCGCCAAAAAGCATCGCTCCTGCCCTAGTTCATTCACCGCTGCCAGGCATTCTGCTTGCCGCCACGGCCGGCCACCAGCGAGAATCAGGGGCATTGAGGCGGACTAGAAAAAAAGGGCATTAATGGCGACGGGCCTTGAGGCGAACCGCTGCCCCATGTCTGCTGCCAACGGTGCGCTTCTTGAAATGCAGCCGGCGGGTGTGCTCAATTGAGTGACATGCCCAAACCCCGACTGACGATCAAACTGATCCTGGGTTGGGCCGATGCGCATCGTGAGCGATCCGGCGATTGGCCCACGGTGAAAAGCGGCTTGGTGTGGGAAGCGGTTGACGAGAAATGGGCGAATATCGACCAAGCCCTTCGCAAGGGACTTCGTGGACTCCATCGTGGGCAGACGCTGACTCGGGTCCTGGCCAAGCATCGAGGCAAGCGCAACCGTAGGCGGCTTCCTCATTTCACCGAGCGACAGATACTCGCCTGGATTGATGCTCATCGCGTAAGCAAGGGAGACTGGCCGCGCGACTCCGATGGTCCGATTACCGGGGCCCTCGGCGAGACCTGGATGGGGGTCGACATGGCCCTGCGCAATGGTCTGCGTGGATTGCCCGGTGGTTCGTCGCTTCCCAAGCTGCTGGCCGCTAAGCGCGGCGTCAAGAACCCTGGAGCGCGCCCCCAGTTGACGGTGCAACAAATCCTGGATTGGGCGGACGCTTATCAGCGCCGAACCGGCACCTGGCCGAAGGCTGAAAGTGGTCCGATCCCGGAGTCGGAAGGCGATTCGTGGATGGCCGTCACCCAGGCGCTGATCGTAGGCGGCCGAGGACTGCGTCGATCGTCGCTCGCCAGGCTCCTGGCCCGGCACCGAGGGATCACGCGACATGTCCGCAAGCCGCCGCTGACCGTTGAGCAGATCTTGGCGTGGGCCGACGAGCACCATATGCGGACCGGACGCTGGCCCAAAGGAACTTCCGGACGGGTATCGTCGGCGATGGGCGAGTCCTGGCGACGGATCAACGTGGCGTTGTCGGATGGGAAGCGCGGCCTGCCGGGGGGCCAGACACTGGCACTGGTGCTTGCCAAGCACAGGGGCCGGCGCAGCAGGGTGTTCTTGGCCGAATTGACCGAGAAACAAGCCCTGCACTGGGCGCGCACACACATAAGGAAACATGGGCGCTGGCCGAAGCGCGGCACGGGGTCCATTCCTAACAGCGGCGGCGAAACGTGGGCCAGTATCAACTGGGCGCTTAGGAATAGTCGCCGCGGATTCAAGTGCCGCTTGAGTTTGTCGCAGTTTCTGCGCGCTCAGCATTGAACGCGCTCAGCCGTCCGCTTAAGCTCTCGATCGTATCGACGATCCTTCTCGTCGCAAATGTTGTAGCTCCAATAGGAACGCCTTGCTGCCGCAGCCTTGTTTCCGGTTTCACGCGGCTCTCAGTGCGATTTTGGAAGGCAAGGAGGGGCTTGGCTGGCCAAATAGGTGTTCCAGGCCGTTTCTGCGGAGCGGAAGCGAGTAAGGCCGAGAAAATCGCAATGGGTGCCGGTAACGGTCCAGGCATACGACGCTGGCCCTCTAGCGCGCCGACCATGATTCCGCTGCTCGTCGTTGAAAGGACGATCAATTCGGCGCCGGCCGCACCTTGGTGCGGCATCGGGCAGTAACCGGCGAGTCCGTAGTTGCCCGGTCCACGCCGCCATTCGGACAATCAGGACGTGGCTATGCGGACTTCACCCAAACTCGCCGAATTCGTCGCCGCCCAAGATATGGTCTATGACCGCGTTCTGCGCGAGCTGGCGGCCGGTCGTAAGGAAACGCACTCGATGTGGTTTGTTTTTCCGCAGTTGGTTGGGTTGGGGTCGAGTCCGCTAGCGCAGAAGTTCGGAATCGCCTCCAAGGCCGAGGCACGAAGCTACCTGGACCACGAGGTGCTAGGGCCGCGTCCGTCGGAGTGGCCCGGCGGCGCAAGATGCTCGATAAAATAGCCCACGAGCAGAATCTTGCGCGGCGACTTGGACGTAGCGGCCATATCTATGACGCTACGCCTGTGACCCCAACTAGCGTTCGCCCGCTAGCGGCAGGTTTTCTACAGAGCAGACTTATCCCCTATTCCGCCCCTACTGGCTGACGTAACGAAAATACTCGTGAAATACATGGTCGATCATAATCAACATCATTTGTCTCACTTAATTCGCCGTCGATGCTTCGTGTACGGGCATGTAGCATTATGCCGCTGTAGGTAAGAACGCGTAATTCGTTGAGGTCATGGCGGCGTATGTCACCAATGTTAAAGCACTCGCGGCACGCGCCCTTCTCGCGCTCAATCGAAAAATCATCGACTGATCGAAGAATCAGGAGTAATCGGCGCCTGGGCTCTATTTTGTCCCAAACGAACCACACCTTGTGACGATATTTTGCCATCTGCCCATCGCACTGCCAGAGTGAAAGTGTGACAGTTCGAGTTACCTTATTGAACTCGATGTCGCATTCTTTGCCTTCGGCATCTCGCGCGAGATTGGCTGCCTGTCGAAGTGTGTCAAGGCTATTGATCATCAAGCTATTCACGGGTTAGCGCCTCCAGCAGCCCCATGGCCAATGCTTTACTCCAAAGTAGTCAAAGTCAATGTGCGGAGTACATCTCGTACCTGGCGGAATCGGATGGATATCTAATCGAATCAGCGGCCGCATACCTTCTGGCCTCAGCTGACAAAGACCCCCGCTTCCCATCGGGCGACCTGTGACAACAGCTCCCTCAACAAGGATCGGCGCACCGCCAAAACAGACGCCTTCGACGAGAAGCACAATTCCTTGTGCTGGTGCTGCGGCTCCTTCACAATTCCCAAATTGCGCAAACCCTTCGCCGGCGTAAGCGTAGCAAAGGGCCATGCCCCCAAGTCCCTTCCTTATCGGGTCATCATTTATACAAATGTCATCGACGATCTTTTGACGACATTCGCTCGCGGCCTGATGGATGGCTCGTGGGAGCGTGTCAAAGAGTGAGCAAGGAATAACGGCCATGCCGTATGGAATGACAATCCAGGGTTTCGACTTATTCGCAGGATCCGAAGCCTGCTCGTTCAGCCACCCGCTCACCGGGCCGAGCGGGCATTTGGTGCGAGCATCCCTAACGTAGGGAGGCGATGTGGTGGGGCGTCGAATTGGCGGTGCCCAATGTGGGATCAATACAGGTGTGGAAGGATCGTCCAGTCCGGAGGGATCGGTCAAGGATACGACTGAGTTTGTGACGTAACGATTAAGATTACTCGGGTCCCCTTGAAAACCAACTGGATCCTCGCTTATCCATTGCCCATCAATCGAATCATACCAGCGATTCAGATTGTTCTGCAAACCCGTCGATTCATCGAGTGCCCGCCCAGTGAATCCGAACAGCTCGTCCACGGCTGAGTGCGTCTCGCTGACCAATGTGCCGTAGCTGTCGTAGCGGCGATGGTTGGCGATCGACGTGTCATCGGTCCCCGCGTTGTACTCCGCCAAATCCCGTAGCGTGCCCAGATGGTCGCCGAGCGGCCAGAGGACAGTGCCGGCACTGGTCAGGCTGGTCACAGCTTCATCGGTTAGGAGCTGGTCAACCACGTCGGGGTTCCAGAGGTAGCGGTGGGAAAGGTCGGAGGCCGCGCCGCCGTCGTCGAATTGCAGGGCGACTTGCCCGTCCTCGTAGGAGAAAAACGTGTCAATGTCGTTGGAGCCATTGGGATCGACACACCGCTTTACCCAGCGGTTGAACACGTCGTAGAACTGATCGACGGTCTTCGTGACAGTGTTGTCAGAGTTCTTGAACGTGATCTTCGTCAGCCGGTTGCGATGGTCCCAGGTGTACTCCTCCTTCTTGCCGTTGCTGATCTTGGTCCGCGTCAACCGATTCCCTTCGTCGTCGTAGGTGTAATTGTACGTTCCGTCGCTCGCAATCTGGTTGTTCGGGTCGATGTCGTACCCACTCATCGTCCGGTTACCATTGGCGTCGTAGGCGTAGGTCTCGTCGGTCTGCCCGGTGTGGTCGGCCCCCGTGAGCTGGTTCGTGTCGTCGTGCGTGTAGTTCGTGACTCCATCGACGTAGGAATCGATCGACGTGAAACGGCTGGCGGCATCGTAGGCGTACAGATAGCCGGCGAGCGGTTCGGTTCCCCAACCCGAGCCGGGCGCCGAGGTGTCTTCGGTGTGGAGCAGCTTGGTCAGGCGGCCGATCCCGTCGTAGCTGTAGAACGAGTTGGCCACGAACTCGAAACCGGACAGGTCGGCGTAACGCTTGATCTGCGTGTAAGCCCCGCTCGCGTCGTAGGCGAAGTCGGCCCGCTTTTGGGCCACGGTGTTACCCCCTGACGTCCCTTGCTGCTCCAGGACGGTCAGGCGGTTGAGATTGTCGTACGTGTAGACATTCTTAAAGTCGGCCGTGCTGCCGAGTTGGGCTTGAAGCTGAGTCCTCCGGCTGGCGACATCGTACGTGCTCTGGTACTGGATCGTCGGGGTCAGGCCGTCAATCGTTTGCGACTCATTGGTCACTCGCCCCAGGCTGTCGTAGGTGTAGGTGTAGCTGGCCGCCGGATCGGAAGCGGTCGCCAGGTCGCCAGCGCTGGAATAGGCGAGCGACAGCGTGCGCACGAGCGTGCTCCCGCTATACCACTTTTCGTTGGTGTTCCGGTACACGTTATCGTACTCATACACGATCTTTCGCCCCAGTCGATCTATCCGCTCGGTCAAGTTCCCGACCGCGTCGTACTTGAAAGTGCGGGTCTTGTCGAGTTCGTTGGTTTCCTCGATTACGCGGCCGAGATTGTCGTAGTCCCAGGTTGTCGCGTTGCCAACCGGGTCGGTCAGGCTGAGCATTCGGCCTGCCGCGTCGTAGTTGAAAAGCGTCTGGGCCAGCAAGTCGGAGTTGGTGAGGCCGCTGTAGTTCGCCCATAGGGGACTGACATTTTGTCCGGCATGTGCGCCGGTGAACGTAATCGTGTAGGGGCCGCCCGCATTGCCCGAAACCGTGACCGTATCGACAGTGGAGAGGGCCTCCAGGGCCGAATCGACGGTGGAAGCGGAGGCGTTATAAGCGATCGCCGACGTGGTTTGCCCGCCGAAGCTGAGCTTGAACGTGCCGCCGGTGGAATCGCTGAGCGTCACCACTTGGACTTCGTTGGCGCCGACGCCCTGGGTCGTGGTCGTTTCCACGTCGATCAGCGTGGCGTAGTAGACGCCGGACGTGTCGATGGCGATTTGGGCGACGTTCGTGGCTGCCAGGGCACCCTGGAACACGATCTGCCACACTTGCGCGAGCGACGTATCCGAAACTTTCGTGACGGCCACGTCCCCCGTGCCGATGTTGGAGAGGGCCTCCAATTCTGACTGGACGGTTGTGGCCGAGGCGTTCCAGGCAATAGAAGTCGTGGTCTGGCCGCTGTAGGTCAGCGTGAACGAGCCGCCAGAGATGGGGTAGTCATTGCTGCGGAAGCCGACGCGCTGGACTTCGTTGATACTTGCTCCCTCGGTTGTGGTCGTGACGGTGGCAATTGGAACGTTCCCACCGGCCTGCTTCTCGGCGATTGTGCGGTGGAGGTTGTCGTACTGGTAGACTTTGCGGTTGCCCAGGGGGTCGATTTGCTGGAGCACGTTGCTGACCGCGTCGTAAGTGAACGTCGTTTCGGGCCGCGTCTGGGAGCCGGTTCCATCCGGATCAGGGGCAATGATTTTCTTGCGCCGCCCCAGACCGTCGTACTCGTAATCCGTATCCCGGCCCATCGAATCGACCATTTCCAGAAGCTGGCCGGCATTGTCGAAGTCGTACGTGGTCACGGGCGAGGTCAAGGACCCGGAACCGTCGGGATCAGGAGCCGTGATTTCGATCAGGTTGTCGAACAGATCGTACTCGTAGGCAGTCTCGTGATCCAAAGCGTCGATGACCGTAATAAGCCTACTGACCGCATCGTATTCGTACTCCGTTTCCGGTGCCGCCAGCGAGCCGCTTCCGTCGGGATCTGGATCGGTCACTTTCGTCCGGCGGCCCAATGCATCGTACAGATATGTGGTGGTCCGGTTGCCCGGGGCAGTGACCGTGGCGAGCAGTCCCGAAGCCGTGTAGGTGTAGGCGGTGACCAATGCCGCAAGCGAACCACTGCCATCCGGATCGGGAGAGGTAACTTCCACCAGGCGATTGGCCTTGTCGTACTCGCGCTCGGTGACGTTCCCCAGTGCGTCGGTGATAAAGCGCAGGTTTCCAACGCCATCATATTCGTATTCGGTCGCAGGGGCTGTTTGTGAACCACCATCATCCGGGTCCGGCAGCGTGACCGAAATCCGTCGCCCGGCCCCATCGAATTGATACGTGGTGACTTTGCCCAGCGCGTCGGTCTGGGTCGCAAGGAGCCCGAGGGCGTCGTAGGCCAGCACGATTGTGGAACTCGACTGCGGCCCGCCGTGATCGGGGTCCTGCATCGTGATCGTGGTTTCCCGATCGTCCGTGTCGTACGTGTAGGTCGTGATATTGCCCAGGGGATCGGTCTGAGAGACTACGCGCCCCAAGTTATCGAACTGAGTGGTGTACACGGGGCTGGAAAGAGGCCCTGTGGCGTCCGGGTCGGGTAGCGTGGTTTCGACTAGCCTGCCGCGCCAATCGTACTCCATTGTCGATTCGCGCCCGATTGGATCAATGACGCTCGTGAGGCGGCTGTCCCCCACGCCGCCGCCGTCAAATTCGTAGTCCTTGATCTTGATCATGTCGGCCGGATTCGACGGGGACCAGAAGCCGCTCGTCGGAGTATCGTTGTCGCCGATCCATTCGCTGACGGGCCTGCCAAGGCCGTCGAACACGGTCCGGTAGATCGTGCCGTCAGGACGCTCGGTCCGGGCTTGGCGTCCGCGCTTGTCGTAGCCCAATTCCGTGCGATAGAAGTGGGTCCCCTCTGTGCCCAGCGAGGCGGACGTACTGTAGGTCAGGCTGGTAAACGAGAAATAGTTGTCCTCGTAGATTGCCTGCCCCGCGTCATTCGTGTGCGTTCTCGTTAGCGACTGGAGGCCGCTGATTGACTCGCTGCCGTTGGGGCGGCCGCTGGTGAGGTTGGGCGTGGCCGACATCGTGAGCACTTCGGTGTAGCTTCGCTCACGATCCTCCCGCATCACGATCGTGGGGCCAGTCGGAGCGTTGGTCGAAGTGTTCCAGCCGGGATAGACGCGAATCTCGTGGCTCGTGTCGTTATAGACGATGTAGGTGATATTGCCGTTGGCGTCGGTTTCCTTCGTGGTCCGACCGAGGCCATCGACTTCATAAGTCGTAATCAGGTGAAGCCCGCCGCCGGTGGGCGTGGTCCAGCCGGATGGCTTGCCCGTGAAGTCGCCCGTTTCGCTGGTATCCACGTCCACGATCGACTTTGTGACCGCCCCGGTCTGGTTGTCATAGGCGGTGTAGTCGATGAAGCCCTTGGCGTCCTTCTTCCAAGTGGGGCGGCCATAGGTGTCAAAAAAGGTTGTGTCCACTCCGCCAGCCGGGGTCGTTGTCGTCTGGGACTCGATCTGCACGCTGCCTGAGAAAAACGTGTAGGCGTAGCTCGTGGTTAGCGCGCCGGTGCCATCCGCGTTGGCGTAAGTGGTGCTGTTGGCGGGCAGGTAAATTGTCGTATTGCCGGCAGTGCGAGAAATGTAGTCCTGATGACTCTGCGGAATGGGTGTTCCATATTCGCCTTTACGGATGCTTACCCCTTGCAGATAGCCGGCTGCGCCACCGGCCGAAGTGCTGGATGCCGTCGTGGAGGTGTAGTACGAGAAATCGGTGATTAGACCATCGTAGTTGCGAAGGTAGTCATAACTGTACTCGTAGTAGTCCTGGACCAAAGCCGGATACGACTCGTTGTAGCCGCTGACGGCTGACGGCTCAGCTCGGAACAGGACGCGGCCGGCGGTGTCGTAGCGGTAGAAGGTCGCCCACTCTTGGCTCGTGGTCGTGTCCTTGTAAATCTGGAGCATGATCTGCCCGCGGAAGTTGGCATAGACGATGTTCTGATTGCCATCGGGGAGCGTCTCAACTGTCTTGCGGGTCCACTCGTTGTAGTCCGTATTGGCGCTGTAGCCGCCATTGAAATTGCCCTCGTAGCTGTAGGTGAAGGTTCCCTGGCCGCCGCTGCACGCGGAGCAACCTGCGCCCTGGGCAATTTCCTTGGTGACCTTCAGGTAGCTGTCGTACTCGAAGTAGTTGTCGGCGTAGGGGGCCAGTGCGGAATTGGAGGCCGTGAGCGGATCTCCCACCTCCTCCGAAAAGCGCTCATAGGACTCGGTTCCCAAGAGGTACTTGATGCCGTGCGTGAAGCCGTTGGATTCGTCCGGCTTGTAGTAGCGGTAGTAGGTCGTGTCGAGCATGTTGTTGGATGCGTCCTTGATCGTGGCAGTTTTCAGGTCCCCGCGATTGCCGAAGTCTTCGCCGTTGCCGTAATAGGCGTATTCGACGGAGCGCTGGGTGACCCACGAGCCGCTTCCCACCTTGCGCCGCTGCACGACGCTTTCAAGCAGGCCATTGTTGATGAACGTGGTCAGGTGCGTGTACAGGTACGACTCGATGACAGTCGTGCCGCCCTCGGTGTAACTGCGCTGCACCTCTGCGATGCGGCCATCGCTGGTGTGGCTCGTGACGCTGACTGTATTCCCGTTGGCATCAGTGAAGCTCTTGATTTGGCCACGCTGCAGAGCCGGGTAGCTGGTGGAGAAGTCATAGAACCGGAGGACGCCTCCCTCGGTGTCCGTCAGGACGTACTCGTTGTTTGTCGCGTCGTGGGTCAGCGTCTCCTGCGCAAAGTCACGGGGCACATAGGCTCCGCTCACGAGGTCGTAGCCCCGTACGGTCGTCCCGTTCGTGAACACGAAATACCGGCTGTTATCCGTCGTGCGAATGTACGGCTGTTCGCTCAACAGCATTCGCGTGCCCACCTCATTCTGCTGGTAATGAGCTTGAGCGTTGGTCCACGACCGGGTCACACCCCACGGAACTCCCATGCCGTCGGAGGCCAAGTCTTGCCAATCAAGCAAGACCACCCCATCTGCATAACGCACCGGATGCGAGGAATAGCCGGGCGAACCAAAGTTGTTGATAACGCCGTTGGGTATCGAGAGAGGCTGGCCGCCCGGATCGGGATTCTGGGCCGGCAGCGGCGCGCCAATTTGATCGTCACCAGCGACGATATTGCCGAAGCCAGTGTCACCAGCGACGATATTGCCGAAGCCAGTGTCACCAGCGACGATTCTGCTGCCGGGCAGTGGGAGGTTGGAATTGCGGTTTCCATTTGAGCCAGAATTTGGCGCTTCGTTCGTTTGAGGCGGGCAGGAGGGGCAAGTTCGTGGAATGGCGGTTGGACCTGCGAAATAGCCGTTGCAGTGCGTGAAGTAAGCGGTTGCACTGCTCTGAGTGCCTACGGAATAGTTCACGTTGGCAAGGACCCGAAGAATCAAGCTCTCGTACGGCTCATATTCGTTGTCAACGATAGGTTCGACAGCGACATCAACCCAATACTCGTCCGCTGGAATGATGGCCGAGTTACCGATGGCTACAAAATCCGCGCCCTCAATCGCGTCGCCGCCCATTTCGAAATAGACGGTGAGCGCCTGGGAATCAGCAGTGTCGCGTTGAATCCGGTAGTAGCCGGGGCCGCTGCCCTCTTGCATGTCTCCCAGAGATGAGATCGTTACAGTCGCCATCATCTGCCGCGGTTCGAGCGATTCGAGAAAGAGGTGGCGGCTTTCGCGGCGCTGAGTGTGTTGGCGATGGCGACGCTGGGTGCGGGAGAGCTTGCGCATGGTAGAGTTGGCGCGCACATCGAGCGCGACGGTGCGAGACACCGAATTCAACGTCCATGAGAAGAAGGCGGCCGCACGCCTTTTACGGCCGCGACGCGCTGCCCCAAGCTGGCGATGAGAAGGCAGCGGGGGATGGTTTTAGCCGCCTAAAGGGCTTTGTCAATCATCTAGTGAGCGGGGCCGCCAAGAATTCTTGAAATCTTTTCTCGTGCGCGAGCGTCAGCGACAACACGTTGTCAACGATAGTTTGCACAAGTATTTATGCGTTCGGCGAGAGAGCGCATTTCACCCTTGGCCGGCCGCAAGAGTTCCTCCCGAAACAGCTCTATACGCTCGATGTCCAGGAGGCCCGGAGCGAGACGCATCGGATCCGCCTCACTCTGATCGTACTGGCCAGCCCGGCGGCAATAAGTGACCACGCCACGGGGCTATAATGTCGGGGGCAGAAGGCTGGCGATCGAGAGAGGCGGTGCAGCGATGGCGCGCGAGTCGGACTTCACTCCACTTTTTACCATTCCCCGTTGGAGCTTTGGCCTCCGGCAATTGTTTCTCTGGACCGCGATGATTGCCCTGGGCCTGGTGGCCCTCCGCAGCGCCTCGCCCACGTGGGTCGCTGCAATGCTCGCCCTGGCCCTGGGCATCCTGGCTTCCTCGATCTTGCTGGCCGTTTTTCGCCGGGGAGCCAAGCGAGCCTTCTGGATCGGCTTCGCTACGGTCGGCTGGCTGTACATGCTGCTCTTGCTCATTAGCTGGACGCTCGGTCGCACGACCGCGAACGATAGCCCACTCCGTGCTCACAACCTCCTCACACAGCAACTATCGAGCCACTTTTACCACTGGCTTTACGACAAGGCCTTTGAGAAGTACTACGCCGCCCCGAACACGAGCGCGAGCGGCTATGGCGCCTATGGTCTAGCGGTGAACTCAGATGGCGGAATGAGCGGCGGCTCTAATGAGGACCCATTCGGCATGATGCCGGGCGGCGGCATGGCGGCGCCTTACGGAATGGGCGCCAACGGTCCATTGCTCGGTCCGGTTCCCGGTCCTAACGAAGGCGACTTCGCCAACGTCGCCCACTCCCTCTGGACACTAATGTTCGCTGCAATGGGCGGCTGCTTCGCCTATTGGCTCCACAAGACCGGCCAAGAAGGGACCGACTCGCGCCCAGAGCCGGCGTAGCGCCAAAAGGCGTCGTGCAACTCACGCGCGGCAAATAGGTCGAGCATCTCGGAAACTGCCGCCACCGCTCCCGGGTGCTGCTCAGCAACCTCGGCTGCGCGTTCCAAACGGGAGAAGGTAATGTAACGGGGCATGAGTTCCTCGCTTGAGACGAATTCTCCAATCCATGCGGTAGTGGTCGCGTAGCCAGCAGCCGGACGACTGTCCAATTTGGACAGTCGGTTGTGCCACCAACGACGCGGACCGTCGACCGTGAAAGTGATCGAGAGCACCAGCCGAGATGGCTGGAGTCCCAGAATTGCAGTTGACGCCTCCTCTGGAAAAGTTTTCCGACCCCTTGGGGCCCCCCGGTGAGACTTTCGCTGAACAGCAGGCTGGGTCGGACCGAGAGCTGACCCTGTCGAATTGAAACCGCCGCCCATCCTGCACCGGCCGCACGTTGGTGCGACACGATTCAGAATGGATTGCGAGGCGACCGATCGCGTTGCCATCGCATTTATGCCGCCGGCCGACGGTTTGCGATGAACCTCGGCAGATCGTGCCGCGAGCTTGGCATGGTCGTTTGCCTTTCTGCGCCAAAGACATGGACGGCCTCGACTCCGTATTCCGCCTGGCCCAGTAGTGCCGCAACAACTTGCGAGAGATGCTTTAAGCGATTGAAGTAGGCGGAATGTTGGCGGCAGAATGACAACTGCCTTGGCGCAGAGATCGGGTGTCACTGACACCCGCAAACGCCATTATGGACCACTTTTCGCCTGTTTTGCTCAACCGCTCTGGCTTGCAAAAATGCCGTGTTTTGCCGAGCCGATTGCAGTTTTCAGGCGTGCCTCAAAAAACGCCGGATTCGTTTAGGAAACCGGTGCTCTATCCTCTGAGCTACCGGGGCATTGACCAGCCATTCTACCAACCTTTACCACGCTGGGCAGCCGCGAGTTTCGCGTTGACCTCACGCGGTAGAGGCTTGGTGTCGGTGACGGTCATCGGTTTGCGACAGTTTTTTTCTCCTTGGCGATTGCGTTTAGAAATACTCGGCGCAGGGCGTCGTAGCCGCGGTCGTTAGGGTCTTCAATGTTGTCGTAATACCAGTAATGCGGGTCGTCGGCTCGGTAATTGGCCCGCCAGAACTTGCGGCAGTGGATGCCGTGGCCGAGAAACGCATCATGAACTGGCACGACGCGGACGGATGGATGCGCCCTAGCCACTTCGCGAAGTTTGGAGTTATACGCTGCAAGGATTGCCAGGCAGTCTGGCCAGGCGGGCAGCACCCAGGTGCTTTCGGGATCGCCTGCACCGTCGGACGGGTCGTAAATTTCGGCCACAAAGATCAGACAGCCGGCGGGAAAGCGGCTCTCGATCTGCTCAAGCATCGTGTGCAGCCGCTTGCCGTAGCTGTCGATCCACGGCTGTGCTTGCGCGAGCGTAGCTCCGTACATGGCCCCTTCCTGAGGCGGCAGCTGGCCGTACGAGTGGATCAAGTCGTTGCCACCCGTGGTGATTACAATGAGGCCGAATACGTCGTCTGGCTGCATCGGCAAGCGGTCGCGAATGTGATCCATATGCTCCAGAGAATTGCTGCCGGAGACCGCAATATTCAGCGTCTGGAGGTTGGGCAGCACTCGCGAGAGCGAGATGTCGCGTAGCTCTGCAAACTCATCAGGCGGATTTGCCACGAGCCGATCGAAGTACGACTTACCCCGGCTGGCCCCAAAGCCAGCGGTAACGCTGTCACCGATGCCCACGAGGAGCACCTTGCGGTCAGTCCACGTCGATTCAAAAGCCGCCCGATCGATCGCCGGTCCGGCCGGCCCGCTTCCTGTCGGCAGATTAAAGTGGAAATGGACGTATGCCGCGGCGAGCGCGATGAGTACCACGCCGACGGCCAATAGCCAGCGCACGCGGCGAAACCGGGACGCGATGCGCCCAGGCCGCTGACTTTGTTCGGTTACCTTCATCACGGCGTGTATTGTGCCCAATCGCCTGCCCCTTGTCCGCCAGGCACTTCGGATGATAATTTTGAGGGATTTTACACGCCACGTGATCGGCTGCCGGTCGTTGTGCGCGCTCGACATACGCCCACGCCAAGGATGCTCCGCGCCGTGCCTAAACGCACCGACATCAAGAAGATTCTGCTCATCGGCTCCGGGCCCATCGTCATCGGCCAAGCCTGTGAGTTCGATTATTCCGGCACGCAGGCCTGCAAAGCCCTCCGCGAAGAGGGCTATGAAGTGGTCCTGGTTAACAGCAACCCGGCCACGATCATGACCGACCCCGACATGGCCGAGCGGACCTACATCGAGCCGTTGACCTGGGAGCTGGTCGAGAAAGTCATCGCCAAGGAGCGGCCCGACGCGATTTTGCCCACGCTCGGCGGCCAGACCGGACTGAACCTGGCGATGGACCTGGCTCACCACGGCGTGCTGGAAAAGTATGGCGTCGAAATGATCGGGGCCAAGCCCGAAGTCATCGATAAAGCCGAGGATCGCGCCCAGTTCAAAGCCGCGATGGAAAAGATCGGCCTGGAATGTTGCCGCGGCCAGACCGTAAAGACGGTCGAGCAGGCCCGTCAAGTGATGGAGATGGTTGGCTTGCCGACGGTCGTCCGCCCCAGCTTCACGCTCGGCGGATCGGGCTCGGCCATCGCCTACAACCAGGCCGAGTTCGACACGCTCGTCCGCCGCGGACTCGATCAGTCGCCTGTCCATGAGGTGCTTATCGAAGAGAGCATCCTCGGCTGGAAAGAGTACGAAATGGAGGTGATGCGCGACATGGACGACAATGTCGTCATCATCTGCTCCATCGAGAACTTCGACCCAATGGGAGTCCACACGGGCGATTCGATCACCGTCGCCCCGGCCCAGACGCTGACTGACAAGGAATATCAGCGCATGCGCGACGCCAGCCTGGCCGTGATCCGCGAGATCGGCGTGGAAACGGGCGGTTCGAACATCCAGTTTGCCACGCATCCGCAGACCGGGCGGATGATCGTCATCGAGATGAACCCCCGCGTCAGCCGCAGCTCGGCCCTGGCGAGCAAAGCGACCGGCTTTCCGATCGCCAAGATCGCCGCCAAGCTCGCCGTCGGGTATCGGCTGCACGAGCTGGCCAACGACATCACGCGCAAGACCAAGGCCTGTTTCGAGCCGACGATCGACTATGTGGTCACCAAGGTGCCGCGCTTCGCCTTCGAGAAGTTCCCCGAAGCCGATTCGACGCTGACCACGCAGATGAAGAGTGTTGGCGAAACGATGGCAATCGGCCGGACGTTCAAGGAATCGTTTCAGAAGGCACTGCGCGGTCTGGAGGTCGGGGCTTTCGGTTTCGGCTGCGACGGCAAGGACAAGTGGGGGACTCCGGAACAGCCAAGCGAAGAGGACATCCGGGCGAAGCTTTCGGTGCCCAATGCAGAGCGCGTCTGGTACCTGCGCTACGCGATCAAGGCGGGCATGACCTCGGAACAAATCTACGACCTTACCAAGATCGATCCGTGGTTCCTCGATCAACTCGTCGCGATCGTCCGCATGGAGGACGAGTTGCGGGCGATCGGCGACCTGCACCGGATCGACACGCCGGCCTTCCGTCGGGCCAAGCAATTCGGATTTTCCGACCGGCAGCTCGCCACGCTCTGGCGGACGAGCGAGATGGACGTTCGCGAAAACCGCAAGAGCCGCGGCATCGTGCCGACATACAAGTCGGTCGATACCTGCGCGGCCGAGTTCGAGGCGTATACGCCCTATTACTACAGCACGTACGAAGATGAGGACGAGACGCCGCCCAAACTGCCAGGCAAACAGCGGGTCATGATCCTGGGCGGCGGTCCCAATCGAATCGGTCAGGGGATCGAATTCGATTATTGCTGCTGCCACGCCAGCTTCGCCCTCCGCGAGCTGGGCATCGAGTCGGTGATGGTCAACAGCAACCCGGAAACGGTGAGCACCGACTACGACACATCGGACCTCTTGTTCTTCGAGCCGCTCACGACCGAGGACGTGCTCAACATCCACGACCGAATCGAGCCGGACGGCGTGATCGTGCAATTTGGCGGACAGACACCACTGAACCTGGCCCGCGCCTTGCACAATGCCGGAGTGCCGATCATTGGCACGAGCGTCGAAACCATCGAAGCGGCCGAAGACCGCGAAAAGTTCGCCGGGATCCTGTCGCGGCTCGACCTCAAGCAACCGGCCAACGGCATCGCTCGGACCATGAGCCAGGCTCGCACCGAGGCGGCCAAGGTTGGTTTTCCGTCGCTGGTGCGGCCGAGCTTCGTGCTGGGCGGAAGGGCGATGGAAATCTGCTACGACATGGCCCAGTTTGACCGTTTCGTTGCTGAGGCATTCGTCGTAGCGCAGGGCCAGCCGGTGCTCATCGATCAGTTCCTTGAAGACGCGACCGAGGTGGATGTCGATTGCCTGTCGGACGGCGAAAACGTCGTCGTGGCCGGCATCATGGAGCACATTGAAGAGGCGGGGATCCACTCCGGCGACTCAGCTTGCGCCATTCCCCCCTATAGCCTGCCCGGCCCGGTCATTCAGGAAATTCGCGAAGCGACCGTCGCGATGGCCCGGCATCTGCGGGTCGTGGGCTTGATGAACGTGCAGTTCGCCGTGAAGAAAGAGGAAGGCAAGCCGGTTGTGTATGTGCTGGAGGTAAATCCCCGCGCCAGCCGCACAGTGCCCTTCGTGGCAAAGGCGACCGGGCTTCCGGTGGCCAAGATCGCGGCCAAGGTGATGACCGGCATGAAGCTGCCGGAACTGGGCGTCGTGCGCGAGCCGATTCCTTCGCACGTCAGCGTGAAGGAAAGCGTCTTTCCGTTCCGCAAATTCGCCGGCGTCGATATCGTGCTCGGGCCGGAGATGAAGAGCACGGGCGAGGTAATGGGAATCAGCGAGCGATTCAGCATCGCCTTTGCCAAAGGGCAACTGGCCGCGGGAACCGTGCTTCCCACCGAGGGGAAAATTTTCGTCAGCGTCAGCAAGCGGCACAAAGAGGCGGTCGTGGATTTGGCACGCCGGCTGGTGGCGCTCGGGCACGAGATCGTGGCCACAGAGGGTACCGCCCAGCGGCTGGAAGAAGCGGGCCTGGCCGTCACGCGGGTCAAGAAACTCTCGGAAGGGCGGCCGAACCTATTGGACTATATGAACGACGGCGCCATCACGCTCGTGCTCAACACGCCCAGTGGCAAAGGGGCGCGCACCGACGAAGGAAAGATTCGTGCCGCCGCCGTGCAGCTAGGCGTCCCTTGCATCACCACGATCCAAGCCGCCGAAGCCGCGGTGAAGGCGATGGAAGCCCTCCGCGAAGAAGAAATGACCGTGCAGGCCCTTCAAGATCGCTTCCCCAAACCAGCGGCGGTCGATTTGGCGGCACAGGTGGTGGGGGTATAGCATAGAATGTTTTGATATGGGTGTGACAATCCGGCAACCATCGGAAGAAGAACGGCGGCAGTGGCATGCCGAATTCGAGGCTGCGTCGAAACGCACGCTCGAACAGAGGATGAAGTATGCCTTCATCAAGACGTACAAGCCGGTGCTGGATGACGCGGATTACCGTTCGTTCGACACGATGGAAGAATATCGGCAGTGGTGCGAAAAAAACCTTCCTCGATGGCTAGGTTACCATCGTGTTTGAATATCGCCTGGCCCGCGAGGTTCACGATGCGCTTGCCCGGCATGGTGTGCGATATTTGTTTCTGGGTAAGTCAGGCGCGATTCTTCTCGGCTATCCCGACACAACTCAAGATGCCGACCTGTTTCCCGATAAGTCGTCAGATAACGGATTCCGCTTGATTGCCGCTCTGGAAGAAATGGGGTTCGCACTGAGCAAGGATCGAAAGTCCGAGATTGTGCGCGGGAAGGATTTTGTTCAATTGAAGGACGGCCCATTCGATCTTGACCTGATCTTTGCACCGGATGGAATTGAGACCTTTAGTGACGCTTGGGCGCGGCATGTTGTCGTCGACGGCATGCCCGTTTGCCACCCGGACGACATTATTGCCAGCAAGCGCGCGGCGGGCCGTGAAAAGGACATCGAGACCCTGCCGCGCCTAATGGAGTTCCGCGAGTACTGGGAACGGCATTTGAAGAATCGCTAGGGCGGCAAGCTGCTGCCGCTTACCTCTTCGCCTCGAGCCCCGTCAGCGTTCCCGTGCTGCTGCCGAACTTGTCAGTCTCGATTCCCAGCCGCTGGAGCATGCTGACGTACAGATTCGAGAGCGGTGGCGGGCTGGCCGCGTCGAAGGCCAGGTGCTGTCCGTGACGGAAGCCGCCACCGGCCAGCACAATGGGCAAATTCTTCGTCGAGTGGCTGCTGGCGTTTCCCAAATTGCTGCTGAAGAAGACCGTCGTCCGGTCGAGCAGGCTTTCCCCTTCTTCTTTTGTCTCTTTGAGCTTCGTCAAGAACTCGCGAAACGTCTTGAGCTTTTCGATCTCCACCGATTTCAGTTGTTCGATCTTGGCGGGGTCCTGGCCGTGGTGCGACAGGTCGTGATGCCCCAGCGAGACGCCCGGTACCGGCGGCACGAGACTCGTCCCCAGCAGCATCAGCGTCACCAGCCGCGTCGAATCGGTCTGCAAAGCGAGGTGGATCAAGTCGAACATGAGCCGCGCCCGTCCGACGAGGTCGGCCGCATTGGCGATGTTTTGCGGCTGCTTGGCATCGACCTTGGGCTTCGGCTTTTTGGCCCATTCCTCATTCACCGCCAATCGCTGCTCGAGTTCACGAACGCTCGTGAAATATTCGTCGAGCTTTTCCCGGTCGCTGCTCCCTAGTCCCGCGGCCAGCGATTTCGCCTGGCCTCCGACAGCATCGAGAATGCTGCGGCCGTCGCGCAGCTTCCTGGCCTGCGCCTGGACTTCGTCGGGCCGGCCTTCCAGGAATAGCCGGGCGAACACGCTCGATGGAAACGAGTCGGACGGTACGAGAGCCCCAGTCCTCGTCCAGGAGAGGCTGAAACCCTCGCATGAAAGCGGCAGGCTGGCAAACCGAGTCTGCCCTCCGATGCGTTCCGCGGCGAATTGATCGACCGAGATGCTGTTTCGAAAGCCGGCCCGCTGCTCGGGATGGGGCGCCGCCGTCAGGAAGCTGTAGATCGAATCGTGGCTCGAGCCGACCTCGGGATGTGCGAGGCCCGACACGACGGTGAAGTCTTCGCGAAAGTCCTTCAGCACATCCAAGTACGGAGTAGACTCGTATTCCCAACCTGCCGTGGCAGGAAAGAGGTAAGGCGCGTGAAGGCCGAGTGGCGTGCAAATACAAACCATACGGCGGGGCGATTGGCTTTCTGCGCCCTGGAGGCGGGCGTCCAGCAGCGGCAAGGCCAGTGAGACGCCAGCGGCACGGAGGAAGTTGCGACGGTTAAGTTTCATTGGCATGCCCTACTTTGATTGAAATGCATCACTTTGCACGACCTCATGCACCAACGAGCGGAAGCCATACTCCTTGTCGCGAATCCGACCGACAATTGCTTCGACAGTCGGCTTGTCGGCTTCGGCCGGGGCCTGGCCGGTGGCGTAGGTCAAAATCTTCTCGGCAAGTGCGCGGGCGAGCTGGTCTTTGTCGGCCAGTAGTAGCTGTTTGAACTCGTCGATGTTGGCGAACTTCCGGCCATCGGGCAAGACATCGGCCGGTTCGACCGGCTTGCCCTTGTGGTAGGGCATGCGCCGGCCATCGACCACGACAGGTCCCCCATTGCCAGTCGTGCGGTAGTTGTCGCGCCAGCCGCCAATCACGTCGAAGCTTTCCAGGGCAAAACCGGGTGGGTCGATCTGGGCGTGGCAGGCCGCACACGACTCAATGCTGCGATGCTTGGCCAATTGCTCGCGGATCGTCGTGGCGCCGCGGATATCAGGCTCGATGGCTGGCACGTCGGCCGGCGGCCGGGGAGGGGGAGTTCCGAGAATCCGGTCGAGCACCCAGGCGCCGCGCATCACTGGTGACGTGGTTGTGCCATTCGCCGTTACCTTGAGCACGCTGGCCATCGTCATGACGCCTCCGCGGTGGCTGTCCGGCGGGAGAGGCACCTTGCGTAATTCCCAGCCTTCGATGCCCGCGATGCCGTAATGCTTGGCCAGCCGGCCGTTCAGCATGGAGAAATCGGAAGCGGCGAAATTTGCCAGGCTCAGATCGTTCTTCAGGACCTCGGTGAAGAATTGCTCCGTTTCGCGAACCATCGACTCGCGGAGCATCTCGTCGTATTCGGGATAGAGGATTTGGCTGGGCTCGGTGAAGTCGATATCGCGGAGGCCCAACCACTGGCCGACGAAATTCTGAGTGAACGCGGCGGCCTTGGGATCGGCCAGCAACCGTTCGACTTGCTCGCGCAGCACGGCCGGGTCGGATAGCTTTTTTTGACTCGCCAGCTCGAGCAATGGCTCATCCGGCATGGAACTCCACAGGAAATAGGACAATCGGCTGGCGAGGGCGAAATCGTCCAGGTGGCCCGGGCTTTCACGGAGGAACAGGAAGCTCGGGGAGACGAGCACCGCCTTCAGACCCACTCGGACCGCCTGCTCGAACGAATACTGCTCGGCCAGCTTGGCCTCGACGAGTGCCAGGAGCGGTTTGATGTCGTCGTCGGTCACGGGGCGGCGATACGCACGGGCGGCAAAGCCGCGGAGAATTCGCTCGGCATCAACCATCGGATCGCTAGAGATCACTTCGACCCGCTTAGGCTGGTTGTAAATCGGCGCGGGGCCTTGCAATAGATCGCCAAAGATGCGGCGATGGCATTCCGGCGGCCAGCGGTCGTAAAGCGGCCCTTCCACTTCGACCCACTCGACCGCCAGTCCGGGACCGTCGTATTGATCGGCGCCTACTTTATCGACCGCCTGGGCAGAGGCCAGCCCATATGGCACGAGGCGGAAATGGTCCCGTGCCTCGAAGTGATCGACGAACTCCGCCACGGTTGGCTGGTTGGCCGGCGCCTCAAAGTAATTGACCAGGTGATTTTTCGTGCCCATCAGCATGGGACCGGCATCCACACGATAGGTGACGGGCTTGTCGGCACTTTGGTAGCCGTAGGCGGAGATGCGGATGCGGTATCGGCCGCGATCGGGCGGATAGAACTGCGTGACGGTGACGGCGTTCCAAGCGGACGAGCTAAAGAAGACCAAGGCATCGTCGCGCGACAGGAAGACCTTCTCGGTCGTCACTTTGATGTGCCGCTCGTCCTTGCAGCTCAAACGTTTGTTGACCGCCGGCGGCTGGGGTCCGTTGGCGATGGCGACGCTCAATGCGGTATCTGCCGCGTCCAGGTATTTCTCCATCAGGAAGGACGACATGTGCAGCGCCGCTCCGCTGTTGTCGAAACCACTGGCCGAGCTGTCGAGCGGCAGACGATCCTTGAGCTCCAGGTCAATGCCGAGCAGATCGCGAATCGTGTTTTGATATTCGACTCGGTTGAGTCGGCGAAGGACTGTTCGCCCTTGCCGCGCGCGGTCGCTGGCGATGGCAGCCGCCAGTTGCGGACGGACCGAATCGAGGATCAGGCGAACATCCTGCTCGGGCGGCCGCGGTCTTTCTTTGGGCGGCATTTCGCCCGCCGCCAGCCGCTCCAGCACGGCCGACCATTTGTCGCGAGTTGCAGCATCGTTCAAGTCGGCGGAGAGCTGGTCGAGCCGCAGGTCGCCCTTGGGCTTGTCGGTGGCGTGACAAGCCAGGCAGTGTTTGGCAAATAGCGGTTGGATTTGCTGCTCGGCGACTTGGGCGAATGCGCTCGCTGAGTGCGGGTGAGCGGCCGGCTGCTCGGCGAATGCCGACGCGGCAATGGCTAGTGCAAGACCCGCCCCCCAAGTAGATCGTCGAACCATCACCATTGCTCCGACCGGTCTCTCATCACCAAACCAGAATTGTCGCCTTCAGGCCCGCCAAGTTGCAAGCAAATTGGCCCACTCGGCCCGCTGTGCGCTTTCGCAGGCCCGCCCTATTATGATGAATCCTGTGCCCAGGTTTCACGCTCAGCGGTTTTGCAGTCAGCGGCTCTCCGTCAGGCAGGTTTGTCATGTCCCGCAAAGGCTCCGCATTCGCCGGGTTGTCGGTCGCCATCGTTACGCCTTTCAAGGATGGGCTGATTGATGTCAAGCGGCTGAAGGAACAGGTCGAATTTCAGATCGCCGCGGGGACGCAATGTCTCTGCCCGGTTGGCACCACTGGCGAATCGCCGACGCTCTCGCATGAGGAGCACGAACGGGTCATCTCCGAGGTGGTTCAGGCAGCCCGCGGGCGGATCAAAGTCATGCCGGGCACGGGCAGCAATAGCACGGCCGAAGCACTGCGACTGACGCGGTGGGCAGCCAAGGAAGGGGCCGACGCTGCTCTCATGGTCGCTCCCTATTACAACAAGCCGACGCAGGAGGGCTTCTTCCTGCACTACAAGGCGGTTGCCGAGCAGGTAGGCATTCCGCTGTGCATCTACAACATCCCCGGCCGCACCGGCAAAAACATCGAGCCGGAAACGATCGCCCGGATGGCCGAGCTGCCGAACATCACGCTGGTCAAGGAGGCGACCGGTTCGCTCGACCAGGCCTCGCAGATTCTCTGCACGACTGATCTCACCGTGCTCAGCGGCGACGACAGCCTGACGCTGCCGCTGATGTCGGTGGGTGGCGAGGGAGTCATCTCGGTCGTGGGCAACGTCGTCCCCAAGGACATGCTCGCGATGACCAGCGAGTACCTAAAGGGGAACGTCACCGCGGCGATGAAGTGGCACCACAAGCTCTTCCCGCTCTGCCGCGACATGCTCGGCCTGGCAACCAACCCCATTCCGATCAAGGCGGCGATGAAGCTACTCAGTCGCGACACGGGTGAGTTGCGCCTTCCCATGACGCCACTCGATACGGCGGCCGAGGGGAAACTGCGCAAGAGGCTGACGAACTACGGCTTGCTCTGACAGCAAGCGGAACGGCGACTCGATGTATGGGTGTTATACTGCCGACGCGCGCCGGGCGATGGAGGCCGCACGGGACGTAGCGATTCGCCTGGGACAGAGGTCCGTTCGGGTTGAGCACCTTTTGCTCGGCGTCCTTACTCAACCTGGGAGTGTTCTCGACGCTTGCCATGCTCTGGGAGTGACCCCCTCAAATATCGAGCAAGCAGTTCACAGCGCGCTGACGAAGGGAAATAAGACTCGCCGTTCACCCCGATTGCCACTACCCAAAGTGTTTGAATTCGCCCGGTACGAATCGCAGATGCTAGAGCATAATGCGATCGGCACTGTCCACCTCATGCTGGCCGTTCTTCGTGCAGCATCGCCGCTCCTTCTTAGCGCGCTGCACGACTCGGGCTTGTATGAAGACGAATTGCGAAGATAGTTGCTCCGACGACATCCGACCGGCGCTCACTACCCGATACCTCCTCTTGAGACACTCGTCAGGCAATTCCAGCTACATCCTGAAGTGCAACTTTTGGACGGGCAAATCGCCGAAATTCAATTGCAACAACGCCACGCGATCGAGCACAGTGATTTCGAGTCGGCAGGGCGTCTTCAGAATGAAAAGGTCGAGTTGAAGCGGCGGCTTGAGGCGTTGCTGCAACGGTTGCTGGGCGAGTCCTAGTTGCTGATGGTTTCTCCGGATTCCATCCGAATCTCTTGCGGCAACCCGCGATCAACGCCCCAAGGCCAATCTCCGCTGCTGCCTTACGGCAGTTGCCCGCGGACAACGCAACGCGAGTCCCCCACAATCCCTACGGATATTCTGCATTTAAGCACTCTCAAGCCATTCCCGCGCAACAACTTACGATTTCCTCGCTCGTTTTGTAATTCCGAGCTAAAGTTCCCTTGGTCGGGTCGCCTTTGCGCAATATTCCGCGCATCCGGCTTGGGAACGAGGGCCCGACGGCCGGTCCGCACCGGCTCGACTTGGCTGCCCGGAATTTTGCAATGAACTGTCAGGATCTCGCCTGCCGCATTCAAAGGCTACAGCCCGAGGCGGATACGCGCGATGTCGCCCGGCTGTGCCTGCTCCTGGCCAATTCGACCGACGATGTGACCAAGCTCGAAGACGACCAGCATTTGACAGCCGCGTGGCGCGAGATGGGTCTGCGGCTGCAAGCGGCCACCGACCAGCACGCCGCGATGACCGAGGAACTCGAATCGCTGGCTAGAAGCGACCCGCACCGCTTCACGCCCGACCAGATTTGGGTGCTGATCCGGGCGATCAAAGTGCAGAGCCAGATTCTTCAGCTCTACGTGGGCGAAGCACTGCTGGAAGCCTGAGGCGATCTGTCAGCGGGAATATCGCGCGGCTTCGGCTACTTCTCCGCTTTCTCAAAGCCCGCCTTGACCAATTCTTCGAATCCCGGCTTGAGCGGGCGCACGTCGAATCCCTGCTTCTTGAGGATTTCACCGCAGGCCAGCGCCCTCCGCCCCGCGCGGCAGTGCGTGTAAACGACCTTCGACTTGTCGAGCTTCTTGGCCAGCTCGGCTGCCTCGGCCTCGACCTTGAGCTTGCTTTGTGGCATGAGGATGGCGCCCTTCAAGTGCCCTGCGTCCCATTCCTCCTGCTCGCGGACATCGACGATCACGGCTTTGCCGGCCTTCAAGTTCTCCTTGACGGTGTCCAGTGAGTCTTTGGTATGGGTGAGCGGCTCGTCGGCCACTGCGATCCCGAGGGACATCAATAGAGCTGCCGCTCCAACGAAGCAACGCAACATAGCTGCCTCCAAATCTGAAATCTGAATTCTGAAATCCCAAATTCCTAAAACTCCGCACTCCCCGGTGTTCGCGGAAACGGAATCACATCGCGGATATTGGCCATGCCCGTGATGAATTGCACCGCCCGCTCCAGGCCCAGTCCAAAGCCAGCGTGCGGCACGGTGCCATAGCGCCGCAGGTCGCAGTACCACCAGTAATCCTCGGGCTTTAGGTGTTGCTCGGCCATCCGCCCGGTGAGCACATCGAGCCGCTCCTCGCGCTGGCTGCCGCCAATGATCTCGCCGACCTTGGGCACGAGCACGTCCATAGCCCGCACCGTTTTGCCGTCATCATTCACGCGCATGTAAAACGGCTTGAGCGTCCGCGGGTAGTCATACAGGATCACCGGGCCCTGAAAATGCTTCTCAGTGAGGTAGCGCTCGTGCTCGGATTGCAGGTCAACGCCCCACTTCACAGGAAACTCAAACTTCTCGCCGCACCGCTCGAGAATCTCGACCGCCTCGGTGTATGGGAGGCGGCGGAAGTCGCTGGCCACGATCTTCTGGAGCGTCTCGATCGCCGTCTTATCGTAGTGCTCGTTGAAAAACGCCATGTCCTCGGGGCACTGCTCAAGGGCGTCCTGGAAGATTCGCTTCAGGAATCGCTCTGCCAGGTCCATGTTGTCCGTCAGCTCGTTGAACGCAACTTCCGGCTCGACCATCCAGAACTCAGCCAGGTGCCGCGAGGTGTTGCTGTTCTCGGCCCGAAACGTCGGCCCAAACGTGTAAATCTTGCCGAGCGAGCAGGCGAAAATCTCCCCTTCAAGCTGGCCGCTGACGGTGAGGTAGGTCGGCTTGCCGAAGAAGTCGAGCTCGTGCCTGATCGGCGAGCCGTCGCGGGGGAGCTTGTCCAGTTCGAGCGTCGTCACGCGGAACATCGCCCCCGCCCCTTCGCAATCGCTGGCGGTGATGATCGGCGTGTGGATATAGAGAAAGCCGTCTTCTTGAAAGAAGTTGTGGATGCTGCGGCTCACGCAGTTGCGCACGCGTGTCACCGCGCCGAACGTGTTGGTTCGCGGCCGCAAATGGGCCCATTCGCGGAGCTTTTCGAGCGAGTGCTGCTTCTTTTGGAGCGGATAGCTCTCGGGATCGGCGCCACCCAGTACTGTTAGCTTCCGAGCCGCGACTTCCGTGGCCTGGCCTTTCCCGCCCGATGCTTTCACCTCCCCCTCAATCACGACACTGCAACCTGCGACCAGGTGCTTCACCTCGCTCTCGTAATTCGGCAAGTTGCCGTCCGCGATCACCTGCAAGCTAGCCAGCGACGAGCCGTCGTTGACTTCGAGAAAGCTGAAGCCTCCCTTGCTGTCGCGGCGCGTGCGAATCCAGCCGCGCACCGTGACACTCTTGCCGATCGCCGCTGCCTGCCGGGCGTCCTTTACCGAAATCTTCTCCATCGCCGCTTCCTTTGCTCGTTGCCAGAATGCAAAGCGTCATTCTGGCGCGTCGCCGGGCGGCTGAAAAGTAAGGCGAGCCCCCGCGTGTGCGGAGGCTCGCCATCAAATTCAATTGTACGGCAAATTGGCAAAAGCTAGTTCTTCGTCTTGCCGCGTCCGCCGAATCTTAACTGCGAGACATCGAATGGCTTGCCCTTGAGAGCGGTGAGTTTTTCCTTCTGTCCCGCATCGAGCACGTCGGTGGCCTTCGCCAGCGTCTGCTCCGTCACTTCACGACTCTTGGCGAAAGCCTCCTGATTGTTGCCGCTGCCAAATAGCTCGCGCTGCGCCTTCTCGCCTTCCGCACGAATGTCGGCGATCTTCTTCTGCTGTTCCTCCGACAGGCCAAGCTCCTTCACCACGGCCGCGTCGGAAAGCGAAGCAATCCCGTTCGCCTGAATCTTGATTTCGCCCAGCCGCTTGAGCTGATCGGCCGTCAATGCTTCCTTGAGCTTCGGCTCCACGGACTCATTGACCTTCTTCTGGGCGGCATCCAGCTTGGCACTCAGCTCGCGCATCTTGGCGGCCTGTTCGGCTTGGGGCAGGTCCCGCAGTCCCTGAAAATCGGAGCCCGACGTCGCGTCCCGCATCGCGTTGCGATATTCCTCCACAATCGGCGCGACCTTGCCGGTGTCGGTCAGGCCGATGTCCTTCTGAACAGCCTCATTGCCGGCCAGGCTAACCAGGCTCTGCGACCGGCCAAACAGGCCCCTCCCGCGCCCCTGCTGACCGAGCACCGGCGACGCGACCAGCGTCACGGCAATCAGCGACAAACCCAATACCCAACACAGTTTACGACACATTGCACACCCCTCGATTGGACTCGTGAAGAGAAGTATTGCGGCTGGCGGCGTGGTACCAATTGTGTTGCCCGCCCACATCAGGGGCAAACCCCAAGCGCCTCATGCCGCACATGATTGGACCATTCAACCGCGACGCAGGCGCCAGGTTTCGCTCGCCGGCGAGAAAATGGGGCCGCGATATCCTGACCCCTAGCGGCTACGGCTCGAGGACGCTGCGTGCCTTCAGCTCCACGTGGGCGACGTCCCGCTTTCCATCCCGCTCGTATTCGATCTTCAGTTTCTCACCCACTTTGTGGCCATAGACCGAGATCGTCAGCTCGCTGAAGTCGCGGATTTCCACGCCCTCGATCGCCAGAATCTTATCCCCCTGCCGCAGGCCGGCGTCGGCCGCTCCCGAGCCAGGATAGACACTGGTCAAGACGCAGGA
>Ga0065705_10104245_pt1 | contig 28226 bp, 31 predicted proteins | sample SwibulcommuniRL2_FD_59092 | JGI IMG/M metagenome (GOLD analysis project Ga0065705, IMG submission 59092) | Bulk soil microbial communities from switchgrass field near Rose Lake, East Lansing, Michigan, USA - RL2 Bulk Soil v2 (version 2) | ecosystem: Environmental > Terrestrial > Soil >...
GGATTGGAAGGACTCGGATCAGACGCCTGTCATTCAGAAGATTCGCCTCAAACATGAGACCTATTCTGGCCCTTACACCCGCTTTGGTCCGGACCTGGTGGTGGGCTACGCGCCTGGCTACCGAGCCTCCGCGGATACGGGACTCGGAAAAGTCCCTGCGATTTCAATGGAACCCAATACTGATCATTGGGGTGCCGATCACTGCGTAGACTCAGATGTTGTCCCCGGCGTGATCTTTGCCAACCGAGACTTGCGTGATTTTGGCACGATTTCCTTCCGCGACATTCCCTTCCTTGCCATCGGGAAACATCTTGACCCGTCGAATATCAAACCACCTTCTCAAGCCCCCGGGCAGGGACAAAAAGATTTAGAAGAACGCTTGAAAGGCTTAGGCTATCTTTAGGATGAATAGACTCTTCTCAAGGTCGAATAATAAAGATTCCAAAAAGCAACCCATTGTTATTGTTTCAGGTCTGCCACGTTCCGGCACCTCTATGATGATGAGAATGTTGGCAGAGGGTGGCCTCCCCGTGGTTACAGATGAGCTTCGTCGCCCAGACTCGGATAATCCAAAAGGATATTTTGAGTTCGAGACGGTCAGGCAAATGTCCGAGGGCAATGTATCCTGGCTGGCAGATTCCGGAGGGAAGGCGGTAAAAGTCATATCTGCCTTGTTGGAGTATTTGCCATCCACTTATTCGTACAAGATTATTTTCCTGGAACGTGATGTTCAGGAAATTCTCGCCTCGCAGCGCAAAATGTTGCTAAATCGAAAAGAGGCAGAAATGGGGGATGAGACAGAGATTGCAGCACAAATTCAAAAACATTTATCTGCAATGAAGCCCTGGCTGGTTCGCCAGCCCAACATAGAAGTGCTGTATGTAAATTACAACACGCTCATAGCCAAACCTCAGCCTGTCTGTGCGCAGGTTATAGAATTTCTCGATCTGCCGCTGAATCAAACGCGGATGCTGGCTGTGCCCGATAAACTACTCTATCGAAACCGAATCGCTCGCGAAAAATAACTCTTGAAATCGATTCGTATCCTCCACCGCCTTCCGAACCGCCAGGCGATTCTACAAGTCTATGCTGTGATTGCGGTGATGTTCTCTGCATGGACGATCACTGCTTTCCTATGGAAGTTATCTGCATGGCTTCTCATTCTAAATATCGGAGAAATCTTCACAGTCTTTTCCTATTCAATGGTTGCCAATCTTTTGGAAAGCCTGACGGTCTTGCTGCTGCTTTTGATTGTTTGTGCGTTGTTGCCAGCTTCTCTCCTTCGCGATGATTTTGTCGTACGTGGAACCATGGTAGCTACAGGCCTGGTTGGATCCTTGATGGCGTTTGTGAAATTGCAAATGCAATTCGGTATGGAAAGTGGAATGAAATTATTGATCGGTCCTCTTGTTGTGTTGTTGCTGACTGCGATCCTTCTCGCTGTCCCACCAAAATTTCACCTTGCGCGTTTTTTGCATTCCGCCATTCAATGGATATCGGATCGTATGCTTGTGTTCTTATATATTCTTGTACCCTTGTTTGCCATCGTCTTAGCGTATGTGATTTTTCGCAATATCCTTTAGAGATGGGAATGCACCGTATCAGCCGACGCGACTTTTTGAAAACATCTGCTGCTCTTGTGGCCAGCGCCACGTTTGCCGGCACTTCACGGATTCTATCTTCAGCGGATTCTCAAGCGGTTACCAAACCGAATATTCTTGTCTTCGTATTCGATGCAATGTCTGCTCGAAATTTATCTCTTTATGGATATAGCCGCAGGACTACCCCGAATCTGGAGAAGTTTGCTGAGCGAGCGTCAGTGTATCACAGGCATTATTCCGCAGGAAATTTTACGACCAGCGGAACCGCCTCCATGCTCACCGGACTATATCCCTGGACTCATCGTGCCATCAATTACCGCGGGATGGTTGACCGATCTCTGGTAGACCGAAATTTCTTCAATCTCATTGGCAAGGAATATACGCGCGTTGCCTTTACCCAAAACCTATGGGCGGACATCCTTTTAAGTCAATTTGAAAAAGATTTGGATTTGCATCTTCCATCTGATTCCTATAGTCAGTTTGCTGATTCGCTGATGCAACCTGATCTTCTACGTAAAGACCGCGACCTGGCTTATTTTGTGTTTCAAGATTTTCTCAATCTCAGGGTGGATGACGTGCATCCATACCCAGGTTCGCTCTTTCTTGCCTCTGCCGACCTGGCACGCGCGCTGGCGTCGGATCGACCTTATGTTTCGGCTGAGTATCCAAGAGGTCTTCCAACTAATCACGATTTCTCTTATGAGAACACCAGCGTTTTGGAAGGGATGGGTCACTTTATACAGGGTAGCATGGTTCAATCCTTGCCCTACTTTGGTTATTTTCACTTTTGGTCGCCGCACGAACCCTACAGCGCGCGCAAGGACTTTATTGGAATTTTCCCGGAGAATCTGAAATTACAGGATAAGCCACGCCATTCGTTTTCAGCCAGTAATTTTTCCGATCAGAGCCTGCAGAAGTATCGACGTGAATATGACGAATTTATCGCAGATGTGGATGCCGAATTTGGCAGAGTGATTTCAAGCCTGAAAAATTCTGGTATGTTGCAGAACAGCTATGTCATTGTCACCTCTGATCATGGCGAGTTGTTTGAGCGTGGGGAACAGGGTCATGCCTCCGCCTTGATGTATGCGCCGGTCACACATATTCCTCTGCTCATTGCTGCGCCCGGCCAGCAAAGTCGTTCCGATTTCCATTCCTTGACCAGCAACCTGGACCTGCTTCCTACCCTCCTGCAAATCGCGGGCAGGGAAATCCCGGCCTGGGTCGAAGGCAGACTCCTGCCAGGCTTTGGCGGGAACGAAGATGAGTCCCGCAGCATCTTTCCGATGATGGCTAAAGACAATCCAGCCTTTCGTCCCGTTAAGCGGGCAACTTTCACATTGCTCCAAGGCCCGCATGAGCTGTTTTTTTTCACAGGCTATCCAGATCATCCCGATACGTTTGAGCTTTACAATTTGCAGGAAGATCCAGATGAGTTGCACGATTTGTTCAGTCGGGATATAAATACGGCAGCACGAATGAAAGATGAGTTGCTGGAGGCAATCAGCGCTGCCAACCGCAATTATCAAAAGAAATAACATCAAGGAGATACATCAATGTACAAACTCGTTTTGGTTCGTCACGGGCAAAGCACCTGGAATCTCGAAAATCGTTTCACAGGCTGGACAGATGTCGGTCTGACCGATCTGGGCAGGGAAGAGGCGCATGAGGCCGGCAAGTTGCTTCGGGAGGGTGGCTACGTTTTCGATGTAGCGTACACATCGGTCCTGCGCCGTGCAATTCAAACCCTCTGGACTGTATTGGAAGAAATGAACCTGGAATGGATCCCAGTGACAAACGCCTGGCAGCTTAATGAGCGTCATTATGGCGCGTTGCAGGGCTTGAATAAAGCAGAGACTGCCCAGAAATTTGGCGAAGCGCAAGTGAAGATCTGGCGCCGCAGCTACGATGTTCCACCTCCTGCTTTGGAATTGGATGACGAGCGCCACCCGAGATTTGACCCGCGCTACGCGTCCTTGACACCCGAACAATTGCCGGCCACCGAATCGCTTAAGATCACGCTGGATCGTGTTCTCCCTTATTGGCACTCCACGCTGAGTCCGATGATCAAATCAGGAAACCGCGTGATTATTGGCGCGCATGGCAACAGCATCCGCGCGTTGGTGAAATACCTCGATAATATTTCGGAAGCCGATATTACAGAACTGAACATCCCTACCGGTCTACCATTGGTTTATGAACTTGATGATGATTTAGCACCAATAAAGAGTTACTATCTCGGCGATCCTGAAGAGGCAGCCAAGAAGGCTGCGGCGGTGGCAAATCAGGCGAAGGTAAAGTGATCAATTAGCATAAGTCAATGACCAGTCTAGATCTAAAGATACGCTTTGCGAAAACCTTTAGGGCTATCTTTATTAATTCAGATATTATCTTCACTCTACGCGGGTCCACTTAGAAATTGTATGCACCCGCTTGGCATGCCTTGCCCCGAAATTCATGCCACTCATCCTTGACTTAAAAGAACCTATTTGCTAATCAGTATGGCGTAGATGGTCGCGTCTTCATCTTCCTCAGAAGGAGAGTTGTAGAGAATTATCATTCCAGTTTGTTGATAGTTCGCCCAGTAATGCAGACGGTCAGGCGTTTCTCCTGAATCGGGCAAGCCAGCATTGCCTATTTTCTGCCGCTTCAGCTTGTATTGAACTGCGCCCATGCTGTCATAAAATTTCAACCCAAGGGGCAGTTCACCTTTATAAGGGACAAAACCATGGGCATCGTTAAGATACAAATAAATCGTTTCCACCGTCTGGTCAGTATTGATCCATAGTGCCATACCTGCCTCTTTGCAAAGCTGGGATTGACCAGTGCCAGAGCAATTGTTGCTGGTGAGGAAGTCAGCTACAACAGGCTCGGTAATGGATTTACCAAGCAGGACCCTATAGGAAGTAGCCTTTGGCCTAACGCGTTCTTCGGTCTGTGGCTGAGTGGTGTGTAGGCTGCAGCCGACAAGAATGAACGAAATTACGGGCAGAAAACGAAAGGCCTTCCAAAGCTTGTTCACCATTCACTCCTTAATAATAAGACTAGACATAGCCGCAGTGTACGGATGCCGCGTTTAATTAGCGTTGATTCGGATTAGAATTTGGCGCTGAAACGGTAGAGGTTCTCAAACCCTGAGGGGCTTTGCATTAGAATTGAACTATGCCCATGCCTCTTGATTACATAAACGAACTTCGGAAACATTTTCGGGGAGAGATCAGGGATGATGTTGCTTCGCGCATTCTCTACAGCACGGATGCATCTATCTATCAGATCGAGCCACTCGGGGTGGCAATTCCCAAAACCCAGGATGATCTTCAAGCTGCAGTGGAGTTGGCTGCGAAATACACGATTCCTATTCTTGCGCGCGGCGCTGGAACTAGTCTGGCGGGACAGGCGATTGGGGACGCCCTGATTTTGGATTGCTCGCGCTGGCTGGATTCCATACTTGAGGTGGATCCAGAAAATCATTATGCAGATGTTGAACCCGGGGTTGTGTTATCGAATTTGAACAAAGCTGCTGCAAAATATGGATTGCAATATGGCCCCGACCCGGCTTCTGCTGAGCGTGCCACAATGGGCGGTGTCATTGCAAATAACGCAACCGGCGCGCATTCCCTGACCTATGGCATGACTGCCGATCATTTGATTTCCGCAGATGTGATTATGGCAGATGGAAGCCTTGGCATGTTGAGCGAGCGCAGCACACTCGATAATCCTCAAGTATCCAGCCTTTATTCCTCGGCTCTACAAATCCGCGAGAATTATGCAGAAGTCATCACAAAACAGTGGCCCACCACCTGGCGAAACTCCGCAGGCTACCGGTTGAACTATATTCTGCCCTGGTCAGCTTCCAAGCCCTCGCAATGGGACGGCGAATATCCTGCCATCGATCCCTCACATATTAATCTTGCTCCTTTGCTAGCGGGCAGTGAAGGCACGCTGGCGGTGATTCGGCGCGCAAAAGTCAACCTGGTTCGGAAGCCCAAGCATACGATCCTTGCCATCCTGTCCTATCAAAGCCAGGTGGATGCCTGTGATGATGTCCCGCGCTTGTTGATGCATCATCCCTCCGCGGTGGAGTTGGTTCCGCAAATGATCCTACGGTTGGCGCGCGGTATCCCTGAGTATGCGCGTCAGATGGGGTGGGTGGTGGGCGACCCTGCCGCATTACTGGTCGTTGAATTCAGTGGCGATGAACCATCGGTGTTAAAAGACGCGGCGCGCAAGATTGGTGAAGTCTTGACGATCGCGGAATCCAAAGAAAATCAAGCGCGCGTTTGGAATATCCGCAAAGTTGGTTTAGGTCTGCTCGATTCGCGCCCACAGTCGCTGCGACCGGTGGCATTCATCGAAGATTGTGCCATCCCTGTGCAGAGGTTGGGAGAGTTTGTGCGGGAGATCGAAAAAATTTTAGCCTCGCATGGAACCGCTGGTGGGGTCTATGCCCATGCTTCCGCGGGGTGCTTGCACATTCGACCCATCCTGGATCTGAAGACCGCGCGCGGGGTAACAGATTTACGCGCGATCTCAGAAGCGGTCCTGGCGTTGACCCTGAGACTTGGCGGCGCCATGAGCAGTGAGCACGGCGACGGCCTGGCTCGCTCCGAACACCTCGAGCAGACCTATGGCGCCCAGTTGATGGGCGCGATGCGAAGCCTCAAACAGGCCGCGGACCCAAACAACATTCTCAATCCCGGCAAGATCATTGACGCCCAAAAGATGGATGTCAACCTGCGTTATGGAGTCGATTATCGAGCGCGTCTGTGGGATACCAATCTTTCCTTTGCCAGCAATGGCGGACTTGCTGTGGCCATCGAACAATGTAATGGACAGGGCGTCTGCAGAAAAGATACCGGAGTCATGTGTCCGTCATATCAGGCAACGCGCGAGGAAATCCATTCGACGCGCGGTCGAGCGAATCTGTTGAGGGCACTGATTAGCAGACCATGGACGGTTGACCATGCACAGCCGATTGACTATAGCCCTGAACATAAGAAAAGGGTTGAAGCGACAGCCACCGCGCTTGATCTTTGCCTCGCCTGTAAGGGCTGCAAGGCAGAATGTCCCTCCGGTGTGGATATGGCGAAGTTGAAATTTGCCTTTCAAGCGGAGTATTACAAGACTCATCGCAGACAGTTACGCGATTTTGTTTTTGGATACTTTCATATTGCTGCAGGTCTGGCCGCATCCATTGCGCCGATCTCGAATGTATTGATGGAAATTCCTATCATCAAAAATACGGTTGCAAAGATTTTGGGGATTACGACTCAGCGGCCGTTTCCCAGGTTTGCGGGCGCGTCCAATAGGGCACGCTTTCAACTTGGCTTAAAATCTGGAAAGAAAATAGTTTTTCTTTCCGATCCTTTCGCGCGTTATATTGAGCCAGCGACCGAACGGGCAGCGCTTGAGATTTTGGCGCGTTGTGGGTTTGATGTTCAAGTTCTGCCAATCCTTGGGGCAGGGGCATCCTTTTTATCCAAGGGATTTATCGACCAGGCGCGTCGTCACGCGACACGAGTTCTTGATTTGTTGAACCAGGTTGATCCGCTGCGCGAAGCGCCAATTGTTGGCATCGAGCCTCCCGAAATTTACGCCTTCAAACACGACTATCGGGATTTGCTTCCCGAACGTGAAAACGAAATCAAAAAATGCGTAGAAAATGTTTGGTTATTGGATGAGTTCCTTTTACGATCAAAAGAATTTAGCAATTTGCGTATAGTCAGTATGGCACAATTATCCAGCAAGGAAGAAAATTTATCAACCAAGAAAATCATGTTTCACCCTCATTGCCATCAGCGCGCTGAGGGACCTTCAGCAGACGGATTGCCGAGCGGAACGAATGCTACAATTGAGCTGTTACGATCGTGCGGATACGAAATTGAGTTAATGGATACTGGCTGCTGTGGCATGGCCGGAACTTTTGGATATGAAGCCGAACATTATGAGCTATCAATGAAAATAGGCGAGTTGAAGTTGTTTCCAGCGTTAAGGACACCCTCCCCGCCTATAGATGGGCGTCCCCCAAATCCGCAAATGAATATAAGTCCATTATTAAGAGAATTCAATGCGGATTTGGGAGAGGTGCCCGCTGGGGCGGTGGGGGTCGCTTCTTCCGGTGCTGCATGTCGGATGCAAATTAGGCAGGGAACGGGTGTCAAGGCAGTCCATCCAATCATGCTGATCGCCGATTTACTGAGCAAGGTATTAAATCATGCCGAAAGATAACAGTCGAACCGTTTGGTCTTCTGATCAGGGAGATTTACGGAAGCAGAAGTCAAAATCTGGAAAGGTGATTTCGCTTGCCCCTCCTCAGCAGACTGTCTATTTGCACCGTGATTCGAAAGGCCGAGGTGGGGGGACTGTCACGCTGGTGAAAAAGTTGATCCTCTCTGAAGAAGATCTGAAGGAACTGGCGAAGAGACTCAAACAGCTTTGTGGCAGTGGTGGCACCGTGAAGGACAATCTCATTGAGATTCAAGGTGAGCATCGTGAAAAGATTGCCGAGGAATTAAGGAAGATGGGCTATAAGGTGAAAATTGCGGGAGGCTAGAAGCAGAAGTTGCCGAAAATAAATCTTGACTCTCGTTAATTACTGATGTACACTGCCTTTGTCCACAGGACTGATCCGCGTGTGATGAAATACTAAAGAAAGGCGCGCATTCCGTGTTTCGATTGATCGTCGCTGACCGTAACCACCAATTAATACCTTCTCGGAGTGCGCCTGTTGACCGCTAACGGTCTTCTCTGTGTCTTTTATGCCACGGTGCACTTCTGCACCGTGGCTTTTTTTAATGCATGATCGGAGTCCAAAATCTACAGATTTTGGATCAAAGGCAAAGTCTGGAGACTTTGAGTCCATCAGGATTATTTTATGAACCTACCATTCAAAGCTTACTGGGATCTTTTATCGCAACACATCCGGCCACAAAAAGGACGGTTTGTCTGGTTGTCAGTGATGTTGTTCGTCAGTATTGGCCTGCGCATCCTTGCACCGCAGATCATGCGGAAATTTATCGATTCGGCATTGGCAGGGCAAGCCCTGCAAACTCTGACGATTACCGCCTTGACGTTTATCGGCGTTGCTTTGATCCAGCAGGTGATTGCAGTCAGCGTGACTTATTTGGGCGAAAACGTCGCCTGGACAGCCACTAATGCTTTGCGAGCGGAACTTGCCTGGCATGCTCTCAATCTTGATATGCGTTTTCACAATGATCACACTCCCGGTGAGTTGATCGAACGCATTGACGGCGATGTGACAGAACTAGCAACCTTCTTCTCTCAATTTGCCCTGAACCTCGTCAGCAATGGATTGTTGCTGATCGGCATCCTGGCGGCTTTGTTCCTCGAGGATTGGCGGGCTGGCCTGGGATTTACAATCTTCTCGTTCGTAACGATCTTTATTCTTGGACGACTCAAGGATATTGCGGTGCCGCATCAAAAAGCGCGGCGGCAGGCCGAAGCGGAACTCTATGGTTTTCTTGAAGAACAATTGGCTGGCACGGAAGATATCCGCTCGAGCGGCGCGGTGGAGTATTCCGTTCGTGAGCTGTTCCGCCATCAGGGCACGATCCTCAAGCATAATCGCAGGGCCGGTTTCAAGCGCTGGATCATAGAGAACGCGATGGGGCTGGCACTGACAGCCGGGACATTGCTTGCTATCTCCAGTGGCTATTGGCTCTATACAGCTGGCTTGGTCACGATCGGCACCGTCTATCTCTTTGTGCATTACATCAATCTGCTGGATGAACCCTTCTGGGCGATGACCCATGAGATCGAAAGCTTTCAGACCATCGGCGCGTGTGTCGAGCGACTGACCGAGTTCCGCAATTTCAAGTCGGAAGTGCTGGATGGCTCAGGGATCGACATTCCTGTGCGCCAACTTGAATTGGCTTTCAATCATGTGACTTTCTCGTACAACGGAAATGATCCGGTGTTGAGTGAGCTCTCCTTCCAGTTGAAGCCCGGTTCCGTGCTGGGATTGCTGGGGCGTACAGGCAGCGGTAAGACAACCCTCGCGCGTTTGATCTTCCGCTTGTATGACCCGCAGTCCGGCTGTATTGAAATCAACGGGGGAGATGTTCGGGATGCCAGCCTGGAGGTGTTGCGACGCAGCATTGCCATCGTGACGCAGGATGTGCAGTTGTTCCGGGCCAGCGTCCGAGATAACCTGACCTTCTTTGATCGTTCGATTTCTGATAAGCAGATTTTGAAGACTCTCGAAGAATTGGAATTAGGCGATTGGGTCCATTTGCTTCCCGAAGGCCTAAATACCCAATTAGATACCGGAAGCCGCTCGTTATCTGCAGGGGAAGCGCAGTTATTGGCCTTTACGCGCGTCTTCCTGCGAAATCCCGGTCTGGTCATTTTGGATGAAGCTTCCTCCCGTTTGGATCCGGCCACCGAGCAGCGCCTCGAACGCGCCATTGATAAGCTGCTCCAAAACCGCACCGCTATCATCATTGCACATCGCTTGGGAACTGTTCAGCGCGCAGATGAGATTATGATCCTTGACAATGGCAGGGTCAGCGAGTACGGCGACCGCCAGCAATTGGCCACGGATGTGAACTCACGTTTTTATCAGCTGTTACAGACTGGCATGGAGGAAGTACTGGCTTAATGGAGTCAACGACTCCAGTCGTTGCTTTTCGGAATACCAAAGTCTGGAGATGTCGCGATGGCGCCACAGCGCCGCTGTCGACTCCCTGTACCTTAAGGAATTACTATGACCGAAACTACATTTACAGATAAAGTCCCTGCTCTACCAGCCTGGCGCGTGATCTGGGAGATGCTGCGCTTCAGGCCGTGGCTTTGGTTTATTGACTTGTTGAGCGTGGCGCTGATCCGTTTCTGCTGGCAGATTGCTCCAGCACTCATTATCAAGGCTTTCTTCGATATGTTGACGGGTGACGCGCCGCTGAACTTAGGTATCTGGGCCATTGCCGTATTCTTTGTGTCCATTTGGATAGGACGAGTGATCGCTAGTTACGGCTTTTATTACGCGGATGTTCCCATCTTCGCGGATATCCCAACGTTGCTGCGTAAGAACCTGTTGCGGCACATCCTGCGCCGGCCAGGGGCAGCACCATTGCCTGATTCGCCCGGTGAAGCCATCAGCCGCTTCAAGAACGACGTCAATGAGATCCCACTCTTTGTTATTCTTATCAACGACATTGCCGTGGGCATCCTGATTGTGATTGTGGCCATCCTTCTGATGACACAGATCAGCCCATCAGTTACTGTCATGGCGCTCATCCCTTTGCTCCTGGTTGGGATCGTTGCCAATATCGCAACCAAGCGTATCGAACATTACCGGCGGGCTTCCCGCCAGGCAGCTGGAGATGTAAGCGGCTTTATCGGTGAGTTCTTCGGCGCAGTGCAGGCTGTGAAAGTTGCGACCGCCGAGAGGAACGTGATCAGGCACTTTCACACGCTGAATGATGAACGGCGCAAACTGACCATCCGTGAGAAACTGTTCGACGATATCCTTAGCTCGATCTATCGCAACACATCGACGCTAGGCACCGGTGTGATCTTGATCCTGGTTGGGCAATCCATGCGGGCGGGCAGTTTTACTCTCGGCGATTTCTCGCTGTTCGTGTATCTCCTGCAAAGCATGGGCGACCTGACGACATTTGCAGGGATGCTGGCCGCGCGCTACAAGCAACTGGACGTCTCTGTCCAGCGCATGTATCGGTTGATGGAAAATGCGCCATTGGATGCGCTGATCCAGCACAGTCCCGTGGATTTGAACGGTCCATTGCCGGAAGTAACCTATCCGATGAAGAACGATTTAGACCGCCTGAATGAGCTATCCGCCGTGAACCTGACGTTTCACTACCCCAATTCGACCAATGGCATCGAGGGGGTCAACCTGACCCTCAAGCGCGGCACGCTGACCGTGGTCTCAGGGCGGATCGGTTCTGGGAAGACGACTCTCCTGCGGGCGCTGTTAGGATTGCTTCCTATTGAATCTGGAGAGGTGCGTTGGAACAATGAGATCATTCCTTCGCCTGGCGACTTCCTTGTCCCACCGCGCTGCTCATATACTGCCCAGGTGCCGAGACTCTTCAGTAACACGTTGCGCAATAACATCCTGCTGGGCCTTGACCGTCATGACGATCATATCTATCGCTCGACCAAGTTGGCTGTGATGGACCGCGACCTTGAAGAACTTGAAGATAACCTTGAGACTATGGTGGGAGCGCGCGGCGTCAAGCTCTCGGGCGGACAAATGCAGCGGGCCGCCGCGGCGCGCATGTTCATCCGTGAGCCGGAGCTGCTGGTCTTCGATGACCTCTCCAGTGCGTTGGATGTGGAAACCGAGCGCCAGCTCTGGGAGCGGATATTTGCAGAAGATGAGAAGACTTGTCTCGTTGTGTCACATCGCCGCCCGTTGTTGCGTCGCGCGGATCATATCCTCGTGCTGAAAGAAGGTCGGGTCGAAGCCGAAGGGACGTTGCAGGAATTGCTTGAAACGAGCGGGGAGATGAAAGAACTATGGAACCACGCAAATAAAGAATAAAAGGACTGAATAGGCTCAGCGCCATCCATTAGGGTGGCGCTGAGCCTATTCCTGGAAGAGATAGTAAGAAAGCGATTAGCTTGTTTGCAGGAAGCTATTGATCCATTCCAATACATCGGGAGAATCGATGCGGAAGGAATAACCAATGCTTGTGCAGTGACCTGCGGTGAGCAGGACGGTAGGGGAAAGCAGGGAAGCGCTGCAGCGGTGCGAAGGCACCTGATTGCCATCTTCATCCAGCACATCGAACACGACCAAACCGACATAGGGGTGATCGCCCTGATCGGGGCGTCCGTTTGTAATCGCACGAGCCGAGCTGAATGTGCTGGTCAGTAGCATGAGCGTCAGCACTATCGCCAAAGTAACTTTTTTCATTCGGTTAGATCTCCTTGTTCTTCTATGGGTCTTTCTTCTCCTTTCGACATGGGACGGGCCACCCGAAGATAAAACAAGGGAATCGAAAAGACAAGCGTTTCGCTCATCTACTGTCTCTATTGGGATGAGAAACTTGTGAGAATTGTTTAAGACCCCATATCCGTCATTTGCTCTAGGCGGCGTTCTCGCCGCCGGGGAGGGCGGCTTGAGCAACCTACTTTGTCCAGCCTTCGAGGCGGAAGAGGCGGGAGAGACGGTCGCTGAGGGTGGGGGCGAAAACGTTGACGTAGTAAAGCAGCCTGGCTTGTGGGGGAACGATGACGATGGGTTTGCGCTTTCGGATACCATTCAGGATGGCAGTCGCAACGCTCTCTGGGGAGATCTTGGGCGAGATCCAGGCAAACTTCAAATCCTCGATCATGACCGTATCGACGCGCCCGGGCAGCACGTTCGTCACCGAGATGCCGCTGTCATGAACTTCCTGCCTGAGGACCTCACAGAAGCCGGTCAGCGCGAACTTGGCTGAGACGTAGGGCGCATCAGGAGGCAAACCGATCTTGCCGTCCATGCTGGTGACGAAGACGATATGTCCACTCTTTTGGGCGAGCATGTGCGGCAGCACGGCCTTGACACAGTAAACGCCTCCAAAGAAGTTGACATCCAGTGAGCGTTGCAAGTCCGCTGGGTCCAATTGGGTGATCGGGGCTCGTATGTATTCCCCCGCGTTCGAGACGAGGATATCCACCCGCCCCCATTGGGCGATGACCTCTTCCACCAACGCCTCGACCTGGTCCTGCTGGGTGACATCTGTAGGGATGACGATCACCTGCCTGCCCTGGCGCTTGAGTTCTTCAGCAAGACCAGCGAGCGCCTCGCCGTTGCGGGACGCGAGCGCTACACAAGCTTCCTGACCTGCCAGTGCCAATGCCGTAGCACGACCGATGCCCGAAGAAGCACCCGTGACGATGGCAACCTTGCCCTGAAAGGCACTAGTGGTCATGGGCAGTCGGAGTATTGAAGTTCATTGGATGACTATCACCCACCCATGTAGCACGTTGACCCCCTGTCTGAAACACAAAAGGACCTTGCGGGATGTCGTTCGAGACCTCGATATCCCGCTGATCCATGCCTTCCCAGATCACCTGGAAGGGCTGCTTGCCCTCGACCCACTTTTCCACGATGACCAGGCCGTGGCCAGGCAGGACGGTAAAGACGATCTGACGCGGATCCTGCGGGTTCTTTAGAGCCTCAGAGCTGGAGAAGGCCTCCTGGACGGCGCGGTACTGGGCATCAGTGGAGCAGGAGACTGGATAGTAGAGATAACTCTCGGGCACAGAGACGTATTCGACCCGATCCCGATTGAAGGAGTGCACGCCGCGATGTCCATGCAGCTTGGAACGGATGACGGGTACCTGGGCTCCATTGGACAGGCTGATGCGAGGCAGCTTCACATCCATACCGATCATTTCGACCGCCTCGGAGGAGGGCGGATGGTTCGGGTGCCCTTCCACTTTGCGAATGAGGGCCCCATCCCGCTCAGGTTTGACGCCCACAATGACAGCCAGGTCTTTATCTGTGATGTTCTCCTTGCGCACGGGACGAGCGCTACCCGTGATCGTGGTGACCAGGCCGTCGATGTAGACATCCCAGGTGGCGAAGCAGCCTTCGCTGTATTGTTGTGAAATGGCGTCACTGAAGCCGGGGATCTCGGCCACATCCGAGACGTGGATCATCTCAGTGAAGAAATCCCGCTTGCCAAGCTCCTGACTGGCCTGAGTCATATACTGGATGGTGGGCAGCGAGTCCCAGACCTCCCGCTTGACTTCAGGCTCCACGGCTCGATGACGTGTGATCTCCTGGGTGCTAGCGGCGGTGAGGACTCGGGTGGCAATGTCCTTGTAGAAGGTCTGCGGATCATCGTTCAGGATCTGCGGATGCGCTCCCACCAGGTCGAAGAGAAACGCGGAGTCGAGCTTCTCATCCCCCAGCACGAGCAGGACGCGAATGCTCTTGCTCTGGACCTGGATGATGCGCAGGAGATACATAATGGCGCCGCCCCGCTTGCCCTGCTGATACAACGTGCGGGAGGCTGTTTCAGGGACGCCTGCGAAGCGGGGCGTGCTCTCCACGCCATTCCTGAGGACCGATTCGGTCTCAGCCAGCAAGTCATCGAATTGCTGATGGGTGGCATGGACGATGGTAAAGACGGTGGGGACGTGGTTCAGTCCGTAGCGGCGACGGGCAGTGAACATGAAGGCTTCCCGCCAGCCGAGGGGTTCCCCCAGGCGCGCGGTGGTGAGAATGACATCGGTATCGGCAGAGGGGATTTCCTGCGTGGTGTGTCCTTCCTGGTGAAGGAATTCCATCAGGTCTGAGGCAACACGGTTTGCCAGGGGCGTGGACGGACCGGGCAGATAAGAGATGGTGAGCTGTTTGAGCCAGGTGTGAGTGGGGGTGTGTATGAGCATAGGGATCCAATAAGAAGAGATTGTAGGTGTGTCACTCCGAGACAGCGTTTGTTCGAAGAGTCTCATAGATTGTAGAAGAGATTCTTTACCGACTGGGTTTCGATACGCTTCGTTACTTGACTACCAGCGTCTCAGAATGACAGCGTGTGGATGAGTGTATTTTACACAACTCTCTAACACCCGTGAGGTGGTGTGGTTGTGCCTGACCCCCTTCCGCTTTCGGCACCTACGTCTCGCTCCATCGGGTACGCTAGCGCAGTCCCTCAAAAATGATAAAAGTGCATCGGATTTGCCCCCGCCGTTTCACTTTGGGGAGGCTTTGCGAGGGCAGGCTGGAGGTCTTTCATAATTGTAGGCTTTCCCAACAAACCTGCAAGGGAAATTATTGGAGAATGCTTGTACAATTTGGTGTATGGAAGAGCAAGTAATGAGTGAATCATTAGAGAGAATATAGCCTGACTATGGGATGACTATAGGTTGCCTATAGGATGACTATGGGATCAGTATAGGATCACTATAGGATGCCTGGAACGCTGGCGAACTGTCAGTGAGAAGGGCAGAAGCATCAATAAACATCATGCATACAATAAGGAAAATAAAACATGGCAAAAGTTCATAACAATATTTTCGTCCGTGGTTTGTCGGGCGCCATCGGTGACCAGTTTGTGATCCGCACGACACGCTCAGGCAAGACCATCATCGCCAACAAACCCAGGTTTGACGATCACCGGGAATTCACCGAAAAACAGAAAACACACCAGGATGCCTTTCGCGAGGCGACCACTTATGCCAAGTTTGCCAAGACCCAACCCATGTATATCGAAATGGCGAAGGGAACCGGGTCAACTGCCTACAATATCGCGATCTCCGATTGGTTTGGCGCCCCCAAAGTGCTGGAGATCAACGTCGACGATTGGACAGGGGAGATCGGACAGACGATCCGTGTGAAGGCCAGGGACAATGTGAAAGTGGCACGCGTAGCAGTGGTCATCCGGGATGCCAATGAAAAAATCCTGGAGAAGGGTGCGGCTGTGCAGTCGGAAGAAGGCAGCGTCTGGTGGATCTACACGACCCAGACACTGGTGACGATGGCGCCCTTCCCGACCCTGGAAGCGATTGCTCAGGATCTGCCGGGTAACACTGGTTCATTCGTCATCAGCTAAGCCCACACGTTTGGATCCCATGCTCGTAAACTAATTTCGTTTCTCAAACTATTCATCCAGCGCTATTACCCCTCCTTGAGTGCATTGCAGTTGAGGAGGGTTTTATTTCCAGAATAATTCCTGGTCTTTCGATCGCAGGGTTTCCAGAAGCTCTTCATATTGACCTATTGCCTGGTCTATCAAAACCGCGATTTCACGATATCTCTGACAGAGTTCGGGGTCCTGGGCTTTCTGCATGCACTGCAAGTGAAAATTTCGTATCAGACGCAAATGTTCCCATTGTCTGGTGAGATGATCTCTGTGAAGCTCTTGCACCTGCGGAAAATATTTTTGAGTAAAAGACCTATTTCTACCCACTTCCGGTTTGTGACCTGCCAACCAGAGGGCTTATCCAACTCGACGCGCAGGCTGATCCTGATCTGGTCTATGAATAAAGAAAACCCCACATTGCTAGAACGCAGGGCTGCATGGAAAGCGACCATGGCGCAAAGGCTATGAGTACCGTTGACACTGCCTATACCCCTTGTATAAATATATGTATATTATATTGAGTTGTCTGGAGGAGTCAAGAAAAGAAGGTACCTGACAAAGGCTCGCACAACCAGCCCTCCTAGACCTACCAACACGCCTGTGCCTCCCACGATCATGCCCCTACCACCGAGCCGCCTCCAACAGAACCGCCTCCAACAGAACCGCCGCCGACTGATCCACCCCCGACCGAGCCACCACCGACGGAGCCGCCGACTCAACCAGCCTTCAGGAGGTGACTCCATTTGCCTTTGGAGATGATCACCACAGTACTTCCACGGATCCTGCGGTGGCGCAGGCGATCATCTGGGGCAGACTTCGTGGAAAGAACAGCAAAGGTGCCGTCGTCAAGATGAGGATGAAACCCTGGTATTGCATTAGTCTTGGGGATGGGATGATGGCGCCTATGCCCACTGCCGAAATTGAAGAGGCGTTTTTAGAGGCCTTTGCTGCTGCGGGGAAACCGTCTGAAATGGCAGTGTTCACTCGCCCCGAATCAGAAGGTCGCCTGCACTGTGAGGTGATGGCATATTTCTCGCCTGCTGCACAGAAGGTAGCCGAGGCATTCGATGGCGAGCCGTGCGGAAAACCTGTGCGGGCCGGACTGGGTCTGCTGGCAGGAAGGGAGGAGTGCTGGTCTGCTTTGTTCCCGGATGTTGAGAAAAATAAGTAAGGTGCGAGGGATTTTGGTTAGGAAATTACAAAGCAAAAGCCCAGACGCATCGTCTGGGCTTTTCTATCTACTGGTTTCTTCTGTCCGCTGGCATGGGTTGTAAACCAAACTTCTTCGCTGTGATATTGATGTTTGTCTCGAGAGAGTGTAGCTCGGCTTTCGTTACGGCCAGCCTTCAAACAAACATTCCAATTCGTGAATGATAACGAATTTCTCGTCCGAGGTTTTTCTCAGCGCCTCTGCATTCCTCAGGAACTTCCGTCTTTCTACCATGAAGTTAAATTCCTCTGTGGGTTCGGTGTGGCCTGTTCGTCCATGATGGTGTTGTTCCATTGCTCGCTGCCTTATCTGCGGATCATAAATATTGCTTCAATTACGGAATGTTTACCTTTTTTCGAGTGAGGCAAATCGCTTGTGGGTCTGGCAAACAGGAGCCCAAATGCAAGGCCGATTGCAACTCCAACAAAAACAAAAATAAACATAAAGCGCTTCAAAGTATGCCACCTTTCCTTGTCAACCATGCACAGCAATGCATAAAGTCAAACTATTGGATAAATAATTGAGACATAGAGCAATAAACGACTGATTCTTGTTTCTTCCGAACATCCATCCTAACTCAGGTAGGTCTACTTCTATCAACGGGATAAAAGAACAACAAAAATGTTCAAAATTGGTTAATCTTTATCTTCTTCAACTCTTCTTCATGACGCAAAATAAATCAGGGGAAGTTACAAATTGTGAGAAAAGGATTAGAACTCCTGCTAAGTTGTCACTCTGGCGCTTCCCGTTGCGACGTATTTGTAGAACGGCAAAAACAACCGACAACTTAAACAAAAGGAGTACAGAATGAGAAAAATAGTTGTTTCAGAAGGTGTGACACTGGATGGTGTCTTTGATCCGCAAACGATGGGCCAATGGGCTGCTCCATTTTACAGTGATGAGAAGGACGAGTTCGTTCGAAAAAGTGTTTTAGCGGCGGATGCCCTCCTTCTTGGTCGGATGACCTATGATCTACAGGCATGGTATTGGCCCAGCCAGAAGGAGGATAAATATGGCATCGCGAATCACAAGAACAGCATGACCAAGTATGTTGTCACTTCAAAGCCGCTACAAGCTCAGTGGAATAACTCAACGATCATTGATAAAAATGTTGTGGAAGAGCTGGTTAAACTGAAACAGCAGCCTGGTAAGGACATCCTCATCGAGGGGAGTGCTACCCTCGTCGAGTCGCTGGTGCAGGCAGGTTTAGTCGATGAGTTCAGATTAATGGTTCATCCCGTGATCGCAGGCAGGGGAAAGCGCTTTTTCAAAGACGGGATGGGGCTGACCAAGTTGAAGCTTGTCGAGAGCAAACCAATCAGCTTAGGGATCGTTCTACTCACCTACGAACCGACTATCGAGAGTGAAAATGACTCTATTAACTCATGATTAACTTAGCATCAACATAGGGATGAAAGGAGAAAAACGATGAAGAAGTTCATGCTACTCTATAAGTGTCCCGCTACACCACCAGGTGCATCCCATGAAAAAATGGCCAGCTTGGTTTAGCAAGGTTGGAGATAAATTGGTTGACAGCGGATCGTCAATGGATAATGGACTAGCACTGAATAGTGATGCATCGACCAGTGACTCAGCCTTTGATTTCAATGGCTATAGCATGATTCAGGCTGAGAATATCAACGAGGTAGTAAGCTTATTGAACGATCACCCTTTTCTATCCCTCGGTAAAGGTGAATATAGCGTAGAGATTTCTGAACTGCCGAAAGCGTAACGTCGTCTCTTAATTACTGAGGTTACGCAGCCCGTTTGCCTTGCTGCGTAACCTCAGTAATTAAGAGAAAGAGGATCCTGACCCATCACAAAATTCATGGAACCGGAGCATGTTGGATGAAAAATCAACTCTGGAAAGTTTTTGGTTTGCTCTATCGTTATCCGGCCTTCGGCCGCCTTTGGCTTGGCCGGTCAGTATCGCTATTTGGCGATGCCTTCGCCCTCATTGCGCTCCCTTGGTTTGTCTTGCAAGTTACTGGGTCAGGTACAGCAACTGCCGGCATTCTCCTCACCCTGCAACTTCCCGCCGTTGTTACGAGCATGGTCATTGGCTCCTTGATCGACCGCTTCCAGCCTCGGAGTATTATCACGATTGATAATGGCCTTCGCACCCTCATCATCGGCCTTATCCCCATTTTGTATTGGTTCGGCTTGCTTGAATTATGGCTACTTTTTCTGCTGACCTTCTTAGCAGGCCTGTTGGAACCTGCTACTGAAATTGGGTCGCGCAGCACTCTGCCCCATCTTGTAGAGGATATGGACCTGGATATCGCGAATATGCTGTGGTCGTTCAGCCTCAACCTCTCCTTAGTAATAGGGCCTGCCGCTGCTGGGATTCTGGTTGCTTTTTTCGGAGGTCCATCCGTGTTACTCATTGACGCCGTGACCTTTGCTGTGATGGCATTGGCTGCCATCACACTTCCTGCCGTTCAACGGAGCAAGCCTCCAGTGCAGGCTCCTCTCTCAGAACGCTGGGGTTTACGGCAACTTTGGAATATGAAGGTAGTGAGATTTACCACTCTGCTGAGCCTGGTATTCTTTTTCTCATATGGCCCCCTAGAAGCTGCTTTACCACTATATAGTGACGCCATACTTCAAACGGACGCGCGGGGCTACGGACTACTCTGGTCTGCTTTAGCAGTTGGCGCGCTAATAGGAACACTTAGCAGTACAACACTCAGCAGGTGTCTGCGCTTAGGTGTTGCCTTACCGCTGATCGCACTCCTCTGGGGCGCCAGTCTTTTGCCCATGGTTTTTATCAATAACCTTTGGTTAGCTTGTGGCTTTCTTTTGCTGGGAGGTTTGATGTGGGGACCCTATACACCAATGGAGACCACCTTACTACAACGCAACGTTCCTAAGGCACAACTCGGTAGGGTATTTGGTGCACGTTCAACTTTGTTAATAGGTGGATCGCCGCTCGGCTTGGCCATGGGTGGCATGCTGCTAGCCTTTGTACCTTCAACCAGTGTGATTGCCTTCTCAGCTATCGCTTGTATCCTTGTCGGGTTGGGTGGCCTGGTATCACCAACATTCCGAAATTTGCAGCTTCCACCTGCGGACGCCAACTCTTAAGCCGGGGTTGTCATGGACGGATTCTGTTCCACGATGCCTCAATGTCAACAGGACCGAATAGAAAGGCAAAACATCCTATAATTTACCCAGCAGGAGGACAAATTTATGAAATACATGTTGCTGATGTACGCCGACGAGTCGAAAGTGCCACAGAACCCGGAAGAATATCAAGTCGCTGCGGAAGCCGCGGGAATATTGGTGTCCAATATCGGACTTTCGTCTGTTGCCAGCGCCACGATGGTGCGCTTTCGGGATGGCAAGTCGTTGATCACAGACGGCCCATTCGCAGAAACACACGAGCGATTGGGTGGATACTTTTTACTCGACTGCCAGGATCTCGATGAAGCGATCCGCTGGGCAGAGAAGATTCCCACGGCGCAGTACGGCTCGATCGAGGTGCGCCCTGTCTGATCACAGATAGCATAATACCTGGTCACAATTCACGTCCTTGCGAGGAAGGCGTAGCCCGACGACTGCGACACTCCCTGGCAGCGCCCGCCAGGGCAGGTGAGCGTGCCTGTGGCAAGTAATGACGAGATAAAAAGGAGATCAATAACACCATGTTTGGAGTGAGAAACTACACAGAAGAATATATCGATGGATGTCGCTCAAGGGTTGACGCCGATCTGTCCACGTATAAGAAGCTGGCTGCAACAGCGAGAAATCAGCCTGCAGGTGCGAAAGCCCTTGAATGGTTTGAAGTTACTTTCTCTAACAACATGGTCCTCGTTCTGGATCACCTTTTTGTCCATCGCCGCAGGACGGTTGAAGGGAAAGATGGCAATCCACTCAATGAAGTCAGGCTCTTATGCGATGCCATAATGAATAACAACCTTATGGGTACCGATAAAGCCATCAAGTTCGATCCCACGCAATCGGTCTTGAAGTATAAAGTGGAGGCTGAGATCAAATTGAACGAGGTAGACTTCGGGCTTCTGTGCACGGCGTTCTTTGCGGAGGCCTATGAGCGGGCATTCGCACTCTGCCGCAACCGTGCTCAGAGTGACTATTTTCAGCGGCGGTTGGATGAGATGACGAGAGCGTAGATTCGTTTAGTGAAGCCTCTACCTCTAAAATTATTTCATTCACTTTGAGAGGGAAATAAAGGATTTGTGGTAAAGTTGAAAGCATGGATCCAGCAGACCTGAAAGATTTGATCGACAATGAATTCAAGCGGGTCAAGATCCAGAACCATCCGAGTTTTCCGGCGTGGCATCTGGCCTTGAAGCCGCATGCCCGCCACATCCTCGATTTCATCCTTGAAGAAGACCTGACACCCGAGTACATTATGCTTGCCCAAAATGCTCCCGAGGCTGAAAAAGATGAATATCAGTTTCTGTTGATCATTGCCGGGGGAAACCCAAATCCGGCCATTATGGCTGCTCTCACCAACTTTACCCTGGCAGATATCTTCCTGGAAGTGAGAGAATTTGGGGATGAAAATAGCTGACCCTAGATTATTAATGGGAGATCCTCGACTGTGGTCTATCTCCATGGTCGGTCATTAATGGGGGATCATTTCCTCATCCGTATAGTGGTCTCAACACATGAATAACAGGAGGCATAAATGACAGATTTGAAGTTGCCAATCGCCATGGCAGAACTACGACCTGCCCTGGGAGAGATCATTGGGCTGGGCCTGCGGCAGCGAGCGCCCTACTTCTCTGTCTTGCTTTCTTCCAGACACGGCCTGAGCATTGTGGTGGATAACCGCGAGGAACGGGTGACCGAGCGGCCTCCCACAGCTGGCACAGTCCTTTCCGCTTTCGATGCCGCCACTAACTTCGAACGCGCGATCGGCGGCTTCAACCCGCAAGAGGTCCAGAGTGCGGCGCGTGACTTTCTCCAGGGAATATCTTTTCAGAAATTTATATTTGAGGCAGAGCCTGAGCGGCGCGGCGATTTTGTCACCGCCATGCAGCTCGATCCTTTGGAGCTTTCGACTCAGGAGAAACTGGATCGGTGTCGTGAGGTACAGCGGCGCGCAAAGAGCCGTGACCCACGAATTGTCAACGTGCGTGTCATCTATAATGAATTGAATGAACACGCGGTCTTTGCTGATCCCAGCGCGGACCTGGCCCAACGCGTCCAGCGCGTCAATATGTTCATTTTAGTGATTGTATCCAGCCCAACGGGAGATGTGCGTTATGATTTCGATGTCAAGTCCGGTTCGGGTGGGTGGGAGGTGCTGAACTGGAGTGACGAAGAGATCCAGGATGTGGTGGATGGCGCTCTGGCGTTGCTGAACGCTGAGCGGATTGAGCCCGGGGAATATCGCATGATCACGACTCCCAACGTAAGCGGCGTTCTCGCTCATGAATCCTTTGGTCATGGGGTGGAGACAGATATGTTCCTCAAGGAACGTGCCCGCGCTGCCCATTTCATCGACAAGGTTGTGGGCTCAGCTCTCGTCAGTATTGCAGATGATCCCAGCCAACCTGGGAGTTATGGTTCCTACTTCTTCGACGACGAAGGTCAGATCGCTGCCCCCACTCAAATTGTAGAGAACGGTGTCTTCCGGCGCGGGATTACCGACCGCTATTCTGCCACGGCTCTCGAAATCCCTCGCTCGGCGAACGGACGCCGCCAGGATTACAGTCGTAAGACTTATGCACGCATGAGCAACACTTTCTTCAGCCCGGGCAACTCCACGCTGGAAGAGATGATCGCACAAGTGGATCACGGTATCTTCCTGGACAAGTGCTCCTCGGGTATGGAAGATCCACAGGGCTGGGGTATTCAAGTTACCTGTCACTACGGGCATGAGATCAAAGGCGGCAAAATCACCGAGCGGGTCTTCGCCCCAATTGGTATAACGGGCTATGTGCCGGAGGTGCTGCAGAGCATTACGGCGGTCAGCAATGAACTTCAGATGGAGGGTGGCACTTGCGGCAAGGGTCACAAGGAACAGGTACCGGTCGCGTCGGGTGGACCTCATCTTCTTCTCACGGCGAGGTTGGGCTGATGTTAAATCAAATTGTGGAAGCACTCAAAAAGCGCAACGATCTCGCGGGCTGGACGGTACGTCATGTTCGAACCCGTGGAGCGCAGGTATACGCAGTGCCGCAGGGCATCGAGTCGCAACGCGTGGTGGATGGCGAAAGATACCTGATTGATGTTTTGCGAAATACCTCCACTGCAGAAGGTACTCCTGCCATGGGGAGCGGTGATGCCTCGCTGCTGCCCGGCGACGATATTGAGCATGCGATCGATCAGGCCACATTGGTGGCTGGATTGGTGGCTAATCCGATGCATGGATTACCCGGCCCGGCTGCACTGCCCGATGTGCCTCTGTCTGACCCTGCTTTACAAAAAGATGCCTCCCGTGTAATGCGGGACGTGATGGAACATATGAGGGCCGCGGTGGCCAAGCACCCTCAGGTGCGTCTAGGTGCTGCTGAATGTTTTGGCGAGATCCGCAATACACATTTGATCAATAGCCGCGGGATAGATGCTAAGCAGGAGTCCACGCAAATTGATATCGAGTTGGTGCTTCACGGTCGGAAGGGTGCCCAGGAATCTGAGACTTTCGATGAACTGAGGCGCCGCCGTGTTGTTGATCTGGATCTTGAAGCTGCCATTGAAGATCGAGTAAAGTCCACGCTTGATTCACTTGACGCCACGGCGCCTGCCTCGTGGCAGGGACCAGTAGTATTGCGTGATGAAGCGTTGGCCATATTTATGACTGGCGATGATATTGGCGGAAGCGTGATCCGGACCCTCGCCTCTGCCGAATCAAAATATGCTGGGATCAGCCCCTGGGAGATGGGTAAGCCTGTGTTCCGTGGGGAGGTAAGAGGTGATCCTCTTACTGTGTGGGCAAATCGCTGTTTGCCCTTCGGCTCAACCTCCGATCGGTTTGATACCGAAGGATTACCGGCCCAACGCATCGAGGTGATCCGCGAAAATGCGTTGATTGCCTTTGCGGCCAGCCAGCGTTATGCTGATTACCTGCAGATCCCTGCGACGGGCGCATTCGGGAATATGGAATTGCCACCAGGGAAAACACCCACATCAGAATTACTGGCTGAACCCTATGTAGAGATTGTCCAATTCTCCTGGTTCAATCCTGATCCTATTACCGGGGATTTTGCCACCGAAATTCGCTTTGGGTACCTTGTCCAGAATGGTGTACGTAAACCTTTCAAAGGAGGTCAGTTGATAGGGAATTATATGGACGCGCTGGCAAATGTGCGTTGGAGCGCGGAGACTGGATTTTTTGGAAGTTACCTGGGTCCGCAGGCCGCGCGTTTCAATGAATTGAAGATCGCCGCAGGAGAAGAGTAGGCTATTGACCGCTGCCAGTGGAGGGTAAATAGCAGAGGATGGTTTTTACGGCCAATTCTCCGCCCCGGAGAATTGGCCTGATTGCGGGTCGTGTTAGAATCAATCGTGTTTCCAGAGGTGAGGAGGGTAGATTCACTCAGTATTTAGAGAAAGCATTCAAGCCCTGTTCGGGTGTTATCTTGGGAGCGCCGCAAAATGGACCGTGATTTAGCAATAATGATCTATAGCGCCATCATGGGGGTTGCCGGCAGGATCATGGCTTGCAGGGCTCGTGGCCTGGCATCACGTGGGATGAAACCAGGGCCAGAGCATCTGAGCGGAAGCAGGCTGCGCTTGGCGCGCCAATCGTATGTTCAGGCCATGGCCCGGTGGTGATGGACGCAAACGGAAAATTCCCGGTCTGAGTATTTTTTATGAAAATAGAAGACGTTACGTTACAGGGTCGATACGTTCGCCTTGAACCGCTCGCGTTCCCTCATGTTGGAGGACTGGTGGCCGCCTCAGCGGTTGGCCCTTCGCTCTATCAATGGAGTCCCATTCCCCAGGGAAAGATCGAAGCGACGAAATATGTAGAGACAGCCTTGGCGTGGAAGGAGGCTGGCAGTGCGGTGCCATTTGCTATTATTCGCAAGGAAGATGGAGTTGTGATCGGTTCCACGCGCTTTTGGAATATTGAGCATTGGTCATGGCCTCCGGGTAATCCACTTCACGATCGCACGGCGCCTGATGCCTGTGAGATTGGCTATACCTGGCTGACCCGTTCAGCAATTCGCACCGCAGCCAACACAGAATCCAAGCTGCTGATGCTGACGCATGCCTTCGAAGTATGGCAGGTGTTACGAGTCTGTTTCCATACGGATGTGCGCAATGAGCGCTCACGCGCGGCGCTGGCACGCATTGGTGCTCAATTCGAGGGAATTCTACGCTCGCATCGCATGGCAGCTGATTTTATCCCGCGTGACTCGGCTCGCTTTTCCATCCTGGCATCGGAGTGGCCTTCCGTGAAGGAAAGGCTGCAAAGTCTCATTGTCTGAGCTGGGGTAATCCTATATTTAACAAGCTGCTATTGTAAAATAGAAGAAAACACAAAGGAACAATCATGACTGATTTCATTCGAACAGACCGCAACCGTATCAAACGACTCCCCAAGCGCGGACATTATGACCGCGAGACTATCCATCGCATCCTGGATGAAGCCTTGATCTGCCATGTCGCGTTTGTAGAAAAGAGGCAGCCTTATGTTATCCCGATCAATTTTGCGAGAGTGGAAGATCGCATCATATTACATGGCGCAAAAGCCAGCCGTTTGCTCAAGCACATTAAGGCCGGACATCCCATTTGTGTGGAAGCGACCATTGTGGATGGTCTCGTGCTGGCGCGCTCCGTGTTCCATCATTCAATGAATTATCGCTCGGTGGTGGTGTTTGGGAAGGGGCGTTTGATTGAGGATCAGCAGGAGAAACTCGCGGCATTGCAAGCGGTCACAGAGCATCTGATCCCCGGTCGCTGGCAGGAGGCGCGCCTGCCCAATCGTAAAGAACTGAATGCTACCAGCGTCGTCTCGATCGACATTGATGAAGCTTCAGCTAAAGTTCGAGTGGGGCCGCCAGTGGATGAGCAGGAAGATTACGTGTTGCCAATTTGGGCTGGAATCCTGCCATTGCAGGAAATGCCACTACCCCCAATTCGTGACGAGTTTCAGTCAGGGAATATCCCTCTCCCGAAGTACGTCGCCCAGTATTCACGAAAGGGATCGTAAGGTACTACAGCCCTATTGAAAGAGCCAAATGTCCTATTCCAATCGAATTAGATTTGGCAAAATGCCATACTGATCACAAGCCCACACTAGGCAAGCCGTGGCTTTCTGTTTGAGAATGCAGTGGAAAAGAGGACGACAGACGATTACTTTGTCCCAAAGATAATTTGATCAACTGAACGATATTTAATTTTCTATATGTAATGATGAGATGATATGTTTAGAGAATACAAATCCCTACACTGGCATCGCAGATTCATCACCCTCACGACTGTGATCGCATTACTCTTCATTTTTGTGCTGCCGGCCCTGGCGATCACTTATGGGCAGCCAGACGGGAATGATCATCCTTTTGTGCGGTCTATGGTGGCGAGGATTCCGGGGGAAGGTGTGTTTCAGTGGTGTTCAGGCACGCTCATCTCTGACAATGTGTTTTTGACTGCCTCCCATTGCACCGCTCCTGTAGACCTGTTCCTGGAAGAAAATCCCGGGGCAGAGATGCTGGTCACTTTTGATCCAGTCATTACTGAGAATTCAACATTCTATACGGGCACGTGGTATACAAATCCAAATTACCTGGCGGGGAAGGGTGCCTCGGATACAGGCGATGTTGCCGTGATTGTGCTCGATGAATCGCCAGGCATCGCGCCAGCCAGTCTTCCAACAGCTGGGTTGCTGGACGAGCTTCAAGCTAGTCATGTCCTCAACGATACCCGTTTCACGGCCGTAGGTTATGGGACTATTCGGGAAACAAACAGAACTGGCTTTCAAGGAATTCTGGATAATGTAGACCGAAACCGCGTCGAACAGGGATTTCTTTCTCTCACCAAAGCCTGGATGACATTGCCTATGAACCTGTCAACTGGCAATCGCGGCACCTGCTATGGTGACTCTGGAGGGCCGCACTTTATTCACTTAGATGGCGTTGAAACCGATATCGTTGCATCGATTACTGTCACCGGAGATGCTCCCTGTAAAGCTACTGACAAAACATATCGCATGGATACCGAAAGTGCGCGCAGCTTCCTCGCGGACTTTGTAGACTTGCCCTGATTTGAACACAAGAAATTTCCAGTTTGTGATCTTCCTGTGCACTCGAGAGAGATGCGTAGGATTCTTTAAAAGATGAAATTCTCGAGGTTGAGCAATTCATGTGACAAGCGGTAAAATTAGGATATGGCGGCATGCATGAATGTGAAGTCCGTCATTTGAGGCGAGAGACCAACAAGAAAGGAGTAATTGTCATGGGTAACGTTGGAAAGAAAGACAAAGGTAACAAAGAACAGAGGAAAAAACCAAAGCTTAACATTAAGGAGAAGCGCAAACAAAAGAACGAAAAGAAGACCAAGTAAGCCCTTCCCGCCTCCCCCAAATTCTTCGAACTTGGGGGAGGCATCACGATCCTTGTCCACAACAGCGCGATGGAAGAGGTGGGAGGGGCTACAATCCAACCTGCTGCGCCCACTGCGCGAGTGTATGTAAAAAGTTGGTGATGAGATTAGGGGGAAGCAGACCGAAGGCATTTGCCCCAAAGTAAATAAAGAAGAGCGCAATAAAAACGAAGGCGAAAAATCCCCAGGGAGAAGAGCCACGTTCCCTGGCCGTTCGCCTTGTTTGCTGGCGTTTTGGTGTCTCATCAGCCTCGGAAGAGCGCTCCGCTTTTTCAGTCTCTTTTTCTTTCTTATCTTCCTCGTCTTTGTTCTTGAAGAGGTAGGAACTTTCTG
>Ga0065705_10104247_pt1 | contig 28099 bp, 24 predicted proteins | sample SwibulcommuniRL2_FD_59092 | JGI IMG/M metagenome (GOLD analysis project Ga0065705, IMG submission 59092) | Bulk soil microbial communities from switchgrass field near Rose Lake, East Lansing, Michigan, USA - RL2 Bulk Soil v2 (version 2) | ecosystem: Environmental > Terrestrial > Soil >...
CGACGGGAAACGTGTCGCCCACAACGGCCCACTGTGGCTCGCCAAATAGACAGAGGATCTTGCCCAGGTCGTGAATGAGGCCGGTGAGAATGAACCAGCGGGGATGACCGTCACGCCGGATCGCCTCCGCCGTCTGCATCAAGTGCTCGATCTGCGACAGCTCGGTATCGGGGTCGCTGTCATCGACGAGCGTGTTGAGAAACTCCATCGCTTCCCAGATGCCCATCTGCCGGCGGGTTGGCGGCAGGTATTCGCGCTTCTTCGCCAGCACGAAGTCCAGCGTCTGGTACTGGTGATTGAGCCGATAGAATTCCTTGACGCCGGGCCGCGCTTCGGCTCGGTAATCGCGAAAGGCTTCTTTGGGCTTGCCGCTCGCCCCCGCCGGATAGCGCGCCGCGAGCGATTCTTCCCAGTCGTCGAGATGCGCCAGAGGTTGATCGGTCATCGGCTGCCTCGCTTCGATTCACTGGAAAGAAAGGCCTCGAGTTCCGCCAACTTGTCGGTGTTGATTCGATCGACGCCGGCGGCGAGCAGTTCCCGCCATACCGCCTGGCTTTCGGGGGTGGACCAAAACCGCACCTGCCGACCTTGGCCGTGCGCTTGGGTGACGAAGTCGGCGAGTTTGGCTTTGTCCGCGTCGGGCATTGGCCCCTCGCCGCGCCAGGTGAAGACGAGGGTCCAATTGGCGCTGATCCAGGGGACAAGATGGGCCGGCGCATCGGTTTTCAGGTCTTCCGGCCGGCCGTCGATGCCGACATAGCGGACTTTCTGCCCCGCGACCGTCTGCTTGGCTCGATTCCCGCTCAGGACGATGGTCACCGGGCCCTCGTGAAACTTGCCGTCTTTTGTCATCGAGAGGATGTCGGCATAGCTGGCCAGCACCTTGTCGAGCGCCGCATACGTGTCTTCTGCCTCGGTCTTGACGTCAATGAGCAAATAGAACGGCGGCCCACTTGAATAGACGCGGCCTCCGTTGGCTTGAACCCGCGCGCGAAGTGGATCGAGATAAAGCTTCTGGAGCGTCCGCTCGGGCTGGAGTTCATTGGCGGCATGACCCACCAGCAGCCCCTCGGGGCGCAGAAATATATCGGCCTCGACGCTCGTGAAGCCGTGGTCAAGCGCGTCGGCGAGCGGACGCGCGTGAGCATAGTCGTTGTGGGCATGCGCCTGTGGCAGCGGCGTGGGCACCGCCGGCTCAGCGCCGAGTGCCGCGCGCGAAGCCACCGCGAAAATCAGCGCAGCGATTTGCCAAGTCGTGCCAGCAAAAACCTTCATAGGCCCGATCTTCGGCTGGCTGCAGGACGAATGCAAGTGAACCGGTCCTACTCCATGATCATGTCATCCACGGTGCGGCCGCCGGGGATCATCGGCAGCACGTGCTCGACGTAGGGGACCTGCACGTTCAATAGGTACGGGCCGTCGGAGTCGATCATTTCTTCCAAGGCCGGCACAAGGTCTCCCTTGTCGCTGATCGTGGCCCCGTTCCAGCCGTAGCCTTTGGCGATGGTCACGAAGTCGGGGTAGCGCTCGGCGACATACGGCTCGTTCCCTTGGCCGGTCGCTTCGGCGTGGTCGATGGGACCGAGGTAGGTGTGGGCCCGATTGGAGTCGTGGAAGCGATCCTCCCACTGCACGACCATCCCCAGGTGCTGATTGTCCAGCAGCAGCACCTTGACCGGCAACTTCTCGCAGAAGCAGGTCGCCATCTCCTGGATGTTCATCTGGAAGCTGCCGTCGCCGTCGATATCGATCACCAGTGCATCGGGATGAGCCGCTTGCACCCCCATCGCGGCCGGCAGTCCGAACCCCATCGTCCCCAGGCCGCTCGAGCTGAGGAAAGTCCGCGGATGCCGGAACTTGAAGAATTGGGCCGACCACATCTGATGCTGGCCGACGCCCACCGTCACGTAGGTCTTGCGATTTGCGGTCAGTCGCGACAGCTCGGCAATCGCGTGCTGCTGGAGAATGCCGTTGAATGCCGTGTCGTACTTGAACGGGTGGGCCTTCTTCCAGTCCTGGCAGAGCTTGACCCAGGCGGAGATATCCGCCGGCGCCTCGACGATCTTGTTCAGCTCGCTAAGCGTGTACTTCACGTCGCTGCAGATCGGAATGTGAGCCGGCTTGTTTTTGTTGATTTCCGACGGATCGATATCGACGTGGATGATCTTGGCATGTTTTGCGAAGGCTTCGAGCTTGCCGGTCACGCGGTCGTCGAACCGCACGCCCAGAGCGATCAACAAGTCGCAGTCGCGCACGGCCCAGTTGGAATAGACGCTGCCGTGCATGCCCAGCATGTCGAGGCAGAGGGGATGGTCGGCCGAAAAGGCACCCAGCCCCATCACGGTCATGCTCACCGGAATGCCGGTCTTTTTGACCAATTCGCGGAGTTCACCGCTCGCTTCGCCTGAGACGATGCCGCCGCCGGCATAAATGATCGGCTTTTTCGCCAGTTTGATCGCCGCAGCCATCTGCTTGATCTGTTCGGGGTGCGCCTGGCGCAGCTTGCCGTTGTAGCCGGGCAAGTTCAGCGGCTCCTTAAAGTCGGGGGCGAACATCTGCTGCTGGACGTTCTTGGGCATATCGACCAGCACGGGCCCCGGCCGGCCGGTCGTCGCCACGAAGAACGCCTCGCGCATCACGCGGGCCACGTCCTTGATGTCGGTCACGAGGTAATGATGCTTGGTGATGCCGCGGCAGACCTCGACGATGGGCGTTTCCTGGAAGGCGTCGGTGCCGATGACAGTGGTGCCGACCTGCCCGGTAATCGCGATCAGCGGAACGCTGTCGAGCTTGGCGTCGGCGATGGCGGTGACCAGGTTCGTCGCCCCCGGCCCGCTCGTCGCCATGCAAACGCCGGGCTTGCCGGTCGAACGGGCGTAGCCTTGTGCGGCGAAGGCACCGCCCTGTTCATGCCGCGGCAGAACCGTCCGCAGTCGGTCGGAAAATCGCGTAAGGGCCTGGTGCAGGGGCATGCTCGCCCCGCCCGGATAGGCGAAGAGCACCTCCACGCCATGATCGACGAGCGACTTGACGAGGATGTCGGCCCCGCTCATGAGCTGGCTCTGAGTGGCGGGGGCGGCGGTTGCCATAACTACTTACTCCTCTTCGAGTTCCGTCGAATTCGTTACAATCGGTCCGGTTATTTGGCCAGGGCTGGGCGACATTTCGCAGACCTATCAGATTATGCCACACCCCGGCGGCCTTCAAGCGACCGCCAGCAGCCAAAATCAGGCAAAAACAGGGCAATCTGGTTCCAAAGGACCCGTTCAATGCGTGAAATGATGCTTGTGGCTGTCGGAGGTTCACTGGGAGCTTTAGCCCGGTATGGCACGGGCTTGGCCGCAGGTCACCTCCTCGGCAAGGGATTCCCCTGGGGAACGCTCATCGTCAACGTCGCCGGCTGTTTCGTCATGGGCCTCGTGATGGAGTGGATTCTCGACCTTGAATCGCACGCCGTCGCTACTGCCGCACTTCGGGGGCAGATCGCCTTCTGGAAACAGGGCGTCGCGATTGGTTTTCTGGGCGGCCTGACAACCTTTTCGTCCTTTGGGGCTGATACGCTGCGCCAGTTTGAGGGCGGGAGTTTCACGCCCGGCCTGGCCAACATTGGGGCCAATGTATTGCTCTCACTGGCCGCGGTGTGGGCCGGTATGTCGCTGATGCAAGCGGCAGATTGATGGTTCCACGTCGATCCGGCGATATCAGCGAGCCGGCTTCACAAGTAAGATCGAGGCGCGCATCTTGAGTTTCGCGGCTGAGCGTGCGACACTGCGGCCATTCTGGATTCCCTCTCCCTGCCGCCATGAGGATCGTCATGCACCGCCGCTCATCGCTACTCGTTTGCATGCTTGCCATGCTCGTCGCCATGCCAACCACATCCCGCGTCGCCTTCGCCGACGGACCGAAGCAACTGCTCGCCTATTTCGGCACCTACACCAACGGCGGCAAAAGCAAGGGGATTTATTGCTACAAGCTCGACCTGGCCAGTGGCAAACTGACCGAGGTGGGCGTCACCGAGGGGATTAAGAACCCGTCGTTCCTGGCGATTCATCCCAGCGGCCGCTTCCTGTATGCCGTGAGCGAAGTCAGCGAAGGGGGCAAGCCCTCCGGCGCCGTCACCGCTTTCGCGCTCGACCGCAAGAGCGGCAAACTGACCGCCCTCAATCACCAGTCGAGTGAAGGGGCCGGGCCGTGCTTCGTCTCGGTCGATAAGACGGGCAAATGTGTGCTTGTCGCCAATTACGGCGGCGGCAGCATCGCTTCGCTGCCGCTGGCGGACGATGGCTCGCTCAAGGCGGCCGCCTCGGCAATCCAGCACGAAGGTTCGAGCGTCGATCCCGGCCGGCAAAAGGAACCGCACGCGCACTCGATCAACGTCTCGCCCGACAATCGCTTTGCCTTTGCCGCCGATTTGGGGCTCGACAAGGTTCTTGTCTATAAGCTCGATCCGGCGAAGGGAACGATCGTCCCCAATAATCCGCCGCATGCCGCCACGCCTCCTGGCGGCGGGCCGCGGCACTTCGCGTTTCATCCCAGCGGCCGCTTCGCCTATGTCTGCAACGAGATGAAGTCGTCGGTCACGGCCTTCACCTACGACGCCGAAAAGGGGACGCTGACGCAGATCCAGACCCTCAGCACGCTGCCAGCCGACAAGCAGGACCTGAAAGGGAACTCCACTGCTGAGATTCAGGTGCATCCCTCGGGGAAGTTCGTGTATTGCAGCAATCGCGGGCACAACAGCCTGGCGATCTTTACGGTCGATGAGAAGACCGGCCAACTCACCGCCGCCGGCCATCAATCGACGCTGGGGAGCACGCCGCGGAATTTCGGTATCGACCCGACAGGGCAGCTAATCGTCGCGTGCAACCAAGCGACGGATAATGTGGCCTTGTTTCGCGTCGATGCGGCCAGCGGGAAGCTAACACAGGTGGGCGACCTGGTCAGCGTGCCGGCACCGGTCTGCGTGAAATTCTTGGCGGTGGAGTAAGAAACGCGGCGAGTGACACAAATGGGACGGATTGAAAATCCGTCCTACACGGCCACTCACGCCAGCAATTCTTGGATTGCTTGCCCGCCCGTCTGGCTGAGCTGCTTGAAGCGGCCTTCGTGGAAATAGGTCAGTTTGTTGTCGGACAGGCCCAATAGGTGCAACAGCGTCACGTGGAAATCGCGGACGTGATGGACGCATTCGACCGCGGTTGCGCCTAGCTCGTCGGTCGCTCCGATAATATGCCCGGCCCTCACTCCGCCGCCGGCCAGCCAAACGCACATCCCCTTGGCGTTGTGGTCGCGGCCTGCGACGTGGCCGCCGCCGCGAATGCCGTTGTCGGGTGACCGGCCGAATTCGCCACCCCACACGACCAGCGTGCTTTCCAAGAGCCCCAGCCGCTTGAGATCGCCGACTAGGGCCGCGATCGGCTGGTCGATCGCCTTGATCCTCTGGGTATGGGCCCGTTCGAGATAGTCGTGCGAATCCCAGCCGGCTTCAAAGAGTTGGACGAAGCGGACACCGGCCTGGACCAGCTTGCGAGCCAGGAGGCAGCGGCGGCCAAAGCTGTCGGTTTCCGGCCGGCCGATGCCGTACAGGTCGAGCGTCCGCTGATCTTCCTTCGACAGGTCGATGATTCCCGGCACTTCGGCCTGCATGCGGAATGCCAATTCATACGCGGCCATCCGCGCGGCGACCTCGCCGTGGTGCGGGTTGCGGGCCACGTCGGCTGCGTTGAGTTCTGCCAGCAAATCGAGATTCGCCCGCTGGGCCTCGGGCTTCACGCCATAAGCCGGCGACAGGTCAAGGATCGGTGAGCCGTGCTCGCGGAGCGGCGTCCCTTGAAAATGAGCCGGGAGGAAGCCGCTGGCCCAGTTGGCGGCGCCCCCCTGCGGATAAGCCCCCTCAGGCAACACCACGAATGCCGGCAGGTTCTGGTTTTCGGACCCCAGTCCGTAAGTGGTCCAGGCGCCGATGGCAGGATCGCCGCCGAAACGGTTGCCGGTGTTCATCTGGTAGCAGGCGGTTGGGTGATCGACCGAATCGACCTGCAAGCCGCGATAGACACATAGCTCATCGGCCACGCCGGCCAGGTGCTGGAACTTGTCGCAGAGGGGCAGGCCCGCATTCCCCACCTGCCGGAAAGTGAACGGGCTCTGCACGTAATACCGTTTGCCGCTGGCCATCATCGACGCGAACTTATCTTGCCGCTGAAACTCGGTCATGTGCAGCTCAGCGAGCTTCGGCTTGGGATCGAACGTGTCGATGTGGCTCGGGCCTCCTTCCATGAAGAGCGAGATGCAGGCCTTGGCCTTGGCCGGATGATGGGGCGCCTTGGGTGCAAGCGGCGAAGCGGCGGCGCTCGGCTTATCATCTGCCTTCAGCAGCGAGCTGAGCGCGGCGCTGCCGAGCGTCAAGCCAAGGCCATAGAGCAGATCGCGGCGGCTAGGAGTGGAGGCGGACATCTGGTTGAACGGGACTACGGGAACTCGACGGTCTCCCCACCGGCGATGGTCAGTAGCGCGTTGATTGTTTTGGACGGAGTGTCGTTTTCGAGCGCTCTGACGGAACCGTCAGCAATTAATACCTGAACGCACTCGCCGCGGCCTCGGTCATTGGATTTGTGGTTGTGGCAGCTACAGATTCCTTGCCCGTTAAGTGGGTTGACCGTCGCGGGCATTTGCAGCGTATGTAAATCGCGCGGCTCCATCCAGTTGATGCCCGCACCGTGCGACTCAACGACAAGTAGAGTGTTGCTGGAGCCGTCCTTAACATCGGCGAGCGACACAGCTTTCGCGCCCTTCCAAATAGTGCCATCGCCCACGACAGCCAAGTAGCTGGTATCGGTCGACGAAATCGACCGCGTGTCGCTTGGACAGCGATAGATGCGGGGGATTTCCGCGGCTAGCTTGGAGTTGTTGGGTCCATCCCAAGGCTCGCTGAAGTCGTAGCGGTCGTAAAGTGACTTCTCTTCGACGTAGGGCAAGATCAGCACGCGCCAACTGTGCATCGGCCGGCCCTGAGCATCGGCGATGTACGCAGGCGGGAAAGTGCCATAGGCATCGTGGTAGTTGTGCAGCGCGATGCCGATTTGCATGAGCTGATATCGACACTGACTCCTCCTGGACGCGGAAGGTGGATGATAGGTGGTGGGCATTAAACAGAAAACGGCAATACCAGCAATCACCAAACCAGCAGCAAAGAAGCCATACCAACTGCGATACGCGGCGTACTCCAACACGGCGACACCTAACATGATCCATAGCGCCAGCCCCCACCCTGTGCCGATTTGTGACAGCAAGGCCAAGGCCACCGAAATCCAGACGATCCAGACAGCCACTTGCCGCAGGGTGAACTGCATCGGTGACTCGGGCGTTTTCGCTTCCGAAACCGTTTCCGCACGCATTGGAATCCAAATAGTGCGAATCATCGAGGTCGTCCGACTCGTGGATGATTGTCTTGCATCCGCGTTCTTCTCGTGATCCGAGGTTTTCCCGTATTGTACCTGACGCTCGCTGTCACTCGCCAATCCGCGCCAAGGGGTCGGGAGTCTTTTGCGGACTGCGGTTATACATGATGTGTTGATAGATCCCGCGAAAGACTCCCGACCCTAATTGCATGTCTGCCAACCACACGATCAAGCTTGTCATCTTCGACCTCGATGGCACAGCCGTCGATTTCGGCTGCCAGGCCCCAGTCGGAGCGATGCTCGAGGCATTTTCTCGACAGCGGATTATGCTAAGCGTGCAGCAAGTCCGCTCATCGCTGGGGCTGCCCAATTACGAGCATGTCCGCTCGCTCCTCGAAATGCCCGCCGTCGGCGAGCAGTTCCAGATCGTGCACGGCCGCCGCTGGAACGAAGCCGATGCGCTCCATCTCACGGACGAAGTGACCGAGCTGCAGTCGGAGTTTGTTACGCGGGACACTGCCCTCGTCCCGGAGCTGGCTGGCTGTGTGGAGGAGCTGAAGCGGCGGGGCATCAAACTCGGCACGACGACCAGCTACCCGCGGCAGACGGCTGAGCAAATCTGGGACCTCCTCGGAATCGAAGGGCTGGCCTTCGACGCCCATGTGGCAGCCGACGACACTCCCGCCGGCCGGCCGGCACCGTGGATGATCTTCCGCTTGATGCAGGAGCTCGACGTCTTTCCACCCTCCCACGTGTTGAAAGTGGGGGACACGGCGGTCGATATCGAAGAAGGCCGTAACGCCGGCTGCTGGAGCGTGGGTGTTATCCATAGCGGCAACGAGATCGGCCGGACCCTTAAAGAATGGCAATCGCTGCCGACCGCGGAACAAGAAGAGCGGCAGCACAATGTGGTCCGCAAGCTGCTCCACACCTGTGCCCACGACTGGCTGCCAACGCTGGCCGACCTGCCCGCGACGATCGACAGTTTTGAGCGGCGCCTTGCACTGGGAGAACGACCGTAATGGCTTGGATCTATCTATTTGCGGCGGGACTGCTCGAAGTCGCCTGGGCCATCGGCCTCAAATACACCGAAGGTTTCACGCGATTCTGGCCGACGGTCATTACCGTGGTGCTGATGATCGGCAGCTTCTTTGCCCTGGCCCAAGCCGTGAACCCCAAGACCTCACCGATTCCGATCGGAACTGGCTACGCGATCTGGACGGGGATCGGGGCGATTGGCACCGCAATTCTGGGCATCATTCTGTTTGCCGAAAGCGCCAGTCCGGCCCGCCTAGGCTGCCTGACCCTTGTGATCGTCGGCATCATCGGGCTCAAGTTCTACGGCGGCGAGAAGGAACTGCCGCGGCCGGACGTGAAAGTCAATGCGGCTCAGCCTGCGGACGAGTGAGCATTGTTGCCTTTCGCTCCGCGAACGGGGCGCTTTCGCGGAGCGAAAGCCGACTTACTCCGTCAGCCGCACACAGACGATCTCGTTGTCGTCGCGGGCAAAGCAGCACTGACTGGCGTAAGCCGGATGGGCCCACGTCTCACCGATGATCGTGGCCCGCGAATCCTCGGTCAGGCCCATTGGACTCAAACGAATGAGAATCAGCTCCCCCTTCTCGTTGAGGCAGATCGCCCGGTCCGTATCGTCCTTGCCACTCGGGTCGCTGTTGCCGAGCCAGACCATCGAGACTTGCGGATTGCGGCCGCGCGGCGCAAGCCGGTTGTCATCGCTCCAAATTTTCTCCCCCTTGGCCAGTTCGAACGCCACGATGCCGTATTGTTTGTCCAGCAGATAAACATGCCCCCGGCGATACAGCGGCTGGTCCATCAGCCCGCGGAGAAAGCGATTCTCCTCCCACAGGAGGTCGGCCTGCTCGGGGGATTGGCCCAGGCGGATGGCCCGCGATCCCTCCCAGTAGCCGCACACCAGCACCGTCCCCTCGTGGAAGATCGGCGTGGCGATGGAGACGCCATACGTGACCTTATACGGATATTTCCAGAGCAGGCGACCATCATCGAGCCGGTGAGCCACGATGTGCTCGGGCGTCCAGCCGATGAGCTGCTTGAGTCCGATATGTTCCACGATGATGGGCGTTCCATAACCGACCGGATCATCGCCGCCGCGCCAGAGTTCCGCGCCGGTGCGGCAGTCGTAGGCCGAGTAGCACCCGCCGGGCAGACCGGCATGGACGATGGCGCGGTCCCCCTCGACAACGACGGACGCGGCAAAGCCCCATTCGGGAACCTTTGCGCCGTGGTCCTGAATCAGGTCCTTGCTCCAGAGGACATGGCCGGTCGCAGCATCGAGACAGTGAACGTGCCCGACCGCGCCGAGCGTGTAAACGCGACCGTCATGGACCGTCGGCGTGCAGCGGGGACCTTTGCCATAGTCCAGCTTGCCGTAGGCCGCGCGGTGGCGGTGTTCCCAGATGGGTGCGCCGGTCTTCTCATCCAAGGCGATGATGCGTTCGTCTTCCGTGCCTGGGGGTCGGTCCATTGTATAGACTCGGCCGCCGGCGACGGCGATTCCCGAAAAGCCGGGCCCAATCGGCGCTTTCCAGACGACGGGCGGCCCGCCCGGTGGAAACTTCGCCGGAATCACCGGCGCTTGCCAACTGCCGTCGCCTCGCGGCCCGCGCCAGCGCGGCCAGTCTTCGGCATCGATGCTCGCGGCCAAGGAGAACTGCGCCACGAATGCCAGGGCGAAAAATTGCAATCCGCGATTCTGCAATTTGCAATTCCTACTTTGCAATTTGCAGTCAATCAGCGTCATGGTTCCTGTCCGGCCGGATCAATTGCAAATTGCAAAATGCAAATTGGATGAAATATGACGCATCCTGAATCTGCAATCTGCAATCAGTTACTTCATTACCGGCTGATAACCGGGCCGCAAGAGCTTTAAGAGGGCCACGCGCAGCTCGCGCATCTTGAACGGCAGCGACAGCAGGACGCGATGGTCCGAAAGTTGGGCCGCCTTGACAATCTCGGTCTGGCGGTTATCGACCAGCAGAATCGCCGGCACATCGCGGGTTTGGTCCGCAGCTCCCCACTCGTTGAAGGCCTCTAAGGCTGCGTCGCCCAATTCCGCCGTACAAAACAGGGCACAGTCGCAGAGCTTTTTCTCGGCGTCCTGATAACGCTGCAAGGGCCGCCGGGTGTCGCTGAAGATCAGCACCTTATAGCCATGCTTCCTGAGTCGATCGCGCAACACGTCCTGCATTTCGATCTTCGACTCGACGACCAGAACCGTACGGTTGTTGCCTTCCTGATCGGACGGAATCTTGTCCTCTGGCCCGGGCGTCGCGACAACCGGGGCAACTGGCTCGGGCGTATTGAGCTCCGCCAGATCGCCCGCCTGAAGCTTGGTCAGGAGCCGCTTGGCGTCGTCATGCATTTCCTGCGCCGAGGCATGCCGCTTGTCCGGATTGAGCTCCAAGGCCCGCGAGACAAACGCGACTAGTCGCGTCGGCAAATTTGGGTCATAGACCGTGATCGGCTTGATGTTCTGATAACGCGTCGCCGCCAGGCGGGACGTGCGATCGCGGGCTTCACCGATCGGCGAGACCCCTGCCAGCATGTTGTAAAGAATGACGCCGACAAAGAAGAGGTCGCTGCGCGGGTCGCTGGTCCGAATGCCCGATGCCCGCTCGAGCCCGACATAATCCACCGTCCGTTGGCTGGTCTGGCTGTCAGCGGTGCTGCCCGCGGCGAGGCCGAAATCGACGAGCTTGGCCTGCCCGCGCGTCGTGATCAGCACGTTCGACATCTTCAGGTCGCGGTGCGAGTGCCCCTTTTCCGCGGCAAAGGCGAGACCCGCCAGCACATCCACGACGACCTTCATCGACTCGACCGGATCCATCCGTTTGCGCACCCGAACGAACTCGCGGAGATTGCTACCCTCGACAAACTCCATCACCAGGTGGGGGCTGGGGAGCGGATCGGAATCGTAAATGGGGACGATGTTGGGGTGCCGCAGCTGCATGCCGATCTTCCCCTCGCGAATGAATTGCTCGGTCATCTCCTTATCGTCGCGAAACCGCTTGCGGAGGGCCTTGACCGCCACGATCTTGCCGGTTTTGGTGTTGACGGCGCGATACACGCGGGCAAACGTGCCGTTGCCCACCAGATAGAGCACCTTGTTTTCGCCGTAGAAATAGCCTCCCTTTTCCCCCTTGAACAGTCGATCGAGTTGAAAGTTCGTGAGCAGCTCCCGCCGCAAGAGCAGGCTTGTCAAATCCGGCAGCGTGACTTCGCGAATCCCGAATTCACTGAAAAGCGACTGCATCTCGCGCGAATCGACCAGTCCCGCATCGATGATCCGCTGGGAAAGCTGCTCAGGGGTGATCGCGTGGGACATGGCGCTGCGCTGCGGCTGGGGGAAAGGGCAATAGCGGCGACGGCCGCTCGGGTTCCGACCGAGGGCACAGGAGTCTCTGTGGGGCGTGGCGGCAAGCGGCGCCAACTGGCCCCCTTATGCTATTTCAGCCAGCGGGCTGCTGCAACCAACCCAATTCGTGCCCCTTTGCGGAGCCATTGGCGGACACGGGCGGATTGTTCCGGCGCGGCGGGTCCAACTTTCGGCAAGGATTTTTGCATCTCATTTGACGCCCGGCGATTTTCGACCTAGATATTCTTTACGCATGTTTTGGGCATTCGCCCCAAAACGGCCTTACTCGATCCCGACTTTCGCGTCGGCGAGTTCTCTTCGCCGAGCCGTGGGGGGATAGGGGTCGCTGGTTTGACTGAACCGGCGGTCGCAATTGCCTCGCGTGCCGCCTTGGTAGCGCCAGTTTGCTCTTCCAGCTTTGCCTGCCGCCTGCGCCCCTGCGCGGAGCGTCTGCTTGTGATATTGGTTATCCCAGCGCTTCGGATTCGGCGGTAGAAACTCATGAGCACCTTGACGCATGATTCGCATCTTCCTGTCGCGTTGCCGTCCGTCGGGGCAACGGACGGCAACCGGCGGGAAGAGCAAGTAGCCGCTCGGGTGGAACAGGCACTATCGAGCGCCCGGCCGACTCATCAGGGAGTGGAACGCCGGCGCGAAGAACGCTATCCGTATCCGTACCCCATCTATCTCACGCCGCTCGGAACACAGCGGCCGCACCGCGACGAAACGATTGTCGTCATCGGCCGGCAGCTCTCGCTGCACGGCGTCGATTTCTATCACCGCGAACCGATTCCCCATGGCCGGGTGATTGCTTCGCTCAACGCCCACGAGTACGGCTGGATCGGCCTCCTGCTGGAGCTGACCTGGTGCCGCTTCAATCGACACGGGTGGTACGACAATGGCGGCCGCTTTCTGGCGGTCATGGATTCGCCGCTGGAGATTGAGCGGCGGACAAGCGGGTAGGAGTGGTTGCCGACGTGCGTGACGGAGCCGTCAATAGCAGATGGGAAGAGGCGCGCTGCGGTTGAAAAAGAGAGTACTCAGTACTTGGTACTCACTACTCCGCCGTGAGCCGGATGCGAATCACTCATAGTCTCCCTACCTCAACCCTCGATCTCCCGCCCGCCCAAATCAATCACTCCCTCCCGCAATGTTGCCCGTAAACAAACCGCGCAGGAAACCCACCAGGCCGATGATGCAGAGGATGGGTGCGTACCAGAATAGCAGTCCAAAATAGAGCCCGACGACGAGCCACACGGCGCCAATCACCATCATCAAAAGACCGCCCATCATTCCCGCGTCCAAACCGCGCTGTTCCAATCCGAACGCGTGGTTGTACTTTTGGGGATTGTGCGGTTTCGTCGCTGCCTCGGTATAGGCCGTCGCCATATAGGGATTTACCGGCTGCGGCTCGGCGTAAGGGTAAGGCTGCTGCGCGGGCGCGATGCCGTAACCGGTCGGTGGAGCGTAGTGACTTTGTGGAGACGACTGCGGAAGTTGATAGCCGCTCGTGGGGACGCCCTTTCCAAACAGGTCGGACTCCAGCGGCGCAAGCTGCGGCAGTTCGTCGGACTCTGGCGCTTCGAGCAAGGCCGGCAAAGTGAACACATTGGTGCAGCCCGGACACCGCCCTTGCTTGCCCGCTGCCGACAGGGGAACCATGAGTTGCTTGCCACACTTTGGGCAGGGAACGGGAACCTTCGATGTGGCCACGCTCATCACACAACCTCCGCATGGGCCTCACGGGGGGGATGGCGACAATGCTAACATCAGCGGCGACGGACACGCAAACCCAGAGTTGGCGCTTAGCGCGGGTACCGTTCCAACCGCTCCTGCACACCCGGCACGATCCGCGCCGCGTTTTCGTGGTAAATCTTCCGCAGTACCTCATCCGGCAGGTGAACGCCGTAGATGTTCCAGAAGCCCTGCGGAGGAAACGGTTTCTCCGAGTAAGGGAAATACTCGTCTTCCGTCTCCAGGAATCGCCAATACAGTCGCACGCGCTCTTCCGGCCACGGTCCGTCGGTGCCAAACAGGACGCGGTCCTGATACTTGATCAGGAACTTTCGGGCGGTAAACGGCTGTCGGCCGAGCTCCGCAATCCGCGAAGCAATTTCGATATAGAGATTCGGATACTTGTCGAGCCAGCGGCCGACTTCCGCCAAATCCTCCGCGTTGTTGGCGACATGAGCCGCAAGGAAAGTCGTTTTGGGGTGCCGTTCGATTACCCGGTTGAGCGCCGCCAGTAATTCCTCGCGCTTTGGAAAGGACGGACCGTAAAAGCTCCAGTCCGGCCGCCTGTGCAGCTCCTCCCAGCGCTCGTTCCGCTCGTCGATCGGTTGAAAGAACGCCGCCGGGTCGGCAGTATGAATCAAGATGGGCAAGCCCAACTCGCCGGCGGTCTGCCAGATGCCGTCCCAGCGCGGATCGTCGATCCGAATGAGCGAGCCGTCGGGGTTTTTGTATCCCAGGCCGAACTCTTTGAAGATCTTGACACCTGATGCCCCGCGTTCTTTGGCTGCGGCAAGCTGCCCGGCCACACGGCGGGCAAAGTCGGGCCGCTGGCAGTCCCAGGAGGCCGGATCGTCCGCCTTGCCGCTCCCCTGCCAGTCGGTATTGGCAAAGATCACAAACCGGTCCTTATATTTCGTCCATAGCAACTGGGCGTGTTCATCCAGCAGTTCATCCCAGCGGCCGTCGAGGCTGACGCAAACTGCGATGTGGTTGCGGTCCATGAGCCGCACCCACTGGTCGAGTTCCTGCTCGCCGCCGCGAAACTTGGCCCGGAAATGCGTATGCACATCCACCACGGGAAACTTCGCATGCAGCGGCTCGTGACGCTCGACCTTCAGCATCGGGATCGGACGGAAGTTCTCGAGCAATAGCTGCCGGCCCTCGCGGCCGTCGAGTGGCGGGGATGAGGCGGGCTCCTGTGCGAAAACAGCATGTGCGGCGAAAGACCAAAACCCCAGCATCAAGGACCAAAAGAATCCAAATGACCAATGACCAAGCACCAATGACCAACGGTGGCAGGTCCCATTGGACATCGGGATTTGGTCATTGGGATTTGTTTGTGATTTGGCGCTTGTCATTTGGTGCTTCTCGATTGCAGCACGAGGATTTTTGGCATTTCCGGCCACCGCGGGTCTGTTACGATAATGGTATTCCCTTCGCTGGCCGACCGCCCGTATGACGACGGAATTCACGCAGCAGCAAACGCCGGCCGATTTAGAGCGCTCCAAGGATCTGAGCCTGGCCCGCACGCGCCCGCCCACGGAGGTGCCCGGCTATCAGGCTCAAAGGTTCATCGGCGCGGGAGCCTACGGCGAGGTCTGGGCCGGCATCGATCGCAATACGGGCCGCAAGGTTGCGATCAAGTTCTACGCCCATCGCAGTGGCGTCGATTGGTCGCTCCTCAACCGCGAGGTCGAAAAACTCCGGTTCCTTTCGGCCGATCGCTACGTCGTCCAGCTCTTGCAGGTCGGCTGGACCGCTGAGCCGCCGTACTACGTCATGGAGCTGGTCGAGAACGGCTCGCTGGACGATCTGCTCAAGCAGCACGGCACGTTCACCGTCGCGGAAGCAGTCGAAACCTTTCGCGAAATCGCGATCGGCCTGGCTCACGCCCACGGCAAGGGCATCCTGCACTGCGACCTGAAGCCGGCCAATATCCTGCTCGACGAGGACCATCGCCCCCGACTGGCCGATTTTGGCCAATCGCGCCTGTCGCACGAGCAGAAGCCGGCCTTGGGGACGCTGTTTTACATGGCCCCCGAACAGGCCGATTTGGAAGCAGTACCCGACGTGCGGTGGGACGTCTATGCCCTCGGCGCCATTCTGCATTGCCTGCTCTTGGGCTATCCGCCGCACCGCAACGACGCAACCGTTGGAAAAATCGACTCGTCGAGCGACCTCAAGTCGCGGCTGGCATCGTATCGCCATGCCATTCGAGCCGCCCCGCCCCCGGCTGAGCACCGCCGGCTTCCCGGCATGGATCGGGCTCTGGCTGAAATCATCGATCGCTGCCTGGCGGTCAACCCCGAATACCGGTTCGCCAACGTGCAGGAGGTGCTCGACGCCCTGGCAGCCCGCGATCGCAACCGGGCCCAGTTGCCGCTGATGGTTCTGGGCTTTGTCGGGCCGCTGCTCGTGCTTCTGGTGACAGCGATTTTCAGTTGGCGGGGATATCTTGGGGCTGTCCAGAATGCAGAAGCGACGTACCGAGAACGTGCCGTGGAAAGCAATCGCTTTGCTGCACAATTCGCGGCGGAGAAGGTAACCGCGGAGATCGGGCGCATTTTTCAAATCGCGCGCGACGAGGCGCAAATGTGCCTGCCACCCTTTCGCGATTTGCTCGACAGCAGCCAATCACTGCCGCGGCTCTCGAATCCCCAAGCGACCGACGCGGAACTCGTCGTGACTCGTGCGAGCTTCTTCAACGAACCCCAGCGTTTGGCTCTGGATCGCTACCTCGAAGAACGCCTCGACGAATTTCGCCAGGCAGCAGACCGCGACGAACGGGCTCCGCGCTTTGCGAGCATTTTCATAACGGACCGCTTGGGCACTCAACTTGCCGCCGCCCATGATGAAGACGTAGCCAGCGTGTCGATCGGCAAAAATTACGCCCACCGCACCTATTTTCACGGTGGGCCGGTCGAATTGCCTGAGTTCCCTCGCCCGCAGGAAGGCGCTCAGCATATCACCGCGACACACCTGTCAAATGTGTTTCTCAGCAGCACCACAAAGAAACAGAAAGTGGCAATTGCCAGCCCGATTCTCGCTGATGCCAGCCCCGATATGCCTGGGGCGTCGGGAAAGGAATTCTTAGGCATCTTCGTACTTACCATCAACTTGGGCGACTTCGAGTTTTTCCGCTCGTCGGTGTCTCAGCAGCGCGACCGGTTTGCAGTGCTCGTCGATGGCCGGGACGGAGCCGACACGGGCACTATCCTCCAACATCCGCTGTTTGACGAGCTGCTTGGAGCAAAGTTCTCGCTGCCCGACGTTTTCAAGGAGCCTCAGTATCGTGTGCCCGCGGCACTCCTTCATGGAAAGGGAGGACTTTACGATGACCCCCTGGGCAAGTATCCCGGCTATGGTTCCGAGTCGCAGCGCACCAAGCAGGCTGCGATGTCGGGCTTCTATGCCAAGCGCTGGGTTGCTGCGGCGGCGCCAGTTTACTCTCCGGCTCTCGATGCAACATCAAATTCGGGATTGATGGCGCTCGTGCAGTCTGATTACGACGGCGTCGTCGGCCCGGCCCGCGAACTGGGAAATCAGTTCATCCGCAACAGCTTGTGGATGCTGACGGTCGTAATCGTCATCAGCTTGTCGCTGTGGTACATCGTCGTGCGGCTCTTTCGCGAACCACGCTCCGCGCCGCGGCGCAGCATTGGCGCAGCGCCGGATTCCACGCCGCTGCATGGCATGTCCACGCTGGCGGCGCCCACGAGAAGAGCCGACTAGAGCATGCCTGATCTCATCGCCCAAGGCCCCCTTCCCGAGCAGCGCTGGCGGCGGAAACTGCCATTAGGAGCCCCGCTCGTCATCGGCCGGTCGGCGGGGGTCTGGTCCACGCCCTGGGATGAACGCATCAGCCGCAGGCATGTTGAGCTGGCGTGGCAGGAGGGGCGGGCGCACGTGGCGGTCATGCCTGACGCCCGTAATCCGGTCTTTTTTCGCGGCCACAAGGCCGACCAGTTCGACTTGCGGCCCGGCGATCACTTCGTGATCGGCCAGACGACCTTCACGCTGGTGGATGAGCGGGCCAACGTCGCCCACGACCATGCCCGGCCTGCCGGCGAACGTACTTTCACGGTTGAAGAGCTGCGCGGCCGGCCGTTCCAGCATGCCGACAAGCGGATCGACGTCTTGAGCCGCCTGCCCGACATCATTTCCGGCTCGGCCAGCGAGCAGGAGATGCTCGTCCGACTGGTCAATTTGCTCCTGTCCGGCGTGGAGCGGGCGAGTGCCGCCGCGGTAGTGGACGTTGGTTCAAAGTTCAATGTTCAAGGTTCAAAGTTCGAGGGATCACGCTCAACCTTGAACGTTGAACCTGGAACCTTGAACCCAGTGTCGATACTCCATTGGGACCGCCGTGCCCTCACCGGGGTTGACTTCCGGCCCAGCGAGCGGCTCATCAAGCAGGCAGCCCAGGCGGGCGAAAGTACGGTATTTGTCTGGTCGGCCAACCAGCCGCGGGGCGAAGGGGACTTCACCGTCAGCGAGGGGATCGACTGGGCCTTCTGCGTGCCGTTGACGGGCGGAGCATCGGCCGGTTGGGCCATCTATGTGACCGGCAGCTTTGCCGGCGATTTGCCCGCCGAGGGTCAGCACGACGCGGAGTCGCTGCGCGACGACGTGAAATTCGCCGAGCTGACGGCAGCGACCATGTCGGCTCTGCGCGAATCGCACGTCCTCGCCCGCCGGCAAGCGAGCCTGAGCCAGTTTTTCTCGCCCGTCGTGCTGGCGGCACTTGCTGAGCATGATGCCGACGAGGTGCTCGTGCCGCGTGAGGCCGATGTCACCGTGCTGTTTTGCGACCTCCGCGGATTCACCGAACAGAGCGAACGAGCCGCCGGGGATCTGGCCGAGCTGCTTGCGCGGGTGAGCAAGGCGCTGGGTGTGATGACCCATCACATTCTCGAAGAGGGGGGCGTGGTCGGCGACTTTCATGGCGACGCCGCGATGGGCTTTTGGGGTTGGCCGCTGCCGCAACCCGACGCCGTCGAGCGGGCCTGCCGGGCGGCCCTGGGCATTCGAGCGGCGTTTGTCGGCCCCTCACGCCGCGAGGGACCAGCAGCGGATCCGGCCGCGATTTCAGTGCCAGTCCCTGGCGGCGTCAGGGACCCACAATTCCGCGTTGGCATCGGCATCGCGAGCGGCCGGGCGTTTGCCGGCAAGATCGGCAGCACCGATCAGGTGAAGGTCACCGTCTTCGGCCCGGTTGTGAATCTGGCTTCGCGGCTGGAGACGATGACCAAGCAAATTCGGGCCTCGATTCTGATCGACCCGCCGACCGCGGCAGTATTGCGGGCGAGCGCTCCGGCGAGTGTTGCGCGCGTCCGCAAGCTGGCGAAGGTGCGCCCCGCTGGCCTCTCCGCGCCTTTGGAGGTGAGCGAGCTGTTGCCACCGGTCCAGCAGTGTCCTGACCTGAGCGATGCTCATGTCGCGGCGTATGAGGAAGCGCTGGCTGCGTTTCAGGCTTGCGATTGGAACGAGGCCCTGCGGCGACTTCATCAGGTGCCGCCGGAGGATCAGGCCAAGGACTTTTTGACGGTTTTCATTGCCCAGCATAACCGCACGCCGCCTGCCGGATGGGATGGCGCCATCCCCCTCGACGGGAAATGAGGCGATTAGCCGCGCGGGAAGCGTGAATGTTTGCCTAACCGTCATAGACCGACCGACTGGCTTCATCGCTACGGTTGGCGCTTCCCATGCCGATAAATACGGAAGATTATGCATATCCGGCGGGCGGACGAGCGCAGGGAGGCGATTTTCCATGCAGTCATGGCGACAATTGGCGGCCCTTGCGCTTTGGCTGACGGCTATCGCCCCAGCGCTTGCGCAAACGCCTACTGATACGGCGGACGAACTGACCGTCCAGGAGCGGCTCGACGCCCTGGAAGAGCGCCTGAGCCGGGAGCTGGACGAACGGATCGGCGCGGTGGACGCCCGGATCGACAGCCTCCGGCGGCTGCCGGCCGTGAGCGCGGAACCCGCTTCGTATGGGGCAGTGGATTTCCAGGCCCCGGTAACCGCCGGGACCATGGCGCGGCCGCCCCAGTCCAGTGTTTGCGACCTATGCGGGTGCCGCTGTTGCTGCTGCCCGCGCTATGGCCTGGAAGCGGGCGCCGAGGCGACGTTCCTGCGGCCGACGCTGGCCGCTACAGGAAGTCTATTCGATTTTTCGGGATTTGATTTCAACTATGAGGCGGCGCCCCGAATCTGGCTGGGCTACAGCTACGACGACGGCTGGGGCCTACGGGCTCGCTACTGGCAAATCGACGCTTACGAACGGTTCGGGGAAGTCTCTCTTGGGCAAGTTGGCAACGATTCAGGAATTAGCACGAACACCTTCAACCTGGATGCCTACACGGTCGATGTCGAGCTGACTCGACAGTTCGCCTTGGGCAACTGGTGCCTCTTGGGCGCGCTGGGTGCCCGCCATGCCGACTTTCGCGAGCGAGTGACGATTTCGGCCTTGAACCAGGAGGGAACGGCGCCCGTCGACGACGTAACGCTGGTGGATGCCGATATCCTGGAAGCGACGGAAGGGACCGGACCGACGCTGGGGCTCGAAGGGCGGCGTCCGTTTGGCGAGTGGAACCTGGCCCTGTTCGCCGGAGTCCGCGTTTCCGCGCTCTGGGGCAGGCGCAAGTCTTCCCAGTCGGTAACCGTCGCCGATTTCGAAGACGACGGTACAGGGGGCTTTGTACTGACCAACCAGCAGACACTGGTGATTAACGATAGCGACCCGTCAACCTTGTGGATTGGCGAGGCTCAAGGCGGCTTCGAGTGGTCGCAGCCGTATGAGTGTTTTGGCGGCGGATTGATTTTTGCCCGCGCCCTCTTGGAATGGCAGGGCTGGGGTGTACACCGCGAGGGGGGAGGCACACCGCTCGTCGATTTCTTCGGGCCCACGTTCTCCGCCGGTTTCGTGCGTTAGTGGCAGAGCGCCCAGCAGGGAGGCACATCGGATGAGGTTCTTCGGTCAAATCATCGCCGTGCTGCTGGTGCTCGCCGGGTCGTGCGGCGCGCTGTCCGCACAGGTCGTCGGCCCGCCGGAATTCGATTCCGGTCTCGACTCGCTCTCCTATGCGGCCGCCGACGGCCCGCCCGAAAGCAGCCTCGATTGCTCCCCATGCGGCTATGCCGATTGCTGCTGCACGCGGTGCGGCTTCGAGGCGGCCGCGGAAGCAACGTTTCTCCAGCCGGACGTCAGCCGCGGTTTCTTCACGCTCGGCAATGCGGACTACGACTTTGAACCCGCGCCGCGGTTTTGGGTGGGCAGTACCTTTCAGAACGACTGGGGATGGCGCGTGCGCTACTGGGATTTCGACGCCGAAGCGGACGCTTCCACCAATTCGATCGGGGCCAACCAAACTTTATTTGCGAGCGGCGATGAGTTCTTGAGCGCATTGGCGGTCGATGTAGAAGTCACCCGACGCTTGCACCTCGAGCGCTGGAGTTTCACCGGCAGCTTGGGGCTACGGTCCGCGGAGATCGAGCGGAGCGACGTGTTCAATGTTCGGATTGTCGATCTGGGCACTGATACAGCGACTGCGTCGATCACCAACGTCCTCCGCTCCTTCGAAGGGACAGGCGTCACGTTTGCAGCCGAAGGGCGGCGGCCGCTGGGGGCGTCGCGCGTCGCAGCCATCCTCAATGCCCGCGGCTCCGTGCTGTGGGGACAGAATCGCGCCGCAATCACTTCGGACCAGTTTCAATTCGCGCCCGACGGCCTCGGAAACATTGTGCTCATCAACCAGCAATCGGTGGCGCTCGACGGTGAAGATGACGACACGCTCTGGATCGGCGAGTTCCAGGCAGGCCTGGAGTGGTCGCAGCCGCTGGAATCGTGGGGCGATTCGATTCTCTTCATCCGTGGAGCGTTTGAGCTGCAGGGGTGGTCGTATGGCGGCGTCGTCCTTCCCGCGCCCATTGGCCACACGCAAGATGAGACTGTGGACTTCATCGGCGGCACCATCACCGTTGGTTTCATGCGCTAGAATCGTCACGGTCAGACATATTGTCTGACACTCTCCAGCGCGCTACGCTGCCAGGCAATTGGCGGGTATTCTGAGACTCGTCTAGCTGGCTCCTAATTCCTGGCCCCTGACTACCACCTCACGCTCCTATGGCTTCCGGCGATTTCCGCGACAAACTGCTAGCGTGTCTGGGCGGTGACTGGCCAAAGCCTGGGCCGCTCGATGCCAAGACCCTCGAAGTGGAGGAACTTGAGGGCGGAATTCGCCGCGAAAAGGTGACTTACGAAGCGGAGCCGGGTGATGCCGTTCCCGCGTACTTGCTGGTCCCACCGACTGCAACGGGAGACAAGCCAGTGCCGGCGATCTGCGTGTGGCACCAGCACAACGGAGCCTGGCACCTGGGCGCTAGCGAGCCGGCGGGTCTGGCCGGAATGCCCATGCACCACACAGGGGTAGCACTGGCCCGCGAAGGCTACGTCGTTCTTTGTCCCGACGCACTCGGTTTCGGCCAGCGCGAGCAGGGCTACAAGCTGAAGGGGGCCGCCCTCGAGCGGTACTTGTTCCTCAAATACACCGTCGCTGGGAAGTGCCTCGCCTGGAAGCATATCCTCGACATGCGCCGGGCCGTGGACTATCTCGCTAGTCGCCGGGAAGTCGATGCGGACCGTCTCGGCTGCTATGGCCATTCGATGGGCTCCACGCACACCTGGCTGGTGGGTCCGTGGGAGCCGCGGCTGAAGGCCCTCGTGGGGAACTGCTGCCTGCCGACCTACGCGGGCATCCACCGAGAGCAGATCCTCCACTGCTTTCCGAACTTCATTCCGGGTCTGTATCAGTACGGCGATACGCCCGACATTGCCGCCTTGATCGCTCCCCGCCCGCTGCACCTGAATTTTGGCGAAACCGACAGCGGCAGCCCGATCGACGAAGTCCGCCGCGGCATTGAAACGATCCGGCGTGCCTACGAATCGATGCACGCGGAGGACAAGTTCACCAGCTTCGTCGAAGAGAAAACGGGGCATGTCCTCTCCGAAGCAATGTGGCGACAGGTGAAAGATCACTTCCACAAGTATTTGCGGAGCTAGGGCGGGCGGCCTGGCCGACATGAACGCTTCGCACGACAGGCACGGCCAAACGCGCATCTGGCGGCACTTTCAGAATGCCGCGCCGGAATCGTTCGCCGCCGCCCGACCCAGGCTCAACTGGTTGCTCGGCCAAGTGGCACGCCGAGCCGCCACTCCGCGACCCGAGGTCCTTAACATCGGCATCGGCGACGGATATTTCGAAGAGCAGGCCCTCGCCCGTGGCTGGGCCATCCAATCGCTCGATCCCGACGCCGAGGCCGTGGCCCGCCTGACCGCGGCTGGCATCGACGCCCGCGTGGGCCTGATCGAGCAACTGCCGCAGAAGTCGGAATCGCTCGACTTTGTCGTGGCCTCGGAAGTGCTCGAGCATCTGACCGACGATCAGCGACTGGGCGGGCTGGCCGAGATCGCCCGCGTCCTGCGAACGGGCGGCTGGTTTCTGGGAACCGTTCCCTATTGCGAGATTCTCGCCGACAACCAGACCGTCTGTCCGGAGTGCGGCGCCCTGTTCCATCGCTGGGGGCACCAGCGATCGTTCGATTACGGGATAATCCGGAGCGAATTCGGGCCGTGGTTCGAGATCGCCGTGCTCGGCCGGACCGCGTTCGTCCCCTGGCGTGGCCGCGGCTTGCGCGGGGCGGTAAAGTCGATGGTCCGCCTAGTGCTCGCCAAGCTGGGCGAGCAAGTCGCGTTTCCAACGCTTTACTGGATTGCCCGGAAAGTGCGCACGCCTGCGAGCCTGCGCCTCGAACCGGCCGCTGCACCTGCTTGATCGATCATGGAGAAAATCAAGGCTGCCACGCCGCACATCTTGATGTGCCCGCCCGATTACTACGGAATCGAATATGAAATCAATCCGTGGATGAGCCGCTCGCGGCAGGCCGACCGTCCGCTGGCCCACGAGCAATGGCGGCGGCTCTATGAAACTCTGTGTGGCGTGGGGGCGACGGTCTCGCTGCTCGATCCGGTCGCCGGATTGCCGGACCTTGTCTTCACCGCGAATGCGGCGATGGTCTTTCGCCGCCGAGCAATTCTGTCGCATTTTCGCCATCAGCAGCGGCAAGGGGAGGAGCCTCTGTACGAGCGGTGGCTGGCGGAGCACGGCTATGCGGTTGAGCGATTGCCGGACGGTCGCTATTTCGAAGGGGCCGGCGATGCCCTGTTTTGCGGCGAGACGTTGCTGGCCGGGTACCGCATCCGCAGCGACGTCCGCAGCCAGCAGCTTGTGGGCCAGCTCGTGGGATCGCGGGTTGTGCCGCTGGAGCTGATCGACGGCTACTACTATCACCTGGATACGTGCTTCTGTCCTCTCGCGCCGGGCGAAGCGATTTGGTATCCCGGAGCGTTTGACGACTATGGCCGCCGGGCCCTCACCGAGGTGGTGCCAAATCTGATCGAAGTCGCCGCCGAAGAAGCCAGGTCGTTCGCCTGCAATGCCGTGGTCGTCGGCCGGCACGTTGTCACCAATACTGGCTGCCCGCGGCTGCATGCCGACCTCGCGGCCCGGGGCTACGAGCCCATCGAATCGCCCCTTTCGGAATTCGTGAAAGCGGGGGGGAGCGCGAAGTGTCTCACCCTGCGGCTGGACGGCGAAGAAGCAGCGGCGTGGAAGTACGGGTTGGAGGTGGTCTAGCTTCGCGACCTTCGAGTCTTTGTGGTGTTCTACGGGCGTGTGGGGGCTTCGAGCAGCCAATGGCAGGTTGCAAACCAGCCCTAGTGCCACAGAATGATGCTCGTTCTTACCCCGCTTCTTTGGAGCCGCTGCCATGTCGCGTCCCTGCATTCGCCCCCACTGGCTCGTCCTGTTGTCGGCCCTGGTTCTTTTGGGCGGCGATGCGCCCGATGACATCCGCGAGCTCAAGCTGCGCGACTGGTCGCCGCGGCCGATGCTGGTCGTTCCCCAGCACCATCTGGAGAAGCCAAAATTCCCGGCGATCGACGTCCACAATCATCTCGGCGGCGGCAAACAGACGCTCACAGCCGACCGCGTTGCCGGCTATTTGGCCGAAATGAATGCCGCGGGTGTGCAGACGGTCGTCAACCTCGACGGCGGCAACAGCGAGTATCTGAAGGAAACCATCGCGGCCCTCGACGAGGCGCACCCGGGCCGCTTTTTGACGTTCGCGCTCCTCGATTTCCGCGGGATCGACGATGCGGATTGGTCGCGCCGCGAAACGGAGCGGCTGGAGGCGAGCTTTAAGGCGGGGGCGAAAGGGCTCAAATTCCACAAGACGCTCGGCCTTTCGTATCGCTACAAAGACGGCCGCCTGATGCCGGTCGATGACCCCAAGCTCGACCCGATATTCGAGCTTTGCGGGAAGCACAAAAAGCCGGTGATGATTCACACAGCCGATCCGGCGGCGTTCTTCACGCCGCTGGACAAGAACAACGAGCGCTGGCACGAGCTGAACGAGAATCCGGGCTGGCTGTTTTACGGCGAGAAGTTCCCTAAGCGCGAGGAATTGCTCGCGCAGTTCACGCGCGTCGTCGAGCGGCACCCCGGCACCAAGTTTATCGGCGCCCACTTCGGCAACAACGTCGAAGACCTGGCGACGCTGGGTCAGTGGCTCGACAAGTATCCGAACCTCAACATCGACATCGACGCTCGCATCTCGGAGCTGGGCCGCCAACCCTATTCGGCCCGTAAATTCATCCTGAAGTACCAGGATCGGGTAATGTTCGGCACCGACACGACGCCGCGGCGCGAGGCGTTTCGCATCTACTACCGCTTTCTCGAAACCGAAGACGAGTACTTTGATTGCCGTGAGAGTCACCACCTGCAAGGCTTCTGGATGATCTACGGCATTCACCTGCCCGACGACGTGCTGGAGAAGGTGTATTACAAGAATGCCGAGCGGGTGCTGTTCGGCCAAGGTGGTCCGCTCGCTCCGCAAGCGGATAGCGTCTCGAAGAGTGGGACGACCACGCGCAAGACGCTCCGCGTCCCGCGCACCGATGACTTTGCCGTCACCGGCGACGGATCGTCAGCGGCCTGGTCCAAGACCTCCTGGGAGCCGCTCGTTCGCCGCGGCGAAAAGGGACACGACTACAAAACTCAGGTTAAAGCCCTGTATTCGGACAAAGGGCTTTACTTCCTGATGCAGGGAACCGACACGCAGATCACGGCGACCATGAAGGAGGACTATTCGGACCTCTGGAAGGAGGACGTGTTCGAAGCCTTCCTCTGGCCCGACGAGCGGACGCCCCTGTATTTCGAGTATGAAATCTCACCGCTGGGATTCGAGCTGCCGATTCTCGTTCCCAAGCTCAATGGCAAGTTCCTCGGCTGGCGGCCGTGGCATTACGAGGGGGATCGTAAGATTCAGAAGTCGGTCTTCATCCAGGGCGGCAAGCAAGCTTCGGGCAGCGCGGCCCAAGGCTGGACCGCGGAGTTTTTCATTCCCTATGCCTTGCTGACGCCGCTAGAGAACGTGCCGCCCAAAGCGGGCACAACCTGGCGGGCGAATTTTTACCGCATGGACTACGACGCCGGCCAAACGACCGCCTGGGACTGGTCGCGCACCGGCCCGAGCTTCCACGACATCGACAACTTCGGCGCCTTAGTATTTGAGTGATGCGTTGAATGATGCTCAAACCGCGTACGCCAATGAAAACGGGCCCGACCGCGGGGGTGCGGCCGGGCCCGGAGGGCTGGTTGCCTGACGCGCCGATGCGGCGCGGGGATCGCCGCTCGCGGCCGATGACCGCTGCGCGTCAGGCCAAGGTGGGCAAGGAGCTGTGCTTCGTTTCCGATCTCTCGACAACTCTGATCGGCTTGGCAGGTCCAGCACAGACACGGTTTTCCGGATCGACCGCATCTACCGAATATTCCTGCATCCTTTACAAACCTTCAAAGTCGGTGATTTCCAGCGTGCCCGACACACTTCGGTGTTAGGATTTACCGATTGGGTCAGCGCGCAAGGCACCCTCCGCACTGTTGCCTGTTCCCTGTCTCCTGTCCCCTAACTCGCGATGTTCATCCACCGCCCTAACCCTCTGGCTCCCCGCGGGGGCGCCGAAACGCCGCAACGGGTGTTCCTGAATCGCCGGCGGTGGCTTCAGCTAGCAGGCATGGGAGCGGTCGGCGTCGGGGCGGGACTGGCGTATCGGCAATGGCAAGCGTACTCGTCCGGCGCCGACGACGAGGTGCTGACCGCAGGGCGCTGGTCACCCGACGCTGAGCGGAAATATGCCGGGTTCTATCCGGCGGCAAAGGACGAGCGATTCGAGTACGGCCGGGACGAGACGCCCGCAATCGCGGCTGCCAGGCATACGAACTTCTACGAGTTCAGCCGCTTTAAGTGGTGTTGGAAGTTCGTCGGCCCGTTTCGGCCCGATCCGTGGACGATCACGATTGACGGCCTGTGCCGCCAGCCGCTGAAGCTGGACCTGGCGCAGTTTCACCGGCAATTCCGCGGCGATCTCGTCGAGCGGCAATATCGCCACCGCTGCGTTGAGCGCTGGTCGATGGCGGTGCCCTGGACGGGCGTGCCGCTGGCGGCGGTCCTCAAAGCAGCAGATCCACTGGCGCAGGCGACGCATATCCGCTTCGTCTCGTTTCATCGGCCGGACGAAGCGCCCCAGCAGGCTGCCGGCAACGAATTCCCCTGGCCATACACTGAGGGCCTGACGATCGCCGAAGCAACGAGCGAATTGACGCTCCTGGCGGTCGGGGTCTATGGCAGTCCGCTGCTCAAGCAGCACGGCGCCCCGATCCGCCTCGTTGTGCCGTGGAAATACGGCTACAAGTCGATCAAATCCGTGGAGCGGATCGAACTTATAGGCCGGCAGCCGGCGACGTTCTGGAACACCCTCAATCCGCAGGCTTATCCGTTTGAGTCGAATGTCGATCCGGCTGTGCCCCGGCCGTGGGACCAGTCGTACGAGACGACGCTAGGCAGCGGCGAACGCGTGGCCACGCAGCGATACAACGGCTATGAGCAATGGGTCGCGGGGCTCTATTGAGCGTCCCTGGGCTCTATTGAGCGTCCACCGCCGACCAGCACCCGGCAACAAGACTGAGCGGCGCCCCGGCCAGCGCACTCGCCCGGGCGGCGACCGAACGGCCGGTTGGCTCGCTGCCGGCGAGTTCGCTGTCCGCTGGCATTTGCTCCGAGCGGAATTCGCCGCCGCAATGAACGCACGTCACATTGCGGCCGAACACTTCCACAGGCATGCGCAAACTTCGCCCGCAAACGGGGCAAGTTTGATAAAAGACCGATCGCTGGGCCATTCTCGGTAACCTCCCTACTACCGCGGATCGGACCGATCCGAACAAGACAAGGCCCGTGATTCTACGCCGGCCGCGGCAGCTTCGCAACGCGACTCATTCCTCGTTGGAACGAGTGTTGTTCAAAGGACACGCGGACAGGCGGAAGGTTCGGGTGTCTCGTGAAATCGCAATCCCGACCCAGATCTCATCGGCACATAGAGCCGTTGCCCGCCACCGCGGGCACGAAGGTTGGTTGCCCGCCACTGTGGGCACGAAGGTTGGTTGCCCGCCACCGCCGGCAC